>Ga0207707_10003783_pt1 | contig 13410 bp, 11 predicted proteins | sample KBSC83BmetaG_FD_184336 | JGI IMG/M metagenome (GOLD analysis project Ga0207707, IMG submission 184336) | Corn rhizosphere microbial communities from Kellogg Biological Station, Michigan, USA - KBS C8-3B metaG (SPAdes) (version 2) | ecosystem: Host-associated > Plants > Roots > Rhizosphere ...
CAATCCAACCTTTGCGCCAGTCTGTGCCAATGCAAGTGCCAAGTTGACAGATGTTGTAGTCTTTCCAACTCCACCCTTTCCACTTGCCACACCAATGATGTTCTTGACTGTTGGCAACATTTCATCCATGCTCAGGGATCTTCCTTCCATGACTTTGGCAGTAACTTTGAGATCAAATTTTGATACCTCTTTTATCTTTGCAATTGCGTTTCTCACATCCTGCTCTATTTCGTCATTAAATGGGCAAGCCGGAGTAGTAAGCTCTAATGTAAATTTCAAATCGCCTCCATTGATCTCAATGTCTTTAATCATCCCCATTGAGACAATGTCTTTTTTTAGATCTGGATCTATAACTGTAGATAACGTAGAAAGTACTTGATCAACTGAGACCATAAAGTAAAAAATCCGGAATACGATATTTAAACATAAGTAGAGAGTCCCAGACTACCAAGTCGTCTTAACATGTCATAATTACCACGAATTTTTAAAGAAAGGCACACTCTTGCTACAAAGTGAAAGTAACAAGATGTGTTTGGCAGTACCATGATAAAAAAGACGATCTTAAGCCAGTTTTTGATTATTTCAAATACTGCGCAAATGAGGCAGTCAGAATCGGCATTGAAGAAAACATCTCATCCAAGTTCAAGCTACACTACCAATTGTATCACAAATTACGCCTAGATTCCAAATTCCATTCAAGATATGTTTACGGTGCACTAGAGTGCGCCGCATCCAAGATCAAACTGTACAAAAAGACACTCAAGAAAAGACCTCATGCAAAAAAGCCTCACATTTCAAGAAATCACCTCATAATGGATAACCAATCGTATAAGATTGAACATGACACAATCCGGATTCCAACAGAGCCAACAAAATATCTCTTCATCAGACTGACTAGGTACGTTTGCAGTAAAATCAAAGATACAAAGACTGGCAGTATTACCATCACAGATGACAAGATCATACTGTCATACTCCAAAGATGTTCCAGAACAGAGACCAACTGGTTTTATTGGAATAGACAGAAACTTGAACAATGTCACAACATATGATTCCAAAGGAAGTAGTATTGTATATGATCTATCAAAAGCTCAAGGAATTATCGCATCGTATGGTAGGGTAAAAAGCAAGTTTAGACGTAATGATTCCAGAATCGGCAAAAAAATATTTCAAAAATATGGTAATCTTCAAAAAAACAGGATTCATAATATTTTGCACTATACCTCAAAGAAAATTACATCCCAAGATTTAGGAATCACAATGGAAGATATCAAGGGGATTCGAAAACTATACAGAAAAGGAAATGGTCAGGGGAAAAAATATAGGTCTAAGATGAATTCTTGGTCATTTTATGAACTGCAACGACAGATCGAGTACAAGGCAAGATGGCTCGGCCTGCCAGTAAATTATGTCAAGTCCAGTGGAACAAGCTCAAGGTGTGCGGTATGTGGATCAAAGCTAGTATCCGAAGACCACAGAAAGATGTATTGTTCCTTCTGCAACACTAGTGTTGATAGAGATATCAATGCTGCGCGTAACATCTTGCTTCGAGGCACATGGGTCGTACCAGACGGGATCACAAGTGAAGCAGTGATGACAGAACCTGATAGTAAGGAATCAGCAATCTGTCGAGTCGATGTGGTCAAATCAAGCGATCGGATTTCCATCCCACAACTTGATAGTACCCTTAAACATAGGCGAAAATAATATTCTAGGCATCCAAAGATTCATAAATTCAAATTTTATGTCGATTTATGGATGTTTTCTATATCGACACTTACTGATGTAGTTAGAATACCTCCTAAACTATTTGGAGAGTCCCTCAAAAAGGCTGCAATTACAATTCTTCGTGAAAAATATGAGAGCATGATAAACCCAGAGCTTGGCTATGTCATCATGATACTAGAAACCAAGGTCGAAAAGATGGGCAAAGTAATTGCAGGCGACGGAGGAACATACCACAGAGTAGAATTTACAGCGTTAACATTTTCACCAAAACTCCAGGAAATTGTCCGTGGAGAGATTGTCGAGATTACAGACTTTGGAGCATTTGTCAGAATCGGCGCAACAGATGCATTGTTACACTTGTCACAAATCATGGATGACTATCTCAAAAGCGATGTCAAGTCTGGCATGATCCTTGCAAACCAGAGTGGAAGAACAATGAAGATTGGAACAACACTCCGTGCAAGAATTACTGCAGTATCAATTGGCAAGACAGCAGCCATGAAGGTAGGAATCACATGCAGACAACCATTCTTGGGAGCAGACGAATGGATTGAAGAAGAAATTAAAAAATCTAAAAATCCAGCCGCTGCAGCTGCTGCCGAAGTCAAGAAACCAAAGACACCTCCGTCTGGCGCAGCTGAAAAAGTAAAGCACGCGGAGGCCAAGTGATAAGAAATGGTACGTGAATTGGCTTGTCGCAAATGCAAATTTGTTACAGTAGGAAAAGTTTGTCCAATATGCAAATCATCTGATCTTAGTCCAGACTGGAGTAGTTCAGTTCTTGTTGTAGACCCGACAAATTCTCTTGTTGCCAAGTCTCTTGGAATAAAAGAGAAAGGCAAGTATGCACTCAAGGTAACATAGGTTGCAACCAAGTGCAAAAAAACAGCTAGAGAGATTTCTTGCCGAAGATATCAAAAGTGGCGACATTACAAGTAAGTTACTACAAAAAAAGAAAATTACTGCCCATATCATATCTCGTGAAAATGGCATTGTTGCAGGGGTGTCATATGCTAGAGAAATTTTTGTGTCAAAAAATTGCAAGGTTACTATATACAGAAGAGATGGTCAGTCAGTAACCCCAAACCAAAAGATAATGACAATATCAGGGGACACATATGTGGTTTTATCTCGTGAGAGGACTGCACTGAATTTAATGTCAAGAATGAGCGGCATTGCAACCCAGACAAATGCATATGTAAAAAAAATCCGTTCAGCAAATCCCAAGGTGGGGTTATATTCCACAAGAAAGACTGCGCCGGGTCTGAGAATCTTTGACAAGGATGCAGTAGAGATTGGTGGCGGACACAAGCACAGAATGTCACTAGACCAGATGGTCATGATAAAAGACAATCACATTGCTGCATCAGACTCTTTTTTGGGCCTGATAAGACGTGCAAAACAAAAACACAGGAAGATTGAGGTCGAAGTAGAAAATCTCAACGATGCAATCGTTGCTGCAAACGAAGGTGTAGAAATAATCATGCTTGACAACATGTCACCGCCAATGATAAAAAAAGTGATTTCTGAGCTCAAGCGACTCAACTTACGAAACAAAGTAAGGATAGAGGCATCGGGCGGAATAAATCACTCAAACGTGGTACAATATGCAAGATCAGGTGTAGACATGATATCTATTGGAAGACTGACAAGTTCAGTTGTAGGTCTTGATCTTAGCTTAGAAGTTAATTGATTGCAAGCATGCGTTCAATTGCAAGATGAGCCTTTTCTGCAATATTTCTTGGAACTTTAACCTGGTACTTGTTTTCTTGCAATGAAGCATACACCTTGTCAAGTGTTATCATCTTCATGTATTTGCATATGGCATTCTCAGACATGGGTATGAATTTCTTGTCAGGATTTTGTTTTTGCATTCTGTATAGTATGCCAGTCTCTGTTGCTACAACAAATTCTTTTGCTGGCGAACTTTTTGCATGATTCATCATTCCTTCTGTTGACAAGACTTGGACTTGCCTTGAGCCATAATCCCCCGATGCAATATCATACATTACTGAAGATGTACAACTGCATTCTGGATGGACCAAGAACTCGGCATTTGCGTGCTCCCGTAACTTCTCCTGTACATCTTGAGATCGTATGCCTGCATGGACATGACATTCACCTGCCCAAATGAACATGTTGTTCCTGTTTGTCATCTTGGCAACATAAGAGCCCAAGAACATGTCTGGCAAGAAGAGAACTTCCTTGTCTTCTGGGATAGATTTTACAACATTTACTGCATTAGACGAAGTACAGCAATAATCAAGCTCTGCCTTGACTTCGGCAGATGTATTGACATATCCTACAGTGATTGCTTTAGGATGCTCTGACTTCCATTTTTTTAATTCTTCAGCATTAATGGTATCAGCAAGCGAACAACCTGCACCAAGATCTGGAATTAGTACTGTTTTATCAGGACATGTTATTGCGGCAGTTTCTGCCATAAAGTGGACACCACAGAAAAGAATTGTCTTTTGTTTTGTCTTGGCAGCTTGTCTTGATAATCCCAACGAGTCCCCTACATAATCTGCTATATCCTGTACATCTGGAAGCTGGTAATTGTGAGCAAGTATCAGTACATCTTTTTCTTTTTTGAGTTTGAGTATCTCAGACTTGATATCCATATACGAGATATCTTGTAGCAAGTCATCTTTAAAGCGTCATGATATTGACAAATTTATCGGCAATAATCGATCTAGACGGCAAAATTTACCATCAGGTGCCTATATTCAGAGGAGTGCCACAAATCTTTTTGAGGCATTCTATTGCAGCAAGTGTTGCAAGCCTACTTGTTTTTGGGTTACTTGGGCTTGGTACATTTTCCACCTTTATTGAAAATTTTCCAAACTTTCCTTCAGCATGGATCTCATGGGTATTCTTGTCAGTGTACGGGTCAGCAACTATTTTCACGCGGGTCTTTTCGCTTCCAATTCCTGCAAGGCTTAAGAGTGCTGCAACATTGATGTTTGCAGGAAACAGCCTTACCGCCTCTTTAGCACTTCCCTCATAGATTGTAGTAGACTGGGTTATAGTATCAGGATCAATAGATGACGTCTCAAAGAACTTGGCACCCTTCAATGCTTTTGGATTTTTTGTTGTCACAAGTGTTATGGTATCAAGTTCATCTTGCACTGCCCTGATTCCATCAAGGCCGATGATTGCGCCAGATGGAAGATAGACTCGTTTGTTAAAATCCTTGCAACCATCCATGACGATATCAAATATAGATTCATCAAGCAATGCACCTACGCTCATTATCATGACGTCTTTTCTGTTTTGAAGTATGCTGAGGATATCATCTCTTACTGCATCTTGTGATGCTGCTTCAATGATCATATCAACGGGAGCTGCTGCAAGTAGTCCGACATTTTCTGTTATGACAGGCTTGTTTTGTAACTTGGCTGCAAGTTTTGTAGAATTTTCTTTAGAGAAATCATAGATGTGCGTAAGCTTGGCAGAAATTTTTCCAGAGTCTATTGCAGATGCAATCTCTGATCCTATTGCTCCACATCCAAGCAGTCCCACGCGTTTCAATCAAAAATTCAAAGATTCATCCTTGTTAAATCTGTTACCAGGTTTAACAAAATATTGAATTATCTAAAGCGACCCTAGTATACATGGAGTAAAGAGAATTGGAAAAACACGAATCTGCATTAATTGAGAAAGTACTGTTCAAGATAGCAAAACAGTGGATAGCAGGTGATACCATGGAAGAGGCCCTCAAGTCAGCGCGAAAGGCAAACACAAACGGCATGAATGCAATACTCAACAAGCTTGGCGAGCACATGATATCAAAATCCCAGGTAACCCAGACAGTAGAAGACTATCTCACGCTTGTCTCAAATTTGAGAAGGTCAAAGATAACTGGCGGACTATCCATAAAGCCCACCCAGGTGGGGCTAGCCATCAGCACAAAAGAATGTCTTTCAAATCTTGACACCATAATAGAAAAAGCACTAGAGTTCCAGTCTTTTGTCTGGATAGACATGGAGTCATCAGAGTATACTGATGACACCTTCAAGATTTACCAGAACCTATTTGAAAAATACGAGAGACTGGGTGTGGTGGTACAGGCAAACCTGAAGCGCACTGAAAATGACCTTGACATGCTTTTGAAGAACGGCTCCAAGATTCGACTTGTCAAGGGAGCATACCATGAAAACCCAAAGAATGCATTTAGGGCAAGACATGAAGTGGATGAAAATTATAAAAAATTAATGAATGTTTTATTTGAGCAAGGAAACGAGTTTGCAATAGCAACACATGATTCCAAGTTAATTGACCTTGCAATGGATCTATCAAAAAAACACGAGAAAAAATTTGAGTTTCAAATGCTAAAGGGGATACGCGATGAGCTAAAACCAATTTTGGTCAAGAGTGGATTTGAGGTCTCAGAGTATATTCCATATGGAACCAACTGGCTTCCTTATTCAATAAGAAGGCTAAAGGAGAGAAAACGTAACATATTGCTTCTTGGAAGTTCCTTTATTCACTCGCATCGAGTCTGAGTCTGTTCTCGCAAGAATTGTAAGAGATAGTATGCCCCTCCTGCTCCTTTTCCAGAGATTCCAGAATCCTTCCAGCCTACAAATGGCTGTGCCCCAACCATTGCACCAGTAGTAGCACTAGCTGCCCTGTTTGCATATGTCACCCCGGCCTCTATCTTTTCAAAAAACTTTTCTATCTCATTTTTATCTTGACTGAAAATTCCCGCTGTAAGGCCATAATTGCTCTTGTTTGCCATGACAAGTGCATCATCAAAGTTTTCAAACTCTTCGACGCAGAGAAATGGCAAGAACAATTCTTCTCGTATCAGTTCATGATCTTTTGGAAGACTGGTTACAATTGTAGGTGTAACAAAGTTTCCATTTTTATGAGATTCATCAGATACCACAGAACCACCACATAGCATCTTGCCATCTTTTTTTGCCAGCTCAGATGCTTTTTGGAATTTTTTTACAGCAGCTTCATTTATGACTGGTCCAATGTAGGTATCTCTCTCCCAGGGCTTGCCAATCTTTAATGTGCTAGTCTTTGCAACGAGCCTTTCCAAAAACTTGCTTGCGATGGATTTTTGGACGTAGACTCGCGAACAGGCACTACACTTTTGTCCGCTATAACCAAACGCGGCACGTAGCACACCATCTGTTGCTTTTTCAATATCAGCTGATGCAGAAATTATTGCAGGATTTTTGCCTCCCATCTCAGAGATAAATGGCCTGGGTCTCTTTGTTTCAAACTCAGAATACCCAGTCATTCCAACCTCTTTTGAGCCTGTAAATGCAATGCCATCAACCAGAGTACTTTCAAGTATTGTCTTTCCAACTATACTTCCGGCACCTGTTACAAAGTTTATTGCAGCTGGCGGTATCTTGTGGTAAATGGTTTCGACAAACTTGAATGCAGATATCGGTGCATCACTTGATGGTTTTAGGACTACGGTATTTCCAGTTATCAATGCACCAGATGTCATCCCTATTGCAATAGCAGATGCAAAGTTGAACGGAGAGATTATTCCCCAGACGCCATAGGGTTTGAGAACACTTGCGGTTCTCTCGCTACGAGATGCACTTTTTGTCTCCTTTGAAAATCCTTCGTTTATCTCAAGTTGTTCAGCATAAAATCTCATAAAGTCTATCGACTCGTCCAAATCCCCCATGGCCTCAAGTCGATTCTTTCCGTTTTCAAAGCTAAGAATGGCAGCCAGACTGAATTTATCATGTGAAAAGATATCTGCAATCTCTCGGAATATCTGTACCCTTTTTTGATATGGCACCAGAGACCATTTGTAAAACGAGTCCTTGGCGGCCTCAATTGCATGTAATGTATTTTCTTTGGTAGCAGTAGGAAAATTCCCTAGTATCAAATTCTTGTCTGCAGGGGATCTTACTTGGAAATTGTCATTAGAAAAGATCTCTTTTCCGCCAATGATTAATGGATAGTTTTTTCCAAAGTCTTTTTGTATTTGGTCTACTGCGGCATCAAATTTTTTATGAAAGTCATCAGTAGAATTGTTTTCTGCGAACCTGTTCCATGTCCTTTCATTCTCGAACATATAGTAATATTCGGATACACCATTAATTAGTTAGACGGGTGTTGATTCTGCATTAACCACAAGGCAAATCAGTTTCAAACGAGAAACATTTTATCTCTGCAGGCAAAGGTGTTTTATGCTCAATACGGTATATCGCGACGCAATAAAGAAACGCGATGAGGCAAGGTCCATCTTCAAGGGCGAGAAATTCGACCAGATAATCAAGACAGCAAGGGAGAACTGGATAGATTACACCCCCAAGAAAAAGGATGCTGATATCGCTGGAATAGACAGTAGTTACAACAGCACCAAGTTCCAGGGACTGGAACTGTGGGTAGTAACTGGGGTATCCATAAAATCAGATGGCCAAATAATACATGAGAGCCACAATCAAGGTCTAGGCCAACCAACACCCGAACTTGAAACTCAGGCAAGCAAGATGGAGGTAGATGCATGTATCAACTCAGTTGACAAGGCAGATTTGGTGATATTAGACGGCTCGCTTTATTCCCAGTTTCTTACAAGGCAGACATCGCTTGGAAATTCTATCACATCTGCAATAAAGAAAAGAAACAATGTAATTTTCATATCAAAGACATCATCAGCAAGAAAACACTTTGAAAGACTAGGTTCCATGGCAGGAGACATTTTCTATTACAATCACGCAGTCAAGACACCAGGCTTTAGCAGAATATTTGCAGATATCAGTCTAGGACCTGGCAAAGTGGTATCATATGTTTATGCAAGATTAAGAGACTCTACACCATTAATCAAGATCGAACTTTTAGGTGCAAACCACACCGATGACGAAATAAGATCACTTCTTGACATGATAACAAAAAACAGTGTGGGTGGATATCCATATTCGTTAAAGCTTGCACATGAAAACTGTAAGATATCAAACTCAGATCTTGCAAGACTTGTTAGTCTATATGGACTAGGAAATGAGATTGGTTCAAGAGAGGTATTGAGTTGACAATTGGTGTAGTAATCGGAGAGTCAAGGCCTACTGATGTTACGGCACAATCATCAAAGCCGCTCTCAGTTGGGGAATACGTAATAATTGATTCTCAAGACGGACAGATTTTGGGCCTTGTTGAAAAATCAAGCATCTCAAGTGAGGCATTGACAGATGTTAGAAATTTTGATGAAGCTGTAGAAAGCAAAGAAGTTGCAGACATCAATTCACGCGATAAAAATTACAAGGTAAAGATAGGAATACTTGGTTTCTTGGACAAGCTACAAAAGGGACAAATGATCTTGCCAGCAGTGCCACCCCTACCAGGCACTTCAATTCTTGAAGCAACACAAAAAGATCTTGGCGTAATATTTGGACCTGTAACAGAAGAGTGGGTAAGAATTGGAGCCCTTCTTAGAAATGCAACCATCGAAGCCAAGATAAACATCAACAAGATAGTATCACGGCACCTAGCCATACTTGCAATGACTGGCATGGGAAAAAGTAACCTAGTGTCTTTGATTGCACGACATGTAGCATCGCTAAACGGTACTCTGATTATTTTTGACTACCACAATGATTATGAGAATCTTGATGTCCCAAAGATGAACTACATGTTGGCAAAGATAAATCCAAGATTACTTCCTGCCGACAAGCTAGCTGAAGTAATAGAACTGCGGGAAAATGCAGACAAGCAACAGAGGGCATTGCGAGAATCATTTACAGAATCTGTAAAACAATCAAAAGATTTCTGGCAGGCCTTAGAGGAAAGCGCAGCATCATTTGGTCGTACTACCAAGGGTTATGCAGACAGCGCAAGTAGAGTCTTAGATAAAATCGATGATGCAAAGCACAGGTTTTCTGACATACTGGACCCAGACTGTGGAGACCCAGTAGACCTCATCAAGGAAGGAAGGGTCAATGTACTGAACATATCAGAGCTTAGTGAGAGACAGGCAAATGCCGGACTGGCATACTATTTGCAAGAATTGCTGCAACATAGAAAAGATGCAGTCTGGGAGAGAAAAGGCAAGTCCTCAAACAAAAGAGGCAACAAGTTCCTTGCGCCAATATTTGTCATAATAGAGGAAGCACACGTATTCATTCCAAAGGGAGAACATACTGATACAAAATACTGGGCATCAAAGGTAGCAAGAGAGGGGCGCAAATTTGGAATTGGTCTTGGAGTAGTATCGCAGAGACCAAGAAACATTGATCCAAATGTGCTAAGCCAAATGGGCTCACTTGCAATAATGAAGATAGTACAAGATGATGATCAACAACAGATTGCGTCAGCTGCAGAATCACTAAGCAAGGATCTGCTGTCACAACTTTCATCGTTGAACATTGGTGATGCGGTATTGATTGGGCAGTGGGTAAACCTGCCATCAATAGTGCATGTAGACGAAGTCAAGAGCAAGAAATCAGGTTCTGATTTGAATGCAGTATCAGAATGGAACCAGACTGACAAATTCAAGCAAGTTGCAAGCGAATCTACAAAATCAATGATTCAAAAAGACCTGTTATTAGATTGAGATGATCTTTTCACATATCTCTGATACACATCTTGGTTTTGTGCAATACCATTCAGAAGAACGTGAAAATGACGTATACACGGCATTTGATGAAGCAATTGATACCTCGATAAAAGACCATGTTGATTTTGTCATTTTAGCAGGAGACATATTTCATGTTCCAAATCCAAGCGGAAAGGCAATTGTGGTTCTAGCAAATGCGTTAAAGCGCCTGAAGAAAAGCAGTATTGATTCCTTTTTCATCCTAGGAGACCATGACATCAGCAGAATTAGGGCAACCCCGGTTCCTTGGGTATACCACAACCTAGAGTTCTCAAAGTATATTGGAAATGGCAAGCCGTTTGTTTACAAGGACATCCTAATTGCAGGATTTGACAAGCGCAGAAAGTCAGAGATGGAATCATTTGAGAATGATTTTGCCCAGGCAGATTCAGAGGCAAAAAAACACCAAGGGCACAAGATACTGGTATTGCACCAGGGAATTACAGAAATTAACAAGTTTGCAGGCGAGCTGAACTCTACTGATCTTCCAAAGAATTTCACATACTATGCAATGGGCCATCTTCATGAACAAGAGTTGAAGCGTTTTTCCCATCTTGGAGGCCCACTTGCATATCCTGGATCCATTGAACTCACATCAAGTGAAGGGATAAAGGAAACACAAAAGGGATTTTACCAAGTAGACATTTCAAGGCCAGAGCCTTCCCCAACATGGATAAAGCTTGACACACGACCACAGTTTTCCATAAAGACTTCCATTGATGATATCACAAATGAAGTAAACACGATATCAGATAAGATAAAATCACTTGCAAGAAAACCCATCATAGAATTAAAAATCACCGGAGAGATTTCAGAACCTGGTCTAGTACAAGCCCAGATTGCAAAGTTATCAGATTTGACACTACGATGTTTTTGGAGATCCATTTCAAAAGAGCAAAACGGTTCCGTATTTGTAAACAAGCCACTCAAGATAGAAGACGAGATGCACCGAATTGCAACAGAGATACTTGGTTCTACAGACATGGCAAATTTTGCAATAAACGAACTCTTGCCGTTATTATCAAAAGGCAATACAGATGAAGCAAGTCAGGCAATAATTGAGAATTTTGAGAGATTCAGAAAAGGAGTGAAAAATGCTACAATCAGTTGAGCTGGAAAATTTCCTCTCGCATAAAAATACAAAGTTGACATTTGACAGAGGAGTAACCGTATTTGTAGGACAAAATGGTGCTGGAAAATCAAGCATCATTGATGCGATAACATTTGCATTGTTTGGCGAGCACCTAAGAAAATCCACAAAGGGGCTCTTGCGAAGGGGAAATAACCAATCATATGCCAAAGTAGAGTTTTCCATAGGAAACAGGCAGTTTGAGGCAGTACGCAAGATTGATTCCAAGGGAACCGTTGGAGCCGTACTCCATGAGAAGATCAAGGGCGAACTGGTCCCACTTGCATCAGGAGAGCGAAAACAGTTTGGCGAATCCATGACAAAGACAATAGAATCACTAATTGGATTAGATTTTGAGAAACTCAAGATTGCATCAATTGTACAGCAGGGAGAACTTCAGGCAATAATTGAGGCAGACCCTAGAAAATTCAAAGAGCTAGTCAACGCAATAATTGGAATCGACAAGCTTGACATTGCATACGAATCCATGAAAAAAACAATTGACAATTTTAGAAATACGATAAGGGCCAAACTAAATTATGATGACACCAACATCGATGTGCTTCAAAACCGAGTTGATGCGTTATTAAAAGAGATAGCATTACTAGAACCACAAAAAAAGAAACTTGAGGCAGACAAGATAACACAAGAGCAAGAATTTTCCAACCTACAGCAAGATGTAGAAATAGAGATGCCAAAAGAGATCAAGATAAAGGAGATAGAAAGCAAGAAAGAAGATCTTCTCAGATACATACGAGATTCTATCGTCAAGATGAAACATGACTTGGTAGAAAAAGAGAGAAAACTGGCAGAGTGTTCAAACAGCCTGTCGATTGCATCATTCAAGATACAAGTAGAATCAGATGCAAAACAGGCTCAGTTAGACATTGACAAGATCAATACAGAACTAAAACAAGTTGGCGAAAAGATTGCAACAATAAAAAGCCAACAAGATATTGCAAACAGATTACATCTTGTAGATGGCAAGTGCCCAGTCTGTGACTCTAGAGTAGACAAGTTAAACCCGTTGTTTGATGAAAAATACATCACAACAGAGCTTGAGGCATTAAAAAAGAAGACAGAGTTTTTCACAAAGGAAAGCAGCACAATACAAACCAGAAAAAGAGACCTTGACCTAAAACTGCAACAGGTCATAAAGGCAGAGGGAGTCCTTTCTTCGAACAACATCAAGAGCCAAGATGATCTGGTCAAGCTTAAAGAAGAGATATCAAAACTACAGGTAAATACACAGGAAGTTCCTCATGAGATAAGCACTTCAAACCTCATGCAGTATGCAATTGATGAATACTCTACAGACATGATAAAATCAATAGCCAGCCTAGTTGAAGAAACCAGAGATTTTAACATCAACAGTTTTAGAGATTTGAAACTAAAACTAGAGCAACAAAGAAAGATTCTTGGCACACTTGACCAGGAAATTGTTGCAGTAAATACAAAATTAAAGATACATCAAGACGACTCGGAAAAAATTTCCCAGATATTACTAGAATTAAAGGAAGTAAAACAATATGTTACAAGCCTTGAGACAATACGAAGTCAAATTTACAACAGAGATGGTCCTGTTGCTACAAGCCTTCGCTCCTGGGCACTCAACATGATATCACAAAAGGCATCAGAGTATCTTTCAACATTTAATGTAAAGATTCAAAGAATTTCTCTTGGAGAAAAATCAAGAGACATTGGAATAACATGCTATGCCGGAAATCTAGAACTTGATCTAGAGTCGTTAAGCGGCGGAGAAAAAGTAAGTGTAGCACTTGCATTGCGTCTTGGGATGGTCCATTTTATGGGAACGTCAAACTTGAATTTCATAATTTTAGACGAGCCGACCACTCACTTGGACCAAGAGAGGAGAAAATCACTTGTAAGTGTACTTACACAGGCATTTGAATCAAACATTGATGCAATATCCCAGTTCATCATAATCACTCATGATTCCGAAATATTTGAAAACTCAAACATTG
>Ga0207707_10003784_pt1 | contig 13409 bp, 14 predicted proteins | sample KBSC83BmetaG_FD_184336 | JGI IMG/M metagenome (GOLD analysis project Ga0207707, IMG submission 184336) | Corn rhizosphere microbial communities from Kellogg Biological Station, Michigan, USA - KBS C8-3B metaG (SPAdes) (version 2) | ecosystem: Host-associated > Plants > Roots > Rhizosphere ...
ACCAGCGCCACCAGCCTTCGGCCGCGTGATTCGCCGCGCCCGCTCATCGCGTCAGCAGCACCGCATCGGCGGGATGCCAGGAGAGGAAGACGCGGTCGCCGGAGCCGATCCCGGCGGCGCTGCCATGGCTGAGATTGGCGAGCGCCGCCTGCACCGGTTGCGTCGCGCCGACATCGACGCGGTAGATCGAGAGATTGCCGAGATAGGCGATGTCGCGCACCACGCCTTCGAGGAGATTGCCGGCCTGCGGCGGCCGCTCGCGCGTGACGCTCAGCTTCTCCGGCCTGATCATGAGCGCGGCGGCGGTGCCCGGCGCCAGGCCCGAGCCCTGGCCGGTGTCGAGTGCCAAGCCGAGCGCGGCGACGGCGAGCCGGCCCGCGGCATCCGCGATCACCCCCTCGAAGATGTTGGCGCTGCCGATGAAATCGGCGACGAAGCGGCTGCCCGGATATTCGTAGATCGCGCGCGGGCTGCCGATCTGCTCGATGCGCCCCTCCTTCATGACGGCGATGCGCGTCGACATGGTCATCGCCTCTTCCTGGTCGTGCGTGACCATGACGAAGGTGATGCCGACCCGCGCCTGGATGGAGACCAGCTCCAGCCGGGTCTCCTCGCGCAGCTTGCGGTCGAGTGCCGCGAGCGGCTCGTCGAGCAGCAGCAGCTCGGGCTGGCGCACGATGGCGCGGGCGAGCGCTACGCGCTGGCGCTGGCCGCCGGACAACTCGTCGGGCTTGCGCCGCTCATAGCCGGTCATCTGCACGAGCTCGAGCATCTCGCGCGTGCGGCGGCGGATCTCTTCGCGCGGCAGCCGCTCCTGCTTGAGGCCGAAGGCGACATTGTCGGCGACGGTCATATGCGGAAAGAGCGCATAGGACTGGAACATCATATTGACCGGCCGGCGATAGGGCGGCACGCCCGCCATGTCGGCGCCGGCGATGGCAATGCGGCCGCTGTCGGGCGTCTCGAAGCCGGCCAGCAGCCGGAGCAGCGTGGTCTTGCCGCAGCCCGAGGCGCCGAGCAGCGAGAAGAACTCGCCGCGCTCGACCGCGAGGTCGACCTCCTGCACCACGCGCACCGAATCGAAGCTTTTGCTCACCCCCTCGAGCCGGATGATGGGCTCGGCGCGCGACTCGCTCACGGGCGGCTTGGTGTCCGGCGGGGCAGCCGCGACGGGAGCGCTCAAGATCCCGTCTTGATGCGGGTCCACAGCCGGTTGCGCGCCTGCTCATAGGTGCGCGGCACCACCGGCTCGAGATAGACCTTGGCCGAAGGCGGCGGATAGATCACCGGATCCTTGCGGATGTCGGGATCGATATGCGCGTCGGCTGCCGGCACCGCATTGGCATAGCCGACCTCGTTGGTGATGGCGCCGATCACCTCGGGGCGCAGCAGATAGTCGATGAATTTGGCGGCATTGTCGGGATGGGCCGCGTCCTTCGGGATGGCCATCACGTCGATATCGAGCCGCGCCCCTTCCTTGGGCAGGAAAATGCCGATCTGGACCTTGTTGCCGGCTTCCTTGGCGCGGTTGCGCGCCTGCACGAGATCACCGTCATAGCCCATGGCGACGCAGATCTCGCCATTGGCGAGGTCGTTTATGTAGGTCGAGGAGTGGATGTATCTGTAGAAGGGCCGCGCCTTCGAGAGCACGGTGCCGGCCAGCTCGAGATCCTTGCTTTCGGTGCTCAAAGGGTTCTTGCCGAGATAGGAAAGCGCCGCCGGGATCGCCTCCTCGGACGCGTCGAGCAGGGTCACGCCGCAGCCTTTCAGCTTCTCCAGCACCTTCACGTCGAACAGCATGGCGAGGCTGCCGAGCGGTGCGTCGGGCAGCGCCGCCTTCACCTTGGCGATGTTGTAGCCGACGCCGGTGCCGCCGGTCATGTAGGGCAGGGCGTATTCGTTGGTGGGATCGGCGATCTTCAGCTGCTGGAGGACGTGCGGATCGACGCCCTTGGCGTTGGGGATCTTCGCCAGGTCGAGCTTGCGATAGATGCCGGCCTGCAGCTGCTGCGCGAAATAGGGCGTCGCCGAGGGAAAGACGAGATCGTAGCCGGAATGGCCGGCCATCAGCTTCGCCTCGAGCACGTCGTTCGAATCATAGACGTCGTAATTGACCTTGATGCCGGTCTGGTCGGCGAAATTCTTCAGCGTGTCGTCGGTGATGTAGTCGCTCCAATTATAGACGTTCAGCACCTTCTCTTCCTCGGCACGCGCAGCGGAGAAGGGCGTCGCCAGCAGCAGGCAGGCGGCAAGAGCGGCAAGCAGTCTCATGGTCGGGCTCCCGGAGCAGGCACGCATCTCGAAGAACTCCCTCTCCCCCTCTTCAGGGGGAGAGGGTCGGGGTGAGGGGGAAGGTGCGACGGGACGCATCAGAATGTCGAGATGCAATCGATGACGATTAGCATTCTTCGCTTCGGCACCCCCTCACCCAACCCTCTCCCCCTGAAGAGGGGGAGAGGGTTTCTTTGCGCGCGAGAGGGCCCGTCTCCGTCACATCTGCTTGTAGTCGCCGTCATGCCATTTGAAGAAGACATAGCCGGCGCCCACCAGATCGCCTTTCTGGTCGAAGCCGATCTGGCCGTTGACCGTGTCGAACTTGTTGGCGTGCAGCGCCTTGGTGAGGTCGGCGAGCTTGGTCGATTTCGACTTCTCGATGGCCTGGGCCAGCGCCTGCACGGCGGCGTAGGTGTAGAGCGTATAGCCCTCGGGCTCGTAGCCGCCCTTGCGGAATTCGGCGACGGCGTCCTTGGCGCTCGGCAGGGTGCGCGTGTCGGGACCGTTGGTGAAGATGAAGCCTTCGCCGGCCGGACCCGCGATCTGCCAGAACTCCTTGGTGGCGAGCGCATCGCCCGCCATGATCTGCGCCTGCAGGCCGGCGGCACGCGCCTGCCGCGTGATCAGCCCGGCCTCGACCTGATAGCCGCCGAAATAGACGACGGCGACATTGGCCTGCTTCATCTTGGCGACCAGCGCGGAAAAGTCCTTCTCGCCGGCATTGATCTGCTCATCGAGCGTGATGGCGACGCCGAGCGCCTTCAGATTCTTGCGCGCCTCGTCGGCCAGCCCCTTGCCATAGGCCGACTTGTCGTCGACCACGGCCACCGGCTTGCCCTTGAAATTCTTGGCGATGTATTCGGCGCCGACCTTGCCCTGCTGGTCGTCGCGGCCGCAGGTGCGGAAGACGTTGGTGAGCCCGCGCTCGGTAAATTGCGGATTGGTCGAGGCCGGCGTGATCTGCAGGATGCCTTCCTCGGCATAGACGTTCGAGGCCGGGATCGAGCTGCCCGAGCAGAAATGCCCGATGATCGCCACGACCTTCTTGCCGGCCATCTGGTTGGCGACCGACACGGCCTGCTTGGGATCGCAGGCATCGTCGCCGACCAGCAGGTTGAATTTCTTGCCCATGACGCCGCCCTTGGCGTTGATCGCCTTCACGGCCGCCTCGGCGCCATGCTGCATCTGCTCGCCGAACGCCGCATTGGCGCCGGTGATCGGTCCGACAAGCGCGATGGTGATGTCCTGCGCGCGGGCCGCGCCGACCTGCATCAGTCCCAGCGCAAGCAATGAGATCGCCAGCTTTTTCATTGGTTCTCTCCCGAAAGGAAGCTGAGCCGGATTGGGCCCGGGCGCCGATCATACACAATCCGGCGGTGCCGCAAGAGCATACCGGAGGATTACCGGGGCCCGGCCGCGGCGCACAAAAAGCGCCATGCCGCTCCGCCACCGCTCTGGGGTAGAATGGCTATGTTTTCTCGATTGCCCCCGACGCGAAAGGCCAAGCCATGAGCGACAGGAAGCCGACGGACGGTCCGAACTTCTCCCTGCCCTGGCTCGACCAGACCATGGCGCCGCAGGCGCTCGGCGATGCCGGACGGCGCGCCTTCACCGCCTTCAACCAGGCGGGAGCGCTCGCGAGCGAGATGGCCCAGGCCGTGCTCGCCAAGCAGCAGCGCATCGTCGACGGCGAGTTCCGCCGCTTCGTCGATCGCGTGCAGGACATGGGAGGCGCGCCGAGCGGCGGCGACATGCTCGAGAAGGAGGCGCGCGCGATCCGCGAATCGATCGAGGCCACCACCTCCGAGATGCGCGCCATCAACGAGATCCTGCTCAACGGCAACCGCAAGATGCTCGAGCTGTGGCTGAGCTGTTTCGACGGCTCGGGCGGCAAGCGCAGCGGCTAGCCCCTATCGCCCGCTAAACATTTCCCCACGCGAAATCTTCCTCGCCGCGGCGGAAATCCTGGCCGTTGAGCGCCGGATTGCGGTTGACGAGCGGGCGTCCGAACAGCGGATGCGTCACGCTGCGCACCTCATGCTCGATGGTGAACAGCACGCGCCTGGTCTCGAGATCGACGATGTCGCGGAAGCGATATTGATGCTGGCTCGATTCCTCCGAAACCAGACCGAGCTTCTTCAGCCCCTCATAGGGTCCCGAGAAATCGGCGATATAGATCTGGATATGGTGGTTGTCGTAGGGCGCCTGCGGCGCGTCGCTCTCGCGGAAGACGAGAAACTGGCGGTCGCCGGCCTGCACGCGCGCCGCGCGAGCCTCCTTCTTGCCGTTGGTGAGCTCGGCGGGTGCGCCGAGAATCTCGCGATAGAAGCGCGCGATGCCTGGCGCCGTGCCGGGCTCGACATCGAACTCGATATAGGGCATGCCGAGACGAATATTGCCGAAGCGGGCGGCGTCGGGCGCGTGGCAGCGGACGCGGTTGCCCCAGGGGCAGGTCGCCTCGACGCCGTCATTGCCCTCGCGGAAGGCGAACTCGGTGTCCTTCAGATCCTTCTTCAGCCGGGTGAGGCGGTCGAGCAGCGCCTTGCGGTCGTGGATCACGAGGCCGGTCGCGCCGCGCAGCTTTTGCGGCTTGCTGGTCGGCAGGTGGAACTGGCTCTTGCCGACATTGACCCACATGTTCGTGGTCCCGGTCTGCAGATAGGGGTCGCGGGTCAGTCCCAGCCCGGTCACGTAGAACAGGGTGGAGAGGCGCTGGTCGGGGATCGTGACATTGAGATGGCCGAGCTCGGCGATGTTGCCGACCGTCTCGGCCCCGCGGTCGAAAGCCTGTTCCGCCATCAGTTCCTCCTGAGCTTCAGGGGCATGTAATGTCGCGCTCCTCGATCGAGAAGATGGTGCCGCGCTCGATCTTCACATTGCGCGCAAAGCATTGCTTGCCCGAATCCGCGACGAGCTTGGCGTCGAAGGAGCCGGATGCGACGTCGGTGATGCGCAGCCGCTCGTCCGGGTCGACCCTGAGATCGCGATCGTTCTCGCACTGATTCTTTCCCCAATTCTGGGTCCCGGCCGGCGCGAGATAGAAGCCTGTGAGCTTCAGGGGCGTGAGATTCCAGAAGCGTGTCGGTGCGTCGGCCGCCTGCGCGGCCGCGAGGCTCGCCAGCAGGAACAGGGTCGCAAGGGCGAGCCTGGCCATGATTCCTCCGCGATGGTCGGGGGCAATGCTAATGCCCGGCCGGGCGCCGCCGCAAGCAGCGGCGGCGCCTTGACAGGGGACGCCCCTCGGTCACACTCCACCCCTCACCTCGGGCGTGGCGCTGGTTCATGGCAGTACGGTTCCTGGACGAAGATTTCCCCACCGACCATCTGCCGCTGCTCAGGTGGCTCATCTTCTCGGGCGTCTGCCTGTTCGGCTTCGTGCTGGCCTGGCATTTCGGCCTGTTCCGCCTGATGCTGGCCAGCGACAAGACCTATATCTCGCTGGTCATCCTCGTCCTCTATGTGCTCAGCACGGTGCATTGCTGCTGGCGTACCCTCGTGATCTCGCGCGAGCTCGATCGCGCCCATCGGGTGGCGGCGCTGGTCAGCCGGGCGCAGCGGAGCTATGCCGTGGTCGGCGAGGAGGTGGTCGCCGGCGACGGCACGCGCCTGCCGCCGGGACGCGTCACCCAGCATATCCGCAACCTCATCGTGAAAGCCCGGCTGCAGGGGACCCACCGCATCGACCAGACGCTGCTGTTGCGCGGCCTGGCCGATGCGCTGCGCGGGCCCAACCAGCTCGGCTCCTTCGCCAGCGACACGCTGATGAAGCTCGGCCTGCTCGGAACCATCGTCGGCTTCATCCTGATGCTGGCGCCGGTGGCCGGGCTCGATGTCGGCGACAAGCTGTCGGTCAAAAGCTCGATGGGGCTGATGAGCGACGGCATGGCGGTCGCCATGTACACCACGCTCAGCGGCCTCATCGGCTCGATCCTGGTGCAGACGCAATATTACATGCTCGAGGAGGCCACCCAGAAGCTGTTCGCGCTCGCCACCGACCTAACCGAGGTCTTCGTCGTCTCGGTTCTCGAACGCGAGCAGAATGCCCGCGACCAGGAGCGGAATGGAGAGCTTCGGTAACTATCCCCGCGAACGGCCCTTCGACCCGTTCAGCGTCATGCTCTTCAAGGCGCTGCAGGTGGTCGCTTTCCTGTTCTTCATCGCGCTTCTCGCGATGAATCCCGAGGCCAAGGAAGGCAAGGTCGAAAGCAAGGCCGAGTTCATCATCTCGGTCACCTGGCCGGACAACCATCCCGACGACATCGACCTCTATGTCGAGGACCCGCTCGGCAATATCGTCTGGTATCACCAGCGCGAGGCCGGATTCATGGTGCTCGACCGTGACGATCGTGGCGGCGCCAACGATTTCATCATGGTCGCCGGCAAGAAGGTGCTGAGCCCGATCCGGCAGGAGACGGTGAGCATCCGCGGCATCGTCGCCGGCGAATATACGGTCAATCTCAACCACTATCTGGCGACCGCGCGCGAGCCGGTTCCGGCATCGGTCAAGGTCGAGAAGGTCAATCCGGTCGTCGATGTCGTCTTCTACGATACGGTCATTCTCAACAAGACCGGCCAGGAGCGCACGGCCGTGCGCTTCCGGGTGGCCGAGGACGGCAGCGTCACCGAGGTCAGCCATGCCGAGAAATCGCTCATCCAGCTGACCCGCACCGTGCGGCGGCCGAACTAGCCGCCGCATGACCCCGACCCTGCTCGCCATCTCCGCCGCTTACGTCGTCATGGGCGTTTTGCTGCTGCTCGTCGTGCTGACGGCGCGGCTCGGCTGGCGGGTGAAGGCGATCGTCATCATCGTGACCTCGGTCTTCTTCATCGAGGCTTTCTTCGCGACGCGCGACCTCCTCGGCTGGCCGGGCAATGGCCCGCTGCCGACGCGCTTCCAGCTGCTCTGGGTCCGCATCGTCGAGCCCGATCTCAAATCCTCGAACAAGGGAGCGGTCTATCTCTGGGTCGAGGAGATCGACGGCAACAACGTGCCTTTGGGGACGCCGCGCGCCTATGCGCTGCCCTATTCGCGTCCGCTCGCCGACCGTTCGATGGGCGCGCGCGACCAGATCATGGAAGGCAACGCCCAGCTCGGCACCGCCGAGGAGGTCGAAGGCGGCGAGACCGGCCAGGTGACGAAGCCGGAGCAGGACCCGGCGGTCGAGGTCGGCGGCGTCCAACAGACCGACAACAACAACGCCGCCCTCGATCTGTCGCTGCAGCAGGTGCAGCACATCGAGTTCAAGCCCATGGTGCTGCCGATCCTGCCGCCCAAGCCCTGAGCGGGCTCACGCGGGCTTCGGTCCCTTGCCGGTCATCAGCAGGAAGGCTTCCTCGATCGTATCGGCCGACTGGCTTTCGCGCAGCTTCCGCGGCGTCGTGTCGGCCAGCACCTTGCCGCGATGCATGACGATGATGCGGTCGGCATCGGCGACCTCGTCGCAGAGATGGGTCGCCCAGAGGACGGCCACGCCGCGCTCGCGGCGCATGGCGAGCATGAGCTTCAGGAGGGCGCTGCGGCTCGACGGATCGAGCCCGACGGTCGGCTCGTCCATGAGCAGGAGCTTCGGATCGTGCAGCAGCGCCCGCGCCAGCTCGACGCGCCGCCGGTTGCCGCCCGACAGCTCGGCCGCCTTGTCATGGGCGCGCTCGGTGAGGCCGAGCCGCTCTAGCTCGGCGGCGATGCGGCGCTTGGCGGCGGCGCGGCTCATGCCGTGCAGCCCGGCATGGAACAGGAGGTTGGCGGTGACGGTGAGCTCGAGATCGAGCGTCGGCTGCTGGAAGACGATGCCGAGCGCCGCCAGCGCCGGCACCGGGTTGCGCGACATGTCGTGGCCCATCACCTCGATGCGCCCGTCATCGGCCGCGAACAGGCCCGACAGAAGCTGGAACAGCGTCGATTTGCCGGCGCCGTTGGGTCCGAGCAGCGCCACGAACTCGCCGGGATAGGCGGCGAGGCTGACGCCGTCGACGGCCCGGATGGCGCCGTAGCATTTTACCACCTTGTCGATGAGCAGGGCGGGCGGCGTCCCGGGGCTGCCGGTCGGCTGGTCTGCGAGCATGGTGTCGGTCATTCTTCCTCCGGCCTCGGCTTGCCGCGCCGCTTCGCCGGGGCCTAGATTAGCCGACTTGCCGCGATAACAAGCAAGTCCGAGAAAGGGAAGATCGTCCTTGCGCGCGTGCCCGCCCTGGCCTTGCCTCCTCGCTTTTGCCGCGATGCTCGTGGCCGCTCCCTCTTTCGCCAAGGGCACGGGCTATCTCTTCGTCAGCAACGAAAAGACCAACAACATCATCGTGCTCGACCCGAAGAGCTACCAGATCGTGAAGGATCTCAAGACCTCGCGCCGGCCGCGCGACATGCATTTCAATGCCGACCACACGCTGCTCTATGTCGCTTGCGGCGACGATGACGTGATCGACGTCATCGATGTGGCGAAGCTCGAAGTGGTCGACAAGATCCCGACGGGTCCCAGCCCCGAAACCTTCGCCATCGACGAGAAGCACCGCCGCATCTATGTCTCGGACGAGGAGGGCTCGTCGCTCTCGATCATCGATCTCGACCAGAAGATCATCGTTCAGGACGTGCCGACCGGCGCCGAGCCCGAAGGGGTGATGGTCAGCCAGGATGGCAAGATCGTCTATGTGACCTCCGAGGTCGGCGATCTCGTCCATGTCGTCGATGCGGCCGAAGGCGCGGTGACGGACGACATCGTCGTCGGCACCCGGCCGCGCCGCTTCGCCGCCACGCCGGACGGCAAGGAGCTGTGGGTGACCTGCGAGCTCTCCGGCGAGGTGTGGCTGATCGACCGGACCAGGAACGAGACCACCGGCAAGCTCGAATTCCTGCCGCCGGGCATGCGCAAGACCGACGTGACGCCGGTCGGCATCACCATGACCAAGGACGGCAAGACCGCCTATGTGACGCTCGGCCATGCGGCGCATGTCGCGGTCGTCGATGTGGCGAGCCACAAGACGGAAGGCTACATCCTGGTCGGCAAGCGCGCCTGGGGCGTGACGCTGTCGGCCGACGAGAAGACTCTCTATGTCGCCAACGGGCTCGGCGACGACATCACCATCATCGACGTGCCGAGCCGAAAGGCGAAGACATCGGTGCCGGTCGGCCGCATCCCGTGGGGCATCGTCATCGATGAGTGAGTGTCTTGCCTCTTACTCTCTGCGTCATGCCCGGGCTTGTCCCGGGCATCCACGTCTTTTTTCTTTTTCCGCGGGAGCGAGCATCCTCTGTCATTGGACAAAGGCGTGGATGCCCGCAACAAGTGCGGGCATGACGAGTTTGGGATGGATGCTGAAACAGGCTGGCGCGGCCTGCCTCGCCATCGGTTTGTTCTTTTCCATCCCCGCCCAGGCCCAGCAATCGCCGCCTTCCCAGCCGCAGCGCCTCACCATCGGCTATGTCGATCTCGCCGACGATCCGCGCTACGAGCCGATCATGGAATATACGCGGCTGGTGCTGAAGCAGCGCGAGCATCCCTATCCGGGCGCCGAGATCGGCATCGAGGATGCGCGGCCGCTCGAGCGGACCTTGAAGACCGGCTTGGCGCTGGCACGGATCACGGTCAAAAACCCGGCGGAAGCGCCGGCCGCGCTCGCCGCCGCGGCCAAGGAGCAGGATATCCATTTCTTCCTGCTCGACCTGCCGGCCGCGGCGATGAAGCCGATCGACGATGCGGTGCGAGGCCAGGATGTGCTGCTGTTCAACATCTCGGCCAACGAGGATGGTCTCCGCCGCAAGCTCTGCGCGCCGGAATTCGTGCATGTCACGCCGAGCCTCGCCATGCTGTCGGATGCGCTGGTGCAATACCTCGTCTCCAAGAAATGGCGCGACATACTGGTCTTCGAGGGGCCGACGCCCGAGGATGCGATGACGGCGCAGGCCTTCGCGGCCTCGGTCAAGAAATTCGGCGCCCGCATCGTCGCCGACCAGCATTTCAAGCCGGGTACCGACCCGCGCCAGCGCGAGCAGAACGATCCGGCACTGCTGAGCGCAATCAATCGCGATTACGACATCGTCTTCGTCGCCGATTCCGAGTTCGATTTCGTGCGCAGCGTGCCCTACCGCACCATCCGGCCGCGGCCGGTGGTCGGGGCAATCGACCTCATGCCCGTCGCCTGGCATTGGACCTGGGACCATAACGGCGCGCCGCAGGTGAACGGCCGCTTCGGCCGCCGGGCCGGCGGCCGGCATATGGAAGGCGGCGATTGGGCCGCCTGGATGGCGGTCAAGATGGTGGTGCAGGCCATGCTGCATACGCGCTCGAGCGATTTCGCGAAGCTCAGGGATTTCATCCTGCGTGACGGCAGCTTCGACGGCGACAAGGGCGAGGCGATGAGCGTGCGTCCCTGGGATCACCAGCTGCGCCAGGGGGTGCTGCTCGCCGGCGATTATGCGGTGGTGGCCAACGCGCCGATCGAAGGCTTCCTGCATCAGAAGGACGTGCTCGACACGCTGGGCGACGATCAGCCGGAATCGCCCTGCCATCTGGATAGGTGAGGCATGCAGATTATCCATGTTGCCCGGGCGATGCGCGCCGTGACCATGCGCGAGATCGTCAAGTTCGCGCAGCAGCGCGGCCGCCTGCTCTCGGCCCTCGTGCGGCCGCTGATGTGGCTCGCCGTGTTCGCCGCCGGATTCCAGAACGTGTTCGGGGTCTCGATCATCCCGCCCTACACGACCTACATCACCTACCAGACCTATATCGTGCCGGGACTGCTCGGCATCGTGCTGCTGTTCCACGGCATGCAGAGCTCGCTGTCGATGGTCTATGACCGCGAGATGGGCATCATGCGGCTCCTGCTGACCGCGCCCCTGCCGCGCTGGCTGCTCTTGTTCTGCAAGCTGGTCGCCGGCTGCTCGCTCGCGGTCATCACCTGCTATGTCTTTCTCGCCGTCTGCATCCTGTTCGACGTGACCTTCGATTGGGTCGGCTGGGTCGCTGCCTTCCCGGCGCTGGTCGCCTCGGGGCTGATGCTGGGCGCGCTGTGGCTGGCCCTTTCGGTCTATCTGAAGCAGCTCGAGAATTTCGCCGGGGCCATGAATTTCGTCATGTTCCCGATGTTCTTCCTGTCCTCGGCGCTCTACCCCTTGTGGAAGCTGCGCGAAGGCGGCTCGGAGCTGCTATATCTGCTGGCGCTCGCCAATCCCTTCAGCCATGCCGTCGAGCTGATCCGCTATGCCCTTTACGGCATGTTCGACCCGGTCTCGGCGCTAGTGGTCGTGCTTTCGACGCTGCTGTTTTTCTTTCTCGCGACGTTGGGCTACGATCCGCAGCGCGGTGCCATTCGGCGCGCCCGCGCCACCGCTTGAAATCGGGGCGAGAGCCCGGCCGTTCCATGAGCCGGGCGCGCCTTAAGATGGGAGGAGACCTGATGACGAAGATGCTGCTGCGCGTCTCGCTGCTGACTTCGATCCTGCCGCTGTTCTGCCTCGCGGCCCTGCCGGCCGGCGCCGCCGATGTCACGGCCGAGCGGCTGGCCAATGCCGACAAGGAGCCGCAGAACTGGCTGACGCATCACCGCACCTATGACGGCCAGCGCTTCTCGCCGCTCGACCAGATCAACCGCGGCAGCGTGAAGGGCCTCAAGCTCGCCTATGCGGTGGCGCTCGGCGGCAATGCGCAGGACGAGAATCTCGAAGCGACGCCGCTGGTCGAGGACGGCTTCATCTACATGGTCGATCAATGGGGCGTGGTCTACAAGATCGACGGCCGCTCGGGCGATGTCGGCCGCATCGTCTGGCGCATGGATCCCGGCCAGGAGAAGGCGCCGCACGCCAATCGCGGCGTCGCGCTGTGGGGCAATCTCGTGGTCGCCGCCGCCAACTCGCCGGCGCGCCTCATCGGCATCGACAAGGAGAGCGGCAAGACGGTCTGGGAGACCGATCTGCAGGATCAGCCCGATGTCGAGCTCACCGGCGCGCCGCTCGCCGTCAAGGACAAGATCCTGATGGGGGCCGCCGGCGGCGATCAGGGTGCCCGCGATTGGCTCGCCGGCCTCGATGCCAAGACCGGCAAGCTCTTGTGGCGCCATTACACGATCCCGGCCCCGGGCGAGCCGGGCTCCGAGACCTGGAAGGACAAGAACAACGCCTGGCAGACGGGCGGCGGCGCGCTCTATGTGACGGGCACCTACGATGCCAAGACCAACCAGACCATCTGGGGCGTCGGCAATCCCGTGCCGATGTATGACGCGCGCTACCGGCCGGGCGACAACCTCTTCACCAACAGCGCGGTTTCCTTCGATCCCGATACCGGCAAGATGAACTGGTACTTCCAGTACACGCCGGGCGACATGTGGGATTACGACGAGATCGGCACTCACATCCTGTTCGACGCGCAGGTGAACGGCGAGATGCGCACGCTGCTCACCCATTCCGGCCGCAACGGCTTCCTCTATACGATGGACCGCAACAACGGCCAAATTCTCGGCGCCAAGCCCTATCTCGCCCGCATCAACTGGACGAAGGGCGTCGATCCCAAGACCGGCAAGCCGGTCGATTACGACCCGAAGGCCGACATCCAGAAATATTCCGGCCTGGCGGCGATGGAGGTCGGCGGCCCCGCCATGCCCTTCTGCCCCGTCTCCTCGGGCGGCAACAATTTCTGGCCTTCGACCTACAGCCCGAAGACCAAGCTGCTCTACATCCCGACCATCGCGACCTGCGGCGAGATCAAGACGGATCCGTCTTTGAGCAACAAGGCCAAGGGCTGGAAGGGCGGCGCCTACAAATCCAACGAGCGCTGGCAGTCGGAGGTGATCGCGGCCGATCCCGTGACCGGCAAGATCGTCGGCAAGGCCGAGATGCCCTATGCCGTCTATAGCGGCGCCCTGTCGACGGCGGGCGGGCTCGTCTTCGTCGGCTTCAATGACGGCACCTTCGCCGCCTTCGACGACACCACCCTGGAGCAGGTCTGGAAGATCAATGTCGGCAGCGGCTTCAACGCGCCGCCGATCAGCTTCGCCGTCAACGGCAAGCAATATGTCGCCATCGCCTCGGGTCTGAGCACCATCGCCAAGGGCAAGAACGCCAGCGCCCCGGAGCTCAAGAACCAGCGCAACCTGCCGATGCTGTTCGTCTTCTCGCTTTGATTTGGCCCCCCTCTCCCCCTCTTGAGGGG
>Ga0207707_10003786_pt1 | contig 13405 bp, 12 predicted proteins | sample KBSC83BmetaG_FD_184336 | JGI IMG/M metagenome (GOLD analysis project Ga0207707, IMG submission 184336) | Corn rhizosphere microbial communities from Kellogg Biological Station, Michigan, USA - KBS C8-3B metaG (SPAdes) (version 2) | ecosystem: Host-associated > Plants > Roots > Rhizosphere ...
GCGGCCGGGGGCCTTAATCCAGGATGATTCCGTTCGCCGCTTCCCCGTCGGTGCCGGGCATCTCGCCGGTGACCATGTAGTTGACCCGTTCCCCGATGTTGACGGCATGGTCGGCCATCCGCTCGTAGTACCGGCCGACCAGCGCCACCTGCACCATCTGCTGCAACCCGGCCTCGTCGGCCCGGCCGAGGGCGAAGATCGTCCGGAACAGCTCCCGCTGGAGGTCGTCCATCACGTCGTCCATGTCCTCCAGGGCCATGGCCCGGGCGCAGTCCGACTCGGCGAAGGCCTCCAGCGCCAGCCGGAGCTGGACGCCGGCCTGGCGGCCCATCTGCTCGATGATCCGCCGGATGGGGTCGGGCAGCTCCACCGGGTAGAGCCGCCGGGTCGTCTTGGCCACGTTGACCATGAGGTCGCCGGTCCGCTCGATCTCGTGGATCGTGCGCAGCACCGCCACCACCATGCGGAGATCCGAGGCCATCGGCTGCTGGCGGGCCAGCGTCGTGTAGCAACGCTCCTCCAGCGAGTGGGTCAGCTCGTCGATGGCCCCGTCGGCATGGATCACCCGGTCGGCGCCGGCCAGGTCGGCCTCGAGGAAGGAGTCGGTGCCGGCGGCGATGGCGTCGCTGGCCATGAGGCCGAGGCGTACGACGTCGACCCGCAGGTCGTCGAGCTGGCCGTGGTAGGCGTGCCGTGTTTCGTTCATGACGGCATTGTCGCCCGTTCCCCGGAGGACGTGTCCGGGTTGTCCGGTTCCGGGGCGGGGTTCGGGGGTCGTTCACCTCAGCGTGCGCATCCGTTTACGAAGGGGTCGCCTCCGGCTCTTACGGTCGGAACATGCAGATGTCGACGGCCCTGCCGCCGCTCGTCACCACGGCGGACGACACCACCGGCGAGCGGCCCGGGGCCGGCCGGGAGATCGTGTTCTCGGTGGCCGACCTGAGCGTCCACTACGGGCCCACGCAGGCCGTCGCCGGCGTCAGCTGCGACATCGCCGCCAACGAGATCACCGCCTTCATCGGGCCGTCCGGCTGCGGCAAGAGCACCGTCCTGCGGTGCTTCAACCGCATGAACGACCTCGTCCCGTCGGCCCGGGTCGGCGGCTCCATCAAGTACAAGGGCTACGACGTCTACGGCGACGGGGTCAACGCCACCGAGGTCCGCCGCCGCATCGGCATGGTGTTCCAGAAGCCCAACCCCTTCCCGAAGTCGATCTACGACAACGTGGCCTTCGGCCCCCGGCTGAACGGCAAGAAGAAGGGCCTCGACGAGATCGTCGAGAAGTCGCTGACCGGCGCCGCCCTGTGGGACGAGGTGAAGGACAAGCTGCACCACAGCGGCCTCGACCTCTCCGGGGGCCAGCAGCAGAGGCTCTGCATCGCCCGGGCCATCGCCGTCGAACCCGACGTGATCCTGATGGACGAGCCCTGCTCGGCCCTCGACCCGATCGCCACCGCCCGGATCGAGGACCTGATGGAGGAGCTCAAGCGGGACTACACGATCGTCATCGTGACCCACAACATGCAGCAGGCGGCCCGCGTGTCCGACATGACGGCCTTCATGAGCGTCGTCGACCGGGAGGACGGCACCCGCCACGGAGGCCTGGTGGAATTCGGGCGGACGGAGCAGATCTTCACCCACCCGTCCGACCCCCGCACGGAGGGCTACATCACTGGCCGCTTCGGCTGACCGACGAAGCCCGAGCGGAGCGAGGGACAGCTTCGTCGGAAGGGAAAGGTCGGGCGCCGGAGGCGCCGCCTCAGCTGTGCTTGAGGGCGATGCCTTCCACGATGTCGCCGATCTTCTCGAGCCCGTTGACCGACTCCTCGATGGCCTCGACGATGTCTTTCCACCGGAGCACGTCGAAGGCGTTGAAGTCGCCGGAGAACAGGTGGGCCACCGAGCGGCGATAGATCCGGTCGGCCTCGCTCTCGAGCTGGTCGACGACCTGGAGCTCGGAGTCGATGCCCCGGAGCTTCGACAGCTTGCCGATGAGGGCCACGTTGGCCTCGGCCGCCTTGACGAGGACGTCGCCGAGTTCCCGCACCTCGTCGAGCGGCTCGTCGACGTCGTGGAGGAGGAGCAGCTCCGACACCGCCTGGATGTCGTCGACGACGTCGTCCATCTGCTCGGTCAGGGCGTGGATGTCCTCCCGGTCGAAGGGGGCGACGAAGCTCTGGTCGAGGCGGCGGAGGATCGTGTCGGTCACCGCGTCGTTCTTGCGCTCGCAGTCCTTGATCGCGGCGTGCTTGGCGTGGACGTCCTCGAAGTCGTCGAGCAGGTCCCGCAGCAGACGCGCTCCCTCGGCCAGGTTGGCGGCGGCCTGGTCGAAAAGGGGGAAAAAGCCGTCATCGCGGGGAATGAGCCGGAATCGCACCGGTGGGCTCCCTTACCCTCGGGGTCGGCAATCCATCCTAGCGATGGATCCCGAGTGCTTACACTGGATGTCAAATGGACGTGGGCGCGAGCGTGCCGGTGATCATTTCGGCGGGAGTCGTCGTCCTCCTGCTGGTGGCCGGCCTATGGCTCCGGGCCCGGCGGTCGCTCGTCCGCCGGCTGCTGACCGTCGCCGCCCGGCTGGAGGACCACGCCGTGGCGATGGACGGGAAGGGTGGCAAGGAGGCGGCGCTCGAACGGCTGGAGCGCAGCGCCGAGCGCGGCCAGCTCCGGGTCGACGAGGCGAAGGGCGACAGCGTCCGGCTCTCGGCGGCCTTCAACCACCTGGCCGACGGGGTCGTGGTCGTCGACCAGCGGGGCGAGATCGTGCTCCGCAACGGGATCGCCGAGCAGTTCACCGGGCCGGGGGGCGACGCCCTCACCGCCGACGCCATCTGGGAGCTCCTCGACCGGACGCTGCGGGGCCTCGAGGGCGAGCGGGAGCTCCGGCTCTTCGGCCCGCCCCGGCGGGTGCTCCACGTGCGGGCCGTCCCGCTCGACGATGGCACCCGCCCCGTCGGCGGCGTGGCCTTCCTGCGGGACGTGTCGGAGGCCCGCCGGATCGAGAACATGCGCCGCGACTTCGTGGCCAACGTCAGCCACGAGCTGAAGACCCCGATCGGCGCCCTCGGGCTGCTGGCCGAGACGATGGCCGCCGAGGAGGACGCCGAGATGCTCCGCCGCCTGGCCGGGCGGGTGCTGCACGAATCGGAGCGGCTGGAGCGCACGGTGGAGGACCTGCTCGACCTGTCGATCCTCGAGGCCCAGGAGTCGCCGGAGCGGGAGCTCATCGCCGTCGACATGCTGATGGCCGACGCCGCCGAGCGCATGGCCTCGACCGCCGAGGCGGCCGGGATCCCGATCGAGCTGGCCGAGCCGGCCGGCGACATCCTCGTGGCCTGCGACCGCCGCCAGGTCACCAGCGCCCTGTTCAACCTCCTTGATAACGCAGTCAAGTATTCCGAAGAGGGCGGCAAGGTCGAGTTCAGCGCCCAGGTCGAGGGGTTCTCGGTGGCCATCTCGGTGCGGGACCACGGCATCGGGATCCCCCATCGCGACTTGGAGCGGATCTTCGAGCGCTTCTACCGGGTCGACCGGACGCGCAGCCGGGCCACCGGCGGCACCGGCCTCGGGCTGGCCATCGTCCGCCACGTCGCCCAGGCCCACGGTGGCGAGGTCTCGGTGGAGTCCGAAGAGGGCCTCGGCTCCACATTCACCCTGAAACTGCCGCTGGCTGCGGCCAGCCGGAGCGCCCGCCGGACCCGCCCCGGGCGCAAGCCCGCCATCATTCCGGGGGACACCCCCGAGCCCCCGGCAACAGAAGGTAGGTCGACACCCGATGCCTGACCCGCCCACCATCCTCGTCGTCGACGACGAGCAGAGCTACCGCGACGCCCTGGCCGTCTCGCTGCGGCGGGAAGGCTTCCTCGTGCAGGTGGCCGCCGACGGCCTCGAGGCCATCGACCGGTTCGAGACCTACCGGCCGGCGCTGGTGCTGCTCGACGTGATGCTGCCCCGCATGTCGGGGATCGACGTGTGCCGGGAGCTGCGGGCCAAGTCGAGGGTCCCGATCATCATGCTCACCGCCCGCGACGCCGAGATCGACACCGTCGTCGGCCTCGAGGTCGGCGCCGACGACTACGTCACCAAGCCGTTCCGCCTCCGGGAGCTCGTGGCCCGCATCCGGGCGGCGCTGCGCCGGGCCCCCGGCGAGGAGGAGGACGCCAACGCCGAGGTCGTCGAGGTCGCCGACGTCCGCCTCGACCCCATCCGCCACGAGGTGTCCGTCCGGGGCGAGCCCGTCCAGCTGGCCCTCAAGGAGTTCGACCTGCTCGAGCTGCTGCTGGTCAACGCCGGCCGGGTCCTCACCCGCGACACCCTGATGGACCGGGTCTGGGGGCCGAGCTACGTCGGCGACACGAAGACGCTCGACGTCCACATCAAGCGGCTGCGGGCCAAGATCGAGGAGAACCCCTCCACCCCGACCCGGATCACGACGATCCGGGGCCTCGGCTACCGCTACGAGAAGCCCAAGGTGTAGTCGGGGAATCCCGCCCGCCGTCCGTCCGGGCTTCTGGAGGGTGTGACGCACCGCCACGGTGGCCCACGCCCTCCAAAACGATCAGCGGAGCGGGACGGAGAAGCGCTTCGTCACGATCCGGGCCAGGACCGTCAGCAGCACCACGAGGACGATGAGGGTCAGCGCCGCGCCCCACGCCCGCTCCTGGGCGCCGGCGAAGGGCAGCTGGGCGTTGCGGAAGATCTGGGCCGACAGCGCGGTGTTGGCGCCGCTGAAGGCGTGGGTGTTGACCTGGCGGGCCGCCCCGATGGTGAACAGCAGCGGGGCGGTCTCGCCCGCCGCCCGGGCCACGGCCAGCAGCGCGCCGCTGGTGATGCCCGACACCGCCGCCGGCAGCACGACGGTCACGATCGTGCGGGCCCGGCTGGCGCCGAGCGCCAGGCTCGCCTCCCGCAGGCCGGCCGGCACGAGGCGCAGGATCTCCTCCGTCGAGCGGATGACGATCGGGAGCATGAGGCAGGCCAGGGCCAGTGACCCGGCGAAGCCCGAATACCCGTAGCGCAGGACCCAGATGGTGTAGATGAACAGCCCCATGACGATCGACGGGACGCCGGTCATCACGTCGGACATCGTCCGGATGACCGTCGCCAGGCGGTTCTTCTTCCCGTACTCGTTGAGGTAGACGGCGGCCAGGATCCCGAGCGGGACGGCCATCAGGGTGGCGACGCCGGTGATCAGCAGGGTGCCGACGACTGCCGGGCCCATGCCGGGGCCGACGCTGCGGGACAGGACCGGGATGTCCCTGGTCAGGAAGGCGACGCTGATGACGCTGCCGCCTTTGCGCAGCACGTAGTAGACGATCGCCACCAGCGGGACGGCGGCCACGACGACGCTGGCGTAGATCGCAAGGTTGAAGATGGCGTCGGCGAGACGGCGTCGCTGCAGCAGGTTCACCGCTTCCCTCCGGCGAGTCGGTGCTCGGCCCGGCCGGTGATCCTCCGGGCCAGCAGGTTGACGAGGACGGTCATGACGAACAGCACGACGCCGAGCCCGATCAGCGCCGCCCGGTGGGTGCCGGTGGCCTCGCCGAACTGGTTGGCGACGACGGAGGCCATGGCGTCTCCGGGTCCGAAGAGGTGGGCGGTGACGGCCGGCGAGGACCCGATCACCAGGGCCACGGCGATCGTCTCGCCCATGGCCCGGCCGAGGCCGAGCATGACGGCGCCGACGAGGCCGCCGCGGCTGTAGGGCAGAACCGAGCCCCGGATCATCTCGAAGCGGGTGGCGCCGAGGCCCCAGGCCGCCTCCTTCTGGTCCCGGGGGACGGTGGCGAAGACCTCTTTGCTGATCGACGTCACGATCGGCGTGATCATGACGGCCAGGATGATCCCGGCCGTCATGATGCTGCGGCCGGCGGGGCCCCCGGTCACGGTCCCGAGGAGCGGAACGCCGCGCAGCGCCGAGCTGAGGGCGGTGTAGAGCTTGAGAATCTGCGGGCCGAACACGAGGATCCCCCACAGGCCGTAGACGACCGAGGGGATGGCGGCCAGCAGGTCGATGATGTACGTCACCGGCGTCCGCAGCCGGGGCGGCGCCAGCTCCGTCATGAACAGGGCGAGCCCGATGCTGACCGGGACGGCGATCACCAGGGCGATGGCCGAGACCACCAGCGTCCCGTAGATGAAGGCCAGCGCACCGAAGTGGCCCGTGGCCGGGTTCCAGTTCGTCGACGTGACGAAGCCGAGGCCCTCGTGGCGGAAGGCGGGCAGCGCCTCCTTGGTGGTCGAGAACAGGATCAGGCCGAGCACGACGAGGACGAGGAGCCCGGAGGCCAGACACATCCAGCGGAACGTCTGGTCGGCGAGACGGGAGCCCTGATGCAGCGGCCCCTTCCCGACGGCCCCCGGAAGGCCGGCCTCCGGAAGGACGGCCTCCGGCGGCCTCGTCGTGCTCGGCGCGGCGATCACGCCGGGATGACCAGCTTGTCGAGCTGCGCCATCGCCTGCTGCTTGATGGCGTCGGACAGCTGGGCGTAGTTGATGCCGGCGGCCATGCCCTGCCCGTCGCTGTAGATGTAGGAGAGGAAGGCCTTGAGGGCCGTGCCCTTGGCGTGGTCGGACTGGTTCTGGTACACGAGGATCCACGTCGGGGACGTAATCGGGTAGGCGGTGTCGCCGTCGGCCCACAGCGGGTTGTAGGTGAGGTCCGGGTTCACCGTCACGCCGGCCAGGGCGGCGCTGGCGCCCTCGAGCGTGGCGTCGACGTACTGGCCGGCCTTGTTCTTGATCTTGGCCCAGGTCAGGTTGGCCGCCTTGGCGTCGGAGAAGTCGACGTAGCCGATGGCCCCGTTGGTGCCGCTGATGATCTGGGCCACGCCGCTGTTGCCGTTGCCGGCCTGCTCGTCGGCCGGCCAGTTCACGGTCGAGCCGGCGTCGAGCGTCCAGTCGGCGGGAGCGGCCATCTTCAGGAAGTTCGTGAAGTTCGACGTGGTGCCGGAGCTGTCGGACCGGTGGGCGACGGTGATGGCCGTCGACGGGAGCTTCACGCCGGGGTTGTCGGCGGCGATCTCGGCGGCGTTCCACGCCTTGATCTTGCGCTCGAAGATCAGGGCGATCGTGGCCGGCGAGAGCTGCAGGCCCTCGACGCCGCTCAGGTGGTACGACACCGTGATCGGCGCGGCCACGGTCGGGAAGTACAGGTACGCGCCCTTGTACTTCGGCGCTTCGGCGGCGGAGACGGTGGCGTCGGTGCCGGCGAAGTCGACGATCCCGCCCTGGAGATCGGTGCGGCCCTTACCGGAGCCGCCGCCGCCGTAGTTGATCACCACGCCGGAGTGCTTCCCCTGGAACGCCTGGATCACCTGCTCGTCGAAGGGCTGCTGGAACGTCGAACCCGAGCCGTTCAGCGTCGCCGCCGGCAGCGCCGCCGCCGTCGAGCCGCTGGTGCTGCCCTGGTTGGTCTTGGAGCTGTTGTCGTTGCTCGAGCCGCAGCCGGCCAGGAGGCCGGCCAGGGCCAAGGTGCTGAGGAGCAGTGCTGGGATCCGCGTTCGTCTCATGGATCCTGACGTTACGGAGCCCGGGTGACGCCGCCACCGCCGTCAAGCGGGCCGTCGCTGAACGCAATGTGAAGTAATGGCTAACGCTGGAACGAACCGGCCTGAAGGGGACATGTCGGGCAAGGAACACCGAATCGCCCCCCGGGCCAAGCGTAAGGTCACGCTTCCCGGCCGGTTCAGGGTCGGGACATGCGTCGTTCGCCGGAGGGTCAGGCGGTGTCTGCACAATCGGGAGCCGTGAAGACGATGCCGAAGCGCAACGGCGAGGGCGCCGACAACGAGGTCGTCGTCGATGCGGCTCCCGCCGCCCCGGACCACGACCGGAGCCACGTCAGGCTGGTGGCCGGCGATCCGCCGATGCTGCGGCTGGAGATCAACCTCTACAGCTGGGAGCGGGGGGATTCGGAGATCGAGGTCGTGCTGCCCCACGGCGGGGAGCTGAGCGACCTGCTGCAGTGGGCCCTGCCCGAGCAGCGGCTCGTGATCTGTGGGAATCTCCGGGCCCGGATCCACGAGGAACTGGCCGAGGTCTTCAGCCTCCTGCAGGAATCGGCCGGCTGAGGCGCCCGGGTCCCGGCCGCCACGCCGCCCTTCACCGAGTCGTTCCCGTGTGTTCATCTTTCGGACAGCGAACGGGCCCTAACGTTGCCGGCGATGGCTTTCGAGTCCCCGGTCGCCTCGGTCGTCGCCGTAGGCCGCGCCATGAACCCTGCCTCCGGGCGTTCCAGCTACCTCGATGAGGACGCCGGCAGCATCGACAGCGCCGCCCGCCGGCTGGCGCTCGCCGAGGACGCCGACGGGCCGCCCGCCGAGCGCCTGCGGGTGCTGGCCGACGTCGGCCGGTTCCTCGACGAGTTCTTCCAGCTGACCGGCGCCCACCTGCGGGCGGCGGTGGCCGTGCCCGGCCGGGGCGACGGCGTGCGCCGCCGGGTGGAGTGGCTGCTGAGCCGCCAGAGCGCGGCGCTGGAGCGCCTGCGGCCGGGGCTGCGGCGGGCCGGGATCGAGCTGCGCCACTGGGCCGAACTCGGCGACGACGAGCGGCGGTCGGCGGCGGCGATCTTCGAGGACCGGCTCCGTCCGGTGCTGGTCCCGCTGGTGGCCGAGCCGGGGACGCCGTTCCCACCGGCGGCCAACCTCTCGGTCAACCTGGCGGCGGTCGTCCGCCACGCCGATGGGCGGGGCCACCTCGGCCTCGTGGAGCTGCCGCCGGTCGTCCCCCGGTTCCTGCGGCTGCCGGCCGAGGCTTTCGACCAACCCGTCCGCCTCGTCCCGGTGGAGGACGTCGTCGAGGCGCACCTCGGCAGCCTGTTCCCCGAGGCCCGGATCGAAGCGTCCGCCGCCTTTCGCGTCACCCGGCAGGCCGGGATCGTCGCCAACCCCGACGCCGAGGACCTGCTGAGCTCGGTCGAACGGCAGCTGCGGCTGGAGCGCCACGGCACCGCCGTCCGCCTCGAGGTGCAGCGCCACACGCCGTCGGCCGTCGTCGACCGGCTGGCGGCCGAACTCGACCTGCGGCCGGGCGAGGTCTACGCCTTCGGCGGGCTGCTGGGCACGGCCGATCTGGCCTCGCTGCCGCTCGTCGGGGCCGATCCGGCCGGGGCCCGCCCGCCGGCCGCCCGCCGGCCGGTGCCGCCGCCGGCGGCGATCGGGGCGGGGCTCGCCGCCCGGCGGCCGGGAGACGTGTTCGACGTCCTCGACCGGGGCGACGTCCTCGTCCACTTCCCCTACCAGTCCTACGCCGACTCCGTGGTGGCGCTGCTGGACCGGGCGGCGGCCGACCCCGCGCTGCTGGCCATCAAGCAGACGCTGTACCGGGCGTCGCCCGACGGGCCGACCGTGCGGGCGCTGGTCCGGGCGGCCGAGCGGCGGGCCCACGTCGTGGCGGTGGTGGAGCTGGCGGCGCGCCTCGCCGAGCGGGACAGCGTCGCCTGCGCCCGGGCGCTGGAGAAAGCCGGCGCCCATGTCGTCTACGGCCTCGTCGGCCTCCGGACCCACTGTCCGCTGACGCTGGTGATCCGCGGCGGCGGAGACCGCGTCTCCCGCTACGGCGTGGTGGGCACCGGCCTGCACCACCCGGTCCGCCGGCCGGAAGGAATGTCGCTGCTGTCGGCCGCCCCCGACGTCACCGCCGACCTCGCCGACCTCTTCAACTACCTGACCGGCTACAGCCGCCCGGCCCGCTTCCGCCGGCTCCTCGTCGGCCCCGGCCACCTCCGCAGCCGCCTCCGCGACCTCATCCGGCGGGAGACGGCGGCCGGGCCGGCCGGCCGCATCGCCCTCAAGGTCTACCGCCTCGTCGACCGGGAGGTCATCGACGCCCTCTACCGGGCGGCCCAGCGGGGCGTCCGGGTCGACCTCGTCGTGTCGGGGGCCTGCGCCCTGCGCCCCGGCGTACCCGGCCTGTCGGAAGGGATCCGGGTCGTTGCGCCGTTGGGCCGGCACTTCGAGACGTCGCGGCTGTTCGGCTTCGGCGCCGGCGAGACGGGTTCCTGGTACCTGTCCTCCGGCGATCTCGCCCTGGCCCATCTCGACCGGCAGATCGACGTCGCCGTCCCCGTCGACGATCCGGCCCACCGGGCCCGGCTGGGGGCGATGGTCGACGCGCTGCTCCGCCTGCCCGCCTGGGAGATGGACGGCGACGGCAGCTGGCACCGCCGCGGTCCCGGCGCCGAAGGCGCCCTGCGGGCATTGGCGGTGTCGGCCGGGACGCTGGGCGGAGCGGGCGTTAGCCTGCGCTGATGGCCAAGACGGAACGCGAGGTGAAGCTGGCGGCCTGGGGCGGCTTCGCCCTGCCGGCGCTCGACGACCTCGGCCCCGACGTCAGCGTCGAGCCGCTCAAGACGAAGAAGCTCGACGCCACCTATTACGACACCAGGGACCTGCGCCTGGCCCGGGCCGGCGTGAGCCTCCGGCACCGGGTCGGCGACGACCCGCCGTGGACGGTGAAGCTGCCCGACGACGACGCCGGCCCGGCCCTGAGCCGGCGGGAGATCCCGTTCGCCGGCCCGGCCGCCACCGTCCCGGCGCCGGCGGCGGCGCTCGTGCGGGCCTACGCCCGGGGTGAGGCGCTCGTGCCCGTCGCCCGCTTGAAGACCGAGCGTTCCCGGCTCGGGCTCTCGGTCGACGGCAGCGCGGTGGCCGAGATCGCCGACGACGAGGTGTCGGTGTACCACGGCCGCCGCCTGGCGTCGCGCTTCCGGGAGATCGAGGTCGAGGTCGAGGACGAGGCGCCCGACGGGCTGCTGCCGGCCGTCGTCAAACGGCTCCGGGCCGCGGGGGCCGGCGCGCCCGACAAGACGCCCAAGGTCGTGCGGGCCCTCGGCCCCCGGGCGCTCGAGCCGCTCCCGGGGGCGGTCGTCGCCGTGGGCGCCGACTCCACGGTCGGCGAGGTCGTGCAGGCGGCGGTCGCCAACGCCCTGGCCCGGATCGTGGCCCACGATCCCGGCGTCCGCCTCGGCGACGACGCCGAAGACGTCCACCAGGCCCGGGTCGGGACCCGCCGGCTCCGCTCCGACCTGCGGACGTTCCGGCCTCTCCTCGACGCCGGGTGGGTGGCGGGGGTGCGGGAGGAGGCCGGCTGGTTCGCCGGGCTCCTCGGCGAGGTGCGCGACGCCGACGTCCTCATGGAGCGCCTCGAGCACCAGGCCGCCACGCTCCCGGGGGAGGACGCCGCCGCCGCGGCGCCGATCGTCGCCCGCCTCGGCCGGGAGCGGGACTCGGCCCGCGAACGCCTGCTGGAGGCCATGGACGGGCCGCGCTACATCGCCTTGCTCGACCGGCTGACCGAAGCGGCGCAACAGCCTCGTCTCGCCGGTCCCGGCGCCGGCCACGGCGCGGCGGCGGGATCCGGCGAGCGGGCGGCCGACGCCCTGCCGCCGCTCGTCCGCCGGCCGTGGCGCCGGCTGGCCAAGGCCGTCGCCGCGCTCCCGGAGGTTCCCGCCGACCAGGACCTCCACGCCGTGCGCATCCTGGCCAAGCACACCCGCTACGCCGCCGAGGCCGCCGCCGGGGTCATCGGCAAGCCGGCCGCCGCCTTCGCCAAGCAGATCGCCGCCGTCCAGACCGTCCTCGGCGACCACCAGGACGCCTGCGTCACCGAGGACTGGCTGCGCCGGGCGGCCGGCAAGACGCGCTCCACCCGGGAGGCGATGCTGATCGGCCAGCTCGTCGGGCTGCAGCGGGCCGAGGCCCGGGCGAAACGGGACGAGTGGCCCGAGGTCTGGCGCCGGGCGTCGGACCGCTCGCTGCGGGGCTGGCTCGGCTAGGACGGCGTAGGCTCGATCCGTGAGCTTCGTCGGCATCGATCTCGGGGGGACGAAGATCTACGCCGTTGTCTTCGACGGCGCCGACGTCCTGGCCGAGGCCAAGACGAAGACGCCGACCCAGGGCGGCCCGCTGGCCGTCGTCGACGCCATGGCCGCCGTCGTACGCGACCTCGGGCCGGTCGACGGCCTGGCCGGGATCGGCGTCGGCGCACCGGGGGTCATCGACTCCGAGGAGGGCACCGTCCGCCAGGCGCCCAACCTCCACGGCTGGATGGAGCCCTTCGGCGTGGCCGAGGCGCTCTCGGCGGCGCTGGGCGGGGTGCCGGTGGCCGTCGACAACGACGTCAACGTCGGCACGCTGGCCGAGCACCGGCTCGGCGCCGGGAAAGGAGCCGACGACGTCCTCGGCGTCTTCGCCGGGACGGGCATCGGCGCCGGCGTCGTCCTCGACGGCGTCCTGCGCCGGGGGCCGACCGGGGCGGCGGGGGAGATCGGCCACATGATCGTCCGCCGGGGCGGGCGGGTGTGCGGCTGTGGCGGCCGGGGCCACCTGGAGGCCTACGCCGGCCGGGCGGCCATGGAGCGCCGGGCCCGCGACCTCGAGCGGAAGGGCCGTGACACGATGCTCGTCGACCTCGCCCCGGGGAAGCGCATGACCTCCGGCGTGTTCGTCAAGGCGCTGGCCGCCGGCGACGCCGTCGCTGTGGAGCTCATCGACGACGCCGTCGGCGCGCTCGGGGTGGCCATCGCCTCGGCGGTGTCGCTGCTCGACGTGGCGCTGGTGGTGGTGGGCGGCGGCCTCGCCGACCGGCTCGGTGCGTCGTTCGTGGCCCGGGTCGAGGAGGCCTGCCGGGCCGACGTGTTCCCCCGCAACCCGGCGCTCCGCATCGTGCCGGCGGCGCTCGGCGACCGGGGCGGCTCGATCGGCGCGGCGCTGATGGCCGCCGACCGCGTCAGCGGCCCGGCCAGGATGGAGAGGTGAACGGAGAAGACCGGCAGCGCTACCTGGACCGGGAGCTGTCCTGGCTCGACTTCAACGGGCGGGTGCTGGCCCTGGCGGAGGACGCCGAGCTCCCGCTGCTGGAGCGGGTCAAGTTCCTGGCCATCTTCTCCCGCAACCTCGACGAGTTCTTCATGATCCGGGTGGCGGGCCTGCTCGACCGGGCCGCCGCCGGTCTCGGGGCGGCGGCCGCCGGCGGCCTCGACCCCGGCGAGGAGCTGAGCTCGATCCGCAAGCGGACGGAGGAGCTGGTCCTGCGCCAGACCGACGTCTTCCGCGACGGGGTGCAGCCCCGGCTGGCCGACCAGGGCATCCGCCTCCTCGACTGGAGCGCATTGCCGAAGGACCAGCGCAAGGAGCTCGGACGGTACTTCGAGGACCAGATCTTCCCCGTCCTGACGCCGCTGTCGGTCGACCCCGGCCACCCGTTCCCCTACATCTCCAACCTGTCGCTCAACCTGGCGATCATGGTGCGCGACCCGCAGCGCGACGAGCGGCGCTTCGCCCGGGTGAAGGTGCCGCCGCTGCTGCCCCGGTTCGTGCGGAGCAGCGACGGCTCCTGTTTCGTGCCGCTCGAGCAGGTCATCGCCGCCCACCTCGACCGGCTCTTCCCCGGCATGGAGATCGAG
>Ga0207707_10003787_pt1 | contig 13403 bp, 14 predicted proteins | sample KBSC83BmetaG_FD_184336 | JGI IMG/M metagenome (GOLD analysis project Ga0207707, IMG submission 184336) | Corn rhizosphere microbial communities from Kellogg Biological Station, Michigan, USA - KBS C8-3B metaG (SPAdes) (version 2) | ecosystem: Host-associated > Plants > Roots > Rhizosphere ...
ACCCACGCCCCTTCTCGCTGCGCTCGCGAGAGGTGGCTTCTCAGCCTTGGCGTTACACACGGCAAATCTCCCGTGACAACAACCCGCCGCTAACTCACCGAAATCTGATCACGCAGATGAAACTAGCCTTTTTTCCATTTACAAGGTTGCGGAGCAAGCTGTCGTGGTAATCGCGCGTTTTCGTTTTTTCTTGCAAGTTTATTTCACCACTTCCCGGAGCAGCGTAAAATCCACCAACTGAGACGGCGCGACGTTTTTGATGCCGGCCTCGGCGAGCATGGGAGCGACCAGCGGATCCACCGTCGCCTCGTCCATCATGCCGTTTTTCGTGTAATTGTTTTTCGCCATTTGATAGATATCGGCGGCCATTTCGCTGTCGAGCTTCAGCCAGTCCATCATCACCTGCTGCGTGCCGTCGAGATTCTCCTGGATGTAGCGCAACGCCTGCGTCATCGCCTTGAGCATCCGCTTCACTTGATCCGGCTTTTCCTTGAGCTTTTTTGTATTGACCGCGAGGCCACCGGCTAAAAGGCCGTGAAGGTCGGCGGCGTTGACCAGCATTTTGAGACCGGCTTTCTTCGCTCGAAACGCCTCGCCGTAGTCCATCATCGAACTGTCGAGGGATCCGGACTTAATCGCGGCGATGCGCGTTCCGGAATCGACGACGCGATACACCACGTCTCGCTCGGGGTCGAGGCCGTAATGCTTGAGTATGACTTTGGCGGAAATCTGCTGGGCGCCGAGCAATCCGGGCACACCCACGGACTTTCCTTTCAGCTCGCTGACCGATTTAATTTCCGGGCGCACGACCAGGCCCCAGAAAGGCCGCAGGGTGCCGACAAATACGATCTTCACCGGCAAGCCGCGCGCCGCCGACACGAAGCTCGAACCGGCCCGCAGCGTGTAGTCGACGCTGCCGCTGACCAACGCCGCGCGATCGGCCTCCGATCTCGTCAGCAACAATTTCATGTCGAGATTCTGCTCACGGAGAAAACCCCGTTGCCTTGCCACTTCCGCCGGAAGAAAAGTAACCGTGGGACCGGCGTAGGAAACGAGCACTTCCTCCAACGCCGTCGCCGAGGGCGCCTGAGGCACGAGTAGCGCGGCCTGAAGCACGAACAGGATCGCAATTGTCCAAATGCGGGAGCGCGGCGCGTTGACCACAAAAGGCTCTCTTTTTTCAGGACTCTTCCCGGTAAAGCCCCAACGCCTTCAGCGCCGGCGCATCGGTCATGGAGAAAAGGATCGCGTCTTCGGACGATGACCGATTGACATGCCGATGATCGTGCCAGAGCGGCACGACGAACGAGTCGCCCTGCTGCCAATCGAAACGCTCGCCGCCGATTTCCGTGGTGCCGCAACCACGAAACGCATGATAGATCACCGTGCTGGTGTGGCGGTGCGCGGCGGTTTCCTCTCGCGGCGGCAGTAGCTGCACGGCACATTGGATCGTCGTCATCGTCGGGCCGCCGCCAAGCGGATTGCGATACTCCAGCAAGTAACCGTCATGCGGATCGCGCGCAGCGGGAGATCGCGCCAGCGCCAGTAAGGTAGGTTCGGTGTCACGCCACTTGTAATGAAAGAAATCGGCCAGCGGCAAACCGTGCCGCAGCGCGCCGCCGAGATTATCCATTACTTCTTCGCTGCCTTTTTCGATCATCTGGCGGCGCTCCGGATAGCGCTCCTGCATCACCTGATGCAGCGCCTGCACCAGCGGAAAGTCGAGTCCGTCGAGCCAGATCATCGGCGCGTCGGAATCGTTGGAGTGATCGTGCCAGGTGAGCTGCGGCGTGAGAATCAAATCGCCCGACTCCATCACGCACTTCTGGCCGTTCACCGTCGTGTAGGCGCCACGGCCTTCGAGCACGAAGCGCAGGGCCGCCGGCGTATGACGGTGCGCCCGCGCGTTTTCGCCGGGCTTCACATATTGAAACGATATCTGAATCGTATGAGTCGCGAAGCCGTTCTTTTGATCGAGGCCCGGGTTGACCAACCGCACCACGCGCCGTTCGCTGTTCTCCAGGCTAATCACCTCGCCCGCGCGCACCAAACTCGCGCGCACATCCGACCAGTGCCAGAGACACGGCTGGACCGCAGTCATCGGATGCGGCGGCAAGCCTTCCATGCCGAGGCGCCAGTAGCCCGAGAGATTCTTCGCGGCCATGTCTTGGTCAAGGCGCGCAACGCTATCGGCTTCCGCGGCTTGTTTCATGAAACGCCACCTCCGTGAAGCTGCATGCGATCTGCATAGCCCCGGCAACCGATGCTGTCAACGTTCTGTCGATTCGCGTTTACATCGATCTTCGGTTGAGGATATACCGGTTCCACAATCCCCATCGAACCGGGAGGGAACTGATCATGGCCCGTCTTCGATTTATGATGATCGCGCCACTGCTCGCGCTTACGCTCATTTTCCCGAGTCGCGCCGGCGCGCAACAGGTTTCTCTGGATCAGGCGAAAAAAGAAGGCGAAGTGGTGTGGTACGGCACGCTCACCGGCGGCGCGATCGTCGGCAATCTGCTCAATCCTTCGAGAGCAAATATCCGGGCATCAAAGTCAAATACCTGCGCCTCGGCGGCGCGTCTTTCGTCGAGCGAATCCGAAGCGAAGCGCGCGCCGGCCGGTTTCTCTGGGACGTCGTCACTTCAGAGTACATTCAGTTCTTCGAGCTGATTAAACACGTGACCCTGGCGCGCTACGCCGGACCGGACAACGCGAGCATCGCGCCGAGACATCGAGATCCCAACGGGACCTGGGTGAGTCTTTACGGCGCCATCGCCACCATCGCGTGGAACACCCACATGATCAAAGCCGGCGATGCGCCCAAAGACTGGAAGGATTTGCTGGACCCGAAGTGGAAAGGAAGAAAAATCGGTCTGCCCGCCGAAGCGTTTCAGTGGTACGGCGGCATGGTGACTTATCTCGGCGATAAGGCCGGACGCGAGTTCATGAAAGCGCTCGCCGCGCAGGATCCACAGACGCAGCAGGGTTACACGAATACTTCCAATCTGCTTACGGCGGGAGAGTTTCCCGTCGCGATCACGCGCGCGCACCGCATCGAAGATGCGCGCGCCAAAGGCGCGCCGGTGGATTGGTCCGCGGACGCCGATCCCGTCGTGATCAGCATCCATCCGGTCGGCATCTCGGAACGCGCGCCGCATCCGGCGGCGGCCCGGCTCTTCTACAATTTTCTGACGTCGGTCGAAGGCCAGAGCCTGTTCACGGAAGAAGGATTTTTGAGCTCGCACAGCGGGGTGAAGCCGCGTTTTCCGAGAATGAACCTCGACAACATCAAACATCCGGCACCGTCGGACGCAAAAGTCTGCGAGCGCATTCAGACCTGGATCGCGGAATATCAGCAAACCTTCCGTATTTCGGCGCGGGGCGGAGGATAGTCGCGGATCGCTGCTAGAAAGCGCCGGTATCGAGGAGAGAGTAAACGATTTCCTTCAATTGGGGATCGATGGTATCGAGCCTCGTCACCGCCGGTCCGCCGGCCAGAGACTCGATGATTTCCGGTACGTCCTCCGGCTTGACGCCCGCGTACCACACTTTTTGCGGATGGACGACGATATTCGGCCCAAAATCGCAGCCGCCGAAACAGATATAGGGTTTCACCTCCACATCGAGGGACCGCGCCGCAACTTTTTCGCTGATCTCCTTCAACAGTTTCTCCGAGCCGCGGCTCAGGCAATCGACGTTTTGGCAGACGAAACAGGTTTGTTTCATGAGCGACACTCCGCGCTAAATTCTATATTGATTAACGCAAACCACGCCGCGAATGCAACCGGCCCCCTCGTGGGTGCGGTCTATCTGCGTCTTTGTAGCGATCAATTCAGTTGACTCTTGACTAGAGCGCCCGCAATCACATAGGTTGCGGCGCGTTAGCCATCCAACCATTTCGAGGGAGGCATTATGAGCTACCGTCGTGGATTGAAAGTTCTGGCCTGCTTCACCCTATACATGATTGCCGCCGCCGCGTCCGCCTGGGGACAAACCAACTTTTACGAGGGCAAAACGGTCACCGTGCTGATCGGCGCCAAGAGCGGCAGCCTCGAGATCGCGGCGCAAATCGTCTCGCACCATATTGGCAAGTATCTGCCGGGGAAACCGGCGGTCATCCTGCAGCACATGCCGGGCGCGGCACACCTGCTGGCGACCAACAATGTTTTCAACGTGGCGAAGCCGGACGGCCTGACGATCCTCGCGTCCAATCCCAACGTCGCCATCGCGCAATTGTCGAAAGTCGAGCAGGTCCGTTTCGACGTGCGCAAGTTTCAGTGGCTCGGTTCCTCGGGGTCCGACGGTGTCATGTTCTCGATCCGGCCGGACTTGCCGTACAAAACCATGGACGAGCTGAAAAAAGCCGACCGCGAGCTGATCGCCGGCACCACCGGTCCCGGCTCCAACGCCCATGACTTTCCGCTGTTGCTCAAGGAATTCGCCGGCGTCAAGCTAAAGCTCGTGCCCGGCTATCCATCGAACAGCGACGTGCTGCTGGCTCTCGAGCGCAAGGAAGTCGACGCATGGTCAGCGCTCGCCACGACCATCAAACTCGCCGCCGACCGCGGCGCCGTGCGTCCGCTGGCGCGCGGGCGCGTGGCTCTGGCGGGTTACGAGAACCTGCCGATTGACGAAGATCTCGCGACCAGCACGCTGGGAAAATCGTTGATGGCGATCAAATCGATTCCCGGTGCCATCGGCCGCGCTTTCGCCGTCGCGCCAGCCACCCCGGCGGATCGCGTCACGCAACTGCGCGATGCCCTGGCCAAGGCCATCAAAGATCCCGAGCTGATCGCGGAGGCAAAGAAAGCGAAGATCGACATGCAGTTCATCGGCGCCGACGAAGTGCTGAAGAATTTCAACGCGCTGATGAATCAAACCCCGGAAACGCTCAAGGAGATGGGCAAGTACATCAAAGCGGAAGGCTGACCCACCGCTCCCTTGAAACGGATCGGTGAGTCACCCTGAGCGTCAGCGAAGGATCTTTGGATCTTCCGCATCGCTCGAACATTTAGTCGGAGACCGATTCGATCAACCTGGATTCCCGCTTAAAACCTGCGGGAATGACGGGCTTCAGATCCGCTTCAGCATTTCGGAGGATTGGATCGAAGGTGGAGATCTCAAAATCGTTCAACAAGCGTACGGAGGGAACGCTTATTTCTTGATAAACCGCTGCACCGGCATATTGCCCAGCTCAAAGCGCCGATCGTACGGCATGCCTTCGCGGATGCGCGATAAATAATTATCGCGGTTCACGCCGAACAGCTCGTAACGGTAGAGGTGATTCAGCAAGAACGTGTGCACGCCCATCTGATAGAGTTTGCCCACCGCTCCTGAAGTCAGCGCGTCGCGCTCTTCGACACTAAGCTTGAAATCCTTGATCGCCGCCTCCGGCTCTTCCTTCATCCGCCTGCGAAACGTCGGATCGTTATCGGTGAGATATAGAAGTTTATTGACCTGATAGACACTCATCGCAGCCCTCTTTTACCTTCGTGATCTCCGTGTCCTCCGTGGTGAATCCCTAATTTCTGCTCTTCTGCATTAGATTTTCTCGCTTCACTCGAATTTCCACACCGCGTAGCCGTTGCCTTCGTCGGGTTCGAGAAATAGCGGTTTGGTCTTGCCGACGGCGCCGGCCACCGTGATCCAGTTCAGCAGCTCGCCGCTGTTGTTGCCGGCCGCGTTGATGCGATCTTCTGTGGCGCGCCGCGCTAAGGTTTGATACTGCCCGCGCGCGAACAGCTTGGCGATCGTCTCAGCCCACTCGGTGTCGATCCAGCCGCGCAGCGGCCCACCGACGTCCATGGCGAAGCAGCCGCTGGCGATCAATGCGACCCGCTCCTTTCCTTCCCACGCGTCGATGAAGCGCCGCACCATGCGCCCGAGCGCGACGCAGCGTGTCGCCAAGGGCAGCGGCGAGGCGAAGCCGTTGGTGTAGATCGGCACCACCGGCAGGCGCATTTCCGGATTGAGAAAATGCAGCGGCACGGTCAACGAATGATCGAGGCGCAGCTCGTGCGCGGCAGCCAGGTCGAATTTATCGTGCACGCCGTATTGAAACAGCGCCTTCGCCAGCGGCACATGGCCGCGCACGGTGTAGCGCGGCATGGGACACCATTCCTCCTGCGGCCCCTGCGCCTCCTCCGCCATGCCGATGCAGAACGACGGCAGATTGTTGTAGAAAAAATTGACGAAATGATCGCTATCGACTTCGATGATCACATCCGGCTCGGCTTTTTCGATCTGCTCGCGCACCTGCTTCATCAGCGCCTCGCCGCGCAGCTTGCCCGGGGTTTGCTGCATTTCGAAAACCAGCCGCGGCGGGTGCGGCACGCCGGCGGCGACGACCAGTTTGGCCATGATGCGTTCTCCTCTGCGCGAGTCACTTTCCGACTTCGCCGAACCTCTTAACACCGCACGCGAATCCGGTCAATTGCGCAACGCCGCTTCAAGTTTTGCCGAGATTCTCCGCAACGTCCGAATTCAATCTTGACAGTGTCGTTTATCGCCCATTATAGTCGCGCCGGTTCGCAGCGAGGGGTTTCGCGAACTACAACCGGAGTCACGCAATAAAATGTTTGAAGCGTTCATCGACGGATTACTGCTGGTGCTCCAATGGAAAGCCTTTAGCCTGATGCTGGTCGGCATGGCGCTGGGTTTTTGCGTCGGCCTGCTCCCCGGCATCGGCGGCGCGGCGACGCTCGCGTTGATGATTCCCTTCATCTTCAAGATGAGCCCGGCGGAGGCCTTCGCGTTTCTGTTGGGCATGCATTCCGTCGCCGCCACCACCGGCGACATCACCTCGGTGCTTTTCGGCGTTCCGGGCGAAGCCATCTCCGCGGCCACGGTCGTCGACGGTTATCCCATGGCGAAAAAAGGCGAAGCCGGCCGCGCCCTCGGCGCCGCGCTGATGAGCTCGCTGCTCGGCGCATTGATCGGCGCTTTTGCTCTGGCGCTGGCGATCCCGATCGTGCGCCCGCTCGTGCTCACGTTCGGCTCACCGGAGCTTTTTATGCTCGGCATCATCGGCATTTCCTGCATCACTTCGCTCAGCGGCTCGAGCGCGCGCGGACAGATCAAAGGCTTCGCGATGGGACTGCTTGGCCTGCTGGTTGCGACCATCGGCCAGGAGCGCCAGTCGGGATCGCTCCGCTTCGACATGGGCTTGATGTATTTGTGGGACGGTTTGGATTTCGTGCCTGTGCTCGTGGGTATTTTTGCGATACCTGAGATCATCGATCTCGCTGTGCGCGGAACGTCCATCGCCGGCGACCGGCCGCCGGAAAACCTCAGCGCGGGCGTGGTGGAAGGAGTGAAAGACACCTTCCGGCATTTCTGGCTGGTGTTTCGCTGTTCGGTGGTCGGCGTTTTCGTCGGCATTCTGCCCGGCGCCGGCGGCGGCGTCGCGCAATGGATGGCCTACGCCCACGCGGTGCAGAGCGCCAAAGACGGCACCGACCGCGCCGGTTTCGGCAAGGGCGACGTGCGCGGCGTCCTCGGTCCCGGCGCGGCGAACAATTCGAAGGAAGGCGGTGAACTCATTCCCACCGTCGCCTTCGGCGTTCCCGGCAGCGGCGCCATGGCGATTCTGCTCAGCGGTTTTTTGATCATGGGCATCATGCCCGGGCCGGATATGCTGACCAAGCATCTCGCGCTGACTTTTTCGATGGTGTGGACCTTGGCGATCGCCAATGTGATCACGGTGATTTTGTGCCTCGCCATTCTCGACCAACTGGCCAAGCTCACCTATGTGCGCGGCGGACTGATCATACCTTTTGTTCTTTTATTGGTTTTCGTCGGCAGCTACACGGCCAATGGACAGATCGCCGACCTGATCGTGACGTTGATCTTCGGCGTACTCAGCTACTTTATGGTGATCTTCGGCTGGCCGCGGCCACCGTTTGTCCTTGGATTCGTGCTCGGCAAAGTGATCGAGACTTATCTGTTCATTTCGATGACCCGCTACGGCTTCGGCTGGCTGACACATCCGATCGTCGTCGGCTTGATCGTTCTGATGGCGATCGTGATCGCCTATCCCTACGTGCAGCAGCACCGCCAGCGCCCGCGGGAGCCGGTGCATGCGTAAAGGCGCCGTCATTTTCTGCGGGTTTTTGATCGCGGTGTCCGGCTTCGCCATTTTCACCGCCACCGGTTGGTCGTTCAAAACCAAACTTTTTCCGCTTTCGGTTGCGATTCCGCTGCTCATTCTTTCGACCGTTCAGTTGATCCTGATGCTCCTCGGCAAAGAAGCAACCGACGAAGGCGCCATGGACGTGGACTTTACAACTGATGTGCCGCCGGAAATCGTGCGCCGCCGTGTGGTCGGGGTTTTTTGCTGGATCGTCGGATTCATCGCGCTCGTCTATCTGCTCGGCTTTCCCTGGACCACGCCGCTGTTTATTTTTCTTTATCTCAGATTTCAAAGCGAAGTGAGCTGGGCCGGCGCGCTGGCGAGCGCAGCGGTTACCTGGGGCTGTTTTCACCTGCTGTTCCAATCGCTGGTGCACATCCAGTTCGAGCCCGGCGTAATTCAGGCTTGGCTCGGCCTGTGATGCAGACAGACCGCAGGATATCTTGATCGCAAAACACGCAGAGGCGACCGGCGGTCGCCCGCAATTTCGCCCAGGGCGCTAAAAATTGTAGGGGCGCGGCATGCCGCGCCCTCGGCCAATTGAAGGATTTTTTCCCAATCCACCTCCGTGGTCTCCGTGTCTCCTTTGAAAAATAGGACTAGAGAAAGATCTCTCACTGCGTTCGAGATGATCGGTATTGTCATTCCGAGCGGACGCGAGGAATCCTTCCTGGCATTTTCATCTTCTGTAGGCGAACGAAGCTCATGAACCACTCCGTGGTAAAGTCATTCTTCACTGCCGTTTGTATCCGCCCGGCCGAGGAGTAAAGATAGCGACCAACATCTTGTGGAAGGACGCCGCATGCGCTTCGGAACTTTCAGCTACAACCAGGCCCGGCCGCGGGTGCCGGAAAAGCAAGCTTTCGAGGAATTGCTCGAGCAGATCCTGCTGACCGAGAAACTCGGTTTCGACGAAGCCTGGTTCGCCGAGCATCATCATTCCGACTACGGCATGCTGGCTTCGCCCAACCTGATTATCGCCGCGCTGGCGCGTCGCACCGAGCGCCTGCGCATGGGCAATCTGGTCAGCGTCCTGCCGCTCTACGATCCCATGCGGCTCGCCGAAGAGTGCGGCATGCTGGATATTCTCACTGGCGGGCGCTTGAACGTCGGCCTCGGCCGCGGCGTGCCCAAAGACGACATGAAACACCGGCTCGATCGCGACACCGCGCAGGCGCGCTTCGAGGAAGGCATCGAAATCCTGCTGCGTGCGTGGAGCGGCGAAACTTTCAGTTACTCGGGCAAAGCCTGGGGCTACGAGGAAATTTCCTGCCGGCCGCTGCCGCTGCAAAAACCGCATCCGCCGATTTATTACGGCGCCACCGCGCCGGACAGTCCGATCACGGTTGCGCGCCGCGGCTGGAACCTCGCGCTTTCGCGCCAGCCGCTCGTCAATTGCGCGCGCGCCATCAAAGTTTATCGCGAGGAGCGCGCAAAGCATCCCGAGCTTCCCGGCACCGGCGACGCGATCATGGTGCGCGATATTTACGTTGCCGATACCGACGAGCAGGCATGGAAAGAAGCTCCACCGCAGCTCGTTCGATTCTGGCAGCTCGCGACGGATAATTTCTGGCGCGGCGATGACCTTTCGCCGGAAAGTTTGCCGAAATTCACCGAGCGCTATCCTTATTTTCCCGGCGGCCTTACGGTCGACCGCCTCGACGAATGGGGCACGTCGCTCATCGGCAGCCCGGACACCGTGATCAAGAAGGCCCGCGCGATGATCGAAACCGCGCGACCCGATAGCCTGGTCGGCATGTTCAGTTTCGGCGGGTTGAAACACGAGCAGGTGGTGCATTCGATCGAGCTCTTCGGCACGAAAGTGATACCGGCGCTCGGCCTGTAGGACTCCGTTAAATAAGAGGACACTAATGAAATCGGAAATCACCACTCCCCTTCAATGGCTCGACGTCCGTAATGAGCGCTTCGATTGGCTGAACGTCGCCGATTGGGAACCGCAAGGCGACGGCCTTCAGCCGGTGCGCGTGCCGAAAGCGTGGCGCGATCGCTGGCCCAAGCGCACGGCGCGACGCGGCAAGTCGGCGGGCGGCATGAGCGTGCGCTTTCGCACCGACTCGAAAAAAGTCGTTTTTCGCGTGACCTTCGTCGATTCGCCCGACGCGCCAGACAATCCGGCGGTCGGTTGGGAGCGCTCGCGCCCGTCGTTTTTTTCGATCTATCGGGACGGCAAATACGTCAACAGCGTCGCCGCGTTGACCCATTTCACAATTCAGGATGTGACCGTCTACGAGGATACGGAAAGCCGTGAAGTCGAGCTTCAGGTGCTGTTGCCGTTTTACTATCGCAACGCGGAAATCATTTTGCACGGCATCGGCATTGACGCTGGAGCGTCGTCGTCGCGTCCGGCACCCGACAAACGTTTGCGCGTTTTGTTTCACGGCGACTCGATCACCCACGGCCACGGCGTCACCAGCCCGCGCGAAACCTATGTGTGGCAGGCGGCTCAAAAGCTTGACTGCGTGCCACTCAATTACGGTTTCGGCGGCAGCGCCTGGGCGGACAACGCCGTCGCGCAAACGATCGCCGAACGCACCGACTGGGACGCGCTCACGATCATGATCGGCACCAATTCGCTGATCGGCGCCGACGCCGAGGGAAAGCCCGAAACCGTTGCTCAATATCTTGCCAAGTACGATGCCTATCTCGCGACGATTCGCGCCGCTGCGCCGGTAAAACCGATCCTCTGCATCACGCCGATCCTGAACCGCGCCGATCTAAAGCGCGGCCCCAATCAGAATGGCGAACGACCGGAAGCGTACCGCAACGGCATCGCCGAAATAGTCCGGCGGCGGCAGCAATCCGATCCGAATTTGTATTTTCTCGACGGGCTCAGCATGGTCGACGACTCGCTCTACCTGCTCGTCACCGACAATGTGCATCCCAACGATGCGGGCATGCATCGGATCGCCGAAGGCGTCGCCGCGGCGCTCAGACCGATCTTGCAGCGCCTGGCATAAAGGATTGAGCGATGGCGGATCTTGCAAAACAATTATTGCCGCGTTTTCGCTACGGCGTCATTCATCCGCGCGCCCACGAGGATTTGCAGCGCGGTCCGGGCTATCAGTTCTATCAACTCGTACCCCTCGACGTAATGGAGGTGGCGACGGGACTGGGTCTGGAAAATTACACCGCCGAGGGCGTGGAAAATGCGATGGTGAACTATTGGGATTGCGTCGAGCGCCTCGCCAAGGAAAAGGCCGACGTGATTATTTTTGGCGGCGCGCCGATCTCAGCCGTGCTGACCCGACCGCGGGTGCTCGAGCTGCTGCGCCAGACCAAAGAAAAAACCGGCGTGCCGGCGGACGCGCCTTTGGAAGCGCTGATTGCGGCGCTGCAACATCTCGGCCTCAACAAAATCGCCATCGGCAGCCGCTGGGCCGACCCGGTCAACGACGCCATCTTGCGCTATCTCGCCGACGGCGGCATCGAAGTTCTGCGCATCACCAAGCGCGACCAGTGGGCGTCCGATGCCTTTGCGATGACCTTCGAAAAAGGTCTCGAAACCGCGCTCGACGTCGGCCGTGAGGCGGCGCAACTGACGCCCGACGCGCAGGGAATTTCCGTTCCCGGCGGCGCGGCGATGTGCCTGCACGTTATTCCTGCGATCGAAGCAGAGTTTGCCAAACCGACCTTCACCAACATGAGCGCGGAAGTCTGGCATAACCTGGTGCATCCCCGCATCATCCCTCCGGTGCAAGGCTGGGGACGATTGCTAGCCGGCGGCTAGAAAATCATCACTCGCAAATATCAACAAACACAATTCAGAGGAGAATTACGGTGAACGCCAAACAGAAATATTTCGATTGCCATTTTCACATCATCGACAAGAATTTTCCCGTGGTGGCCAACCAAGGCTTCATGCCCGACGCGTTCACCGCCGAAGATTATCTGAAGCGAGTCCAGGCGGTCGATCTGTGCGGCGGGGCCGTGGTATCGGGATCGTTCCAGGAGTTCGATCAGTCGTATCTCTACCACGCACTCAAAGTGCTCGGTCCTACTTTCGTCGGCGTCACCCAAGTGCCGCAGACGATCTCGGACGAGGAATTGAAAAAACTCGATGCCGCGGGTGTTCGCGCGGTTCGTTTCAACATCAAGCGCGGCGGCTCGGAAGATGTGCGCCATCTGGAGCAGTTTGCGCGCCGCGTGCACAAGCTGGTCGGCTGGCACACCGAGCTCTACGTCGATTCCGCCGAGCTTTCCGGTCTGTTCGACACGCTGGTTTCTTTGCCGGCGGTGAGCATCGATCATCTCGGACTTTCCAAGGCGGGTTTTCCGACTCTGCTCAAGCTTGTCGAAAAGGGTGTGCAGGTCAAAGCCACGGGATTTGGTCGAGTCGACTTCGACGTGCGCCCTGCCCTCACCGATCTCTACGCCGCTAATCCCAAGGCGCTCATGTTCGGCACCGATCTCCCTTCGACCCGAGCGCCGCGGCCCTACCAAGACGAAGATTATGACCTGGTGTTGGAAACTTTGGGCGAAGAAAAAGCCGCCGACGTCTTCTACAAAAACGCCATCGTGTTCTATCGACCGAACAGTTAAAAAGATTTTCAGGAAGTATTCCGAATGGAAAATAGAGGCGCGGCGAAAATCCAACCGCTGATCGCCTCATTTCGCTTCGAGCATGAAACGGATGTGATTAACAGCCCGCGGCGATCACGTCCACGTTCCACGAACACGAAGTGATTTAAGCGACTGAATCGTGCCTAGCGCCGTCTGAACCCGAACACGGGCAAGCGCGGCGCGATGATGACTCGTGGCCGCGAAACCACAACCGGCGGAGTCAAAACCGGACCGACCACCAAGCAGCAAGGCTGATAGACTGGATATGGATAGCCGGGATACTGCTGCAGATACAGCTGATAGTGCATGGTGTACAAATCGTAGTACGGGTCGTATTGCTGCGAATACGGATAAGCTCCATAAGGAACGCCGCTTCCGTAAGGGACATCACTCCCATAGGGAACGTAGGGATCATAAGTCTGCGCGCCGGCTTTGCCGCTCGTCAGGACCAGCAGCCCCATCAACGCAAGCGAAAAAAGCAGTGCTTTCATGGCTTGTTCCTCGATCTTTTACCGCGATCTGTAAATCCGCTGCAGCAAACAAGAATGCACTAAATAAGGCTACGGAATCGCGCCGTAGCTGTCAATACAGGGCGAAGATTTGCGAACAATCATCATAATGGCAGCGCTACGAAAAAAATCTGGTCGGCGATCTCCGCGTACTTGCTGATCGCGCAGTCATTGTCCCT
>Ga0207707_10003789_pt1 | contig 13401 bp, 9 predicted proteins | sample KBSC83BmetaG_FD_184336 | JGI IMG/M metagenome (GOLD analysis project Ga0207707, IMG submission 184336) | Corn rhizosphere microbial communities from Kellogg Biological Station, Michigan, USA - KBS C8-3B metaG (SPAdes) (version 2) | ecosystem: Host-associated > Plants > Roots > Rhizosphere ...
CGACGCCCGAGAGAGTGGACGACTTGATGCTTCGCGACGACGAGCCCGGCTCGGAAGAGCATAATCGAACGGCTTCGTCAGTGCGCGACATCGCGTCGCGGATTCCCGAATCGTTGAGCGCAATCGGTCGCGATATCAGCAGAACTATTGAAAAAGCCATATCGGCAAAGGACGATTACGTAGTTGCGGTAAAGATCTCGCCCGAGGCGCAGGAGAAGCTCGAAGCTCTGGTCCAAGCCGGTGTTTTCCGTAGTCGCGCAGAAGCGGCCGGCTTCCTGATCGATGAGGGCATCAAGACTCAGTCAGCATTGTTTGAGCGCGTCAGACAAAAGCTCGCCGAAATCGAACGACTGCGAGCGGAATTGCGCGGCTTGATCGCTGACAAGACAGTCTGAAGCTCAACACGGCGCGCGCTCTTCCGCGCCGGTTAACAATCTTCCCCCAAAAGCAGTGCTTTACCCTTCCTCGCGATTGGTAAAGCACGCCCTTATTTCCGGCAGAGAAAACCTAGTGACAGCGAATTTTCATTTACCGCCAACTCCAATTGACGAATTCACACTCGCTAACGGTCTGCGCGTGGTGTTGAGCCCGGACCGCGCGATTCCCGTCGTTTCAGTTGCCGTCTACTACGACGTCGGTTCACGCAACGAAAAAGAAGGACGCACCGGCTTTGCGCACCTGTTCGAGCACATGATGTTTCAGGGTTCGGAAAACGTTCCCAAGGCCGCGCACTTTCAGTACATCTTTAACGCGGGCGGCACCATGAACGGCACCACATCGACCGAGCGCACGAACTATTTCCAGACTCTGCCGTCAAACTATCTTCCACTCGCATTCTGGCTCGAGAGCGATCGCATGCGCTCGCTGAAAGTGACGCAGGAGAACCTCGACAATCAACGCAACGCGGTCCAGGAAGAAAAACGGCTGCGTTACGATAATCAGCCTTACGTCGGCGCGTTCCTGCGCATGAATGAACTGATCTTCAAGAACCCTGCAAACGCACACTCGACGATCGGTTCGATGGAAGATCTCGATGCTGCAACGATCGACGACATCAAGGAGTTTTTCCGGATCTACTACGCACCGAACAACGCTGTGTTGAGTGTCGTGGGTGACTTTGACAACCAGGAAGCACGCGCTCTCGTCGAGAAGTATTTCAGCAACATCCCTGCGCAATCCAACCCACCGCGAGTCGATGTTTCGGAGCCTAAGGAAGTCGCGATTCGTGAAGAGACGTTTCACGATCAATTGGCGCCGGCGCCTGCATTCGTGCTCGGCTGGAAAATACCACCACGACGCACACCGGATTTCTACGCGATCTCGCTTGCCGGGACTTTGCTTTTCGAAGGCGACAGCTCGCGTTTGTATCAGAAACTCGTGAAGGGCGATGAGTCAGTCGTCTCGATCGAAGGTGGCGTGGACGAGCGACGTGGGCCATCGGCGCTGTACATCTTCGCACTGCCGAAACCGGGTGAAGACGTGGCCAAGATTCGGGTGGAGATCTTTGACGAGATCAAGCGCATCGCTGCCGAAGGACCAACCGACGCGGAAATGGAAAAACTCCGCAACTCGCTGTGTAACGACGCGGTGCGTGGGCGACAGTCAACAATGTATCGCGCGCAACGTCTCGCGGAGTTTGCGTTGTACGACTCCGATCCGCGGCTCGTCGATTCCGAGTTGGACCACTATCTCAAGCTGACTGCCGCTGATATCAAGAACGCTGTCGCTCGTTATATAAACGTCGATAATCGCGTCGTGCTCGATATCATCCCGGCGGCTGGCGCGGAACACGCTGCCGAAGCAACGGCTTCTGCCGCGCCACAGCCGCCCGGCGATCAACATCAACCGGCCGCGCCTCCTCCACTGGTTCCGGACAGGCCTTCGGCTGAACCTGAGTCGCCTGTGCATGCCGGCGTTCCGGAAATAAAACCGTCGTCCTCCGAACAATCAAAAGACCCGGCGGATGTTCCGCCGCAAACTAAACCAGGTTCTGGTCCGCTGCATCCGTAGAAAATGAGTCAACAGCAACAGCAAAACCTTCGTAGCCAGCCGCCCGCGCCGCTACCACCTCGACCGATCTCGATCCCGACGCCCCATGAGACCACGCTGGCGAATGGGCTCACTCTCGTAGTGGTGGAGGATTCACGACTGCCACTGGTCAGCTATCGTCTCGCGTTTCGTGTAGGCGGCGCGTTCGATCCGCCCGCACTTCCCGGACTCACGGATCTGCTCGCCGGTCTCATGCCCGAAGGCACTCAGTCGAAGACGAGCAAAGAGATCGCTGACGAAGTCGCGCGCATGGGCGCGAGCCTTTCAGCCGGCGCTAATTCTGATTACACGATCGTTGCTGCTTCAGCGTTGTCGCAGTTCAACGATCCGATCATGGACTTGCTTGCGGAAGTCGCGCTCGAGCCGTCGTTCCCTGAAAACGAAGTGGCGCTGGCGAAGCAGAACACGAAAGAGAGTTTGCGACAGCAACGAGCGCAGCCCTCGTTTCTCGCGAGCGAGATGGTTTCGCGAGTCATGTTTGGCGAGCATCCGTATTCAGTGGTTGCACCGACGCCGGAGTCGATCGATCGTGCGACGCGCGAGGAGTTCGTCAGTTTTCATCACAGTAAACTCGTGCCCAACAATGCGGTCTTCATCGTCGTTGGCGACGTAAAGTATGACGACATCCTGAAGCGTGCTGAGTCGCTGTTTGCGACGTGGCAAAGAGGCGAAGATGTGGTCGCGAACTTTCCGGCGCCGCCTGTGCGCACGAAGCGAACGGCGTATCTTATCGATCGACCCGGTTCGGCGCAGTCGAATATCGTCATCGCTAACAGCGGGATCATCAGGACGAGCCCGGATTACTTTCCGATGCTGCTGATGCACACAGTGCTGGGCGCGAATGCTTCGTCGCGCTTGTTTATGAACCTGCGCGAGGATAAGGGTTACACGTACGGCGCGTATTCGAATCTCGACGCGCGTCGCAGTGCCGGCACTTTTCGCAGCACTGCGGAAGTGCGGACGCCGGTGACCGGCGACTCGCTGAAAGAGTTCTTCTACGAACTGGAGCGAATCCGAAACGAGCCCGTTTCTGCGAAAGAGATTGCGGACGCAAAGTCGTATCTGACCGGTGTGTTTCCGATCCGGCTCGAGACACAGGAAGGGCTGACGGACCAGTTAGTGCAAATCAAGATGTTGAATCTGCCGGATGATTATCTGGAGAGATACCGTGATCGAGTGCAGGCTGTAACGGTCGAAGACATTCAGCGCATCGCACAAAAGTACGTCAAGCCGGATGAGGCAGCGTTGATCGTGGTTGGTGACGGCGCTTCTGTGCTGGAACAGATGAGGCCGTATTCGGAAGACATCGAGGTTTACAACACGGCGGGCAAACGAAAGACAACGCGCGAATCCGCGGAAGCCACGGATCCGGCGGGTTCATGGTCGATCGAGATCGAAACCCCACTCGGCCAAACAATTCCGGCTACGCTGACCATCTCTCGCATTGATGGCGGATACACGGGCGTGATTCATTCCGAGATGGGCGACGCTGATCTCGGCGCGATCGAGATCAGTGACAACTCCTTCCACGCGACGACTTCACTCGAAATGGACGGACACGCAATTGAAGCCGAGGTCTCAGGCAGATTTGAAGGCGATCACGCGGAAGGCTTTCTGAAAATGGAAAACTCGCCGGAACTGCCGTTCACTGGCACGAAAGAGTAAAAAGCAGTTTCACGCAAAGTCGCCAAGATCGACGAAGCCGCAAGGAAGATCTTCTTTCTTTGCGGCTTCGTCGATCTTGGCGACTTTGCGTGAAATATTCTTGCGCACACAATAAAAGCGCCCGGCATGGCCGACATGCCGGGCGAATCACAGGAGGAACCGAGTGTTATGGTCGTCGCTATTGCTTGCGGCGATCCGTGTAACCTCGTCGATTGAGATGTCCCAATCCGCCTGGTGGGTTGCTCATGGCCGCTCGTAGCGCAAGCCCACCCCCGCGCCGCCAACTACCCAGCCGATCTTCTTGTTGAAATTGAGCGAGTAAAGGTTTTGCTTGGTTGTTGATTCCTCATGCGTCCAAGTCTTGCCTCCGTCGCTGCTTCGCAGAATCACGCCCCCGCGACCAATCGCCCAGCCTTCATCGTCGTTCAAAAACTGAATGCTCAACAGCGTGACGTTCACATTCGTCGGAATCACCGTCCAGGTTTCGCCGCCGTCTGTCGTACGCAGCAATGTGCCGCGCTCTCCCACTGCCCAACCGTTTTTGTCGTTCCGAAAATCGACATGATAAAGCGTAACGTTCGTGGTGACATTCTGCTTCGTCCAACTCGCGCCTTCATCGCGCGTGAACAAGATTGTGCCGCCATCGCCGACAATCCAACCGCGTTTGTCACTGACGAAGTCGATATGGATCAGCTCCAGGCGGCTCGGAGCGCGTTGCCGCCGCCAACTCTGGCCACCATCATCCGTGTAGACGAGAATGCTATCCACCACACGATCTTTCTTACTGACGGACCCGACCACCCAGCCCTTCTTCTTGCTCGAAAAACGCACGCTGTACAACTCGACGTCGGCGCCTTCGAATTCCTCGGGCGCAAAGATTCTCGACTGCGTCCAACTGCTACCGTCGCGGGTGACGAAGATGGAGTTGCCGGCGAGTAGAAATCCGGCTTCCTTGTCACGGAAATAGATGTCGTTTATGCCGGCTTTCGTGCCGACGGACTGTGGCACCCACGACTTGCCGCCGTCTTCCGTGTGACTGAGGAAACCTCCGTCGCCGCCGACCCAGCCTCGTTTGCCGTCGAGAAAATAGACGGTGTTGAGATCTTTGCCGCCGGTGTTGATCTTGACGGGCACCCAACTTCCCTGGGCTCGAGCCGCGGTGAGTAGCGCCAGCAACACACCAATCGCCGCAGAAAACCGCATTAGTTTTAAGGTTCTGGTACGCATGACTGATTTTGTTTTCAGTTTTGTACCTTAGCTCAGTAAATAGAACAAGTCAGGAAGAGGGGCTGGCCCCCGCTCTTTGAATCGCAACAGCGGGGGCAAGCGCCTCTTCCTGACTTGTTCTGTGATAAGGCGCGTTTACGGAGCGGCGGCGTTCACGCGATAGACACGGCCTTCGAATACAACGACCACGCGCTCGCCCAGCGAGAAGAAACTTCCGAGCTTCGGATTCTGCTTCAACAAGTCGAAGTATGCGTCGCTGCCGAACGTAAGCGTCGTCTCCGGCAAATGCGAATCGGCTTTGAATTCCGAGTCAGTCCAAACGCCGTTGATCAGGTAGAACGTCTTACCTTCAACTCGCCGCACGGCATCTGTTCTCGTGTCGTCATCCGTGACGATAACCACTTCCTGTTGCGCGCGTGCGGCCTTGCTCTGCTTAACGGCGTCCGCTCCGGTTGCCATTCGCACCTTGGGTGCCGTCGCGCTCGGCGCGTTGCCTGCGCTCAAGGTGCTCAAGCCACTGAAACGTCCACCGACAGTTGCGTTCTGCGTATTCACCATGCTCACAGCGTTCGGTTCGAGAGCCAGGTACGAGGTATAAGGCGTGACGATACCGTAGCGCGTTCCCAAGTCGACGATCTCGTCGCGCAACTCCTTCTGCTCGCCGTTCGTGCGCACCTGCTCCATCAACCAACCGACACGACGCGTGGCCCATAGACGCGGCAGATACTCGTTTGCATCGCTGCGTAATGGAAAACTCAGATTCGTGTAGGTGTAAGTTCGCGTTGTGCCACCCGATTTGCCGGTGAGTTTCAGTTGCACTGAATTGAGATCGGCTGCATTGCTGTAACGACCGATCATCATCACCTGCGAACCACGAAAGACGTCCGGTATGCCGCGCGGATAGACGAGGTCTGTTTGCGCGCCACCCATATCGAGTTGCAGATCCGTGAGCACCGGATAGTTCACTTTCGAAAAGAAGTTCGAGACTTTGACTTCGAGATCCTCTTTCGGTTCGACGTAATCAGCGACACCGCCATTGTCCGCGGCGAGTTTGTCGAGCAACGTCGTGTTCACGTCGTAACCAACACCAAAGGTGAACAACCTCACGCCCGGTTTTATCGCCTTATGAACGTTGTCGACGATCCTGTTCACGTTCGTTTCGTCGACCGTTGGCAAACCGTCAGTCATGAATACCAGCATCTTCGGCCGCTCGCGATCCGAGTCGATGAATTGACTGAGCGCAGCCAGCAGCGACTGGTTGATGTTGGTTCCGCCCACCGGTTTCAATGCTTTCACGAAAGCCTCGCCGCGCGCGCGGCCGTTATCGTCGGCAGCGATCATGCCCGCTTCCATCAGGTGTTCTTCACCGGCGAATGACACGATATTGAAACGATCCTGCGGGCGCAGAATCCTCACGCCGTAAAGCAGTGCGGCGCGTGCCTTCTCCATCTTTCCTTCTTCGGCCATCGAGCCCGAAGTGTCGACTACGAAGACCACGTCCTTGGCCGTGTATTCCTGACCGGACCAATCGTCTTTGGGTGAGATCATTAAGAGGAAATAGCCCTGCTTTCCGGCTTCACGATGCGTCAGAAGTGTGAGACCGAAGTCTTCCTTCGAGATCGTGTAGAACAACTGAAAATCTTGCGGCTCCTTGCCGCTTTCGCTTTCGAATGAGACTACCGAGCGCCTGTCGCTGCTGCGTTTGACGTCGATGAGGTGCGTGGGTGAGTAAACGTTTCGCAGCGGCTCCTTGCTCTCGATCTCAACACGTCCAGCGACCGAACCGATTTGCGTCAACTGACGGCCAGTGCCTAACGGATAGCGATAAGCGACAGTGCCGCCTTCGGCGCGCACGACCTGCGTGTAAGTGATCTCGAGTTTCTTGTCCGAATGCGGGGGAATGGGAAAGATGCTCGCCTGGAACAAATCCTTACCCGCGTACTCGAGCAATCCCGGATCGCGTTGCCGTCGTACAATCTCGTCATAAATGCGACGCGCCTCTTCGCGAGTTCTAACTTCGCCTACGAGTCGTTTATCGCCGTCCCAAATTGCAAATTCAGCCACTGAAGCCGATTCTGGAATCGGAAACAGGTACGTTCCCTCGAGGGTGAAGTTGGTGTCGTTGCGAAATACCTGTTCGACGTGAGTCGTAGCGACCTGTGAACTGATCTTCGTGTCGATCTTGATCGACTTGATGGGAAGCGCGCGCGGCAGGGTGACCTGCGGTATTGGTCGGTCAGGACAACGTTGGCACGGGCCCGGAACAATGATTCCCTGCGCGCCGGCGATCGTCGCTGCGCCTGAAAGTATCGAAAACACCAGTAAAAGCCGCATTATTCTGGTTCGCAGTTCCATTAAGAGTCTCCCAATCCGGACGTTAGCACTGCTTGCTGGAGATAGAACGGATAAGCCGAAAAACTCTTGCGCCGGATCTTAGTACAACTCGCGCAAGCGCTTGTTCACGATCGAGACGATGGTGGCGACGGTTGTGACGATCAAGCCGCCGACAGCTAAGGTGCGCGGCGGGCCAAAGTGGTTGGATAGGGTGCCGGCCAAAATATTTCCGATTGGCAGCGTCCCGATGAAGGAAAGAATAAACATGCTCATCACTCGACCGCGCATCTGATCGGTCACGAGCTTTTGCAGCAACGTGTTGATAAGCGCCACCGAAACCACGAGGGCGAATCCGACGCCAAACAGGAACGTCAGAGACAACGCCAGTCGTGAAGCCAGTGAAAAACCTGTGATGCACAAACCGAACAGGATCGCGCCACCCAGCACAAACCATCCTTTTCTTCTGAAGTCTCCGAGATAAGCGATGAGCAAGGCGCCGGTTAATGCACCACAACCCGAGACGCCCATCATCAACGCGAGACCTGTTTCGCCCAGCTTGAAGATGTCGCGCGCATAGATCGGCACCATGCTGAAGTAAGGCGCACCGAAGAGACTGTTGACGGCCGAGAGCAGCAACAACGACGACACACGCGGGCGGTTGCGCACGTAGCGAAAGCCCTCAACCAGATCAGCCCATAACGCGCGGCGATCTTTCACTGAGTGCGCGGGAATGTTTGCACGATACTGCGGTCGCACCTTCACGAGCGAAACGACGACCGCGATAAACGAGAGGCCGTTGGCGTAAAAGCATCCCGGCAAACCAAACACGCGTAAGGCAGCGCCGGCGAGTGTTGGTCCAATAACGCGCGAGAGTTGAAACTGGGTCGAGTTCATCGCGATCGCGTTCGCGAGATCTTCGCGACCGACGAGATCGTACGTCATCGCGAGATATGAAGGGCTCGCCAGCGCCATACAGCAACCGGTGACAAACGAAAATCCCAGCACCATCCAACGATTCACGACATCCGTTAAGACGAGTGTGGCAAGTCCCAACGCGGCGAGTCCGGCGGTTACCTGTGTGTAAATCAACAAACGTCGTCGGTCAATCAGGTCGGCAAAGACGCCGCCCGCGAGTGTGAAGATGAAACCTGGCGCCGTAGCCATGAAGGCGTCGAGCCCGAGCCACAAAGGCGAGTTAGTCAACTTCAAAACCAGCCAACCCTGCGCGACCGCCTGCATCCACGTGCCAACGTTGGAAAGAAACGCACCGGTCCAAAAGATCCGGTAGTTGCGATTCGAAAGCGCGCGGAACATCCCACTGCGCCGCCCCGTGGGCCGTTCAGACTCGACTACAGAAGCAAGCTCGGTTGGCATGAATGAATACTCTTAACATCGAATGCTACACACCGCCTCAAGCGTCTCGTTGATTCTGCACTACCTCTGCCGACGCCACGAGGAAAGTGATCCGCCTGCGGCGCCGCGGCGTGCGGCGACGATTTCGGCGAGGATGGCGAGGGCGACTTCTTCGGGAGTGACGGCGCCGATGTCGAGGCCGATGGGAGCGTGGATTTTTTTGAGTTGCTCGTCGGGAACGCCGGCCTCGCGCAGTCGGTCGATAACGATCGAAGTGCGTCGCTTGCTCCCGATCAAACCCACGTAGTCCGGATCGGCACGCATGACCGCATGCATGCACTGCTCGTCTTCATTGTGTCCACGCGTGACGACCGCCACGGAAACGCCACGACCATTGCCGATCGCATCTCGAACTGCCGAACTCCAATCCTCAGCAACCATCAATTCAATCTGTTTTTCGGGAAAGCGCTCGCGTTTCAGAAACTCCGCCCGATCGTCCAGCAACGTAGTCTGATAACCCGCAAAAGCCGCGAGTTTTGCGAGCGACGCACCGACATGTCCCGCGCCACACACAACGAGTCGCGGCGCCGGTTGCAAGCGTTCAAATAACAATGACGTTTCGGACGAACTGAAATCAAAAAGCCGTGTCTCTTCACGCGAGCTAAGAAAACTTACAGCCCGCGCTACCGCAGCAGAATCCAACTCTGCATCACCGAGATCGCCGAACGTTTCACCGTTCTGATGGATCAATAACTTCGCGCCGACGTTTTGTGAACCAGTGACCCTGGTAACCAGCACAGCGATCTCGCCGCGCTCGAGTACCTGCTCAATTATTTTCACGATCGGTGTTTGAGTCACTTCGAAGCTTTGGCTAAACCAAATAGAGAGGCGGCGCGCCGGAGTAGCCAGAGCGGTCCGATGAAAAAGTAGACAGGGTTTTTGAAGAATGCGGGTTGATTTCCTTCGATCGCATGACCAACAAACTGAAGCGTCCAGCCCACTACAAACAACAGCAACGCCCAGCGCCAGTAAAAAAAGACGAGCGGCCATGACACTGTGATCATCGGTATGCCGATGCTGTGACAGAGCCGGTTCAACGGATGCTGATGCTTTGCGCGATAGTTATCGAGTAGATCCTGCGACATATCAAGGACTCATCACTTCAACAAAGATATCCATCGTTCCGCCGCAAACCATTCCTTCCTCACTCGCTTCATCAGCGGTGAGCGAGAAGTGGTGCAACTGCGATTGGCCGGAACGCATGGCTGACTTCGCTTCGGCCCAAACTTCTGCTTCGATACAACCGCCGCCGACCGTGCCCGCAACCTCTCCGTTTTCGAAGAACAGCATCTTCGCGCCGCGCTGTTGCGGAGTCGAGCCGCGCGTGTGAGCGACTGTGGCGACGACGACTCGTTCGCCACGCACACTCGCTTCATTGATCAGGCGATAGAGCTCGCGCTGTGGAATCGTTGACATAATCTCGGAACTTCGTGCTTAGTAAGCACGTGTTTGCTCTGAACTGGAACTTCGTGTGTTGTAGTTTGTCTAAAATTTGCAGCCAAGTCCAGAACACCGCGATAAACTATTGACCACGAAATTTGGCTTGCAGCAAATTACTTTGTAATGTAGAGTCAGCGCCACACTGCAAAGGTTTTCGGCCATGATGTACCAGCACGGGCAGCAACTCGGACTCACCTCCACGCAGAAGTTCAATCTCGTCGCCGGAGTGATCCTGCCGGCGATTGCCGTAACTGTTGAAGTTACTACGAACCTCTGCGCGCATATGTTCTTTGATCCAATCCCGACCAGTTGGCACTTGTTCCTTGTAATTCTCGTGCCGCTCACGCAGCTTCAGGTTTGGTTTGCGATTCGTCGCAACGAACCAGGCCAGCTCGGTCTCGCGGGTGTGTGTAACGCCATCGCGATCGGCGTCTCGCTGTTCTATTCGTTCATCTATCTGCCACTCATACCACTCGCGGCGTTAACGCTGCTCATCGCTGTCGGCTTGTTGCCACTCTCTCCTTTTTTCGCACTCGTCTCCGCGCTGATCATGCGCAACCAATTGAGACGACTCGCAGCGACAGGACCAAACAAAAGTTTTCTGCTTACAACCAAGATTCTTGTCGCAGGGTTGGCTGTTGTCGCCGCATTCATTGCGGCCGTGGAACTGCCGCCGGCCATCACGCGCCATGGACTGGAGCTGGCCGCATCTGCTTCACCTGAAGAACGAGCAGAAGGAATTCGCTTTCTACGTAAGTATGGCAGCAAAGACGACATGCTACAGAGGTGCTACGACCTGCGGGCTCGGTCGCTTTTTGTGATGAGCGATTTCTTTTCGGCCAGGAGTTCTACAACAAACAAGGTAGAAGATGCCCGCGACATCTACTATCGCGTCACTGGAGAAACGTTTGACTCGGTGCCTGCTCCTCGAAGTGTTAACGGTCGTGTGTTACGACCCAATGATGTTGAGTTTGAAGACCATGCCGACGGCACGAGAACGAGCGGCATCTTGAAGGGCCTGTCACTTACGAGTTCCAACATTACCGGAACAGTGGATGCTGATGGCGGTGTGGGTCACCTGGATTGGGCCTTCGCCGTCGAAAACTCTTCTTACTCAGACAAAGAGGTTCGCGCCGAGATACAGTTGCCGCCCGGAGCCGTTGTCTCGAGCGTTACTCATTGGTACGGCGGCGTGGAGCGGAAGACGGAGTTTACTGGGCGTCTCGCCACACCGGTGGCGAAGAGCTATGGGGAACGTCGCGCTCTTGTCCTGGTCTCAACAGCAGGACGGGATCGGATTTTGGTCCGATCGAATCCGGTGGCCGGCTTCCGCACCGGGATCAAAATCAGTATCGGCATGACGATCCCACTGGTCCTGGAGTCCAAAGATCAGGCGCGGCTCATTCTGCCTCACTTCACCGCTCGAAATTTCCACATGCCACGCAATGCGAAGCACTGGATCATGATTGACTCTCCGCATCCGCTGAACTCCGATTATGGTTTAGCAGTGCATTCCACCGTTTCCCTCCACAACAAAGGTTTTCAACTTCTCGGAGACTTCAGCGATTCGGAGCTGATGCGGCCGGATACCGCGCTCCGTCTGTCTCGGACCGACAGCGACGATGCTGCCTGGAGTAGAAACCCGTTCGAGATGGATGGAAATATCGTTAAGCAATCGGTTGAGGCACACACGCCTGCGCATCTCCGCCGCATCGTGCTCGTAGTAGACACCTCCGCCTCGATGGCCCAGTGGCAACCTCAGATTATCGCGGCGCTCAAGGCGCTCCCGTATGACATGGACGTGCAACTCGTTTTGGCGGATTCAGAATGGCACCACCAAATTAATGGCGAGCACGTTGTTGCCGGCAGCATTGTTGGCGCGAGTATGCTTTTAGGCAGGACTCAGTTCGTCGGCGGCGCAGATAATGTACCGGCACTCCGTACAGCCTGGGATCTGGCCACCGCAACTCCCGGTAACAACGCGATTGTTTGGATTCACAGCCCGCAACGCGTCATTCTTCAATCTGTGGATCCACTCGTAAACCGTTGGCACGAACGCTTCGATGGACCAGCGCTTTACTCTGTGCAGACGAGTATCGGTTCAGATGAGATTGAAAAGAAGCTTGACGGCATCAATCAGGTGAAATCGGTAGTGCGGCTGGGATTTTTACTACAAGCGGACCTCGAGCGTCTGTTTCGACAGTTGTCCGGGCTTACTCCGACATATGAGTTCGTGAGGTCTGTAAAGCACGTGGATAAGAATTCGGCTCCAGAAGGTATTCAAACCTCAGATCAGCTCGCGCGGCTCTGGGCTAACGATGAAGTGGCGCGCATTCTGAACGTTCGAGACGATTCGTTGAGAGAAGCAGCCACGATGCTCGCGCTCCGTTATCAATTGGTCACGCCTGTGAGTGGCGCAGTCATTCAGGATATTAGTAACGAACAGTTTGATAGCAGCGATGTGGAATCGCCGGCAGTCCCAACCTTCATCGCCCGGGACGAACCGGACCTTGGCAGTCTGTTGTTCCTTGCCGTCATTTTCTTCGTCTGGCTGATCTATGTGAAAGCCAGCAAGGCAAACACCGTCGTCTTCACCCCGTAACGAAAAGATGCTACGGGCTTGTCGCGTGGCATCTTCGATTTGTGAGCAAAACCTCGTAACACCTATCCTGGAGATTTGCTAATATCGGCACCTCTAAATCCCTGTTGGAGGATTCGATGGCAGCAACCCCCCGAATGCCGGGCCGTGTCAACGATCGACGGCTTTACATCCTGGCAGCAATTGTTACTCCCTTAATCGTACTCGCCGGTTTCGCACGCACTTACTATCTCAAACATTTCTTCGACACACCGGACCTGCCCAATCGCATAGTTCAGTTGCACGGAATTGTGATGACGGCGTGGGTACTTCTCTTTATCGCCCAGGTATCTCTCGTCGCGACACATCGCACGCGCGTGCATCAACGCCTCGGCATTGCTGGAGGAGTGTTGGCAGCACTACTTGTTATGGTCGGCGTCTTGACGGCGCTTTACGCGGCGGCTCGAGAAGTTACGCCGGGCCCCTCGCCACTACAGTTTCTCGTCGTTCCGCTCGGTGACATGTTGACCTTCTCTGTACTCATCGGATTGGCACTCTACTTTCGCCGGAAACTGCAAGTACACAAACGTCTCATGCTGTTGGCTATGATCAATCTGCTAACACCAGCAATCGCGCGTATTCCTTTCAAATTCATTGAGAGCGGTGGACCACTCGCGTTCTTCGGTCTAACCGAT
>Ga0207707_10003793_pt1 | contig 13398 bp, 9 predicted proteins | sample KBSC83BmetaG_FD_184336 | JGI IMG/M metagenome (GOLD analysis project Ga0207707, IMG submission 184336) | Corn rhizosphere microbial communities from Kellogg Biological Station, Michigan, USA - KBS C8-3B metaG (SPAdes) (version 2) | ecosystem: Host-associated > Plants > Roots > Rhizosphere ...
CGGTATCAGCTGGTCGAATATATCAGGAGCGACTGCGACAACCTATACGCCCACCGGGCTTTTGACGACCACATATTTCCAAGTGGTCATAACCAGTAACGGCGCTTCAGCCAATAGCAGCTCCGCAACAGTCACCGTTTACCCCCAGGTGATGGGCGGCAACATATCGCCTGCGGCTCCAAACATTAACTACAATACCGGCCCGGGGCTATTGACCCTGAGCGGCACCACGGGCGGCAACGGTACCTACAGTTACCAATGGCAGAGTTCGCCTGATGGGAGCACCTGGACAAATGTCAGCGGAGCAACCAGCACAACCTATACGCCCGGCAACCTGACGGCAACCACCTGGTATCGGGTGGTAGTAACCAGCAACGGCGCCACAGGAAACAGCGGTTCTTCTAAAGTGACCGTCTACCCGCAACTGGCCGGTGGCAGCGCGGCACCCGCTTCGCTGAATATCAACTATAATACGGGTTCCGGAATACTGTCGCTGTCAGGCGTTACGGGAGGAAACGGAACTTATACTTATCAGTGGCAGAGTTCACCCAACGCAAGTTCCTGGGCTAATATCAGCGGAGCAACAGCGGCAACCTATAGTTCTCCGGCGCTGACTACGAACACTTATTATCGCTGTGTGATAACCAGCAACGGCGTTTCCGCCAACAGCAATTACACTACAGTCAATGTATATCCGCAATTGGTTGGCGGCAGTATTACGCCCAATGGCGGTCAGATCGTGTACAACGGTTCGTCGGGTACCATGGCCCTTGGCAGTGTTAGCGGAGGCAATGGCACTTATACCTATCAGTGGCAAAGTTCCCCCAACGGTAGCACCTGGGCCAATATCAGCGGGGCAACGGCAGCGACTTATGCTGCCAGCAATATAAAAACAAGCACTTACTACCGGGTCGTAGTGAGCTCCAACGGGGCTTCGGTCAACAGTGGATCCGTCCTGTTTACGGTAAACACCGCAGATGATCTCAATTATATCCGGACCAGGGAAATCCTGAAGCCGCTGGTAACGGACATCAATACCGCCAACGGGCTTACATCGAATGCCGATGTACATCAGACCACGCAATACTTTGATGGCCTGGGAAGACTGATGCAAACCGTTTCCAAACAATCCACGCCCGCAGGTGAGGATGCCGTTGCGACCACAGCGTACGACCCTTACGGCCGGGAAGCAACGAAATACCTTTCCTATGCCTCTGTTTTCAATGATGGATTTTACAAGACCAATGCGTCGACGGAGCAGAACAGTTTTAATGCGGGCCAGTTCCCGGGGGAGCAGTACTATTATTCCAGTACTATTTTTGAAGCCTCTCCACTGAACCGGCCGTTGACCTCTTATGCGCCAGGCACAAGCTGGGTTGGTTCCAGTCGCGGCGTCGGGCAACAGTATTTGTTCAATCAAACCTCAGATAGCGTCCGTATCTGGGATATTGCCCTGGCGGCCGGAAGTATACCGAGAACAGACAGTATGTATCTTCCGGGCGCGCTTAGTAAAATCCAAATAACGGATGAGGCCGGGCATTCTGTGGTTGAGTACAAAGACAAGGATTACCGGACGGTATTAAAGAAAGTACAACTTGCCGCCTCTCCGGGAACTGGGCATATCGGTTGGTTATGTACCTACTATATTTACGATAGCCTGCAAAACCTACGGTTCGTCATTCAGCCCCGTGCAGTTGATCTGCTTGAAGCTGCCGGTACCTGGAACCCAGGCTCGGTGACCAACCTGATCAATGAGCTTTGCTTCCGCTATGAGTACGATTACCGCAAACGGATGATGATTAAAAAAGTACCCGGGGCCGGCGAAGTTTGGATGGTATATGATCAGTGGGACAGGCTGGTTTTAACCCAGGATGCCAATCTTCGAACTACTAATCAGTGGCTGTTCACCAAATACGACGCAGAAAACCGGCCCGTGCTGACGGGGCTGTATACGGATGCGACGCACAATACACAAAACTCAATGCAGAGCTACCTGACAAGCCAGGGGCTGGGGCGTTATGAAAACCGTAATACAGGAGTTCAGTTGGGATATACGACAATGCTGTCTTTTCCCAGCATTCCAACGATGAGCTACAGCACCACGGATTGGCTGACGATCAATTTTTATGACGACTACACAGAAGGTTCCCTGTTTGGGTCCCAGTACAATACCAGGGACAACAGCAAGGACGGATTATTTTCAGCCGCAAGCAATACGACCTATCCCTACCCGCAGGCTGTAACAGAAGTTGCGGCTACCCTGGGACAGCCAACGATAACTATTGCCCGGATCATCGGGACTTCCAATACGGTCTACCAGGTGAGTTTTTATGATAGCCGCAACCGGGTTGTACAGACCAGGACCTTCACGGACACTGAAGCCGCAGATGCCGCTTCGAGTCAATACAGTTTCGACGGAAAGCCATTGCAAACCGTGGATTACCATCAGAAGAATGGCACAAACGCGCAGAGCCATACGGTAGTCACAAAAATGACATTTGATGCAGGCGGGCGATTGCTTACGATAAAGAAAAATATCGACTCCGCGCCCTCGGACCAACTCATTGCAACCAACCGCTACAACGAGCTCGGCCAGCTCATCTCCAGGCATCTCGGCAACGACCTGGACAGTCTTGTGTACGACTACAATATCCGGGGATGGATGAAGTCGATTAACAGGAACTACCTTGCCGGATCGGTGAACAACTATTTCGGGATGGAGCTGGGCTACGACAAGCCTGCCTCTGCGGCTCCAGGCGCTTCCTATGCCGCACAACAATACAACGGCAATATTGCCGGTACGGTCTGGAAGACGGCCGGTGCAGGAATCGGAAGGAAATATGATTTTACTTATGACAGTGTGAACCGGCTAACAGCAGCCGCTTTTACGCAGGACGCCGGAGGAACGTACAATATTACTGATCACACTGATTTCAGCGTAAGCAACCTGAGATATGATGCCAATGGGAATATTCTTTCCATGAACCAAAACGGATTAAAGGCTGGAGCATCACCGCTGATCGATCAGCTTGCCTATGCGTACCAAACCAACTCCAATAAACTGGCTAAGGTAAGTGATTCAGTGAGTGATGCAAGCACCAAACTCGGCGACTTCCATGACGGCAGTAACGGAGCCACGGATGATTATAGTTACGATGGCAATGGCAACCTGATCATGGACAACAACAAAGCCATCAGCTCCGTTACTTACAATTTCCTGAACCTGCCCCAGACGGTAACCGTAACCGGCAAAGGAACAATCACCTACGCTTACGACGCTGCCGGAAACAAGATCAAAAAAACAACGGTAGACAACACCACAAGCCCTTCCAAAACAACCGCTACCCTGTATTACGGAGGTTTTGTTTACCAGCAGGATACTTTACAATTTGTTGCAAATGAAGAAGGCAGAGCGAGATGGGCCTATCACAAGTACACCAATGGCAATTCCGCTTATGGCTTCGAATACGATTTTTTCGAAAAGGATCATCTTGGCAATACCCGGGTGGTGCTCACCCAGCAAAAGGACACCGCCAAATATCTGGCCAGTGGCGAAGTCGCTTACCGGGCAACGGAATCTCAACTATTTGCCAACCTCACTACTACAGCCACGGCCCGGGCGACAGCAGAAGGCTACCCGGTTGATGTAAGCATTACCAACCCCAATGATACAGTGTTCAAAGTAAGCGGTACGGCAGGCGGTCACAAGATGGGACCTTCATTGCTACTGAAAGTGATGAGCGGGGATAAAATTGATTTGTCAGTTCAGGAATATTACAATAGCGGCGCCAACACCGCTAATAACAGTGCCCTGACTGACGCGATAGCTTCGCTGGCTACGGGTATCGTAAACATGAGCAGCGGCGGCAAAGGCAGCCTGATGGATCTGAATAATCCTTCTTCGGGACCCATTTATGCAGCACTGAACAGTTTCCTTTCAAACAATGATCCAAACCCTTCGGGCAAGCCCAAAGCTTACCTGAACTGGATCCTGTTGGATGAGCAGCTGAAATACGTAAACAGCTATCCGCAAAGCGGAGCGATCGTCGTAGGTGCTGGGGGAACAATAAACAGCCTGGGTTATACCGGCATCCCGATCACCAAAAGCGGATATTTGTATATTTGGGTGAGCAACGAAACGCAGAACTGGAACGTGTTCTTTGACAATTTAAGAGTAGCTCATTACTCCGGCCCGCTACTGGAAGAAACACATTTTTATCCATTCGGACTTACTATGGCGGGAATTTCATCCAAAGCGCTCAAACCATTTTACGCCGAAAATAAGTATCGGTTCGGAGATAAAGAATTTCAGTCGAAAGAGTTTAGCGATGGCAGTGGGTTAGATCTGTACGACTACGAAGCAAGATATTATGATCCTCAAATAGGGCGATGGAGCCATATCGACCCTTTGTGTGAAGCATTAAGGAGATGGACACCCTATAATTACGCCTATGATAACCCGCTTCGGTTTATAGATCCGGATGGCATGTTGACATACGATTGGCAGAAAAATGGTGGTAAAGGTGGGTATGTCGATGAGGATGGAAACGATGTAAGCACTGAAGACGCAGCTCAACAGTTGCAGAGTATGGGCGAAACTGTTTATAAAAGCACTGGTGAAGAAACCAATGAAACAAATAATGAAAACCAAGCTCAGGGACCCGGCGACGGTGGAAGTTTTAGTACGTTATGGAATAACTACCCTGGAAATCATATTGATCATATTGACCCTAAAACTAAGAAGGAGTGCTATGATAATCAATGCGCCATAGAGCTTAGTGAAGCGTTGATTAAAAGTGGTATTAGCATGAAAGGTTTTAAAGGTACAACTTGTAAGAATTGCTCATTAGGCGAGAAACATGCATTAAGTGCAGAACAATTAGCTGATTTTCTTCTTCACGGAGCCAAATTTTATGGCATGTCGAAAGGAGTTTATTTGACAGGAGCAAACTATTTGGACTATGTGAAAGGGAAGACCGGAATTATATATTTTCAGGATTATTGGCCTAGGAAAGGTGAAAGCAGAGATCATGGTCCTCGTACAGGTGATCATATTGATCTCTGGAATAAAAATGAATTAGGTAGCTTAGGGTTCCCACTATCGTGGCTAAGAAGAAATATGCCATGGGTCTTTGAACATGTTGGAAGATCCGATTATGCTAAATCAAAAAGAGTAATATTTTGGGAAATAAAATAATTAAAGTGGCAATAATAATATTGGTTAGTATTGCTTCAACCGCACTGATATTCGTTCTGCTAATATATACAGGTTTAGCCCGAAGAATTATTGAAATACTAATGCCAATTTTTGGATTAGACCCCAGTGAAGGAGGGTCTGGGGAGAAATGTGATTTATATTTTATTGCAGGAATTATTGCATTGATATTTATTGTAATGTTTATTGTTTCGAACCGTTGTCTTTTTAGAAAAAAAACTAACTAAGCAGCTAATAGGGTTTGCCGGAGGAGATACAATATTATCCATTCGGACTCCAAATCGCCGGACTGTCCTCCAAAGCACTTAAACCCTACTACACTGAGAATAAATACCGATACAATGGTAAAGAATTACAGAATAAAGAATTTTCCGATGGCTCTGTTTAGAAGATTACGACTACAGAGCAAGAATGTACGATCCACAAATCGGCAGATGGAATCACATAGATCCTTTAAGTGAAATATCACGGAGGTGGAGCCCATACGGCTATGCATACAATAACCCCCTCCGATTTATTGATCCGGATGGAATGTTGACTTATGATTGGAAAAAAAGGGGGTATGTGAATGAAGATGGGAAAGATGTTAGTACAGAAGATGCGGCTGCGCAGCTGCAAGGAATGGGGGAAAAAATATTTGAAAGCGCTGACGATAAAAATGATAGTCCATCGGGTAATGAATCGCCTAATTGGGGCTCCCAAAAAGGACATTATATACACCAGAGGGCAAATGAGTACGCTGTATTTGGGGGCTTTGTCGGACCTCATATAGCCAGAGATAATCCGAATAATGAAGGATTAAAAGCCAAAAAATTCATTTTGGACATACTAAATAGAGCTACGAAATGGGCGGATGAAAGCGAGCATCAGGGAGGAGAATCCGATTATATGCACGCAATGAGAAATTCTAATCAAACAGTCGAACAAGCAAGAGACCTCGCAGACAAATGGGTTAGGACTTTATTTGAAAGAGCAAAAAAGCTACTTAGTGATGGGAAGACTGAGGCCGCATATTTCACTTTTGGAGTTGGCCTTCATGCTTTACAGGATGCAACTTCTCCGGCTCACGCAGGTTTTCAATTATGGACCGGGAACGAAGAAATACTTCAGCAAATAAGTCATGTTTTGAAGGAGAGAAATTACCCTGGAACAAATAGTAATCTTCAAAAAATTACTCAACAATATTTGGACTGGTTTCAGCATAGTAATGCTCCACTACCCAAAGGAAATCTGTTTAGCAATATTAAAAGTGATTAGTAAATGAGAGAGACAATAATAATATTAGTTATCATTATTTGTTATTTATTCTTATCATATAAATTGCAAAGTATTTTTTTGAAAATAGGCAACCTCGCCTTTATATTATTTTGTATTTCATACCTTATCTTAACTTATCTCTATTTTGAAATAATTAACCAAGCTGAAATTTTTCTTAGAGACCGAAAAATCTACCTTGAGTTCGGTCATGCAAACATTGTGATGTTGGAGGTTATGCTGCTTTGTTTTTTATTTGCTTTGGTTAATATTGCTATTGCGATCTTTCGAAGATACAAACGAAAAGGTATTTGATAAGACTCCCTTGTAATCTCAAGCAAAATCAATGCGCCATTGAAGTTAGTGAAGCACTTCTCAAAAGGCGGCATAAGTTTGAAAGGTTATAAAGGTAGCACGTGTGAAACTGTTCCCTCAAAGAGAGCCATGCTCTAAGTGCACAAGAGTTGGCTAATTGGCTATTGAAAAACTGGAAGAAGATCGGATCATCTGCACCTCTTAAGTTGACGGGGGCAACTTATGAGGAGGCAGTAAAAGGTAAAACCGGTATAATTTTCTTTGGGGATTATTGGCATAGAGATACTGACAAAAAGGGAGAAAGAACCGGTGATCATATTGATTTATGGAATACTAATACTTTAGGGAGTATGACGGGAGTGGGGGGAAGAACCTTTCGAACCTGGTTTAGGCGGACCTTTCCAACATTTACAGAACACGTTTTAAGTGCTTCGGACTTAACAAAATCTAAAGTCGTAATTTTTTGGGAAATCAAATAGACTTGTAATGGTAAAGAAGATACTAATATTAGTTGGTTACAGTATTGTTTTTACAATTGTTATTGTAACCATATTGTTCTTGACTAAAAATTTATTTTTGGATCGATTTGTCGATTTAATAATGAAAGTCAGAGGTACAGCTAACTATGAAGGAGAAGAAAAGGGCACCGAAGTCTGGAATATTATTATAGGCATGATTATTCCTGCAGTGTTTTTATTTACTTTTGTTATCATAGTATTTTTAAATCGAAAAAAAATAAAAGCCGATAAATATTAGTAACGCGTACATTGTTAGGGGAGGATCATTATTATCCATTCGGGTTGACGATGGCCGGGATCTCATCCAAAGCACTGAAGCCTTATTATGCTGAAAATAAATATCTCTATAACGGAAAGGAACTGCAGAATAAAGAGTTCAGCGACGGAAGTGGATTAGAAGACTACGATTATGGGGCGAGAATGTATGATCCACAAATTGGGAGGTGGAATCATATAGATCCTTTAAGCGAAATATCAAGAAGATGGGGCACTTACATTTACGCCTACGATAATCCTATACGATTTATAGATCCTGATGGCATGCTCACGTACGATTGGCAGAAAAATGGTGGTAAAGGTGGGTATGTCGATGAGGATGGAAACGATGTAAGTACTGAAGACGCAGCTCAACAGCTTGAGGGAATGGGGGAAACGATTTACCGTTCAAATGATGCCGAAAATAGTATTGATGATAATGACGAAACTCTATCTCAAACATTAGTTAGTGAGGGTCCAGGCCCTTGGATGAACCCTAAATCGTTTAATTTTCAGTCGCAAGGGAGAGGTTCAATCATGGGCCAATTTCGTTGACTCGTGTATCACCGAGTTTGGTCTCGACGCAATTGACGACAGGACGAATGGTGAGCCAGGACATGTATTACTTGTTGATGTGAAAAGTGGAGACCACTATTACGTCATAATGACCGAAGTACATGACTTAGGCGAAGCAACTGTCCTAAATGCACTTTTTTCTAATTACAGCTATTGAACACACGGTACTGTATTGGCCCCCTAAAGGGCTCCGACGTATAAAAAAAACGTTCGGCCTCGTTTCTGAATACCGGCAGGAATTTTCCCGGGTTTCTGACGGACAGCAGATTTTACTGAAATGCAGGATGAAATTTTCTAAGCGTTTCCCGCAGGTATTCCCGGTCCAGATGTGTGTAGATCTCGGTGGTCGTAATGCTTTCATGGCCCAGCATTTCCTGCACGGCGCGCAGGTCGGCGCCACCTTCCACCAGGTGCGTGGCAAAAGAATGACGGAACGTGTGCGGAGAAACTGTTTTTTTTATTCCCGCATGTTTCACCAGTTCTTTCAGAAAAAAAAAGATCATCTGGCGGGAAAGTTTCGCACCCCGGCGGTTGAGAAAGAGGATATCTTCCTGACCCGGTTTAATAGTGCTGTGCACACGAACCTGTTTGCGGTAAATCGAAATATATTTGAGCGCTGTTTTCCCGATCGGGATCAATCGTTCTTTATCTCCCTTGCCCGTTACTTTGATGAATCCAAGATCCGGATAGAGTGCCGATATGCGCAGGTTCACCAGTTCGCTTACCCTTAATCCGCAACTGTACATGGTTTCCAGGATGGCGCGGTTTCTTTCGCCTTCCGCGGTGCTCAGATCAATGCTCTCCAGGATCTGGTCGATTTCTGCAATGGTCAGGAAATCCGGCAGGGATCTTTTTTGTTTGGGGGTTTCCAACAGCAGGGTCGGATCCTTGCTTACGATATTTTCGATCGAACAATATTTGTAGAAGGAGCGTATGCCGGAGATGATGCGCGACTGGGAGGTTGCCATCATGCCGAGTTCGCCGATCCATTTTACAAATTCCTGAAGATCTTTCAAAACAATATCCTGCGGAGCAGGATTGCTGTTTTTTAATTCGAGAAACTGGGTAAACTTTTCTATGTCCCGCAGATATGCTTCCACGGAATGATCGGAAAGGGATTTTTCCAATTGCAGCCAGGCCTTAAATCCTTTTTTTTCGGAAGACCACATCTTGCTGCTAAGTTCAGCATAATGAGGCAATACTTATTGTGAATCAGAATTTAAAAATGGATTACTTTTTAAGCTCCCATTTCCCCTCTGCCAGTCCGGCCTGCATAAACTCCACCAGCCGGTAGGTAGCCGGGCAGAATTCCACATTCTGTTTGAATACATGTCCGTACTCCGATATTTTTTTTGTGCCGTGGTGTGGAAATCCGGCACAGTCCTGCGGACGCACGGCATAAATTCCGCAAAGATTTGTCTTCAGATCCAGGAACTGGCAGGGTTGTTTTTTATTGATCCAGTCTCCCGTCCTGTCCTTATACAACCATTTCTCGCGGAAGGCCCGGGGCGTCATCTGCAGGTGGGCGGAAATGCGGGAAATATCTTTCGGGGTATAGGTGGGTGACATGGTTTTGCAGCAGTTGGCGCAGCCGAGACAGTCTGTTTCAGCCCAGGCCAGTTCGTTGGCTTCCAGGGTGATCAGCTGCAGGTTTTTTGCTTTGCTCTTTTCCAGCCGGCTGAGGAAATTCCTGAATCTTTTTTTATTGCGGATCGCAAGTTTTCTGAAGGATCTGAGATTAATCTTGGGCTTGTCCATGGAAATGAAAAATTCGTGAAATGAAACAATCAGGCTAGCGGGCCGTAAATATATTACTCCTCAAAATGAATACCTATTTTTTTCATCAGCAGGGTTGCATTCAGGCTTTCACAGATCCCTTCTCTGAGGCGGTAGTCGAAAAATAATTCCTCGCCCTGAATTTGTCCGTCGAAATGATAGTTGCTGATGGCTGCGGGATGGTCAACGGCTTCCCCTTTTGCGAGTTCGGTATCGTGGGTGGCGATTACACAAACTGCCTGCTGCCGGATCAGCTGCCGGATCAGCGCTTTGGTACCGGCATGCCGGTCGTCCGAGTTGGTTCCCCGCAATACTTCGTCGAGCAGGATAAAGACCTGTTTTCGCTGATTCACGTTTTCGATGATGTACTGCAGTTTCTTCAGTTCCGCATAAAAAGTGGAAGTGTTCTCGGCAAGGTTATCCGCTACCCGCATGCTGCTCAGTACAAACATCTGGCTGGCTTCGCAGGAAGCGGCGTAAACAGGCGCCCCCATATAGGCGAGTACAAGATTGGTTCCCAGGGAGCGGAGAAACGTACTCTTTCCGGCCATATTCGAGCCGGTGACGATGGCAATCTTCCCGGTTCCGTTCATGCTGAAGGAATTAGTGATGCATTTCTCGTCCGGGATCAGGGGATGTCCCATATCCTGCATCTGCAGGTTAAAATACCGGTCATTGATTTTCGGAAAATGCCAGTGCGGCTGATTCTTTACCAGGGAAGCGATGCTAATGATAACTTCTGTTTCAGCCACCGCGGAGAACCAGTTTGCCAGGTGCTCCCTGTTTTTTTTCTTCCAGTCGTTCAATGCCAGCATCTGGCGAAGGTCCCAGAGCAGAAAAGTATTCAGGAAGAAGGAGACGACGAGGTTCAGCCGGTAATCAAATCGTTTGAGGATACCCCTTAACTGCCCGATGGCCGCGGACGCGGGAAGGTTATCAGCAACCCGGGTTTTATTTTTTACTTCATTCATGAAAGCGGAATGAAAGGATTCCTGCTCCAGGGCCTGAAGCTGTTCGTACAGCGCGTTCATCTCCGGTTCGATGCGTGACAGCAGTGCCCAGGCAGGAGTGATTTTTGAGCTGATCCCGTAAGCCACGCCTATGAAAATAAGGAGGAGCAGCGTGAAGTTGGATAAACTCAGATAATCTGAAATGTATGCCGCAAGGGTAACCAGGCTGATCAGGGAAAAAGCAAAAACAATTCCTTTCCAATAGGGAGCTTTAAACGGCAGATCCGGATCACTGATCCATTGCTGCAGACGTTTTTCCGTCTGAAAGCTCAGCGGGTGGGCCATGGCGTGCGACCGGAATTGCTGGGACCATGCTGTTTTTCCGGAAACCTCTTTTGCGGCCTCCTGTTTCTCGCCGATCGTTTGAATCGGAAGCGGTTCTAATAGAGAATCTGCCAGTAATTTTTTAGACTGGTCTGCTTCGCAGCGACTGATGAACTGAAAAAGGGAAGCTGGCCCGAACAGATCCAGGTCGGACGAGTAGGCGTGAACCGGATTGGCGAAAGTCCGCCCGTCATCATATTCCCCGAGCTGATGCTGCAGGGCATCTATTTCATGCCGGTTGATCCGGATCAGCCTTTCATGATTTCTGATCTCATCCGTTTTGCCGCCATCCATCAGTACCAGCCCGGAGAGCAGAATGAGGCTTCCGGTCGCGGCAATGGCTGCCCAACCGATCGCAGGCCAGAAATAATAAAAGAGGGCGGCGCCAATCAGAAAGATCAGCAGTCTGGAAAAAGCGAGCGTGCTCTTTATTTTCTTTTTCTTCCGGATGGATTCCTGCTCACGTTGAATATTTGCCTCGTAGAATGGAAGGATTGCTGAAGTTCCTGTATTTCGGGTAACCATTACCAGCAATATACATCTTCTATAAAAAAGAAATCCGGTTTGCCGTCCTGATCAACTAAAATCGAAAGGATGTCATACTGCACCTGATCCCATACCGGATATTTTTCCTGATAGGCCACGCCGGCTTTCAGCAAATGCCGCATTTTCTTTTTCCCGACCCAGTCTTCCGGCAGACCGAAGAGGTCATCATGCCTCGATTTTACCTCAATAAAATGCAACACTCCGTTCTTTGAGGCAATGATATCGATTTCGAGCCGGCCGGATCTCCAGTTCATGACCAGCAGTTCAAACCCGTGCCGGCCGAGCCATTCAGCCGCCATGGACTCGCCATCTCTTCCAAATTCGTTATGTGCGGCCATTTTTGCTTTACTTTGAGCCACTAATAAAAAATATGGAACTGAGTAAAGGTAAGCTGATGCCTGTCCGGGGAAAAGTACAACACTACGCCTGGGGGGGAGATTTCTATCTGCCGAAACTGTTGAATCTACCCGTAAAAAAGGGTGAAACCTACGCGGAATACTGGCTGGGAACCCATAGCAGGGGAAGCGCCGAACTGACAAATGAGAAAGGAGAGCAGATCCTGCTGAAGGATTATATCCACGCATATCCGAAAGAGACGCTGGGGGAAAAAGTGATGCAACAGTTCGGGGGATTGCCCTGGCTTTTGAAAATCCTCGACGTAAAGGAAATGCTTTCCATCCAGGTTCATCCTTCAAAAGCCAGTGCGGTGAAAGAATTTGAAACGGAGAATCAGCAGGGAGTCGATCTGGCTGCACCCGAAAGAAATTACCGGGATGATAATCATAAACCGGAACTTTTGCTGGCGCTCAGTGAATTCTGGCTATTGCATGGCTTCAAACCGGTGAAACAACTGGACCGGATCCTGCATGAGATCCCCGAACTGCATTTTCTGGTACCTGTTTTCGGAAATGGGAATTACCAGGCTTTATACAGGCACGTGATGGAAATGCCGCAGGCGCAGGTGAACCGGCATCTCAAGACCTTACTGGACCGGATTGTTCCGCATTACCAGGTAAATAAACTGAAAAAGAATAAAGAGGATTTCTGGGCGGCGCGCGCGGCGATCACGTATAACCAAAGCGGAAATATTGACCGGGGCATTTTTTCGATTTATTTCTTTAACCTGGTCGAAATAAAACCGGGTCAGGCGGTCTTTCAGGATGCCGGTGTGCCCCATGCTTACCTCGAAGGCCAGAATGTGGAGATCATGGCCAACTCCGATAACGTGCTGCGTGGCGGACTCACTGCAAAACATGTGGATGTTCCCGAACTGATGAAGCATCTGAAATTTGAACCTACTGTTCCCCATATCATCCACGGGCAGACCGCGGAAAAATCCCTTGCTCTTTATCCGACACCCGCTCCTGATTTCGAGCTGGGCCGGATCCATCTGGCGAAAGGGCATGCGCTGAACCTCGTTTCCCGGTCCGTACAGATATTCATCGTGCTGGAAGGATCTGTTGAAGTTTCCGGGAAAGACAACCCGGCTTTCACCAGAAAAAAGGGCGAATCCTGGGTGAGTTTCGACGGAGCGCAGAGCAGTTTGAAAGGATTGGAGGAAGCGGTGGTTTACAGGGCGGGCGTGCCAGGGTAATCGTGGATGGTATAT
>Ga0207707_10003803_pt1 | contig 13379 bp, 7 predicted proteins | sample KBSC83BmetaG_FD_184336 | JGI IMG/M metagenome (GOLD analysis project Ga0207707, IMG submission 184336) | Corn rhizosphere microbial communities from Kellogg Biological Station, Michigan, USA - KBS C8-3B metaG (SPAdes) (version 2) | ecosystem: Host-associated > Plants > Roots > Rhizosphere ...
TATTCAGATGAAAGCGCGTAATATTTCCCTCCGGATCTTTCAATCTCAGTTTCTCCAGCTGCGCCAGTGTATAAGCATTCAATTTACCGTGACCCGTCGTAACCCGGTCCAGCACATCATCGTGCAGCAGCACCATTGCACTGTCTTTGGTAAGGTGCGGATCCACTTCAAATATGGCTACGGTTCCCTTTAAGGTATGAACAAAAGTAGGAATACAGTTTTCAGGAAATCCCTTCATCGCGCCACCCCGGTGGCCGCTGATCACCGGCAAATCCTTCCCGGTATAGTGAAAATAGTCCTTTGTATCCTGCACATTACGGAATTTCAGCACATTTATTTCATCCGCCTGCGCTGAAGCAGTCCGGACGGCAACGCAGCCGAACAATATAAAAAACAACAGTCTTCTGTAAATCATTATTTTTCCCATTTTCCAATTACCTGTCACATTTCTCTCCCCAACCCCAACTGCCCATTGTCAGTCCTCCATTGTCCATTGTCCATTGTCAATTGTCCATTGTCAATTGTCCATTGTCAATTGTCCATTATCCTAAGGATGATCCCACCCCGCATTCTGAACCAACCCCGGATTCAGCACCAGTTCATTATACGGAATCGGGTAGAAATATTTATAATCATCCCACTCCCGGTCAATATTATCCAGCCAGATCAGAACTCCCTTTGTACCCTGCGAAAGCTTAGACTGGTCGTTGTCCACCAGAAAGTAATACACGCCGGGGACTTTTGTTGAAGGTATGCTGCTGACAAAAGAAACATCCGGCTTTCCGTCTTCATTCAGATCCATCAGGCTGTTCATTGCCGGTACATATAAACCGGTATAGGGTTTTTCCAGCAGGCTGCCGGCTTTCCAGCGGATCAGATCGTCGTACCGGAAGTCCTCCAGACAGAGTTCAATACTTCTTTCACGACGGATTTCCAGCAACGCAGCATCGGTAATATCCGGAAAATAATTTTGCTGCAGATAGCTGTCGGCCACAGCAGGGATTGTTGAATTGGGAATACCGGCCCTTGTTCTTAAAACGCCGATCGTCGCATCCCAGTCTGTCTGGGTGAATGTTCCGAGTTCGGCTTTCGCTTCTGCGAAATTCAGCAGTACTTCGGCGTAACGGATGATCGGGATCGAATTGTCATTTTTAGCAATACCGTCGGTGGCTTTTGAATCCAGCGTGAACTTCAGCGGTTCGTATCCGGTGAATGTATAGGTAAAATCCGGTGGCGCCGCACTGCCATCGCTTCTCTTGTAATTTCCCATCCGGATGGTTTGCTGTATGCGCAGATCCCGGTTCTTCACTTCGTTCCAGAACGGAATGGTATCGTATTCCGGCTGATCGGTAAAGCGGCTGCCATCCCGGTTCAGGTAGGTATCCATAAAAGTTTTTGTGAAGCTTAAGCGGTTGCCATAGGTGGCGCTGGTATAATACCAGTTGGCATCATTGAAAATCTGCAGATCCGCATTGTTTACGCTGGCCAGGATGATTTCATCTGATGAAGGCGTGGAATTGATAAACAGGTCGCGATAACTTTTTGCCGGATCGGCATTCACATGGATCTTGTATTTGTTGCTGCTGATCAGTTCCTGGGCGGCCGACACGGATTCACTGAGCCACTGGGCGGAGGTTCCATCCAGACCCAGTTCCGCATGATATTTCCGGAACGTTCCTTCAAAAAGACAGACCCTGCTTTTGAAGGCAAGCGCCACCCAGCGCGTGATCTGTGAACTGCTGTTGTCTTTCTGATCATTAATATTAGCACAGGCAAAATCCAGATCAGCCAGCACGCTGTCCATGACCAGGGTACGCGAATCCTGCGTTTTAAATAATGCGGAGTCCCCTACATTCAGCGCTTTATTATACCAGGGAACATTCCCGAACTTCTTAACCATGTCAAAGTAAAACCAGGCACGGAAAAAGCGCGCAATGCCTTCATAGTTTTTCAAAATTTCTTCCGAAACCTGGGCCTGCCGGTAATGTTCCAGAAAATAATTTACGTTCCGCAAGCTGCTCCAGGACCAGCCCGTGGCCAGGGTAGCGGAAAATCCGCCCGGCACCAGGTAGGAAGGCGCACTGGAACCCGCAACGTTATCGCTCATCACATCTCCCCGGATAATGGAATTACCGGTGGGCAGGATCTTGTAAAATGAATTGGCATACAGCTGCAGGTCGTTGGCAGTATTAAATGCAGCTGCGGGCGTTAGTTTATCAAAAGGTTTCAGGTCAAGCTCTTTTTTACAACCCTGCATGGCAAAGATCAGGGTAAGCGGCAGACAGAATAACCGGAATATTTTTTTCATAACGAATGATTGTTTTCTTAGAAGCTGATATTGAGGCCGACAGTAAATGTTTTGAGCATGGGGTAATCCATCCCGTTCCCCGCATTGGGGCTCAGCTCCGGGTCCGCTCCTTCAATAACTTCGGGATCCAGGGTTTTTATAATCTTGTACATCGGCGACCACACCCATAAGTTCTGTCCGGTAAAATAAATCTTCGCGTTGCTGATACCTGCTTTTGCCATCAGCGCATGCGGCAGGTTATAACCGAACGTCAGATTTTTCAGGCGGACATAGGATACCCGCTGCAGATATTTTGACTGCACCACCGTGAGTTCTGCATTGGAATTCAGCGCTACATAACCCCGGAGCCGCGGGAAATAACCATTGGGATTTGTTTCCGACCACTCATTATCCAGCACGGCCTGCGGCATCCAGCTGTAAGGACGGTTATATTGTCCCCAGAACAGCGATGCGTCGGTTCCCGGCCACCAGTCGCGCATACCCACGCCCTGGAAGAAAACGGAGAAAAAGAAATTCTTAAATCCGGCATTGGCATTAAAACCAAAGGGCAAACGCGGCAGGGAATTCCCGATCACCCGCATATCGCCCGGATCTGCTACCGTACCATTGCCTGCGGAAATTTTCCCGTCACCGTTCAGGTCTTTGAATTTAATATCGCCCGGCAAGGGTTTGTTGGCACTGGAGACCCGGATCAGGGTCTGGTCGGCACTTTTCGCAATATCATCTGCATCCTTAAAGTATCCGTCATTTACATATCCCCAGATATCGCCTACCCGCATACCATCGTAATAGGTATTGATGAGTTTATTGGGATTGTTATACTTGGTGATCCGGGAAATATTGTCCGATAAAATAAAATGCAGTTCATAATGAAAATTGCCGGCGCCCGCGATCCGGTCTCTCCATGCGAGATCCAGTTCCCATCCCTGCGTTTTGAGATCGGCATAATTTCCTTTGGGAACGCTGGCGCCAAAGACTGCCGGCTGCGGGAGACCCACCGTAAACATGTTGGTCGTATTTCTTGTGTACCAGTCGAAGGATGCACTCAGGCGGTCATTCAGGAAACCGATATCCGCTCCGAAGTTTGCTGTGGTGGATTTCTCCCAGGTCAGACCGTTTGGAATCACATTGGGATTTTGTGTTGCATCCGGATTGATTCCGTTGATCACTTTACCCAGCTTGGCAACCGACATGGTTTCCAGGTATTGATAAGGTGATACGTTCCCGTTACCCAGACTGCCGTAGGATACCCGGAACTTCAGATTGGAAATAAAATTGGGCGAGACGGTCCAGAAGGGTTCCTGCGAAACACGCCATCCTGCAGAGGCCGAAGGGAAAAATCCGAACTGCTGATCCTGCGGAAATTTGGAGGACCCGTCGTACCGTCCGTTCAGTTCAAATAAATACCGGTCGTTGTAACTGTAATTGAAGCGGAAGAAACTGCCGAGGGTTGTCCATTCACTCCCTCCCCCGGTCAGGGTAAAGTCCTGTCCGTCGATCAGGGAAAAATCCGGGAGATCCGGATTGATGAGTCCGTAACGTTGATAGTATCTGGTTTTCAGTAAGGAATGTTCGTAGTTGTAACCGACGAGGCCTTTAAAATAATGCTTGCCGAATTTTTGTTCGTACTCCGTATACACATTCGCGCCGAGGTAGTTGGTCCGGTCATTTTCCTCGTTCATCCGGTTATCGCCCAGGGTAAGAAAGGAACCGGGTGCCGGACTATACGGAACCGGTGTGAATAACCGGGTTTCGAGATAGGTATTATAAGCAAGCGTCAGATCGCCGTAAACCCTTAATCTGTTCTTCAGGAATTTTGCTGTGAACCGGGTGGTATTGCTGATCCCGTTTGTTGTCTGGTCGGAATAATTATTTCCGGATACAAAACTGCCCAGCGTAATTGCCGCGTTCTGTGTAAGCGTGCCATCCGGGTTGAACAGGGTGGCGACCGGAAAATATTCATCCGAAATCCTTCTCCATACCGGCGTTGGGGGATCTGCATGGTTGGTAACCGGAAAGAAATAAGACATGTTCGAGTACTGGAGATTGTTTTCCAGTTTCAGCCATTTGAAGGGCTGTACCGAACCCTTCGCGCGGATATTATAGGTTTTATAGTGATCGGGATTGTAGCGGAAAATTCCTTTCTGATAAGAATAGCGGCCGGACAAATAGAAATCCGCTTTGTCGCCACCGCCCGACACACTCAGCGAATGTTCTGTTGCCGGATCCGTGTTGGCGTATAATTCATCCTGCCAGTTGCTGTTGCCGTAATAAACATAATTACCTGTAGTGGAATTGATATCTGTTTTCGGCAGGGAAGGATCACTGTTTCTTTTTTGCAACTCGTCTAAGTATTCCAGCGAAACAGGAAATACACTGTTGGCTTTCTGCGGATGGGATTTATAATCGTAATAAGAATAATATGCCGAGTCGAAGTTTTTTGCCCATTCATATCCGTTGGTAACCAGGTCCGGGCGGACGGTCGGGACATTGAAAGAAAGACTTCCTGAGTAGGTAAGCTGTGTTCTTCCTTTCAACGGATGCCGGGTGGTAATCAGGATAACGCCGAATGCACCCCGGGCGCCATAGATGGCTGCGGAAGCTGCATCCTTCAGAACCGTTACACTTTCAATATCATTCGGGTTTAGCAGATCGGGATTCCCCGGCACGCCGTCGATCAGGATCAGCGCGTTTCCACCCGCGCCGATAGATGTAGTCCCCCGCACGTTATAATCTGCGCTGCGAATGGGCTTGCCATCCGTCATGCGGATATTCAGGTTGGGCAGTACCCCCTGCAATCCGCGGGTTACGTTCGGAAGCGGCCGGTCCTGGAATACTTCGCCGCCGATCTGACTGACCGCACCAGTCAGATCCACTTTCTTTTGCGTTCCATATCCCACCACCACGACTTCTCCCAGATCGCTCGCATTTTCCAGGAGGGTGATCTGAAGGTTATCACCGTTCCGGATTTTAATCTCCTGCTTAACATAGCCGGTGCTGGTGAGGATCAGCGTCGCGCCATTCTGCACATCACTTAATTCGAAATGACCTTTTTCATCGGTCGTAGTGCCCTGGCCTGTCCCTTTTATAACAACAGAAATGCCCATCAGCGGATTTCCGTTCTTATCCGATACCGTTCCCTGTACACTGATCGCCGGCAGGTTTCCGGAAACGCTTCTGGTTTTTCCTCCGGAGGTAAAACCCAATGCGGTCAGGGAATAAAAGGCAGTCAGCAATAAACAGCAGATGTGTTTATGGCTCAGGTGTAAAAGAAATTTTTGCATGTTGGTTTGGCTTAATCGTTAGAATTTTTTGAAGAAAGAATGTCAGTTCCCGGTGCCCGCAAACGAAAGAGAATTAAACATTTTTAAAGATCTTAAAACCAAATATACAAACAATATGAAAGTAAATAATCTTTTTTTAAATATTTTTTAAGGGTATTTATACTCAAACCGGAAGTTTTTTAAACTTACTGAAAGATTTAATGCCGTAACTTTAAAATAATTATTGCCATTCCCGAAGTCACCCTTTTTAAAACCATGAAAAAGAAACCTGTCAAAAATATAACCGACCGGCACGAATTAATCCTGCAGAAACTCAAAGAAGATGGCCGTGTTTCCATCCAGGACCTGAGCGACCGGATGAAAGTATCCGGCGTCACCATCCGGAAGGATCTGAAAATGCTGGAGGATAAGAACCTGCTGTTCCGCACGCATGGCGGAGGTTCCATCAGCAATCCGTATAAAACGGAAAAGCACATCAATGAAAAGGAATTAATCCGGGTAAAGGAAAAACAGCAGATTGCCAAGGCGGCAACCACGCTGATCGGCGACAATGATTCGATTATCATCGGCTCCGGCACCACGGTATTTGAACTGGCGCGCTGCCTTCATCCCCAGAAGCGACTGACGGTTATTACGCCTGCGCTGAAAGTGGCGCTGGAACTCTGCAACCGCCCGAACGTGGAAGTTTTGCAGCTCGGCGGAATGATCCGCCCCAATTCTTCTTCCGTAGCCGGTTTCTTCGCTGAAGATGTGCTGGAAGATATTTCCTGCGGCATTTTATTTTTGGGTGTGGATGGTATCGATCTGGATTTCGGTTTATCCATTACCAATCTTGCGGAAACCAGCCTGGATCAGAAAATGATGAATGCCGCCCAGGTAACGGTCGTCATGGCAGATAATACCAAATTCGGTCAGCGGGGCCTCGGCCGTATTTGCAGTCTGGAGAATATTCAATACATCATCACAGATGACGGCGTTTCGCGGGAAACGGTAAAACAACTGGAAGAAAGAGGAGTGAAAGTGATTGTCGCTTCCTGAAATTCAACCGGGTTCTTTTCAAAAAACAACAGATTGCCAATTCCGTAAGATTTATTCCCCGGCATTAATATTATTTTTCAGTTGCTCCAGCCGCTGTTCAAATCCTGTTGTTCCGGGCAGGGACAGTACAAAAGGCCTAAACTGATCCATCAGGTCAGCGGAATGGGACTCGGGCTTTTGCGCTTTCAGGTTGAAGTGCACAAACTGCGTCCACATAAATGCTTTCAACAGGGTCTTATCTTCGTTCCACATGCGCATCTCCACCAGAATACTTTTCTCTTCCAATTTTATAATCACCGTTTGAATCAGCACGGTCTCCATCAGAAATGCCGGTTTCAGGTAAGCGATCTGATTTTTACTAACCACCCAGCTGATATTTTTTTCACGGGCAAGCTGGTAAATATTAAAATGATGGAATTGCAATAAGTGATCTTCCCGGGCATTGATAAAATAATCAATGTACCGGGAATTGTTTAAGTGATTAAAGGGGTCACAATCCGGAAACCGGATCAGGGATTTGCTTTCGCATACTTTCTGCGCATTTTGCATTGGCATATACTGAATGATTTTATCTCCCGGCTCCCGCCACCGTTTCGATCAGTTTGCCGCCCGCTCCGGAATGATCACTTCTTTGATTAACTTTCCTTCCCGCAAAAGGCCAATTTGCACAGGTAGCCCAATCGATGCTTCATTCAGGTACTTGAATAATCCATCGATGGATTCCACTTCATTGCCATTGAAGGATACAATAATATCGCCGTATTGTATCTTCCGGTGGTTCAGCGCGTTGATCTTCATTACCTCAAATACAAAAATACCGGATTTGTTTTTCAGCCGGTTGTATTCTCTCATCCTGTTGCTGAGTTCCACCGTTTGGCCGGCAATGCCGATCAGCGCACGGTTTACTTTTCCCTTTATGATCAACTCACCGGCTACATAAGATGCCAGATTTGCAGAGATCGCAAAACAAATCCCCTGCGCAGAGGGGATAATGGCCGTATTCACACCGATCACACGACCTGTTGAATCCAGCAGTGGCCCTCCTGAATTGCCCGGGTTCAGGGCAGCATCGGTTTGGATAACATCATCAATCAGTCTCCCGTTTCCTGCCCGGAGACTCCTTCCAACTGCACTCACTACCCCCGCGGTGATCGTTTGCTGAAGCCCGTAGGGATTTCCGATGGCAATGGCTATTTGTCCGGGTTTGATCTTATCCGAGTCGGCAAAAGACAAAGCGGGAAAGCTTTTACCGTCCACTTTCAGTATCGCCATATCGGTGGATGCATCACTCCCTTTCAACTCCGCATTCAGCGTCGTTCCATCACCCAGTGTTACAAACAGCTCAGACGCGCCCTGCACCACATGGTGATTCGAAACAATATAACCGTCGGAGGAAATTAAAAAACCTGAACCGGTGGCTTCTCCCAATGGCTTTCCTTCTCCACGCTTCCGCCCCTTATTTTTAATATGCAGCACCGAAGGGGAAATGGTTTGATACAGCTGGCTAATGGTCTGGGAATATCCATCCAGCAATACCGCATCGCTATGATTGAGTTCAAACATAGGGATGCCGGCTCAATAGCCGTACCAGATTCAGCAGCCTGACAAAATGTACTAACTCATTTCTTATATTCTATCTCCGCCATTACCGGAAAATGATCAGAAGGTTCCCTGGCGGTAAATTTTGCCAGGGAAACCTCTTTGGGAAAATTGGCGCTGGCAGATGCAGCGGTATCGGCATTGGCGGACCGGTAGCTGTCCGTCAATATACCATAGCGACTTACGGTAAAGCCTTTACTGAGAAAAATATGATCTATCCGGCTGCTGGTTTTCCGGTCCGTTTTAAAATTATTGAACGTGCCGTTGAGTGCATAACGAAACGACGAAAGATCGTAAGAATCTTTCAGCACGCCGGATTCGTTCAGCAAATGATACGGTTCGCTGGTCTGGTCCACATTGAAGTCGCCCGTCAGGATGACCGGCGTTTTTCCTGCCATCTCCTTAATCTTTGCCAGCACCAGCTTCGCACTTTCTGCCCTGGCCACTACGCCGATATGATCCATGTGCAGGTTGAAAAAGAAAAATACAAATCCGGTTTTGTTCTCTTTGAATTTTCCCCAGGAACAGATGCGCGGCAATACGGCATCCCATCCCTTATTGGGTTTATCGGTAACGGTCGACAACCAGAAATCTCCTTTTTTAAGCAGGCTGAACTTTTGGGTTTTGTAAAATATGGCAGAATGCTCTCCCCCATTAATCCCATCGTCCCTGCCGATGCCGATATAAGTATAACCCGGAAGGCTGTCTTTCAGATCATTCAGCTGATGATACAGACCTTCCTGTGTTCCGAATATATCAAAGTCATGAAAGCGGATCAGTCCCGCAATCACCGGATAACGCTGGCCCCACCCGTTGCCATGCAGGGAGTCTCCATGGTTGGCATAACGCAGGTTATAAGTAGCCACCCGGAATTGCTGGGCGTTCAATGACGCCGTCGAAAAAAAACAAAGTATCAACAGTCCGAAAATTCTTTTATACATACAATATCTTTTGAACGAGCGAATTTAATCCCAGCCCGGATTCTGTCCAAGTGCCGGATTCAGCTGCAGATCCGTCAAAGGGATCGGATAAAGATATTTATAGTCCTGCCAGTCCCTGCTCACATTGTCAAGCCAGTGCAATTCCCCATAAGTACCATTAGAAAGCTGCTGCGGATTAACCACGCCATTGTTGGTCGGCGCCACATTGATGTATTTTACCCCCGCGACCGGATTGGCCGGCATTACTTTATAAAAAGCCACATCAAAAACACCATCCCCATTCAGATCCATCGGCTGGTCGAGGGCCGGCACATACATACCATTCCAGGGCTGCAACAGGAGATCACCATGTTTCCACCTCACGAGATCATAAAACCGGAATCCTTCCAGTGTTAATTCAATTCCTCTTTCCCTCCTTATTTCAAGCAATACAGGATCACTGATATCGGGGAAATAGTTGGTTTGCAGATATGGATCCACGATCGTGGGTTTGGTTGTGAGGCCGCCGGTAATACCTGCTCTCGCACGGAGTGCACCGATGGTAGCGGCCCAGTCATCATCCGTAAGTTGTCCGAGTTCCTCTCTTGCTTCGGCATAATTCAATAAAATCTCTGCATACCGCATCAGGGAGATGGAATTTATACTGTTTGCCCCGTTATCATAATAATCATCGTCGAGGCTCCACTTAATGGGCTGATATCCGGTGTAGGTATAAGTGAATACCGGTGGTGCGGCCACCGTTTTGCCGCTGCTGGTGCGGGTATAGTTACCGGCACGAATAGTTTGTTTCAGTCTTTTATCGCGGTTCTGCACTTCTTGCGGAAAGGTCATCGTCTCATGACCCGGAACATCGGTAAACGGGGTGCCGTCGAGGTTGAGGTAGGTATTGATGAAAGTGCGCGTAAAACTGAAGCGCACTCCATAGGTGGAACTGGCATAGTACCAGGTAGCATCGTTATAAACAGCCAGACTGGTACTGCTCACATCAGAGAGCATCACTTCATTGGTTACCGGCGCCGTGCTGATGAACAACTGACGGTAGGATAGATCCGTTCCGCCTGCCGTATTGAGTGTAAACCCTGAGCTATCCATCACGGCTTTGGAGGCATCCGCCGCCCGCTGCAACCATTCGCCCGCGGAGGAAGCCAGGTTGTAACCGGTCTGATATTTCCTGAATGTGCCTTCGAAAAGACATACCCGGGATTTCAATCCGTAGGCTACCCATTTGGTAATCAGGCTGCGGGTTTTATCATCATTCAGGGTTATATGCGTGCAGGCATAATCCAGATCCGCCAGCACAGAATCCATCACCAGGGTGCGCGAATCGCGGGGCGCATAGAGCGACGGATCATCCACATCCATGGGCTTGCCGATCCAGGGAACATCGCCGAATCTTTTTACCATGTCGAAATAGAACCAGGCTCTGAAAAATCTGGCGATGCCGTTATAATTATCCCGCACGCTTTCGGGAATGTTGGGATTGTTATTGTTGGCCAGAAAATAATTCACGTTCCGCAGGTTCGTCCAGGTCCATCCGGTACTCTGCCGGGAACTGTAAGCACCCGTGCGCAGATAATCAGCCACCAGGTTCCGGGCGCCATAATCGGAAATATCATCCGCCTTATAGGTGTCATTGATTCCCGGAAGAATATTATAGAATGAATTCACATACAATTTCAATCCGTCCTCGCTGCCAAAAATGGCATCTTTGCCGGCAGTGGACTGCGGCTTCTGATCCAGGTTTTTATTACAGCCTGTTAAAATAAACGCGGACATCAGGAAGGCCAGCAGTTTATGATATTTATTTATTCGGAGCATACGTTCTTTTTTTTCGGTTAATGAAGTAAAGATTATAAAGTAACAGACAGGCCCAGGGTAACACTTTTCAAAATCGGATAATTATTCCCATTACCATTATTCGTTGTGCCGGTAAGAATCACATCCGATTTGCCAATACTTTCCACATCTATATCCTTTGTTACCTTATAAAGCGGTGAAAAGGAAATCAGGTTCTCTCCGGAAATATAAAAACGGATAGCGGAGAGTTTCCATTTCTGAACAAGGGATCCGGGCAGGTTATAACCCACCTGGATATTTTTTAACCGGATATAAGCGGCATTCTGCAGGTACTTTGACTGCGCTTTGGCGAGTTCGCCACTGCCATTCTGCGCCACATAACCGCGGTACCTGGGCCAGTAAGCATTCGGATTGTCTTCAGACCAGATATGCCCGACCTGCGATTGGAACGCATAGTTGTAAGGCCGGTTATACTGGCCCCAGAATACATCCGACTCGGTGCCCGGCCACCAGTCCTGCTTTGCCACTCCCTGCAAAAAAGCAGAAAAGAAAAAACTGCTCCAGTCTGCACCAAGACTTATTCCATAGGTATATCTCGGGGTGGAGTTACCGATGATTTTCATGTCCCCGTGATTGGCAACGGTATTATCCCCGTTATTAATCACTTTATCTCCATTCAGATCCTTAAACTTAATATCGCCCGGTAACCACTGGCCGCTGTTGGACGCTTTGAAGATAGCCTGTGCTGCTGCGGCTCCGGCAACATCATCCGCTGTCCAGTATCCGTCATTTACATAACCCCATATTTCACCCAGCTTTTCTCCGGGATAATAATCCGTGAGTTTATTATTGGTGTTGTTGTATTTGAGAATGGTTGCCTGGTAATCCGACATCCAGAATCCAACGTTGTAATGAAAGGGTTTGGAAGCAACCAGGAACTGATCCCTCCACATCACGGATCCTTCCCATCCGATGGTTTTTAAATCGGCATAGTTGCCTTTGGGCACATCGGTTCCAAATACTGCGGGCAGGGTTTGGCCTACCGTAAACATATCCGTTGTTTTACGAACATAGGCATCGCCTGTCAGCACCAGCCTGTTGTTGAGCAGGGAGATGTCAATGCCCAGATCCTGGGTAGTGGATGTTTCCCAGGTGAGACCGGCTGGCAAAACATTCGGCTGGCTGGTTTGCTGCGGTCTTATGCCGTTGAGTATTCTGCCCGACTGGGTGATAGCAAATTTTTCCTGGAAGGCATAGGAATTGATATTCCCATTCCCCAGGGATCCGTAAGATGCGCGGATCTTTACATCGGTGATCAGTGCCGGGTCCACATGCCAGAAGGATTCTTTCGATAGTCTCCAGCCCGCCGATACAGAAGGAAAAAATGCATAGCGCTGGTCGGACGGGAATTTGGAAGAACCATCGTAGCGGCCGTTTACTTCCAGCAAGTACCGGTCTTTGTAGGTATAGTTCAGCCGGTAAAATCCGCCGAGTATCGCCCATTTTTCATAACCGCCGTTCGTCGTAATGTTTTGGCCCAATGCCAGGTTCAGGTCTGTTGCATCTGCATAGATCAAACCATTTCTCATTACGCTGCTCCGCTGGAAAACGGATTGTTCATAGTTGAATCCTGCCAGGGCTTTAAAGTAATGGCCTTCCCCGAACCTTGATTCATACTCAGCATACACATTGGTGGCAATATATTGCGTCTGGTCATCCAGCATTTTCAGATCATTGGTAGCTGTTCCTACGTAGGCCGTAACGCCGGGTGTTACGCTGTAGGGAACAGGCACCCTTATCTGTTTCTGGCCATTGTCCGTTAACTGATAAGTGAAATCCGCTTTTACCCGGAATTTATCGTCAAAGAATTTCGATACCAGGCCGACCGTATTTTTAAATATGCGGTCGTTCAGATCGACGCCGTTCTTTCCATATACAAAATCACCCACAGTATAAGCGGCGGACTGGGTAAAGGTTCCGTCGGGATTGTATAACATAGAAGATGGATGTCCTTCGTCGGCGAGATTTCTCCAGATACTTCCCCCCTCTCCGACGTTTAAGGGATTGTGGTATTTCCTGCTGGAGAACTGGGTGGTATTATTAATCTGCAGCCAGGGCAGCAGTTCGATGGACCCCTTGGCGGTGAGGTTATACATTTTAAAATCATCTGTATTGTAGCGGAACAATCCGCTTTGTCCGAAATAGCGCCCGGTAATATAATAACTGGCTTTCCCGCTGCTTCCGGAAATGGAGAGATTCTGATCGGTAGCGCTGTTGTGATCCTTATACAGCAGTTTGTACCAGTCCGTGTTCCCATAATACACATAGTTACCATTAGCGCCGATCTCCACTTTGGGGAGAGAGGGATCCTGGTCCCTGTTTTTATATTCGTCTATATATGCCTGTGAGAAT
>Ga0207707_10003804_pt1 | contig 13376 bp, 11 predicted proteins | sample KBSC83BmetaG_FD_184336 | JGI IMG/M metagenome (GOLD analysis project Ga0207707, IMG submission 184336) | Corn rhizosphere microbial communities from Kellogg Biological Station, Michigan, USA - KBS C8-3B metaG (SPAdes) (version 2) | ecosystem: Host-associated > Plants > Roots > Rhizosphere ...
GAGGATGTGCCAGAGCGAGGGACGATCCAAAAAACAAAACGGCAAGACAAAGCGCCGGCAGTGTCAGCCGTTTCCAAACTGAATGCCACGCTCGATTATAGCTGCACGCTTTAATGATCATCCCAAAACCTTTCTGGCCACTGTAGCTTGCAAGGGATCGAATTCCGGGCTGAGCGTCAGCGCTCGTTTCAAGTATTCACGCGCGCTACTGTGATCACCTGCCGTTTGAGCAATCATGCCCGCATGATAGAAGAGGCGCGCATCCTTTGTGCCGAGACGCAGTGCTTCTTTGATGGCGATCTGAGCCTCGGCTACGCGGCCCGCTTTGAGTGCGGCCCAGGCCAAAGCATCGGCTCCGTAGATGTCGCGCCGGAGTGCATATTCTCTTGAGGCGTTCGCGTAAGCTGTGTCAGGTTTGAGGTCGTGATCAGCATAGAACAGCGCGAGCTGACGATTGTAAAGAGCGCCGTTAAATTCATTCAGGCGGCCAATCTTCTCGACCAATGCATATTGCGCTGCGGCATCCTTCTCACGGCCGGCGAGCTTATACAGATCGCCCAGTGCGGCGACGAATGACGGATCGGGAATGATGCGCACCGCGTGTTCGTATTGTTCGATTGCCGCGGCAAGATCCCCTTCAGCGGCGCGAACACGGCCGAGTGAAGCTACCGCCCGGAAGTAATCAGGAAAGGTCGCCAGTGCGTCACGATAATTCCGTTCGGCTGTTGGATAATCGCCGGCGGCAAAGGCTGTTTCCCCCAATTGCCAACGACACCACGCGACAGTTTCGCGAGGCGGCATCGGTAGCGCGAGTGCTGTTGTCAACGCATTTGAGAGATGACGCTGTGCGCCATTGAGGTCTCCATGTATAGCAGCAACTCGGGCCATACGTTGCTCAATGGTTACGCGCGTCAAACCTTGAATGCCGCCTAGTTGTTCCATCTGATGAAAGGCCGATTCAGCCTGGTCGTATTCGCCCAGTTCAAGTAACGCATCACCGAGAAGCTGGTAAGGATAACTTTTGCTTGCCTCGAGTTTGGTGAGTTGAAGCGCGTGATCACGCGCTGAAACGAAGTCGTGCGAGGAATACTCAACCTGGGCCAGCATCGTCAGACCACCCGTGTTCTGCTCAGGCGGCAGTGTTGCGAGCGAAGCGTGAGCAGCCTTTGCTGCGAGATTCAAATAGGTCACATCACCTGTCTCGCGAACGCGCTGGAGGTATCGCCCCGCAAGCTTATTGTGGGCAATGAAATCCTCTGGGTCTCGTTTGACTCGGTCTTCGAGAAAGCGAATGGTCTCTGCCTCGATATCACTATCGGAAGGCAACAGTTGCGCGGCTGGCAGCGGCGAGGCCGGCATTGTCGTTGATATCGCATTCCCACTTTGGCAGCCCGCCAACGCGAGCGCAAGAATGAACAGACTGACAACGTCAGCGAGCCTGATTACTTTGATCGGCATGATCTTTTTCCTGGTCTGTGCGGCTTTGCTCCAAAAGTCGCAGATATACGATTAGCAGCGCCAACGGCGCGGAATATGAAAGCCAGGGGCAAGCGCCGAACGACGTGAGGCGCGTCGCCCCTGGTAAGATCGCGCAATGACCGTGAAGCTCTGAAAGAGCGGAATAATTGACGTGGTATTTCGCACTTTCAGCGCTCCGTTCAAAATATTTCTTTGTTACCAGGGGCGACTCGTTCCGCTGCGCTTCACGCTTGCCCCTGGCTTTCACATTCCGCGCCTTTGGCGCTTCATAGCGACTTTTTGTGCAAAGCCGCGCCGGACCGTGCTGTGATTAGAAACCTAGTTCCTGGTGTTGTCGTCAATCACTCCGCTTGCACGTGGTTGTTGCGGCGGAGCAAAGAATGGGAAGGTGTTGCCGAGCGGCACGTCGTTGCTGTTGACGTTGTCCCCAATTGGAGTCTGATTGGCGATAAAGAAAAGCAGATCGTCAATCGTGTCGTCTCCAGGGCGACGACCGTTCGGAAAGCCTGTGTAACCGGGCGTAGTGACTCGCTCGCCAAAACCGACGCTTGTGTTTGGCACGGAGAGGTCGAGGCGCAAGTAATCGCCATGTACCACTGCAACATTGGCAAGAATGCCGATGTTGGTGGCATTCGTTCCGAGCGATTGCAGCGTGGCAACGATGCTGCCTGCGAATCGGCCTGCCGCATCGTCGACGGGTGTTGCGGCGTTGTATTCGTTTTTGCGCGGAAACGGAATCAGCGCAGTGTTAACGGCCGGTGTGGCCATTCGGTCCACCTGGACCAGCGAACCATTGATGCGTTCACCGCCGCCGTCAATCCTGTGCGTCTGTTTTGGACGAAGCGTAACGCCATTCACGCCGATGATGTTTCCGGCTGATCCTCTGAGCATTGCGGCCGGTAGCTCGAGCGCCATCATGTGGATGTTGTAACCGGCAAAGCTATCGCGACCACGTTGCAAGGCCGCCGGGTTGGGCGAGCCTGCCAGCACGGAAGCGACAAAGCGATTAAAACCGACGATGTCAAAGTAGAAAGGGTCATCCGTCAGCCCTGCAAAAAATGACGCGCCGCTGTTTGCGTCGGTCGTTACCACAAATGGATTCGGTGTCGCGTTCAGTGTCTGAACAGTCGTCGGCGCGGTGAACGTTTGCCCATTCGGCAGCTTAATAGTTGCCGTCTGCGGCTGGCTGCGCGAGGTTTGTTCTGAGAAAGTAATGTCGATTGTTTGGTCCGGGACCGCGTCACCGGTGTTCTCAATCTCAAAGCGATATGTAACTTCGGGGGCAAAAAAGCTCAGATTCAGTAATTCTGACGGCACGACGAATCCTTCGACGTCGAGCGCCAGAACAACCTTCGAATTGTCGTTCGGATCGAGAAAGGCAAAAACGTCGGCGAGATCTGCTCCTGGATCACCGGCGACAGACGTTGACTCTGCGTGATCAGCTGCGTCCGTCACCGGTGTGGGAATTGTCATTCCAGCAATGGCGAATATTAGTACAGCGACAACTATCCCCCATTTCTTTAACTTAAAGCGGAACATGATTTCCTCTCCTCTTCTCTCTGTAGTTTTGGATCGCCGTGATTTGGCTCCGGCATCAAATGTCTTCTGGAAACACAATACGGGGCGCGATGGCAAAATGGATTTCAGAGTTCGCCATCGACGTGCAGAAACCACAATGATCTATACTCATGTATTGAATCGCGGAAGCAATGAAACCAGTTCGGCGTTTGGGAGGATTCTCGATGAACCGAATACTTTGCATCGCTGTGTTTGTTCTTACAGTAGCTCTTCTGACTGTTGGGCAAAAACAAAGCGGAGGAACTCAAACAGAGCGTGTCGTGGCGGCTATCAGAAAACTGGACGAGCAACGCATTCAAGCGCAGATTCATGCTGATCGGAAGGAACTTGACCGCATCTACGCTGACGATTTTATCGGCGTAGGTCCAAGCGGCACCGTAAGAACAAAGCCACAGGTAATTTCAGACTTCACATCAGGTGAATTGAATTTCCAATCGATCACGACCGACGACGTCCAAATTCGCATCTATGGCAACACGGCGCTGGAGACTGGTCGATCCACAATGATTGGGAAAGACAAAGGTAAAGCCGTTCCTCGTGACAATCGGTTTACTAGAGTATGGGTAAAGCAGCAGGGACGCTGGCGACTGGTCGCGAACCACTATTCGTTCCTGGTTACGCAGCCCTGACTTAGAAACTCATTGCAATCGTGACCGCTGTTGAGGCGACGGCTGTGAGTCCAGTTTCTCAATAGCCTGTATCTCCGTTTCGCCCTTTCATTGAACAAGCCTCGCTTCCGTGTCTAGTTGAGTCTGCGCGAACCAACGGAGTAAGTTATGCAACGACTCTCGCCCCAGAGGAGGAAGCATGACCTTACTACAGGACTTTCGCTACAGTGCTAGAACCCTCCTTAAGCATCCCGGCTTCGTAATTAGCATCACATTAATTCTCGCCCTGGGAATTGGCGCGAACAGCACGATTTTTAGTGTGGTAAACGCTGTCTTGATGCGACCTTTACCTTATGAAGCGCCGGATCGCATCGTAATGATCTGGGAAACCAATCCCAGCAAAGGGGTGCCTAGATCAATTGTTTCTCCAGCCAACTTCCTCGATTGGAAAGAACAGAACAACGTCTTTGACCACCTCGCGGCGTTTCGTTTTTGGTATTACACCGTGACTGGTTTGGGAGATCCTGAAAGATATCAGGGCGCGCGCGTCTCCACGAACTTCTTTCCGTTGTTGGGTGTCCAGCCTGACTTAGGACGGAATTTTGGACCAGAAGAGGAACAGGTGGGCCGCGATCATGTTGTCATCTTAACCCACGCCTTCTGGCAGCGTCGGTTTGGAGGTGATCGGAACATTGTCGGACAATCCCTGACAATCGATGGTGAACCTTTTACTATCATCGGCGTTCTGCCCGCCAGTTTTCGTTTCACCAGAGTTCTCAATGCTGAATTGGAACTCTGGATGCCCATCTCTTTCACGGCACAGCAACTCACGCGCGAAGATCGATCCATAATTGTCTACGGACGTTTGAAAAGGAACGTGTCGCTGGTCCAAGCCCAGTCACAAATGGACCGTATCACGCGCAGCCTCGAGCAACAGTATCCAAAAACCAATTCGGGCTGGAGTGCTCAGGTGAACAACCTACAGGAACAATCTACCAGGCCCTTCCGTCCCACCCTCCTCATTCTGATGGCCGTAGTCGGCTTTGTACTACTGATTGCTTGTGCGAATGTAGCGAACTTATTACTGACCAGAGCCACCACCCGGCAAAAGGTTTTTGCGGTTTGCTTTGCGCTTGGGTGCAGCCGGTTGCGCCTGATGAGGCAATTACTCATGGAGAATTTACTGCTCGCGCTTCTCGGCGGCGCGGCGGGCTTGCTGCTGGCCTACTGGGCAATGAATTTTGTTAATGCGATCGTGCGCGATCGAGTTCCGTACTTAGAAAAGTTGAGTATCGATGGAAGAGTCCTGGGTTTCACATTAGTCATCTCACTTTTAGTCGGAGTTATCGTCGGCCTGGTTCCGGGACTACGAGCTTCAAGAATAAATCTCAGAGACGTTTTGGGAGAGAGTGGCAGGACTTTGTCGGAAGCTCCTAGTCGACGGCGGCTCCGTAATCTATTTGTTGTCCTCGAGGTCACGTTGGCGCTTCCGCTGCTGATCGGAGCTGGGTTAATGCTCAGGAGTTCTTTACTTCTCCAAAACATTGATCGAGGCATCGATCTAAGAAACGTCCTGACTGCGCAGATCTCATTGCCGAAGGCGAAGTATATTACGCCCCAGCAGACAGCGGCCTTTTACCACGAGACGCTCCAACGGATTCAATCTGACCGCGAAGTGCAATCGGTTAGCGCTGTTAACTTTCTCCCTTTAACGAATTTCGGAGATGCGACTCGCCTGACTATCGAAGGCCGAACGCCTTCGGCACTCGGACAAGAAACCACCGCTTCATATCGGGTGATCGATCCAAACTACTTTCGCACGCTGAGCATCCCACTGTTGCGAGGGCGATATTTTACGGACCAGGATAACGATGAGTCGCACGGTGTCGTCATGATTAATCAAACGATGGCCCACCGCCATTGGCCCGATGCAGATCCCATCGGCAAACGTATCAAACCTCAGTTCTCTGCCGCGAATGTTCCGTGGCGACCGGCAACAACTAACACCTGGCTGACGATTATAGGCGTCGTGGGAGACGTGAAAGAGACCGGGGTGAATGAAGAGCAATCAGCGGAGATTTACCTACCGTATTTGCAAAATCCTTCGTCTCTGATGAATCTCTTAGTACGCTCAACATCTGATCCTCTGCGCCTGGTTCCGGCTGTGCGCAGTCAAGTTCTGGCGGTTGATGGCGATCAGCCCATTTACAACATCGAGACCATGGAAAATGTGTTCGGCAAATCCATCGCCGCGCCTTACGTAATCACTTCTCTCCTGACGATCTTCGCCGCCGTTGCTCTGCTCCTGGCGGCCATAGGCGTTTACAGCGTTATGTCCTATTTCGTCGCACAGCGCACGTATGAGGTCGGAGTTAGGATGGCATTGGGTGCTCAGCAGCAGCACGTGCTCAGAATGATTCTTGGCGATGGGTTGAGATTAGTTCTCATTGGCGTTGGGTTGGGCGTGATCATGGCCTTCGGGGTAACGCGCGTGATCTCAAACTTATTATTCGGCGTGAGTGCTACCGATCCTCAAGTTTTTCTTGGGGTTCCTCTCTTATTGATTGCAGTGGCGATGCTTGCCACTTATGTCCCCGCACGCAGAGCTCTGAAAATTGATCCGCTCGTCGCATTACGCGAATCTTAGTATCATTGCCTCGACTGAAAGCATGGACGAGGAGCTCTAATGAAGAGCAAATTTCCCACAGCAGTGCCCGAGATACCTGTCACTGATATGGACCAGGCACTGGATTACTACAAGCGCAAACTCGGTTTCAACATCGATTGGGGCGGCGTGGATGGAGGGATCGCCGGGATCTCAAAGGGGCATTGCAGGATGTTTCTCACAGACGCCGCCTTTCGCGCGCATCATGGCAACGGTGCGCCAGTGATGATCTGGTTAAATCTCGATAGCACGGAAGAGGTAGATGAGTTGTACGAGATCTGGAAGGCTGCCGAAGCACGACTCATCTCATCTCCGGAGTCGAAGCCGTATAAGCTACATGAGTTCACAGCCTCCGACTTGGACGGCAATCTATTCCGCGTGTTTTATGACTTCTCAAGCGACTCTTAGCACTCGCAACCATCTCCGGCTGGTTGATCGCGGCAACCATCGGGGTCGACACGCGCTTGGCAAAATTGAAAATCTCAGTGGCTAAAAACCTGCGTGAATTATAGTTTCCGGACGTGCTAACATCTCTCCCCACCATGGAAACACCTATGACTCTTCGCTCGATCTTCGGTATCGCGCTGCTTATCTTCTGTGCTGCGTGCGGGGGCGGCTCCTCCGAGCCGCCGATAACCGGCGAGATGAAGGATTTCGCGTCGCTATGCGACAAGGTTAACGAAGGCAAGCGAGTTGCGACCGTCGGCTTCCTCCGCTTTCCCGAAAAGTTCACAGGCACAAGCAGCGTCGTGCTCCGGCTCTACGCGGGCGGCGACTACGCCGGCGCGCCGGTCGGTGTGCAGACCAAGATGGGCAACCAGGCCAACCAGGTCGAGCTCGCGCCAAAAGAGTACACGGACAAGGATCTCAAGGTGCACACGTCTGATGGACAGGTGGCCACGTACAGAACCAGAGTCAAGGTCTCGGGAAAAGTCTACTACCCTTTGGTCGGTCAGGATTTTAAGTGTGGATTAGAAAACCCTCTGATCGAGTCGGCGCGCTAGGATGTACGGCGTGGTTGCATTCCTGGGCGTGCTCCTCGTCCTGACGATACTGTGGGACGCCTTTGAAACGATCATTCTGCCGCGTCGCGTCACGCGACGCCTGCGCCTAACCAGCCTCTTCTACAGATCAATTTGGTGGCCGTGGTCCAGCCTTACGCAACGACTGACATTCGGAAAGCAACGCGAAAAATACCTCGGGTTTTTCGGACCGCTCTCAATGATCTTGTTGCTCAGTTTGTGGGCCACCGGAGTTATCTTCGGTTACGGAATCATCTTGTGGTCACTAGGTGAGGAACTTAATACATCCGATATCGTCAACTTCTGGACGTATGTTTACATTAGTGGAACCAACTTCTTTACGCTGGGCTATGGCGACGTCACACCTATAGGACCACTCGGACGTGCGCTCGCCGTTATCGAGGCAGGTACTGGGTTCGCGATGCTTGCCATAGTCATCGGCTACCTGCCGGTTTTGTATCAAGCCTTCTCGCGCCGCGAAGTAAACATTTCACTCCTGGACCAGCGGGCTGGTTCACCTTCGAGTGCAGCAGAACTGCTCCGGCGTCATAACGCAAGCGGGAGTGCGGAGGATCTTAATGAGTTCCTCAAAGGTTGGGAGCGGTGGGCCGCTGAATTAATGGAGAGTCATCTCTCCTACCCATTCCTTTGTTACTTCCGTTCACAGCATGATAATCAGTCGTGGTTGGCGGCGATGACGACGATTCTCGATACCTGCGCGCTGGTAATAGTCGGCCTCGGTGCGTCCCCGGCATGGCAAGCGCGTCTTACATTTGCGATGGCGCGTCATGCGATTGTCGACATCGCTCAAGTTTTCAGGACTGCGCCAACAAAACGCCACGCGTCTAATGATCGACTCTCACACGCGGACTTTCAACGCCTGCTCTCCATAGTACGACCAGATCAAGGTTGGACAGAAGACATCACAGATGCGGAAGATAGATTGATGGCGGTTCGTGAAATGTACGAGCCCTACGTCGCCGCACTTTCAGAATACCTGGTCATCCCACTGCCGCCATGGATTTTGGCTGAAGATGCGATTGACAATTGGAAGACGAGTGCGTGGGGCAGAATTCAGTGATTGGTTTGCACTAATAGTCGTTTTGGCTCAACTACTGCGGCTTCGCCGCCTGATGTGAGGCAAGGCTACGCCTTGCAGGTAATCCTTCCTTTTTAATTGCGGACTATGCCCGCGGTTCGGGCTTGCCCCAAAAGTTCTGGGCCATGGCCGAACCGGGGGCACAGCCCCAAATCTTTTTCGAAAGTTGACGGCGGGGCTGAGCCCCGCCTCACATCGGGCGGCGAAGCCGCACTTATTGGATGACAAGCGAAAATCTATGCGCTAGAGGGGCGTGACCTGAGACGATTATTCGCTTGAACTGAGCGGCTGCCACAGCTCGATTTTGTTGCCGTCGGGATCGTATATCCAAGCGAAGCGGCCGTAGCTCTCGTCCTGGCGCTTAGGATCGATCTGGACGCCTGCTTTCGCCAGGCGCTCGAGCAGTGCTTCGAGATCATCGACGATGTAGTTCACCATGAACGAGGCTGTGCCGGGCTCGAAGTACTTGGTGCTGTCCGGGAAAATGCTCCAGATTGTCATCTGCTCATTTTCAGGATTGTCTTTTTCACGCCACGGCAGTATGACACCGTAGCCGCTATCCGTAAGGCCGAGATGTTGTGCGTACCACTCCTTCATTTGTTGCTGATTCGTAGACTTGAAAAAGATACCACCGATGCCGAGGACTCGGCCTTTCTCGCTCATGTTGTTTTTCCTTTCTTGTTTACTCTTCCTGTTTAAATTGCCTCACGGCTTTGCCTCACTTCAGCAAGCAGTCACTGCTCAACATCAGTGAAGAGCGGTCGCTTGGGAGGGCCCATCAACACTGCTTGCGCTAATTTCAACTGTGCCATCATGCGTATCTCACGCCGCTCGAACTGCGTTGACATGGCAATCGCTCGATCAAAGTCGCTCAACGCAAAATAGACAGCATTTTGGGCCATCATCGTCAGTAGCGATCCTACGCCGCCTTCGGCCGTCATAATCCATTCGCCGTCGGCGAGATACCGATTGTCAAAGCCGTTAAGTTTGGCTGCGGCGGAAACAAGCTCATTCATCCTTCGAACGATTGGCTCCATCATCGTAAAACAACGATCACTCTTCACCTGGCAGTACCTCACTGCAATTCCGATCTGCCATTGCATCTGCCATTGTTCCGCCGGACCTTTGTTCACGTACTCACTCGCACGGTCCAGTAGTCTCAACGTTGTTTGCCGATTTTTGGTACCAATCTGATCAGCCGTGCGAAACAAAAAGTAGAACGTTTCGCCTTCGCTCCGCAGTCCTTCGGCTTCTCTGAATATTTCCGCCGATGTGTCTTCATTCACTTGTCGCCGAGCATCGTCTATTTGTTTAAGAATGATCCGTCTGTCCGAGGCGTCCTTCCACGTAAACTCATTCGCAAGTTTCCGCGCTCTTTCAAAATCCCCAGACTCCATAACTTTCCGAATTACAAACCCCTGCCCAACATCACGAAAGTCAGGAAACATCCGAGTCAGCGCAAGAAGATCATCAACCGAACCATTCTGGTAGACGTCGGCGTATTGAAACATCTCCGGGCTCCATTCATATGGCCACGCGCCCTTTCGCCCGAGATGTTTCAATAGCTCCACTCGCTTCGCACCAACTTTCTCCATAAAAGGAACTACCAGGCCCATTCGATAGCAGAAGCCGTCGTTATCCCTGTATTTCTTGTTCCCGCACCCGGCCTCAACCAGGAGATCACTGAAATAGTTCATCAGATCACGAAATGCCGGATCGTGTCCGAGCCTTGGTTCAACTAACCGGGCCAGCATGATATAAAACTGTTCCCTCTCCATCGAGTGTCTGATGTCCTGATAGGGGGCTACTTTTACGAGTTCCGCCAATAGTGCTGATGCATGATCTCGAGATCTCTTGGTGAGTTCGTATATGAGAGCCAACTGAGTTTGTGAAAATCCCTGCTTGAGAGCTTCGCGGCCGAGTTTCACCGAAAGGTCGGGATTCCTTGACGCAAACACAATGGCGAGTCGCAAGTTCAGTTCATTCTGCTCTTCATCGCGAATATAGACGTCAGTAGGCCTGGTCTCGTTCAGGAATTGCAGTGACCCGTCTGGATCAAACATGCCGATTCGCACTGCGGTATCTTCCCTGAGTTTTATGAAATGTTGCTTAGCGGCATATCGATTCGGATCTTTATCCTCCAATCCGGCTTTAATCTCCTTGGTGACTGTCGCAAACATCTCCCTCGCCTTGGCTTCGTTACGCAGCCAGAGAGACATAGCAATGTTTGAACCCAAACGTGCGCGATTCTCTCTCGACTGAAGCCAACCAATCTGCTCGGCTAGTGTCTCGAGTAACTTGTAGGCTTTCTGGTGTAGGGCTTGATCGGCCTGGTTGTCATCAACTTGTTGGGAGAACGCTTTGGCCGGCATGAGCGCGACTGCCAGCAGAAGAACGAGTAAGGAACGTACGGATCGTTTCATGAGTTTGTTTTTGAAGCGAGTGGGTGTGGCGTTTGCCTGTGGCAAGAGTAAGCACATTACCCTTACGATCTTTGCCTTCGATTGGTTCTGAATTCCTGGATTCTCGTCTTCTTTACCTGCACGCTCTAATTGCCGAATCAACTGCTTCCTTCGCTCGTGACGGAATCGGATTCGCATGCAGCAACGACACAAACTTGTCCGCCACACAATCCTGCGCGGCCGGCGTTCGTAGCCCGGCGATCTTTGCCTGGTCGCGCGCGAAATACTTCGCCTTGTTAGCATTTATGCACTTGTCGCAGTCAAACTGTTTTCCGTCGAAGAAACTCGCCAGCGTTGGCGTTCCCTTCAACGTTTCGGCAGGATGGGCCACACGATAATCGTAGATCTTCACTTGCAGGCACCCACAGTCGTATCCCTGCGACATTGCGCGCTCGTTCCGGCAAAACGTCAACGCCGGAGTCACTTCCTTTGACGCAATATCGCGAATCTGTGCGGAAGGCGCAGGTTGATTTGCGCTTGTTCTTTGGCCCGGCTGATCGTTGTCCTGGTAGCGATCGTTGGACACTTGGGCCGGCGCGACGCTGGGCCACCCGGCGTTAACGATCTGCATGCCGCCGGCGCGCGCGCCGTTCAGTCTCGCATTCAGAAAGAGCTTCGCCTGGGGCTCGTTAAGAATCGGACATGCGAGGTCCCCTCTGAATGAGTATTTCTGCTGCAAAAACTTGTAATAATCGGGCGCCGGGTTAGACGAGGGATTTGCCAGCGGAATTACTTCAGCGTAGTAAACGGTATTGTTGAATGGTCCAGTGACACAGTAGACGTGATCGTTTCGCAGTCCGCCTGCAACAGCGTTGTAGGTGTTTCCCTCTCTGGACGGGGTGAAGGTTGCTTTGATCGCTGTCTCATCCCGCGCGTACTTAAAATCACTGACGTCAACTACCTGCTTGTTCTGCGAACGCGATTGCGCCATGAGCTCGTGCATCGTTTGCAAGGCTCCCGCCTGGTCTACACTGGTGGCGCCCTTGCCGCAGGTAGCATCTCCTTTCGTATTGAATCTGCCTTTCAGGTACTCAGCGAACTGTCGTCCAAGCGATAGTGTATTGAACGTTGTGGACCCGGCGCTCAGACCCGAATCGAATGGACCAGTAAAATAAACTGTCGCGGCTGAGGTATCCGACATACACCAAACCCAGACAGTTCCTGATTGTGTTGCCCTGGAGTGGGAAGGAAGGACGACGATTGCGGTAAAGATTACAACGAGAAGCGAAATCAAGAATATACGCGTATGCATTTGCAGTTCTCCCGGTAGAAGGCTTAATGATTTCGCCCGCGGATTGTATCAAAGCGGAAATTAGATATTAACCTGTCTTTTGTGCTTCTTTGTGGCTGAGGGATAATACTGGCAGGAAGCGCCGATTCGTTTACAACACGAACGCATCGCGACGCATGACTTACTAATTGAAAAGGAGTTTGTAATGGAACCAAGGTTGGACTTTCTAAAAACGACACCGGATGTGGTGAAAGCGATGTACGGATTGCACAAACCGCTGTCACAAAGCGGTTTGGAAAAGGGCTTGCTCGATCTGGTGTACTTTCGCGTTTCGCAGATCAACGGCTGTGCATTCTGTCTTGACATGCATTCCAAAGATCTACGAGCAGCGGGCGAAACCGAGCAACGACTTTACGTGCTCGAAGCGTGGCGCGAGAGCCCGTTTTATACGGATCGTGAACGTGCCGCATTAGCATGGGCAGAGGCAGTCACGACACTCACGAACAAAAATGTTCCCGACGACGTCTACGAACAAGCCCGCGCACAGTTCAGCGAAGCAGAGTTGTCGCATTTAACTTTAGCCGTCATTGCGATTAACGGCTGGAATCGCCTCAATATTGCCTTTCACACCACACCCGGCACATATGAAGTTGGCATGGCTTTCACGGCGTGAGTCCGCGTTTGAAACAGTCGTTAGGCGGAGAGCGATAACGCTCCTCCGCCTTGAGAACGGAGCTCACGCAGTGACTTCAGTTCTGCGACCGCCAAAAAGAAAAGTGAGAACCAGCCCGGCCACAAAGCCTCCGATGTGGGCCATGTAAGCCACGCCACCGGTTTCAGCCGTCTGTGAGATTGAGCCGATTCCGCTGATGAACTGTAAGACGATCCACAGTCCGATGACCACGAGTGCAGGCATCGGGACCACGCCTCTGCCCATCAGCACCTTAACCTGTCCTCTCGGGAATAAAATTATATAAGCCGCCAGGACTCCGGCGATTGCTCCCGACGCGCCCAGGTTAGGAACGTTCGATCCCGCATTGACGAGCACTTGCGCAAACGTCGCTGCTATGCCGCATAGTAAATAGAAGAACGCAAACTTCGCGTGCCCGAATCGATCCTCGACGTTGTCGCCGAAGATCCAGAGGTAGAGCATGTTGCCACCGAGGTGCAGCCAGCCGCCGTGCATGAACATGGAAGTGAAAACCGTTATGAAATCGGCGCCCGGGTTTGCG
>Ga0207707_10003805_pt1 | contig 13375 bp, 10 predicted proteins | sample KBSC83BmetaG_FD_184336 | JGI IMG/M metagenome (GOLD analysis project Ga0207707, IMG submission 184336) | Corn rhizosphere microbial communities from Kellogg Biological Station, Michigan, USA - KBS C8-3B metaG (SPAdes) (version 2) | ecosystem: Host-associated > Plants > Roots > Rhizosphere ...
TCCGATCTGTTCATTACACGTCGAACGAAACGATCGACGGCGTCGAATTCGACTACGATCTCGACGCGGGCGGCGTCACCGTCGTGTGCGACGCGTCTTCAAACATACTTTCAAAGCCGATCGACATCGAAAAATACGCGTTGGTCTATGCCGGGGCGCAGAAAAACATCGGCCCAAGCGGCGTGACGGTCGTGATAGTTCGTGATGACCTGCTCAAGCGAACGCTGCGTGAGATGCCGAAGGTGCTAAGTTACGAGGCGATCGCGGCAAACGATTCTATGCTCAACACACCGAACACCTGGGGCATCTATCTCATCAGTCTTGTTTGTGAGTGGCTGCAAGAGCAGGGCGGCGTCGCTGCGATGGAAAAGCGAAATGCAGAGAAGGCGGGAATTCTTTACGATGCGATCGACTCAAGCGACGGGTTTTACCGTGGTCACGCAGAGCGTCGGGCTCGATCGAGAATGAACGTCACATTTCGTCTGTCTTCCCCGGAGCTCGACGAAAAATTTTGCGCGGAAGCCGAGCTGCTTGGCATGAATGGACTTCGCGGTCATCGAACTGTCGGCGGTATACGCGCTTCAATTTATAATGCCTTTCCAAGAGCGGGCGTTGAATACCTTGTCGAGTTTATGAACGATTTTGCCGCTCGAAACTAGACCTTGTTGAGCACGGCGATCAGATCACGTTCCTCTTCCGCGCTCACCGTTCTTAGATCGATCACAACATTGTCGTCGGCTATTCTCGCGATGATCGGCGGATCGGATTCCCGCAGGCGTTTCGCAAGTTCGGATGCAGACCGGACCGCGTGCCGCAATTCGATAAGCGCGGTTGCGGGTTGAGTCAGTGGAGCAGCACCACCGCCAACGGCGGAATTTCCATCGGTCACTTCGGCGCTTAGACTTGCGTTCTTCAATGCCTCGACCAACGATCGGGCACGCTCGTGTATGTCTGTTTTGGATTCCGCAAGCATGACCAGTGTCGGAATTTCCTCGATCGCCGCGTCTCGTTGAAATGCTTCTAGCGTCGCCTCAAGGGCCACGTATGTGAGCTTGTCGACTCGTAGCGCGCGGTACAACGGATCATGTCGAAGACGTTCGATCAGATCGCCTCGACCGACAATTATTCCGGCCTGCGGTCCGCCGAGCAACTTGTCACCGCTAAACGTTACGATATCCGCACCGTCGGCAAGGGAATTCCCTATAAGTGGTTCATCCGTCAGCCCTGCGTTAGTGAGATCAGTGATAACGCCCGAACCGGCGTCTTCGTACAGCAAGATGTTTCTCTCGCGCGCGAGCCCCGCCAGCTCAGGGAGTGTCGGTGCGGCCGTAAACCCGACAATGCGATAATTCGACGGATGAACGCGCAGGATCATCGCCGTGTTTTCGTTGATCTCTGCCTCGTAATCGGCCAGTTTGGTTCGATTTGTCGTTCCGACCTCGCGTAGCATCACGCCGGCCCGCGCGAGCACGTCGGGAACGCGAAAATCGCCGCCGATCTCGACGAGCTCGCCGCGCGAAATGATGACCTCCCGGCCCGCGGCCAGAACCATCAGTACAAAAAATGCCGCCGCTGCACAATTGTTCACGACCAGAGCGTCGTCGGAGCCGGTCAATTCACAGATCAGGGTTTCGACACGCTGGCCACGTCTGCCGCGAAGTCCGGTCGCGAGATCGAATTCGAGATTGCAATAACCCGCGGCTTCGAGGACTTTCTGTCGCGCCGCGTCGGAAAGGCTCGATCGTCCTAGATTGGTGTGCACGACAACACCCGTCGCGTTAATGACGCGGCGAAGGCCCATGTTCAGCGAACGGCGCCATTTTTCCTTAAGCCTCGATGCGGCTTCGGCGAGCAGCTCTGCCTTCTCGCGGTCGGGCCCATACTGACCGCTTGCGATATCTAGTCGCAGATCACTTACCACCAGCCGTGCAAGTTCGGTCGATCGTTTGTGACCCGCGTTTTGCACGATCGCCAGGCCGGCATCCGAACGAAGAAGCTCATCGACGGACGGCAGCGATCTCAGGGCCGACGCGGACGAATGATTCATATGGTGATGATATTCAAAAAGTTGAGTTCCTGGAAAGTTGCTCCGATCGCGCGTTTATATTAAATGGTTGAAGTGTCTTTCACCCGCCCGATCCACACAATATATGCCTATCGCAACCTCAAAGTTCAATCGCAACCAACAGACAAAGCGAGAGGAGTCTGTTGAGATCGATAAACATCTCTCTCGCCTCGAGGATGACATTCGCAAGCTGAAGATCGATTTCGATATATATTTCAACGGCGGCTCAAAGCGTCCGCCACTCGAAGCACGGGCCAGGCTCGATGCTTTCATGAAACGCCTGGCCGACAATCGGAATTTCACTTTCGCACAGCGTTATCTCTTTAACACTTTGGTCGCCCGCTTTGTCTCGTATCGCGAGCTTTGGCGCCGGACACTCAAAGCAAAGGGCGAAGATCTTATTTAACTTCTGCACTCCATCAAATCCAAAAGGCGAACCCCAATGTTGTGGTTCGCCTTTTTTGATGCTACTGTCCGGCACTTGAGGGAAACCGGCAGCGGCCAAACTATGCGTTGCCGGATCACGCAACCTTAGCAACGTTTTCGGCCTGCGGCCCCTTCGGTCCGTTGATCACCTCAAATTCAACTTCCTGCCCCTGGATCAACGTCTTGTAGCCATCGCCGGAGATCGCGCTGTAATGCACGAAAATATCCTGCTCACCGGGTTGCTCAATAAAACCATAGCCTTTGGCGTTGTTAAACCATTTGACCTTACCGACAGTCTTAGACATCACTACTTTGATTCCTCCTGAAAACTTCAAAAAATTCAATTTAAATTTGCGCCGCCCAAGCTGCGAACTCGGACCGACGGACGGAGAACCGATCCAGAGGCCAAGGTGAAACCCCGACACTGAGACTCAGTCCCCAAATCTATTTATTACACCAGCATTTCGCAAATAAACGCCAGATCTTAAACGGCAAGATCACGAGGGTTACTCTTGTGTGTTCGATAGACGAACGCCAATTTATCTAAAACAAAATATTCTGTCAAGACTATTTTTGTTGTTTAGCGCGCCGTGACGCAAATTGACACGAGCAGCTATAGTCAAAGAAGATCGAGACTATAAATTTCCTGTATACTTAGTTTACAGATGGTACAAGAATACGGAGAAGGCGCGCCGCTCTCATATAACAAATATCTCAAGGTGCGCGAGCTGCTCGAATTGCAGCAAACACTTTCCGAGCCTTTAAGCCACGATGAGTTGCTGTTCATCATCATTCATCAGACGTATGAGCTGTGGTTCAAGCAGATACTCCATGAGATCGACGCGACTATCGGGTGGCTCGACGAAAGCCGTGCTTTTCGAGCGAATCATTCCTTACGCGCTATAACGGCTATCGAGCGCGTTATCATCTCTCAAATACATATTCTCGAGACAATGGCGCAGATAGGCTTTCTTGAGTTTCGCGAGAAGTTGAATCCGGCCAGCGGCTTTCAATCAATGCAGTTTCGTGAGCTGGAATTTGCTTCGGGTTCAAAGGACGAGCGCATCATCAATACGTTTAGGGACGATGAGTTCGCCCGCGACAGGCTCCGGCAACGACTTAACGAAAAAACACTCGCCGATGCGTTTTGGGAACTCCTCGGACGGAACGATTTTGGGGTCGGCTCACACGATGCTCGCGTCGGAACTATCATCAAGATCCTCACTCAGCCCGAAAAACATCCTGACTTCTTCCTTATGCAGGATCTGCTGATAGAACACGATGAAAACTTCGCTCTCTGGCGATCGCATCACGTTCTGATGGTCGAACGCATGCTCGGAATGAAGCCTGGAACCGGCGGCTCTGAAGGCGTTAAGTATCTACAAACAACTCTGAATAAGAAGTTCTATCCAGAGCTATGGGAAGCAAGAACGCACCTTAAAGTTGATCCGTTGTGAAGCGCCGCTCGTTTACGCGGCGCGCTTTAATCGAGTTCGCGCCCCATCAGCGACCTTCGCTCGTGATCGCTGAGAGATCGGCTTTTTGCGCTTGGACGATGAGAGCTTGCTGGCGCCACCGCGATCGACTTTCGGTTTTAACTCCGGCAAACCGCCTTTTTTGATTTTTGGTCCCCTCGTCATCTCGGCAGCCTCGTCGGCCGGTGATACTTTACGGCCGCGAATCGATCCGGCATTCTTACTCTGTGACTTATGGCTCAGCGCCCCCTTTGCAGACGCGTCTTTTCGTGCGGAACTAATTGGAATTATTTTCGCTTTTTTTGATCGCTTCGCCCCTTGAGACGGTTTAACCGGGTCAAATTTCCCGTCGACACAGCTGAAAGATCGTGCTTCCGAAATATCTCTGACCAGATCGGCCCGAATATTTGGGTCTGCTTCCTTTAAAACGCAGATGACATTTGCATCACTTCCTTTAATGCATTTTGCACGCCTATGCCGCTTGATCTCCGTGACGAGCGATCTGGCCTGGCCGACGCAGCTTACGGCGTGATGTGCGCGCCCGCGCTTATCAACGAATCGACGCGAAAATATAAAGACGGCGGGCGCGTCCGTGATCGAGGGTGAGATCGGAAAGACATCAAAGCTGTACTCTGAACGCGAGCCGCGAAAAACGGCTGTAGAGAGCTTTCTGATCCTCTTTCGGATGTGTGTCATATAATACAGTGTATCATAGGTGGCACGCACCGCAAAGGAAATTAGCCAGCTAATTTCTTGGAAGGACTCCTTTCAGCGGGTAAGGTCTGCCGACCTAAAAATTGGTTCCGACCGCAAAATCAATTGAAGCTTGCGTCCTGATGATAGAATATTGAACACTTCAGTTCCGCATTTAAGGAGGCTTATATGGGTGATTTTGGGTATCAGCCGCACATCAGATTACTTGACGCTCAGTTAACACTAGATCCGGATATCGTAAGAATGATGGCCGATATTGAGGCCCAGATGGCGACCCGCCGCATTTTGCAGGATATGCTGCGGCCAAATTGGAGCCTTATCTTGCCGAGTTTCCAATCGATCGTCTCAAACCCTCAGTCAAACATTTTTTCAATGCGGATCCCCGCGCCAAGTTCACAGATGTCTTACACACCCGGCGCCGGTCCGTCGACGCCACGAGCGGGCGAACTCTCCGATATTACCGGTGCGATCTACCAGTTGCCGGCGGTCCAGCGGCTTGTCACGCAGGCCCATGACGAGGGCATGCGGCAACTAGGCGTACTACGGAGCGAATGGAATGGTGCGTCGACGGGCCAGCGGATCACCATGGTAACGATGGCCACGGTTTTTGCGGGCGCAATGATCACGCCGATCATGGCAAATCAGCAGACACGCGACCTCGCCTTCGGCTTGATCAAAGGCCGCGATATTCCCATCCCGGGCGTTGACGGCCTTTCGTTCCAGATACTCGATAACGGTGCAGCCGTGACGACGCCGCTCGGGATACCCGGGCTATCAGCCCATGGTCGCCTGCAACTTCCCAATTCGGCCGCGCCGAATTATGAGGTAACGGTCAATTTCGACGTGATCGCATTTGTGAGGTCGCGCTCGTCGCATTAGCGCGGCCACTAAACAAAGACCGCGAAGACCTCGTTGGAAAAAAGCTTTCCTTTCGGGGTGAGCCGCAGGCTGTTTCCCGAGATCTCAATAAGGCCGGCATCAAGCAAGCGGTCGAGATCGGAGCTATGTTTTGTCGGTAAATCGACGCCGAATCGCTTGCTGTACTCTTTGAGATCGATACCTTCCTCCATGCGCAAACCCAGAAACGCATATTCCGAGGCGATATCGATCTGCTCACGAGTCACCCCAGCCGTGCGAGAATTCTCGATCTGCTCAACATACCTCGCTGTATCTCGCTCGTTTGAATATCTTCGCCGGCCGTCAAAAGAATGGGCCGACACGCCAAAGCCGTAGACCGGTTCTAACCGCCAATACTTTGAGTTGTGCCGCGACTCAAAACCGGCCCGGGCAAAATTAGATATCTCGTATTGCTTATAGCCGGTCGCCGTCAGCCTTTCGCACATCATTTCATACATCCGCGCGGCAAGATCTTCATCGGGTCTGGGCTGCCGGCCGCTGCGGACCTGCTCTGCAAGAGGTGTTCCTTCGTGTATTTCAAGCAGATAAAGTGACACGTGCTCCGGCGACATCCGAATAGCTTCGTCGAGGTTACGATTCCAATCATCCAGTGCCTGTCCCGGCAGCCCCGCGATAAGATCAAAGCTGATATTTTCAAATCCGGCCTCGCGGAGCATCCTGAACGTCTCTCTAGCGTCGTTCGCATTGTGCCCGCGCGAAAGCAGTTTTAACGCCCGATCATTGAAGGTCTGAACGCCAAAGCTCGCACGGTTAACGCCGAGCCGTCCATATTCCCGCAGCGATTCCAGCGTGACGGTCGCCGGATTCATTTCCATTGTGATCTCGCAATTCGCATCGACCGAAAACCGATCTTTTACGGCAGATAAGATCCGCTCGACTTGCCGCGGCGTGAGCAGCGAAGGCGTGCCGCCACCAAAATAGATCGTGTCTATGTTTTGAGTTCCGCCTTCAGGCGGAGCGTTCGCGGAGATCTCGGCGACTAGTGCGTTTACATATCGCCCAACGCTATTCGCGTCGCGGTAGACATCCGTCGCGAAATCGCAATATGAGCATCGCGATTTACAGAATGGAATGTGGAGATAAACTCCGGAGGACATACAGCATCGACCACTAGCAAAGGGAAAAGTAGGAGGTGAGAGTTCGTTATACTTCTCACTTATTCCTTTTCACTTTTTCGTTTTTTCGGAGCGGGTTCCAACTCGCGTTGCAAAGACCCATTCCATACAGATTCAAGCTCTGAAACAGGCGTCGAAATAACTGGTAAAGCATCAACATCAATTCTCAGGGCCTGACCAGTGACATTTCCGATAGTCTGAAACGGACAAGTCCCAACTAACTCGAGAACTTTTTCGACACCGTCCGCTGCAAAGCTAATGACAATTCGTGACGCGGTTTCGCCGAACAACAATGTTTCCGTTGGAAGCTCGTTTGAGTCGAGCCGTATAGTCGCGCCAACTGCATCACGGCCCAGACTTGAAAAGCAGCACTCCGCGATCGCGACGGCAAGCCCGCCGTCGGAGCAATCGTGCGCAGATTTGAGAAGTTGTGCGTTGGCCAATTTCAAAACCGTCTCCTGCACTCGTTTTTCAAGTTGAAAATCGAGCTCCGGCAGACAGCCGTTTGCGATCATGTCATGGGTCGAGATGCCCAGAATTGTATGAGCGAATTCGCTCACCGAGAGATCGTTTTTTGTCACGCCAAGCAGAGCAATGATATCGCCTTCGTCCTTGAAACCCTGGGTGATAATTTTGCGCGTGTCTTCGATCAGACCGATCATCCCGATGACGGGTGTCGGCAAGATCGTTTTGCCCTCGGTTTCGTTATAGAACGAAACGTTGCCCGAAACGACCGGCGTTTCAAATGCTTCGCATGCCTCGGTGATGCCGTCGATTACGTCCGAAAAGGAACGCATGACTTCGGGCCGCTCAGGCGAAGCAAAATTGAGACAGTTCGTGACGGCGATCGGTTTTGCACCGACGCAAACGACATTTCGCGCGGCCTCGGCGACGGTCAGCTTTGCGCCCTCTTTAGCGTTGACCGCAACGTAGCGGCCATTGCCGTCGAGGCACATTGCGATCGCGCGCCGAGTTTCCTTAACGCGAATGACCGCGGCGTCCGCTCCCGGCAAAACTGCCGTGTTCGTTCGAACCATGGTGTCGTATTGCTCATAGACCCAATGCTTAGAGCTGATGTTCGGCGACGCGAGCAGACGAAGCAGTGCGGCACCATAGTCGAGGGACGGGAGACGAGAGACTGCAGGCTCCATCTCCTGTCTCCCGTCTCCCGTCTCATGTCTGACCAACGGGTTCATCGGCCGCTCATACTTTGGCGCGTCGTCGGTAAGCGCAGCGACGGGAATATCGGCCTTTAAATCCCCACTGTGAAACACGCGAAAGTTGTGGCCTTCGACGACCTTGCCGATCACGACCGCGTCCAGGTCCCATTTTTTGAAAATATCGACGACTTGTTTTTCGCGGCCCTCGCGGGCGACGATCAGCATGCGCTCCTGTGATTCGGAGAGCAGCATTTCATAAGCTGTCATGCCCGTCTCGCGCTGCGGCACAAGCGAAAGATCTAGGTCAAGGCCCGTGCCCGCGCGAGCAGCCATCTCTACCGAAGAACTTGTCAACCCGGCCGCGCCCATGTCCTGGATGCCGGCGATCGCGCCGCTTTTCATTGCCTCGAGACAGGCTTCCAGCAAAAGTTTTTCCAGGAATGGGTCGCCGACCTGAACCGTAGGGCGTTTTTCCAGAGCCTCATCATCAAACTCAGCCGACGCCATCGTCGCACCATGAATGCCGTCACGGCCAGTTTTTGCTCCGACATACAGCACCGGATTGCCGATGCCTTCAGCCTTGCCAAAAAAGATCTGGTCCTGTCGCACGACGCCGAGTGCAAACGCGTTCACGAGCGGATTCAAGCTGTATGACTCATCAAAAACAACTTCCCCGCCGACCGTCGGCACGCCAAAGCAGTTACCATAATGCCCTATGCCTTCGACGACGCCTTTTAGAATGGATTTATTGCGGTTGTAAACTTTCGGATCGCCGCTTGATCCCGTTAAACCACCCGCTATCGTCTCGACACGTCGGGACTCTGACAGGGGTCCAAATCGAAGCGAATTCATCGCCGCGACCGGCCGGGCACCCATTGTGAAAACATCGCGAAGTATGCCGCCGACGCCCGTCGCCGCGCCCTGAAACGGCTCGATAAAACTCGGATGATTATGCGACTCGACCTTGAACGCGATGCACCAGCCGTCGCCGATATCAACAACGCCTGCGTTCTCGCCCGGCGGGACGATCACTCGCGGGCCGCTTGTTGGCAGACGTTTAAGATGAACTCGCGACGATTTGTACGAGCAATGCTCCGACCACATCACGCTGAAAATGCCCAGCTCGGTCAGATTGGGCTCGCGGTCGAGAATGCTCTTTATGCGTCCAAATTCTTCGGTTGTGAGATTGTGCTGTTTGAGGATCTCGGCGGTGATCGCTGTCTCAGTGGTCATCAGTCAACTTCGCGGTCTGAAAACGAAACAGAAATTCTATCGTTTTTAGGGACCGATGTCGATTAGCGGCCGGAAAGTAACAGCTTTTATCGAATGAAGTCAAGAAAAGCTAAGGCCGCTTTCGCGGCCCAGATTCATTTTTGTGCTGCTGTGTTCGATGGAGCTACATACTTCCCGAGCGCGGCCTTTAGCAGGTCGATCCTCACCTTGCCTTGCCTGACATAGGCAACGCCGCCGCTTGGATCAAAGAGGATCGTGAACGGCAGCGCGCCGTTCCAGCTTTTTGAGACTGCGGCCATGGCGGCCTCGTCGTCGTTATTTGTAACAAGCAGATAGGCAGGCATCTCGGCTTTCATCTCCGCGAGAAACTTTGGGACCGCCGTGTCCTTATCTGCAGGCTCGTCAAGCGAGACGGTTAAAAAATCTATCTTCCCGCGATACTGTTCATCGATCTTCACAAGGTCGGGATATTCCTCCCGGCACGGTCCGCACCACGTCGCCCAAAAATTGACGAGCCGCGGTTTGCCGTTTGGCTTCATGAGCTGTTTTAGCGCAGCGATGTCGATCTGCGTGATCTTCGCCGCCGAAACCGGCGCCGTTTCGGAGGCGGACTGACCCAGCCCGGACACCGCCAACAAACAACACGTCATAAAGGCTAAAAACGCCGCTCTTACCATTTTGATCTCTCGGCTCATCGCTATTTTAATCGGCGGTTTTCCTTATCGAGCAGCCAAACGCGTTGGCCGACGTTCGTGTGATCTTTTTCCCCGTTAATGAGGCGTCGAACGCCGTTTTCAGATACATATCCGTCACGTTTCTCCCCGAGCGGTCGTTGTCGATCGCGCCGTGATAGAGCAAAACGCTTTTGGCGTCAATGTAGTAGGCCTCGGGCGTGACCGTTGCCCCGAGCTTATCGGCCAAAACCGCCCCCTTATCGATCAGCACCGGAAACTTGTAGCCGTATTCGGCTACGTTCGACTTGACCCAGTTCAGGTCTTCTGTCGCGTTCGAATTGATGCCGATAAAATTAATTCCCTTGGCCTGATATTCCGCCGCGAGCTCGTTTAGCCGGCTGACATAACCTCGCACGACCGGGCATTGCGCCGAAAGAAAGACGACCACGGCTCCATTTTTTCCTTTAAGGTCCGCGAGCGAATGGTTCGCGCCGTTCGTGTCCGACAGCGTAAAGTCTTCCATCGCGGAGCCGATCGACAGACCTTGCGAAAAGCTTGAGGCAGCAAAGAAAAGTCCCGCCAAAGCGGCTGTGAACAAAAGAGATGTCCGTTTCATACTTACACGCTCCATACCCAAGTTTAGGCGTATGATGCCCGGAATCGGTAATACGTTAGTATAGCCGAAACAGTTTATTTTCGTCGTCGTCACTAAAAACGTGACACTGGTGCTATAATTCCGCGAAACCCTGACCTATGAGCCTCACTGCGGGAACAAAATTCGGGCGATACGAGATCCGATCGCTGCTCGGCGCGGGCGGTATGGGCGAGGTCTATCTTGCTAACGATACAGAGCTTGATCGGTCCATCGCCATAAAGATCCTGCCTGAGCGGCTGGCCGGCGAAAAAGAGCGGCTGCAGCGCTTCGTGCAGGAAGCAAAAGCTGCCTCGGCGCTAAATCATCCGAACATACTGACCATCTACGAGATCGGGACCGCGGGCGAGGCCCGCTTTATCGCGACCGAGTTCATCGACGGCGAAACGCTTCGGCATCGGATGAACCGCGGCATGCGGCTTTTCGACGTGCTCGAGATCGCAAGCCAGATCGCCAGCGCGCTCGCGGCCGCTCACGCTGCCGGCATCGTCCACCGCGACATCAAGCCCGAGAACATAATGGTTCGCAAGGACGGCTACGCAAAGATCCTCGATTTCGGCCTCGCGAAACTAACCGAACCAAAGGAAGCGACCGCCGACACCGAGGCCGCGACCCGCGCGATGGTGAACACCGGAGCCGGCACCGTAATGGGCACCGCCAGCTACATGTCGCCGGAGCAGGCCAAGGGCGTACATGTCGACGAGCGGACCGATCTCTGGAGTCTCGGCGCGATGCTCTATGAGATGGCGACCGGCCATGTGCCGTTCCACGGCGAAACGCCGACCGAGACGATCTCGCTGATACTGCAGAAAGAGCCGCCGCCGATGGCCCGCTACGCAACTGACATTCCGGATGAGCTTGATCGCATCGTCGAAAAGGCGCTGACAAAAGACCGCGATGAGCGATATCAGACCGCCAAAGATCTTCTTATCGATCTGCGTCATTTGAAGCGTCGCCTCGAGGTTGATGCTGAGATCGACCGGACGCTCCCGCCCGAGATACGTGCGGCCGCGGCGACGCACAGTCACCCCGGCGCGCCGACCTTTTCGGGCGCAACGCGTACGAGCACGATCAGCGAACAGCCGCACCGCGCATCAAGCGCCGAGTACATCGTCAACGAGATAAAACAGCACCGCAAAGGCGCCTATATTGCTAGCGGCATCGTAGTCCTTCTAATCGCCGCGGCATCGCTCTTCTATTTCGCACGCCGAACGCCGGCCCTATCCGACAAGGACACGGTCCTGCTGACCGATTTTGTGAACACGACGGGCGAACCCGTCTTTGACGGCACGCTCAAACAGGCGCTCGCCGTTCAGCTCGGTCAATCGCCTTATCTGAATATTTTCCCGGATGAACGAGTCAGCGAAGCGTTGAAATTCATGGGCCGCCAGCCCAATGAGCGTGTTACAAAAGAGATCGCCCGTGAGATATGCCAGCGAAACGGCATTAAGGCAATGATCGTCGGCTCGATCGCCAATCTCGGCAGCCATTATGTAGTTACTCTGGAAGCCGTCAGCGCGAACGATGGCGACTCGCTCGCCCGCGAGCAGGTCGAGGCCGACAGCAAAGAGCAGGTCTTGACCTCGCTTGGTAAGGCCGCGTCACAGCTTCGCGAAAAGCTGGGTGAGTCACTTGCCTCGATAAAAAACTTCGATGCACCTGTCGAGCAGGCAACAACCTCATCACTTGACGCACTAAAGGCCTTCACCCAGGGCACCGAAAAGCGTTTTGCGGGCCACGACGATGAGGCAGTCCCGTTTTTCAAGAAAGCGGTCGAGATCGACCCGAATTTTGCGATGGCCTATGCCCGTCTGGCCGTACTCTTTACCAATCGAAGTCAGATGGATATTGGTGAGCAGTATGCGCAAAAGGCGTATGACCTGCGAGATCGCGTCAGCAAGCGTGAACGCTATTACATCGAAGAGAAATATGCGAGCTATATAACCGGCGACCGGGATGACGCGGTTAAGGTTCTTAAACAATGGGTCCAAGATTATCCGAATGACTACATTCCGCACAATAATCTCGGGGTGAATTACGCTTTCGCGGGCAAATTCGAAGACTCGCTCGTCGAGTCGAAAGAGTCTGTTCGATTGTCTCCGACGAATGCAACGGCGATGGGCAATGTGGTCGAGAGTTACCTGAGGCTGGGGCGCGTCGATGAGGCACAACAGTCGCTTGACCAGTTGCTTGGTAGTAACACCGACCGTTCGGTATATCACTTTTACAGTTTCCTGCTGGCCTTCTTACGTGGTGATCAAGCCAAGATGCAGGAGGACATCGACTGGACCGCAAAACACCCCGCCGAGTCCGATTATTCCGAGAATGAGTCAAACCTTACAGCGGCGCAGGGACGATGGCGTGCGTCGCTTGAGTTCTCAAACAAGCTCTATGATATTTATTCGAAACAGGATCGAACAGAAAATATAGCCCAATGGCAGTCTGTCAATGCTTTGTTCGAGTCACAGTTTGGAATGTGTGATCAGGCCAAGCAGGAGGCTACCAAAAGCCTGACGACGTTTCGGGGCCGGGTCAACGTCGCAAATACAGCCATGGCGTTGGCAGTATGTAATGACCCCCGAGCATCGCAATTGATCGACGATCTTCAAAAAAAATATCCGAAGGACACAGCGATAAATTTCTTTGCCGTTCCAATGACCCATTCACTCATAGAAATGAACCGCGGAAATACGCAGGCGGCGCTAAGCGCTCTTCAACCGGCAGCGCGGCTCGAGCTGGGAAATGTTAGCGGTCTCTGGTGCACATACACCAGGGCGACTGTTTATTTGAAAGGGAAAATGGGCACAGAGGCGGCCACCGAGTTCAAAAAGGTTATCGATCATCGTTCCCTCGATCCGCTTTCGCCGGCCAATGTGCTTGCGCATCTTGGCCTTGCTCGTGCCTCCGCACTTGCTGGCGATATGTCGACGGCCCGGACCGAGT
>Ga0207707_10003806_pt1 | contig 13373 bp, 10 predicted proteins | sample KBSC83BmetaG_FD_184336 | JGI IMG/M metagenome (GOLD analysis project Ga0207707, IMG submission 184336) | Corn rhizosphere microbial communities from Kellogg Biological Station, Michigan, USA - KBS C8-3B metaG (SPAdes) (version 2) | ecosystem: Host-associated > Plants > Roots > Rhizosphere ...
CCATCTCGGCGTACCTGTCAGAGGGCGCTGCGAAGGCGATTCTGCCGCTGGCGCTGCTGGTGCTGGTGGGCGTTTCCTATTTCACCCGGCCGGCAGGTCGCAGACTGGTCGGAAGCGCATCGATCACCGCTGCCGCGTAGCAGCGCTCACGATTCCACTTCAAAGGTCGATTGACATGCCAGCGGACAACATCAGCTCACGTCGAGAGCTCGTGATCAATGCGGGCCGGATTGCCTCGGCCCTTTCTTTGACAACACTCCTGACGCCTACCGCAGCGTTTGCTGCCGTCGATGTTTCACCACTCACGACGCCGCCTGGAGATTGGGATCTATCCTGGGTGACGACCCTCGCGACTGCTACTGACCGCGCCGTGTTCGACTGGCCTTCGCTCGGCGATCCTGCTGACCCGCAGGTAGTGTATTTCGCAGAGCGGTATCTGAACAATTGCCAGGCGGCGTACGCGCCCGGGAAATATGACGCCCGCGCGGTGCTCAACATCCGGACTCAGGCGATTGCGGCGGCGCTCACCGATGCCACGTGGGAGCGGTTCGCCCTCGGAAAGGAGTACAACGTCAAGGACCCTGCGACCCAAAAGGAGGCCGTCAGAAATCCGTTCTGGCATCGCGCCCCGGATCCCGCACCTGGAATCGTTCTGCCGGCGCTCCCTGATTTGCTGTCACGCGGAGCGATCATCCTCGTCTGCGACTTCGCGCTCGGCCACCTCTCCGAGCGTCTGGCGAAGAAGACGAATCGCGAAGCGGCACAAGTGCACGAGGAACTGCGCAACGGGTTCGTGCCCGGCGCGTTTGCCGTACCGTCAGGAATCTTCGGGCTCGCCAAGGCGCAAAATGCCGGCTGCGCCTACGTCCGGATGTAGGAATCCGGTTTACCTGAACCGAACCGTGTAGCTGCTCAGGATCAGATGGCGAGCGAGCCCGCCTCCACCGCGCGCGCCAGTCGCGTCATCGGCGTAGCTCGGACGAAAATTCATGTAGGCGCGGAGCGGCACGCTGAAGGTGAAGGTGTGTCCGCCGCGCGTTATTCCAATTCCGGGCGACGCGTACACCACCGTCATCGGCAACCGTTCGCCATCGTCCCGGCCGCCGAATACATCGCGCCGCGGCGTGCCGTAGGCGAGTGCACCGAGATTCACTGACAGGCCCAGCGCCGGCGAAACCAGAGTGCTCAGGCCTGCACTCGCATCCCATGTATCGGGTGCTGCCCAATGCAGTGTCGAGCCAGGAGAGCGTACGACGTCGGTGGTCTTTTTCGGATTGAAGATGTACGAGCCTCCGCCGTACAAATAACTGCGCTCGAACAACGGCCGAAAACCCTTGATGCCAAGGATGTATCCCCAGCCTCCGTCACCCAGCTCTATCGCGGGGCTCACCGGGAACGGGACCGCGGTTCCATCCGCTTTCCAGTAAGTACCCTGGACATCGTTCTTTCCAGTCGGAGCTTTTACTCCAAGACTGAGCGCGACGTTTCCTCCGGGCTGGAGCGCTCGGGCATCCCTGAGCCAGTAGCTGCCCGACACCGATACCTCGCTCAGACCTGACGCGGTGTTCACGTGCCGCAGGTGATCGGGAAAGGTCTGCTCGAGACTTCCGCGCGAAATCGGCGCGTTCAGGGCGAACGACAGCCGATCGGTCACGCCGTAGACGAGGCTCAGGCTGAGCGTCTGGCTGTGGACGAACGACGCAACTCCGCCCGGCGCCAGGTCGTTGCGCGCCTCATGTCCGATGATGAGCTCGTCCGACGCCACTCTTCGATATCCCAGCCCGAGCTGCCACGTACCCTTGCTCAAATAAATGTCCCCGTTGTCCGCGCCCAGTGCGCCGAGCGAGGGACTCGTGAACCGGCTTGGCGCGCAGCCCTGGGCGGAGGCGGGTGCAGGGTGGAACAGGGCGAGACTGGTGAGAACGGCGAGTGTCGACGTCGTTGAGCGTCGGGAACGGATCGGTAACCTCATGGGCGCCTCGCTCGGCTGGATGGAGCGTTTGAATAGGGACGTTCCTTCATCCTTGTTAACGGGGTATCCGCGCAAAACACGACATCGCTCCTTTAACGCGTTTTTAAGGGGGGCAGCTCGATCAGGACGACATCCGAGTTCTCTTCGACCCGCTCGAACAGGATCCGCTTGCCGTCGGGGGAGACGTCGAACCGCTGTAACGACTGACCTGGCTTCAGTGCAGTGAGCTGGCGCCGCGCTCCGCTCGCGAGATCGAGCAGCCAGAAATCCTGGCGCCGAAATCCGCCGAGCTTGACCATCAGCTTTCCGTCGGGAAGGAAACGATAGCTGTCTCCGAGCCGATCGACGGAGAGTGCAGGTACTGCGTAGGGACGTCCGTCGGGAGTGACCGCCTTGAGCGGCACGCTCCTCGCCCGCGGGGTTCCCGAGTACAGAATGAACTTGCCGTCGGGTGACCAAACAGGATTCGACGAGACCGAATCGACGAGCCTCGTCGGGTTGCCGCCAGCAGCCGGAATCATGAAGAGTCGGACGCGGAGCCCCTCCCTCGCAGCAATCGCCAGCCACTTCCCGTCGGGCGACCACGATGCCGGCCCTCTGACGTCCAGTGAGCCCGCAATCGTCCCCTCCCGTGTCCCGTCTGCATTCATGCAATGCAGTGTCGTCCGGGCGTCGCGCTTGACTGGAAAGCAGACCCTCTCGCCATTGGGTGAAACGGCCGGCGGAGCCACTACAGCCCCGGTCGGCGATTTCCATAGCTGCCGCGCGGTTCCGGACGCGCTTCTCCAGACTCCGTCGCCACCGCCCAACGATCCCAGATAGAACACCGACGAGTCGCGCGCGAACCGTGGCGCCGCCGAGCGCGCGGTGGGAACGCCGAGCGGCTTCACTTCCTTCTCGCCGGCAATGGCAGTGGTGATGGGGACGCTCCACAGGTGGACGCCGGGATTGGAAACAGTCGCAACCAGGCGTCTGTTTTTTCCCGGGATTTCGGCGCTCGCGGAAATCGACAAGTAGTGCTCGACAGCAGTGCTGACGCGGCGGGGCGTCCGGTCTTTGAGATCCATCGAATAAAGCCATGGCCCGTTTCCATCCGCTGCCGTAGCCGTGTAGAAGAGCGTTCGGTCGTCCAGCGGCAGCGGATACCCGACCCTCGAGTTGTGATGCGTGATCTGCTCGGCGACACCCTTGCCGTCGGGGCGTATCCGCCAGATGTCCATCTCGTCCGGCGGCAGGCCGTGCGAGAAATAGAGGAAGCGGCCGTCGGGCGACCACGCCAGGTAGTGCGAGTGAACTCCCGGCTCGGCGCTGTAGATCTTGCGCGGATTGCTGCCGTCGGGGTTGGCGACAAAGATCGGATCTCCGGGTACCGTCTCATGGTAAGCGATCCGGGTTTTGTCCGGCGACCACACCACCATCACGGCTGTCCTGAGGAATGGGGTGACGGCGCCACCCGCTACAGGCAGAGTCCACACGCTTGCCGGTGCGACTATGTCGGCGATGCGAACCCATACCCGCTTTCCGTCGCCGTCGAATCCGATGTTGCGAACGTCCTCGTTGAAGAGCTGCGGAAAATGGCCGTTGGTGAGATTGAGAAACCCATCGCTCCCGACTTGCGTCACGAACGCATCGAACGAGCTGTCGCGATCGGCGAGAAACGCGACGTTCTGCCCGTCGGCGGAAATCGCGGCGTCGACTTCGGAGCCGGGGAAATCGGTGATGCGCTCCACGCGCGCGTTTGTCCAGCGGTCACGCCACGAAGCATCGCTCGATGCAAACGGCCGCCAGAAAATTGCCAGCAGCACGACTGCGGCGATGGCACCCGCGAGAATGATCGCCGTTCGGAGGCGGTTGGACGCCGATGTCGATGGACCGCCATCACTTCGACCAATCTCCTCGAGGCCGCTGACAATCTCGTCGGCACTCTGCCAGCGAGCCTCGGGATCCTTCTCGAGACACGTCATCACGAGATCGTCCAGCGCAGGCGGGATGTCGGAGCGTTGGGTGGCGAGCGGAGCCGGCTGGCGGTGCTGTTGCGCGTCCAGAACCGTTTCACGCGAGCCCTCGAAGGGCGTGTGTCCGGTCAACAGCTCGTACGCGAGCACTCCCACCGAATAGATGTCGGCGCGTCGGTCGACTGGCGTATGACCGGTGATTTGCTCGGGAGCCATGTAAGCGGGCGTGCCGAGGGCTGGCGCTGCGGAAGGCGTCGCCGCTGTCGCTGCTGTCGCAACGCCGAAGTCAGTCACCATCGCGTGCCGGCCAGACAGCATCACGTTGTCCGGCTTGATGTCCCGGTGGACGACGCCGTGGGCGTGGGCGTGGGCGAGCGCGTCGCACACGTCGCGCAGGATCACGACGACATCATCTATAGGAAGCGCGCCCACATCCTCGAGACGCTCGCGCAGCGATGCACCCTCTTCAAATGGCATCACATAGTAGAGCGCGCCATCGGCATCTCCCGAATCGAACAGGGGAACGATGTGCGGATGGCGAAGCTGGGCGGCGATCTCGATCTCCCGCAGGAAGAGGTCGGCGCCGAGTGCGGCGGCGATGGATGGGTGCATCACCTTTACCGCGACGTCTCGTGAATGCTTCAGGTCCCGCGCGAGAAACACCGTCGCCATCCCGCCCCGGCCCAGCTCTTTGGCAACGCGATAGCGGTTGGAAAGTGTCTCTGGGAAACGCGTCGGCTCGTCGTCGAACAGATGCTGGAAACGCTCGACCGCTGAACCACTGACGACCGAGCTCTCCGAGCTGCACTCGGCGAGGAGCTGCTCCAGCTCGGCGCGTCGTCGCGGGTCGCCGGCGCTCATCTCCAGAATCAGCGCGTCTCGCTTCTCGGGCGGTGTATCGAGCAGCCGATCAATGAGCCCGGTGAGATCAGACCAGCTCGCTGTCGAAGTCACGCTCAGGCACTCAGTGCGCGCTGCAACAGTACGCGTGCTTTCACCCAATCGCGCTGGACGGTGCGCACCGTGATGTTGAGCGCGTCCGCCGTTTCCTGCTCGGTGAGGCCGCCGAAGAAACGGCATTCGACCACCTGCGCCAGGCGCGGCTCGAAGTGCGCGAGCTCCTCCAGCGCATCGTTGAGCTGCAGCAACGCGGTGGACTCGGTTTCGACGGAGAGCTGGTTGTCGTCGAAGGTTATGCGCTGATCCATTCCCCCGCGCTTGAGCGCGCTGATCTGCCGCGCGCGGTCGACGAGCACGTGTCGCATGACCACCGACGCAAGCGCCAGGAAGTGCGCGCGATCCTCCCAGTCGTGGGCCGAGTTGTCGGCGAGCTTGAGATAGGCTTCGTGAACGAGCGCGGTCGTGGTCAGCGTTCCTCGGCCATCACGCGCGCGAAGCCGCCGGTGGGCGATAGCGCGCAGCTCGCGATATGCGAGGCCAACAGCATCGTCGAGCGACTCGAGTTCAGAGCCCATGTCGTGTTCCGGCTCGGCTTCCCGTTAAACCGGATAGAAGGCGCTCCTTCGTCCGGCAGCTCAAAAACATACGGAGCCACCGCCGGTGCAGACAGGGCCGCCAAGCCACCCATCCGGCCGTCGTGACTACGACGCGCCGATCACTCTTGGCAAGGAGATCCAATGGTGCTGCATCGAAGCAACTGTCTCGGTACGCTGGTAGCGGCCGTTTCCCTTTTGGCGTGCAGTGACGGGCGGAATACCGTCGGGCCGAAGAAGGAGCTCACCGTCACCGACCCGGCGTACACGGCCTCCGTCGGCTCGCAGTCCACGCTGTTGGGCCGAGCCACGTTCAGCGATCCCAAAGATCAGAACCTCGACGTGAAGCGCATCACCGACGACTGGCATATGGACATCAAGGCGAAGCCGGGGTTCGACATCGCCGTCCAGACCATCGTCTTCCAACCGGGCAGCACGAGCGGGTGGCACAGACATCCAGGGCCGGTGTTCATCCAGGTTGTGTCGGGCACAATGACTTTCTATATGTCTGACGATCCGACCTGCAGTCCAACGGTGCGTACGGCCGGCCAATCCTATCTCGATTTGGGGGAGCACGCGCACATTGCCCGCAATGAGGGGACGACGCCGGCGCAGAATCTGGTCACCTACTTCGCTCCGCCAGGCGCAGCTCTCAGAATAGACGCGGATTCACCCGGAAACTGTCCGTTCTAGAGGCGCTTACAGGAAGCGGAGAGAAGCCTGGCGCTCTCCGCTTCCGCGGGCACGAGCTTCGGTCGCCGCTAGTAGCAACACGCTCTGGGCGGTTCGCGCTTGGCGCCAAATCGGTACACCGTAGCGGGGTTATTTACCGGGTGCTGGCGCGTCAGAATGGTGACCCGACCATTCGACGCAATGACGCACGAGACGACGCCGGTCATCGACATCAACAACCTGACGCGCCGCTTCGATTCGAAAACGGCGCTCGCGTCGGTGACGCTGTCCCTTCCGCGCGGCGGCGTCTACGGCCTCGTCGGTACCAACGGCGCGGGGAAGACGACCCTCATCAAACACATCCTTGGTCTGCTCAAAGCGCAAACCGGATCGGTGCGCGTCTTCGGGCTCGATCCCGTCGACGATCCCGTCGGGGTGCTGTCCCGCATCGGCTACCTTTCCGAGGAGAACGACCTACCCGGCTGGATGCGCGTCGACGAGCTCATTCGTTACTCGCGCGCGTTCCATCCGGCCTGGGACGACGATTACGCCGAAGAGCTGCGTCAATCGTTCGCGCTCGATCCGGCGGCGAAGATCAGGAATCTATCCAAGGGCCAGAAAGCACGCGTCGGAATACTCATCGCGCTCGCCTACCGCCCCGACCTGCTGGTGCTCGACGAGCCATCATCCGGCCTCGATCCCATCGTCCGGCGCGACATACTCGGCGCCATCATCCGCACCATCGCGCACGAAGGCCGGACGGTTCTGTTTTCGTCGCACCTCCTGGAGGAGGTCGAGCAGGTAGCCGATCACGTGACGATGATCGACCACGGCAAGGTCGTGCTGAGCGCGCCACTCGCGGACATTCGTGAAGCGCACCGCGTCGATGGACGTATCCCCTCGCTCGACGAGATCTTCATCGCGCGGGTCGGAGTGTCGCCTGCGACGGCCGTGGAAGTGTAGAGCGTGCGCTCGCCGGTCGCCGCAGTCGGGTGGGAATTTCAACGTCGGCACCGCTGGGGGCTACGGGGCGTCATCGCCTACATGATTGTTCTGGCGGCGATCAAGCTGGTGGTGATCGTGCGCGGAATTCCCATCTACCTCGATAGCGCAGAGAGTTTTGCGTTCGTGGTGGTGGTGCCGCTGACCGCGACGTTCACCTACTTCCTCGCGATGTTCACCTTCGGGCTCGACGGAGATCTCGCCGCGCGCCAGTCGATGTTTCCCGCGCGAAGATTGACGCTCCCGGTGACGACTACCGCTCTCGCCGGCTGGCCAATGATCTATGGTAGTGCGACGATCGGGCTGCTGTGGCTGGCGACGCGCGCGTTCGCGCTTTGGCCATCGGGATTCGCGATTCCCACCATCTGGCCGGCGCTCCTTGCAGTATCGCTCCTGGCCTGGACACAGGCGCTGACGTGGATGCCATATCCGCTGCCGGGACTGAGGATCGTAGTTGTGGTGGTCTGGTTGAGTGCCATCGACGCGATCGTGCTGTTAGCGCTCACCTTTCACGCCCGCGAATTACTGATGGTCGCGATCATCGCGCCCCAGATTCCCCTCGCTTACGTCGTCGCGCGTCTTGCCGTCGCGCGGGCTCGGCGTGGTGACGTGCCCGATTGGCGCGGTGCGTTCGCGTCTCTCGCACGGGTCGGCCACACCGACGCGCGCGCAGGTCGGCATTTCAGTTCGCCAGCCGCCGCGCAAACGTGGTTCGAGTGGCGGCGACACGGTTGGTCGCTGCCAACGTGGGTTGCGATCGTGCTGCCGTTCGAGCTCGTGCTCCTCTGGGTCGTCGGCGCTTCGAGGTCGCTCCTCCTTACGATTCTCGTCGGCATCTTTCTCACTCCGCCCTTCATCGCAACTTTCGCCGCGGCGGCGGTGAGCAAGTCCAATTCGGATCGCGGCGATTCCAATGGTGTCGCGCCATTTGTCGCCACGCGGCCGTTGAGCAGCACCGAGCTCGTCGCCGCCAAGCTGAAGATGGCGATCGGAAGCACGGTAGTCGCGTGGCTGCTCGTGCTCATCACCGTTCCAATCGCGCTCAAACTCTCCGGCACATCCGCGCTCGTTCTCGACACCTGGCATCACGTCAGGGTGTTCATGGGAATGCCGCGGGCGGTCGTACTGTTACTGCTGATATTGGCTGGATGCATTGCGGCGACGTGGACGCAGCTGGTGCAGGGTCTCTTCATCGGGCTCACAGGGCGCGCATCGCTGATCAAGGCCAGCGTGTTCCTGGTGCTCGGATTCTTTGTACTGTTCGGACCATTCCTCGATTGGATTACCGACAGCGGCCGGCTCGGCGTGGTGTGGAGCGCCCTGCCTTTGATATTCGGCGTCCTGGTCGCAGCGAAGATGACCGCCGCGGTATGGATTGGACTGCGACTCTACGGGAAGCGTCTGCTGAAAGATCGGACGCTGGTCGCGGGCGCTGCGTCATGGTGTGTCGCGGTTTTCGCGCTCTATGGCGTGCTGGTGTGGATGCTCGACACTCCGCACATCCCGCATTACCTACTCATGCTGGTCGCCATACTCACGATCCCCCTCGTCCGAGTGTCGGCGGCGCCGGTCGCGCTGTCGTGGAACCGGCATCGATGAAGGACAGGCGAGTCGCGCTCGGCGCGGCGCTGGCGCTCATCGTCCTGCCGGCGGCAACCGTCCCGATCGAGGCCTTCTCGTTCTACTCGGCGAATCGCGACAACGGTTCTTTCGTGTCCTCGGGCGAGAAGCGCGAGTATCTGCTCTACGTTCCCAGGAGTTATGACCGCGCGAAGTCGACGCCACTCGTCATCAGCATGCACGCTGCCGGTTTATGGGGCGCATCTCAACGTGACATCAGTCGGTGGAACGATCTCGCCGACGCCAAGGGGTTCATCGTCGTCTACCCGTCCGGAGTCGGCGGCAAAGGAGTGAGAATCTGGCGCGCCGAGTCCGGTGAAGGGTTGAAGAAAGACGTGGGATTCATTTCCGCGCTCATCGACACACTCGAAGCGTCGTACAACATCGACCCCGCCCGGATCTACGCCAACGGACTGTCGAACGGTGGCGGAATGTCCTTCGCCCTTTCATGCACTCTGTCCGCCCGCATCGCGGCGGTCGGAATGGTGGGAGCGGCGCAAACGCTGCCGTGGCGCTGGTGCACCGATCGACGTCCGGTCCCGATGATCGACTTTCACGGCACGGCCGACCCCGACGTTCCGTACAACGGCGGCCGGTCGTGGATAACGTCACAACCGTTTCCGAACGTGCCAAGGTGGGCGGCGAACTGGGCAAAAAGAAATCAGTGTGCGCCCGAGCCGGTCGATTCCGTCGTCGCGCCCGACGTGATTCGTCGTACGTACAGGGAATGCGCTGACGACGCGCCGGTCGTGCTCTACACAATTCGCGGGGGCGGGCACACGTGGCCCGGCGGAACGCCGCTGCCGGAATGGTTCGTCGGTCGCACCGCGCGGAGCATCAATGCGACGAGTCTAATGTGGACCTTCTTCAGCGAGCACCCGCTGCGAAAGATTCGCTGATCCGCATTACGAGGGCCTGACGACTCGGCAGGTCGTGGTTCAAAAATTGGACTTGCCCGTCCGCACCGGCATATCCACGTTAGAGCCATGACCGCCTACGGACAGTTCTGTCCTGTGGCACTCGGCGCCGAGATCTTCGCCGAGCGCTGGACCCCGCTCATTGTGCGCGAGCTGCTCATGGGCGGCCGAAGATTTTCGGACATCCACCGCGGCGTACCTCGGATCTCGAGGAACCTTCTCACCCAGCGACTGCACGCGCTGCAGCATAGCGGGATCATCGAGCAACGGGCCGGCGTGGATGGACATCAGGAATACCATCTCACCACCGGCGGTCGCGAGCTCGGCGCGGTGATCGATGCGCTGGGCATCTGGGGATATCGTTGGGCGAGCAAGGATCTCGCTGACAAGGATCTCGATCCCGACTTCCTGATGTGGTCGCTGCGCAGACTGGTTCGCGTCGATGCGCTACCCGAGCAGCGCGTCGTTCTGCTCTTCCAGTTCCGCGGACACCGCGACCGCGTCTTCTGGCTCGTGCTGGAGCGCCCCAGCGTCGATCTCTGTCTCTTCGATCCGGGCTACGAAGTCAATCTGGAGATCGAAGCGACCGTTGGTGCGCTCGCCCGCGTCTGTCTCGGACAGCTGGCGGTGGCTCAGGCGATGCGCGATGGAGCCGTCGAAGTCCACGGCCTTCCACAATACCGCAACGCATTGCCCAGCTGGCTCGGCGTGACACGCTTCGCCGCCATGGCAAAATCAGCGACGGCTGCACCCGTGTAAGCTTCCTGACAGTTCATTTTTAGGTCTGTTCCGAATTGCACATTCGGTTCTAGTCTCGTCTCCTCGGATTTCTGCACAATCATCAGGAGGAGAACATGAGAACCGGGAACTTCCCGCCGACGCGTGAATGTCGCCGCGCTCGGCACACGACCTGGAGACAGCTCAATGTGGTGAGTGCTGTCATAGCAGGACTGCTCGCCGCGTGCGCGGACAACAATCGGCCCGGTGCGATCGACGCGCCGGAGCCGGCCGCTCAAAATCAGGGGATCGGACAATCGACGGCCGCGGATTTCGACGCCGGCGTCCCGCTCGCCTACTACCAGCTCTCGCTCGATTTCAGCAAGTCGACGGCGGGCTTCACTCCGCCGGTGCAGGCGCGCGCGTTCGGGTACATGGGGCTCGCTCTGTACGAAGCAGTGGTCGGCGGAATGCCCGATCACCAATCCGTCGCCAGTCAGCTGAACGGCGTCGGCTCGCTTCCCCAGGCGAATGGCGTTCCATACAACTGGCCGCTGGTCGCCAACGCTGCGCTGGCGCAAGTGATGCGCGGGCTGTGGGGCGATCAGACCAACAAAGCCACCGACAACATCGCCGCCCTGAACGCGCTCGAGTCTAGCCTCGCGTCGCAGTACGGTGCCGGTGTGCCGCCCGGAATCGCAAAGCTGTCAAGTGATTTTGGGCACTCGGTCGGCGCAGCGGTGTTCGCGACGTCACGCGATGACGGCGGCGATCGAAGCTATCTCACGAATTTCCCGACATCCTATGTGCCTCCGACTGGTCCGGCATTCTGGGTACCCACTGCGACAGGACAGGTCGCGATGCAGCCGTTCTGGGCGACAACGGTCGGGACCTTCGCACTGGCGCGTGCATCCGAGTGCGACCCGGGTCCGCCGCCCGCCTACTCCGAGGATCCGAGCTCAGCGTTCTACGCCGAAGCGAATTCCGATTACCAGTTGTCGAAGAATCTCACGCCGGAACAGATAACGGTCGCCCGGTATTGGGCGGACGGTCCCGGAACCATCTCAGGCCCCGGCCACGCGCTGGCGATCGTCGATGAGATCGTGATGCAGCAGCACGCCAATCTCGCCCAGGCCGCCGAAGCCTACGGGCGCGCCGGGATCGCCGACGCCGATGCGCTCACCGCGATTTGGTCGGCGAAGTATCAGTACAATCTCATTCGCCCGGTGACCTACATCCGACGGGTGATCGATCCGACGTGGAATGCGCTGCTCCCGACACCGCCCTTCCCCGAGTACGTGTCGGCCCACTCCGGCCAGTCGGCGGCGGTGGCAGCGACCCTCGAGGCGTTGTTTGGCGATAACGTCGCGTTCGTCGATCACGCCCACGACACCGACGGTTTCACTCCCCGCACCTTCAGCCGCATCTTCGCCGCCGCCGAGGAAGCGGGAATCTCTCGGATATACGCGGGAATCCATTTTCAATCGGGCAATCTCAACGGCCGGGCGCTGGGGAATTGCGTCGCGGCAAAGGTGAACGCGCTGAGCTGGCGGCGCTGAATCAGCGGCTCGCGCCGATGTTCGCAACTGACATCGGCGCGAGCAACGTTGTTCGGGAGCTATCAGCCGCGCAGCTGAGTAACGCGCTCGTCGGTGAAGCTCAGCCCGCGTGCAGCGATGTCATATCGTACCCGCAACACCGCGCGAGTCCTTGCGTCGACCCAGACCGTGGCTGGTGCACTGGGGACATCAACCGCGACGACCCACGCGTCGCGCTGACCGAGCTGGCCGAACGAAGAGCTCGTGCGGTCGCGTACGGCGACCGATATCGGCACCCGCCCCCCGCGCTCGTAAATGAAAAAGGGAAGATTCGTCGAAAAGCCGCGCTCGAGTGGGAGACCCGATACCACGAGATCGATAACGTTGGAGTCGAAGATTGGTCCACCGAGAGACTGGTGGATTGCCTGCGGTGACGTCGTGGCCGCATCCGTCTGGGAAACGGTTCCCTCGGCAGCGTTCCCGACGAAGTCGAAGCGCATCGTCCGCGTCGGCTGGTGTGAGCGATGCGACACGGCACGCAGGGACCGAAGCTCGGCGATCGCGGTGTCGACGATCTCACCGCCACCCGCCGGGAAGCGTTGCTCGACCTCGATCAGCTGCACTTGCTCGGCCCCGCGCACGACGCGGCTGACGACGGTGCGCGTGCCGGCAAGGCTGTCTCGGTTGCCGCTCCTGATGGAACGTTGGTAGATGACCGTGTCCACGTCGCGCGGCTTGGGGATCTCGACCCGAACTCCGGGGACAACGGAGGACACTGCGCTGGTGTCTGTGCGCAAACGGTGTTCTGCCTTGAAGACCACCTTCCAGGTCTTACCACCGTCCCTCGAATTCTCGAACTCCTGCAGCGCGCGGTGGCCGCTCAACGGCATGATGGTCACGCGACTCTGCGCCAGATTTGCCGCCGCCGGGTCGAGCATCTGGATGAAACGGATCCCGGGTCCCGTGTAGGACGGATCCGACGTGCGAAGGTTGACGCCGGAGAGAAACGGAACCTGGTTCGAGGCGTAAATCTGCTTCCACGCGTGGGTCGTCCGGTCGAATGCCGACAAGCCCATTCCCTTGTTGCCCCCGCCGCTCATCCATTCCACGGTGATCGCGCACTGGTCGATCACCGCGCGCACGCGCTGCGTCGCGTACTTGTTGCCGGTGCTGTCGAAGACGTCCCAGTCACCGACCCAGAAGGAAAGGCGCTGGAAGCTGGAATCCGCGGCGCATGGCAATGTCGTCGCGGGCTGTGTTGGCGTGCTTTGTTGCGCGTGTAACAGAGCTGATGACAGGCTCAGTGCAGCGGCCAGCAAGCTGAGCATGCCGGGATTCGTGGTCATGGATCCTCCGATCCTTGTCGAGAGAGCGTGACCGACGATCCACGTCCGACCACGGACGATGCGCTGTCGGTCGAAGTACACGCTGTTTGGCACCGGATCGTATTCGCGGGTTTTCGGGGTGCCGTAGGACAAAGCGGAGAT
>Ga0207707_10003807_pt1 | contig 13373 bp, 13 predicted proteins | sample KBSC83BmetaG_FD_184336 | JGI IMG/M metagenome (GOLD analysis project Ga0207707, IMG submission 184336) | Corn rhizosphere microbial communities from Kellogg Biological Station, Michigan, USA - KBS C8-3B metaG (SPAdes) (version 2) | ecosystem: Host-associated > Plants > Roots > Rhizosphere ...
TCCTTCCGCGGCGATCAATGCAGTCGAGCGCGGCGCGTCGCTCAAAATCATCGGCGGCACGGTGCCGGTGGCGGCGTACACGCTGGTCACCTGTCCCAAATACAAATCGATCAAAGATCTCAAGGGCACCACCATCGGCGTCGTCAGCCTGGTTTCGGGCAGCACGATCTTTCTCCGCGAGATGCTCAAGGCCGAAGGACTGGAGCTCAATCGCGATTACACGATTATCCAAAACGGCCCCACCGGACAGCGCCTGGCGAGCCTCAAGACGTGCAGCACCTCGGCGACGATGCTGCTCGGCGGCGATCTGCCGCGTTCGCGCGAGCTGGGATTTTTGGAGCTGGCTCGGCTCGCCGACTACATTCCCAACCTGCAGTTTCACAGCCTGATCGTCGATAGCCGCTGGGCCGAAGCGAACAGCCAGTTGACCGTGCGCTATCTGAAGGCGATGGTGCGCGCGATGCAATGGGCTCACGCCAATCGGGAGCAGGCCGCCGAGCTGGTGAGCCGGCGCACGGGAATCCCGCTCAAATCGACTCGGTCCACGGTGGATGAATATCTTTCCCAGGGCATCATCAGCCGCGACGGTTCGGTGAACCGCGATGGCTTTCAGCGCCTGATCGATCTGATGGGCGAACGACTGTTTAAGAGCCGGCCGTATCCGGCGCCGGAAAAATATCTCGACATGAGCTATCTCCGCCGCGCGCACCAGGAACTGGGACTGACGACGGAAACGAAGAAGTAGAAATTCCCTCGCGGGAATCCGGTACGCCTTAGCTCCCGATCCACCCATTCATCAAACGAACGAGAAATGATTATGAAGCAGATGTATAAGAATCTACTTTGCCTGGCCGCGGGCCTGTTGCTGATTTTGGCGCTGCGCCCGGCGATCGGCTCGGGCGCGGAGTTGCCGCTACGCAAGCTGCGGGTCGCGATCACTTCTCTCTCCGGCTCCATGGCCGTGCCTTGGCTCGCGCGTCAGGCGGGAATCTTCAAGAAGCACGGCCTGGATGTCGAGGTCATCGCCACGCCGAGCGGCGTCGAGGGCATGAGCGCGCTGATTGCGGGCGAGATCACGTTTCTGCAAATCGCCGGCGCAACCACCGTGAGCGCCGCGGTCGGCGGCGCCGACGTGATCGTGATCGGCACGACGATCGGCACTCTGGTGCAAAATCTCATGGCGCGGCCTGAAATCGAGAAGGCGGAGCATCTGCGCGGCAAATCCGTCGGCATCAGCCGCTTCGGTACGACCATCGACACCGGTGCGCGCATCGCTTTGCGCCATTTCGGTCTCGTGCCGGAAAAGGATGTGTCGATTGTTCAGCTCGGTGGCATGGAATCCATCGTGCCCGCTATAGCGGGAGGCCGGGTACAGGCGGGCATTCTCTCCTATCCGGCGACCGGCCGGGCGAAGCAGCTCGGCTTTCGCGAGCTGCTCGATATTTCATCGCTGAACATGCCCTACGCCTCGACCGGCATTACGACGCGTGGCGAGGTGATTCGCAAGGACCCAGACCTGGTGCGCAGATACATAACCGCCCAGGTCGAGGCGATCGCGCGCATGAAGCGCGACCGGCCGTTTACGCTCGGCGTGATGAGCAAATTCTTGCGCACCAACGACAGCGAGCAGCTCGCCGGAGCTTACGAGATTTATGCGAACAAATATCTGCTCAAGGTGCCGCTGCCGACCGTCGAGGCGATCCGGGCGGTGCTCGAAGAGCTCGAGTCGAGAAATCCCAAAGCCAAAGGGCAGGACCCGAAAAAATTCTTCGACGATCGTTTCGTCCGTGAGCTGCAAAGCAGCGGTTTCATCGATGCGCTTTATCACTAACCGGCAAAATGCAACGACTGATCTCCGCGATTCTCATTCTCTGCGCGCTGGCGCTCGGAGCTGCATTTGCTTCAGCTCAGGAAGGCCGGCGGCTGCGCGCGGGCTATGCTTCGCTCTCCGGCAACATCACGCCGCTCTGGGCGGCACGCGAAGCCGGGCTGTTCAAGAAATATGGCCTCGATGTCGACCTGATCGCTTTTCCGAGCGGCACGGAAGGCATGGCGGCGATGATCGCCGGCGAGATCGAGTTTCTCGCCATCGCCGGCAGCACCACCGCGAGCGCGGCCATCGGCGGCGGTGACGTCACCTGCATGGCGCTGATCAACGACCGGCTATTGACCAGTCTCGTGGTCGCGCCGGTGATTCAAAAACCTGAAGATCTCAAAGGTAAGTCCGTCGGCATCAGCCGCTTCGGCACTTCGATAGACACCGCCGCGCGGATCGCGATCCAGCACTACGGCCTCGAGCCGATCAAGGATGTATCACTCGTGCAGGTCGGCGCGGTTTCTTCCGCGGTGGCAGCGCTCCGCGGTGGACGCATTCAGGCCGCGGTGCTTTCCTATCCGACGATCATTCACGCGCGCCGCGAAGGTTTTCGCGAGCTGCTCGACATCGCTTCCCTCGGCACCCCTTACGCCGCCAACGGTGTGACTGTGCGGCGAAGCTTCCTGCAACAGCGCCGCGATGTCGCGGTCAACTATTTGAAAGCGTTCCTGGAAGCGATCGCGCGAGTGAAAAAGGACAAGCAGTTTGCTCTCGAAGTCATGGGCAAGTATCTGCGCATCAACGATCGTGAGATCCTCAGCGAGACCTACGATTTCGCGATCACCAAATATCTCAAGGCGCGGCCCTATCCGAGTGTCGAAGCCTTTCGTTCGGTGATCAACGAGCTGGCCCAGGTAAACCCGAAAGCCAAAGGTCAGGACCCCCGGCGCTTCTACGACGACTCGATCCTCCAGGAGCTCGACAAAAGCGGCTTCATCGACGCGCTGTATCGCTGAGACGATCGGACAGCGCGAATCCCCGCAGCGCCGATCGGTAAAATCCCGATTGACTAAAGTGCCGCCAGCTTAATTTTCTCTTCACAAAAAGTTCATAGGCAATTCACATCGATCTCGTAAATTTCTCCGCTGCCGCTTGTTAGTAGTAGATCGGAGGATGCCTATGGGTCGTCGTCGCTCAAACCTCGGCTGATTTGGTTCTTCGCGTTGTTCTGTTGGTCGAATTTCACGGCAAGTTAGTTCAAGCGCAGTCGTCCCACAATTTGATCCGACGGACTCCGACTCGAAACCGTCACGCCGGCCGGTGCTCCGACCTTTGCTCGGGTGCGCGATCAAGGTGTGCGGTTTACGAATACGCACTCGGTCTTTCCGACCTTGACCATGGTCAATTCGTCGGCGATCAGTACCGGCCATTTCCCGGGAGACACGGGAAATTACGGCGCCGATGTCTACGTCCCAGCGGTTCACGTAGCCGCTGGTGCGCGCGAAGATCGGCGCGTCGGCAAATGCCTGGGTATCCTCCGGCAAAACGATTTCATCGCTGGGCGCCCTCGCCTGCGGTGTGACCACGTTGACCGTCGATATGCCGGCCGCGGCGGGTTCCTGTTTGAGGTCGGCCTCGGCGCGCTTGCGGCTCAAAATCCCGAAGACGATCAGTAGCAAGAACATTACCGCGATGATCCCCAGGCCGAGATAAACTCCACGGCCGATTCCCTGAGCGATGCTCGGGTCCTGAGTCGGATCGTGGAGTCGCATCGGCGGTTCCGGCTTTCTGTCGGTCGTCATAAAGTTTTCTCCATGAATGATGGCGACGATTTTCCGCTACTCGCGCGGCGCGGGCACGGAACGCCTTCGGCCGTGGAAAAGGCCGAAGACCGCAGGCACGAAAATTAGAGTCGCCAGAGTTGCGCACAAGAGGCCGCCGACCACGGCGCTCCCGAGCGGAGCATTCTGCTCGCCGCCGTCGCCGAGGCCGAGCGCCATGGGAATCATGCCGATAATCATCGCGAACGCCGTCATCAGCACCGGGCGAAAGCGGGTAACGCCGGCTTCGATCGCCGCCGTGAGCGCGTTGCCGTGCTCGAGCAGCCGCTCTTTGGCGAAAGAAACCACCAGAATGCTATTGGCGGTTGCAACCCCCATGCACATGATCGAACCCATCAAGGCCGGCACGCTGAGGCTGGTGTGGGTGAGAAATAAAAACACGATGATGCCCGCCAGCGCGGCGGGAAGCGCCGTGATGATGATGAAGGGATCGAGCCAGGACTGAAAATTGACCACGATCAGCAGGTAGACCAGCACGATGGAGAAACCCAGGCCGGCGAGCAGGCCGAGGTATGACCTGCGCATGGTCGCGAGCTGGCCGCGGATCGTGATGAAGCTGCCGCGCGGTAAGAGCTTTTGATTGGCTTCGACGATGCGCGTGATGTCCCGGCCGACCGCGCCGAGATCGCGTTCCTGCACCGAAGCGTACACGTCGACCAGGCGGCGGGTGTCATAATGAATGATTGAGCACCGTCATCTCGCTGGCGCGTGTGATCGTGGCGACGTCAGTCTGGATTTCCGGAGTTTTGATATTGGGCGAAATGATCGGCAGGCTCTGCAAATCCCTGCAACGATTGGATGCGGTACTGCGGTGTTTGCGTCGCCAGGTTGTAGTTGACGCCGTTTTGCCAGTTGAGGAAAAATGACGGCGAGGTCTGGAAGCTGCCGCTGAGCGACACCAGCAAGCTGCCGGCAACGTTGCGCTGCGTAAAGCCGCCGCGCGCCGCTTTGGATGATATCGATTTCGATTTGTTCAGATTGCTTACAGTCTCGCGCCGCTCCGAAACTCAAATAGCTTTGGATCCAGCGAAGAAAAGTTTTTTCGCCGTGCCGAATTTTTTTTCGTGCATTTTTCTCCCGACCTGTGTTATACTTCCCCCACTTCAATGCATTCCACCGCGGCAACTTTTTTCGGCGCGGTAAGGTCGTCCGCCGACGCTGATCTGCCATCTCTGAATTTCTCGACCGTCCTCGTCGCCAAGCAATTTTTCGAAACGGTAAGCCGCCGGCGCCTTGCGCGCGCCACGCTGTGCTGCGTGCGCAGATTTACCTGACCTCCTTTTACACGTGAAGTCGCCGGATCGATTCAATTCGCTGCTCGGAAAAATTCCTCTCCGCCGTATTTCTACTGTTTGTTGGCCGGCTGAAAATGGGCCGATCAACCTTGGTGCTCGTGCGGTGATTTACCGGTAGCAGGGTTCAAGCGCAAACTGGCATGAATTCATTAACGGCCTTATGGAGGATTCACCGTTCAATTGTTTAGGGAAAGGTCGACAAGTTTTGGGCAGCTCAGGGGAACCATTCTGTCGCCTCTGCCTTATTTTTTGGCAGAGTTTGTCGAAATATCGAATTTCGCTTCAAGATCGAACCCACAAAAGAAACCCCTGCCGTCTGATGAAAAAATCAAAAATTTCTTTATTTTTAAGAACCTTTCAACTTTTGGTGACAATTCCGGCCGAAGTGATCGGCAGGGTCAATGGGTGCGCGAGTAAGTCTGGTCTTTTGCTTGCATTACCTTTTGCGTTATTGAGCGTCTAATACAGTGAAGACAACGGGTAGAGATGGGAAGAGGAGAAAAGCTCAACTGATGAAATTGTAGAACAACGCGTCATGTCAACGGGGGAAGGAGTAGCCATGAGCCCTGGAGATCTATTGAAAACCAGTAAACCCATCAGATCGCAAAAGACGGGGGTGCTGTTGCCGCGCGAAGGCACCTTCGTTCGGATGGTAGAAAATCTGGGCCGGCAACTAATCCTGGTTAATTTCGGCCAAGCCGGTTACGAATATATCTTCCCCGACGAAATCCTCCTAGAGCCCGCTAAGTCCTAAATCATCATTTTCGTTTTTTCCGGTTCGCCGCGCCTGTCGCGCGGCAACCGGAGATCATTCGTTCGCTCTCGTCTCGTTTCATTGCGTTTGGCTCTCCCATTCGTCTTTGCTAATAAAGAAGCATCATCTCAAGAGAGAGGTGCGTCCATGGGCGAGCGCGAGATCAAAGGCTACCACGCTCATATCTATTATGATCCGGCGACCACCAAAGAGACGGCGGCCCGGGTAAGAAATGGTTTGGCAGCATTCAAAGTGCAGCTTGGAAGCTGGCACGATGGGCCGGTGGGGCCTCATCTCGACGCCATGTACCAAGTGGTGTTTGCGCCCGAGGAGTTCGGCCGGGTCGTGCCCTGGCTGATGCTTCACCGGGAAGGGTTGTCGGTGCTGGTGCATCCCTCGACCGGCGACGGCTACGGTGATCACCTGGAACGCTCGCTCTGGCTCGGGGAAAAACTCAAACTCAACGAAGGCGCGCTCCGCCGCCATGAATAATCAAGCCGCATGAAACGGATTCACAGCGCCAAAGATCCGCTGATGATCGGCCATTTGAAAAACGTGCTGGCCACCTTCGGCATCCGTTGCGTCGCGCGCAATTTCGATCTCAACATCGCCGCCGGCGAATTGCCGCCGATCGAATGTTGGCCCGAACTCTGGGTGATCGACGACGACACGGCGGCCCGAGCCAAAGCGATTCTCAAAAAAACCCTCGCGCCGCTGGAATCGGTGAAACGCCCCTGGCGCTGCCTGGGCTGCGACGAGACGATTGAAGGGCAGTTTTCCGAATGCTGGAAGTGCGGGCGCGATCGCAGCGGCAAAAAACCGCAGCGCCTGTTGCATGTGGTCGGGTCTTCGCGGCGCAAGCGTTCGTAAGCCGCGCCTTTTCGAATTCAACTAAATTCAGATCATCGAACGGCCCGAGGAATTCTCATGGAATATCGCCAACTGGGTAATGCGGGCGTGCGCGTTTCGGTGGTTGGCCTCGGCGCCAACCGCTTCGGCTCGGCCGAGACGCCGCAGGCGGAAGTCGATCGAATCATCGCCGCCGCCCTGGACAGCGGCGTCAACTTCGTCGACACCGCCAACGTTTACAACGACGGCCGGTCGGAGGAAACCTTGGGCAACGCGCTCAAGGGTCGGTTTTCTCAAGTCGTCGTCGCGACCAAATTCAATTTTCCGCGAAAGAGCAGCGCCAATAGCTGGGGTGCGTCGCGTTATCAAATGATGCAGGCGGTCGAGGAGAGCTTGCGCCGCCTTAAGAGCGATCACATCGATCTTTACTACTGCCACCGTTGGGACGACACGACGCCGATCGAGGAAACCCTGCGCGCTCTGGACGATCTGATTCGCATGGGCAAAGTTTGTTATATCGGCGCTTCACTCTACGCATCGTGGCAGTTGGCCCATGCCAACGTGTTAGCCGAGCTCAAGGGCTGGACGCGTTTCGCCGTGCTGCAGTCGGAGTACAACCTGCTCAAGCGCGAGGTCGAGCGCGAAGTTTTGCCCTATTGCCGGGCGCACCGGGTGGGCTTCGTGCCGTATTATCCGCTCGCCGGCGGCTTTCTCACCGGCAAATACGAATGGGGCAAGCCGCCGCCCGCCGGGTCGCGCGGGGAGTCGGCCAGAGCTGTGCAGGAATTGATGGTCGAAAAGAATTACCGGATCGTCAGTCGGCTGAGCGCCTGGACGAAGGATCACGGCCGCGGCGTCAATGAGCTGGCTCAAGCGTGGCTTTTGGCCCAGCCAAGCGTTTGCTCCGTGATCACCGGTGCAAAGAAGCTGGAGCATCTCATCAGCAATGTGAAAGCCGCCGACTGGAACTTGAGCGCCGGCGACCTCAAAGAAATCGAAGAGCTTCTCGACTAGCTAAACATCAAAAGGCCAGCTCGAGCTGCGCCTGAAGCGGTCTTGTTTTGATAGCCGCGCGGGTCAGCTTCGGAATCTCGCTTTCCAACCAGCGGATGTATTGACGCTCGGTGTGGCGCTTGCCGATCGCCGTTACGCAGAGCTCGCGGACCTCGTCGGCATAGTCAGGCCAACGCTCGCGCAGCGCGCGCGGCAGTTTAATGTAGGTGGGCGGATCGTCGCAGAACAGCGGATCGCGCGCCAGGGTCCAGATGTCGCACTGCGTTTCGCCGCTCGGAATGCGCTCGCGATCGTCTGCGGGCTTTTTCGTTCGGTCGCCGTAGGCTAGCCCTTGAACCAGATGCGTGAGCTCATGGCCGATGGTTTGATAGCTGAGTTTTCGAACTCTGAGACGAATCACCAGTCCGACGAGCTGACCCTTGCGATACGTCACCATCGCGCTGCCCAGATGTTTCCGGGTACAGCCGACGGTGATCGACGCTTCGGCAAGCTCGGGAAAGTGCTCCAGCGAGCGCTGGATCATCTCAAAAGCGCGGCGCGTCAGCCGGCGCTGCATCAGCGGCGTGAAGCGGATCTTTGTCATGCTCCTGCGCACGCAGCCGACCTTGAACGCTCGGGTGTCCATGTCATAATACAGCTCCGCTCGATTTTCGGATTTATGACAGACGAATCCCGCAAGAACAAGAAAAAAAGCGCGCCGGCTTTTCGCTCCGGCTACGTTGCGATCATCGGCCGGCCCAACGTCGGCAAATCGACCTTGCTCAACCGGATTCTCGGCGAGAAGGTCGCCATCGTCTCGCCCAAGCCGCAGACCACGCGCAACCGCGTCAGCGGCATTCGCACCACCGCGGCGTCGCAGATCATCTTCATCGATACGCCGGGCATCCATCAGGGCCACTCGCTGATCAACCGCCGGCTGATGGACACCGCGCTCCAGACCCTCGACGACGTCGACGGCGTGCTCTGGCTCCTCGACGCGCACGATCGCATCAAGCAGGACGAAGAGCGGATCGCCGAGACTCTGCGCGGCGTGGAGACGCCGGTGCTGATCGTGCTCAACAAGATCGATCTCGTCGCCAAGGGCAGGCTGCTGCCGCTGATGGAAAAATGCGCCACGCTTTTGCCGGGCAAAGAGATCGTGCCGGTGAGCGCGCTCCAAGGCGAAGGCTTGGAAATAGTTCTCGACATCGTCGAGCGCTGGCTGCCCGAAGGGCCGCAGTATTTTACCGAGGGCGAGCATACCGATCAGACCGAGCGCTTTCTCGCCTCCGAAATCGTCCGCGAAAAAGTTTTTTTGCTGACGCGCGAGGAGATTCCCTACGGCGTCGCCGTGACCATCGATGAGTTCACCGAAAAAGAAGAAAAGAATCTGATCGTGATCGCGGCGACGATCCACACCGAGCGGGACTCGCACAAGGGCATTCTCATCGGCAAGCACGGCAGCATGCTGAAGGAGATCGGCAAGCAGGCGCGCGAGGAACTCGAGGGTTTGCTCGGCTGCCGAATTTTTCTCGAGCTGTTCGTGCGCGTCGATGCCGGCTGGACCCAGGATCCGCGCTCGCTGACCGAAATGGGGTTGTAATGCCGTCTTTGTCATCATCCCGCAGGGCCAATGCAGAGGCGCCCGCAGGCAAACTTCCGTTGGTCGCCATCGTCGGCCGGCCCAACGTCGGCAAATCGACTCTATTCAATCGCCTGATCGGCGCGCGCAAGGCGATCGTCGACGACTTGCCCGGGGTGACCCGCGATCGTAATTATGCCGAGGCGCTCTGGGCAGGGCGGCGCTACCGGCTGATCGATACCGGCGGCCTCGATGCCAACTCTGGGCGCGCGCTTGACGAGAGCGTGCAAAGCCAGAGCCGGCACGCGCTCGACGAAGCCGACGTGATTCTGTTTTTATTCGACGGCAAGGGCGGGCTCAATCCGCTTGACCGCGAAGCCGTCGATCTGTTGCGCCGCTCCGGCAAGCCGGTGTTCTTCGCGGTCAACAAACTGGACTCCAGACAGCGCGCCGACAATCTCTACGAGTTTTACGCGCTCGGCATCGAGCCGCTCTACTCGATTTCCGCCGAGCATGGCCTGGGCATTCCCGACTTGATGGATGATTTGATCAGCCGCTTCCCGCCGGATCCAGTTGCCGACGAGAACGAGATGGTTGCCGAGGACCCCCCGCCTCAGCGTGTCGCGATCGTCGGGCGGCCCAACGTCGGCAAGTCGACTCTGACCAATCGCTTGCTCGGCTACGAGCGTTCCGTAGTCGATGCCGCGCCGGGCACGACCCGCGATTCCCTCGATGCGCCGTTTCAATTGCTCGGCGAGCCATGCATTTTAATCGATACCGCCGGCATCCGGCGCAAGGCGCGTATCGACGATCGCATCGAGCGCTTCAGCGTCAGCCGATCTCTGCAGGCGGTGGATCGCGCCGATTTGATCATCCACGTGATCGACGGGCCCGAAAGCGCCACTGACCAAGATGCGCAGGTTCTGAGTTACGCCTGTCAGCGCGGCAAGGCTGTGGTGCTCGCGGTGAACAAATGGGACCTGGTGTCTAAGAGCGGCGGCACGGTGGAAAAATATCGCGCCGAAGTCAATTACCGGCTGGCGTTTTTGGAATTCGTGCCGATTGTGTTCATCGCCGCGGCGACCGGTTACGGCCTGCGCGGCCTTTGCGAGACCGCCGCCCGGGTTTTGAAATCCTATCGGCGCAAGGTCTCGACCTCGGCAGTCAATCAGGCTCTGCAAAAAATCGTCCGCGCCCACAGTGCGCCGCTTGCGCGCGGCAAGCCGGTAAAGTTTTTCTACGCCACTCAAAGCGGCACCCGCCCGCCGACGTTCACCGTTTTCGTCAATACGCCGGGCGGTGTGCTGGATAGCTATAAAAAATATTTGATCCACCAATTGCAGCAGCAACTGGGTTTCGAGCAAACTCCGATCCGTCTCGATCTCCGCGCCCGGCGCGAGGTTAAACCGAGAAGGCGCGCCTAGTTCAAGACTCGCTGCGCACGTTCCATTGGCCGCGCAACAATTTTTTTGTGCGCGGCAAACGCTTTGGAAAATCAGTGACTTCGCAAGATTCGCGTGCTCTCCGCAAGACGTGCCGGAGCGCCGCTGGCTAGCGTTCACCGCCAAATTGCCTTATCATTTGAATCTCGTTTCCGTTGGCCGCGCTTGCAACAATGCTCTGGCGCTCCGGTTTGACAAAGCTCTGACGAGTATGATTCAGGCATCATTATCTTTCGAGAAGGGATTTTCATTGCCGGTTTTGTCGCAAGACGAATGCGCGCCGTGGCTCGCGCTCGCGCGCGTGAAGGGCCTGGGCGGGGTCGGCTTGAAAAAACTCATCAGCCGCTTCGGCGATGCGCGCGCAGTATTTTCTCTTCTTGCGCCGTCCGATTTGGCGGAAGTCGAAGGACTTCATCGCGACGTGGTCGACGAAATCGTTGGGTTTTCCGACTGGGCTGAGGTCGACGCTGAAATCGGCCGCGCCCGCACCGCTGGCATTGCGATCGTGCCGTTCGGCGCCCCCGGCTACCCCGAGCGGCTGCGCATGATCGCTGACCCGCCGGCATGTTTGTATATAAAAGGTGGGCTTGTGGCGGGGGACGACAGAGCGGTGGCAATCGTCGGCTCGCGCAGTTCCAGTGATTACGGGCGGCGCGTCGCGCGCGATCTAGCGCGCGGACTCGCCTCTTTGGGATTTACCGTGGTCAGCGGCATGGCGCGCGGCATCGATGGCGCTGCGCATGAGAGCGCGCTTCAAGCCGGCGGCCGGACCATCGCCGTGCTGGGATCGGGGGTCGAGCGCGCCTATCCGGCAGAGCACGAATTGCTTTATCGGCGCATTGCCGCCGGCGGCGCCGTGATCTCCGAGTTGCCCATCGGTACGCGGCCGATGGCGTTCAATTTCCCCGCGCGCAACCGCCTGATCAGCGGCCTTTCGCTCGGGGTGATCGTCGTCGAGGCCACCGAAAAGAGCGGTTCGCTCATCACCGCGGCCTCGGCGCTGGAGCAGGGTCGGGAGGTTTTCGCCGTGCCAGGTCAGGTCGGGTCGAGCCGCAGTCGCGGCGCCCACCGATTGATCCGCCAGGGCGCCAAGCTGGTGGAAACCGTCGAAGATGTAGTCGAAGAGATCGCGCCGCAATTGTCGGCGCGCGCCGCGGGCGCCCGGCCGGCCGCGCCAGAGCTGGCGGCAAACGCGAGCGCGGCGGCGCGAACAATTTTTGCATTGCTCAGCGATAGCTCCCTGCATGTCGATCAAGTGATCGAGCAAACCGGTCTGCCGGTGTCGCGGGTACTCGAAACATTATTGGAATTGGAACTGCAGGGCCTGCTGCATCAGGCACCGGGAAAAATCTATTCCGCAGCAAGATAAAATCGCTAGCGAATATCCAAACGAGTTTGAGTCATGGCAGCCAAGAACCTAGTTATCGTTGAATCGCCATCCAAAGCCAAAACCCTGGAAAAATATCTGGGGCGGGATTTTCAGGTGAAGGCCTCGGTCGGGCACGTGGTCGATCTGCCCAAGAGCAAGCTCGGCGTGGACGTCAAAAAAAATTTCGCGCCGGATTTCATCGTGATCCAGGCGAAGAAAAAAGTCATCGACGACCTCAAGAAAGCCGCCAAGGGCAAGCAGAACATCTACCTGGCGTCGGACCCTGACCGCGAAGGCGAGGCGATCGCCTGGCACATCGCCGGACAGGTCGTAAAAAACCACAAGCGCGTGCACCGCGTGCTGATCAACGAAATCACCAAGAAGGCGGTGCAAGAAGCGATCGCCAATCCGTTGGAGCTCGACCGCAACAAGTTCGACGCTCAGGTGGCGCGCCGCGTACTCGATCGGCTGGTCGGCTACAAGATCAGCCCGCTGCTCTGGAACAAGGTGCGGCGCGGTTTGAGCGCCGGGCGGGTGCAGTCGGTAGCGGTGCGTCTGGTCTGCGAGCGCGAAAAAGAGATCCGCGCCTTCGAGCCGGTCGAATACTGGTCCTTGACGGCGCTCCTCGAAGGCCGCCTGCCGCCATCCTTCAAAGCCAAACTGGCGCAGTGGAAAGGCCAGAAGGTCGACAACAAAAAGTTTCGTCTGGAAAACGACGAGACCGTCCAGGGCATCGTCCGCTCGCTGGAGGGCGCGCGCTGGATCATCGGCGACGTAGAAAAGAAAGAGCGGCGCCGCTATCCGGCGCCGCCGTTCGTGACCAGCAAACTGCAGCAGGAGGCCTCGCGCAAGCTCGGTTTTCAGCCCAAGCGCACCATGCAGCTGGCGCAGCATCTCTACGAAGGCGTCGAGCTCGGCAAAGAAGGCTCGGTGGGATTGATCACCTACATGCGCACCGATTCGACCCGGGTCTCCAACGAAGCGCTCGACGCCGTGCGCAAACACATTGGAACCCATTACGGCAAAGACTACGTACCGGGAAAGCCCAACACGTTTCGCTCCAAGAAGGGCGCGCAGGACGCCCATGAGGCGATTCGCCCGACTTCGTTGGAATACGCGCCCGAGCGGGTGCGCCGCTACCTGCGCCGCGATCTCTTCCAGCTCTATTCTCTGATCTGGGACCGTTTCGTTGCAAGCCAGATGGTGCCGGCGGTGTACGATCAAACCGCTTTCGAAATTTCCATCAACGAAGCGCTGTTTCGCGCCACCGGGCAGCAGATCAAGTTCGACGGCTTCATGAAGGTCTACATCGAGGGCCGCGATGAGCGCGGCGCACAGGCCAACGGCGAGGACGAAGAAGACGAGGCTCAGGATCTGGATGGCGTGCTGCCGGATCTGCAGAAAGGCGATGATCTCAAGCTTTTGTCCCTCG
>Ga0207707_10003810_pt1 | contig 13364 bp, 9 predicted proteins | sample KBSC83BmetaG_FD_184336 | JGI IMG/M metagenome (GOLD analysis project Ga0207707, IMG submission 184336) | Corn rhizosphere microbial communities from Kellogg Biological Station, Michigan, USA - KBS C8-3B metaG (SPAdes) (version 2) | ecosystem: Host-associated > Plants > Roots > Rhizosphere ...
AACGCCATACCATTTTCACTGCCGTAGATTATACGCGCCGGATAAAGCCGGTGATCGTCGGGGTAGCGGTACTCCTGGTAATTGTAACCGACCACATCGAGGTTTTCGGGGAAGCTGGTTTTGTTGGACATCACCACACCCGCTAATGCTGCCGTAACGGGACGCGATTCATCATAGCGTTTTACCACGGCTGTCAAAAGCTTTGACAGTTCTCCCAACCTGCTCGCCGGCGGATGATCGGGCAGGTAACCTCTTCCATATATCTGCGGATTACGACCCGTGTTTAATATCGGGTCCGAATAGGGATCGTTGGGATAATCTATCTCATTTCCTATGCTCCACAGGATGACACTCGGATGATTCCGGTCGCGAAGAACCATGTCGCCCAGATCTTTGTCGTACCAGTCCCTGAAATATTCGTGATAGCCGTCTTTACCCGGTGTGCCGGCATTCCAGCCGTTTATCCATTTGTTTTTACCGGCTTCCCATTCATCAAAAGCTTCATCAATAACCAGGAAGCCCAATGCATCACATAATTTATATAACTCTTCGGCATGCGGGTTATGGCTCATTCTGATAGCATTGCATCCCATTTCCTTCAGGAACCGGAGACGCCTGTACCATACTTCCTCCGGTACCGCAACGCCTAAGGCCCCGGCATCGTCGTGGATGCAGACTCCCTTCAGTTTCATGTTCTTCCCATTCAGAAAAAAACCTTTGTCTGCATCAAACCGGATATCCCGTATTCCTACTTTATTTTTCACCTCATCCGTTTGCTTACCATCGGAGATCACCGAGACAAGGAGATTATACAGGGACGGATTTCCGACAGACCATAATTGCGGATCTTTTACCTTAAATGAAAGATCGGTTAAAATACTGTCGCCTGTTTTCAGGGTTAACTTTTTATCTGCTGCAGCCACCGTTTTACCATCGGGATTCACCAGCCTGCATTGCACAGAAACACCGGCGCTTTTTCCCGATCCGTTTACAATGGCTACGTTTACATTCGCCGTCGCCTCCCCCACTGAAACTTCCGGTGTTGTAAAGCCGACTCCCCACAAACCGATATGCACCGGCTCTGTGGTTATCAGATACACATTGCGGTAAATACCGGATCCCGTGTACCATCTGGAATCGGCAAATTCCGAATGATCAACCCGTACGGCCAGTACATTTTCAGCACCGGTTATTAAATACGGTGTCAGTTCATACTGGAAAGAAATGAACCCGTTTGGCCTTTTTCCCAGGGAATGCCCGTTTATCCATACTTCGCTGTTTTTGTATACGCCATCGAAATAGATAAAGGTCTTTTTGTTTTTCCTGTCAGCCAATACCGTAAATGTTTTGCGGTACCAGCCAATGCCGGCGGGTAAAAATGCCGTGCCGCTCGCCCATTCCTGACTAAACGGGCCTTCAATACTCCAGTCGTGGGGCAGATCTACGATGCACCAGTTCCGGTCATCGAACTTTGCCGTTTCCCCCTTTACTACATCTCCTTTATGAAACTTCCAGTTACTGTTGAACAGCATACTGTTCCCGGCAAACTGGGTGTGCCCCTCATAACAAGTCAGTGTCAAAAAAAAATAGACAATAATTCTTTTCATCATGGAATTCATATAAGCGTGGTAGTAGTTTCCTGCAAAGTCAGGCACCCTTCAATATCCTGGCAGCTCCCGCATAGGGCGCGGGTTGTATCGAACCATCCGCCGCCGGCATGCCATACTGGATGCCTGCGCCAAACAGCAGGATCATACCGGGCCCCGTTTCAAAACGATCCATGGGCGCCAGCCGGTAATGGGCTGCGGGCTGTAGATGGTTCGCCACCGCCCATTCCGTGTAAACCGGAACATAACCGGGCATCAGCGATCTTGCGGCATTATAATTGCCGGTTCTTTCGTTAAACTGATAATCACTGACGGCAGTTAAAGCGAGCGCAATCCGGTAATAGGCATAACGCGGATGCGGGAAGAAATTCATAGCGGACTGCAGCGCGGGAAGGGTTACTTCGGCAGTTGCGGATGAGGAATCGATCTGCACGGTCAGGGACTGGCGGATGACGGAATCGAAAAGGGTCTGCCGGTTATAGCTGAAGCTGCCGAGGAAATCCGGCTGGAGAGAAAAAAGAATGGATCTTTTTCCTTTCGGATTTACGGTATCGGCCGTCTGGATTTTTTTCACCAGCGCATTCAAGGGGCCGGAGATATTGTAGTCGGCGAGCGGCCTGAGCGCTTCGAGTCCCGCCCGGATCCCGGCAGCCACGCGGGTCACGGCTCTCCATTCGTTGTTCAGCTGGCGGGTGGATTCAAAGGCAGGCGCTGTTTTGATCTGTCTTTTAGAAGCGCCCCCTTTGGTTCGCAGAATGCCCTTATCATGGCCACGCATTTTGTAGCCGGAGATATTACCGATGCTGCCGGTAAAACCAAAATTGTTGTCCTGCGTAGCCATGTGACAGGGTTGAGTATACTTAAAGACTGATATAAGCCTGCTTAAATTTAAATATTTCATGGAATAAAGCCAAAATAAAGCCAGTGATAAGCCAGATCTTTCAGATCAGGCTTATCACTGGCTTATTACTGGGTTATCACTGGGTTATCACTGGGTTATTGAGGGCACGATATCCTCTTCATATACTTGTCATATACTGCAGAACAACCATCGAACTCAACTCTCCTGATCGTAGCAATTTGCTACGTTGTGCTGCCAATCACGGTAAGGACAACCAGCCGGCTGCTTGCAGGAGCCGGGCTTTTTTTACTTTTGGTAAAAATAAGGAAAGGCAATTGAAATAAAATATCTGGCGGATTTCCTTCCTTCCGGTAACACCACAATGAATCATGCATCCACAAGCATCGCGCCGGGCGGCCGCCCAACCTACTGGCTCACCCGCTTTCTCCTGCTTCGGCTGCTGGGGGCCATCTATGCCGTGGCTTTTCTTGTGGCGATCCACCAGATCGTTCCGCTGATCGGAGCCGATGGACTCCTTCCTGTGGGCGCGTTCCTCGATCGTGTTGCGGATATGCTCGGATCACGTGGCGCAGGATTCGTACGTCTGCCCTCTCTCTTCTGGTTCGCGCATTCCGATGCCAGCCTCCTTACGGCGGCATGGATCGGATTTGTACTTTCCTGCGTTGTGCTGGCGGGTTTCGCGAACGCGCTGCTGCTAACTGTTCTCTGGTTGCTGTACATGTCCTTCGTGCACGTCGGACAGGACTGGTATAGTTACGGATGGGAGATCCAGCTGCTCGAAACGGGATTCCTCGCCATCTTTCTCTGTCCGCTATTGGACGCGCGTCCCTTCCCGCGGCGCGCAGCACCGATGCGGGTCATTATCCTTTTCCGCTGGTTAACCTTCCGGATCATGTTTGGCGCGGGACTGATCAAGATCCGCGGCGACGAAGTGTGGCGCAACGGCACTGCACTCTATTATCATTTCGAAACGCAGCCCCTGCCCGGTCCGCTGAGCCGCTGGTTTCATTTTCTGCCCCGCGCAGTGTTGAGAATGGGCGTATGGTTTAATTTCCTCGCGGAACTGGTCGCGCCTTTGTTTGTTTTCTGGCTACGTATCGGGCGACATATCGCGGGAGTCATTATCGTGATGTTACAGGTGATTCTCGTGCTCAGCGGCAATCTTTCTTTTCTCAACTGGCTTACTATTCTTCCTGCCCTGGCCTGTTTTGACGATGGGTTCTGGTCGCGGATCCTTCCCCGTTCCCTTGTGCAGCGTGCGGAGCAGGCAGCCACCCGCGCGGAGCCCTCCCGGCCCATGCTCATCACTTCGCAGGTCCTCGCCGCTGCCATCGCAGTGCTCAGCATCCAGCCCGTGATCAACATGCTGTCGCCCCGGCAGATCATGAATACCTCCTTTGATCCGCTCGATCTGGTGAACACGTACGGTGCATTCGGAACTGTGGGCCGCGAACGCTTGAATATCGTTTTTGAAGGAACGATGGATGCGGTGCCCGATGACAGCGCGGACTGGAAAGCTTATCCTTACAAAGGCCTGCCTGTCGATCTGCACAAACGGCCGCCGCAGGTCGCTCCTTACCAGCTGCGCATGGACTGGCAACTCTGGTTCGCCGCCATGTCAACTCCGGAAGAATATCCGTGGACGCTAAACCTGGTCTGGAAACTGCTGCACAACGATCCCGGCGCGGTCAGCCTGTTCGCCGCAAATCCCTTTCCGGGTAAACCGCCGCGCTACATCCGGGCGGTGCTCTACCGGTATTCTTTTGCACCCCGAGGCAATGCCGGCAGCCGCTGGTGGAATCGCGAGCGGGTTGGCGATCTCTGGCTTCCTGCCATGTCTATCAACGATCCACGCCTGACTGAATTCCTGAAACAGAATGGGTGGAAATAACATCGTTTATCCGCAATGGCGGTCCAAAAAATTAATCGATTGTCCCTGATACAACGTTTCCGTATCGCCTTTCAAAAGCGGGCACCCGATTGCTCGATATCCCAAATTTTACCTGTCAGATTGAATTGCAAAAAGATATCCTTCGCCTCCTGCATGGTCCATTTTTCCCATTCCGGATTTAAATGATTACCGTACCAGCTTTTTGAAAATTGCCACACATTGGCAATAGACTGTACATCGCCTTTCGGAATATCATGTCTTTTCGTCCATGCATTAATCTGCTCCTCATCTTTAAACACAAGCATATTACTGCAGGTATAAATTACATTATCCCATGCTTTTTTCATGGGTATCGGGAAATGGACCAGGAGTTCCTTCTCCTGTATCTCTCCGTTTATTATGTGAATAACCACCTGTTCATCATGAGCGCCTAAATTTGTTGTAATGGTCAGATCCTCTTTTAAAAGTGCTGAAACGCCCAATGAACACCAGGCACAGTTACCCCACCATTGTCCCCTCGTTGATTTCACAAGAAAGTTAGTAGGCGCCAATGAAAATGGATGTATCACCCAAATTTTAGGGGCTTTGGGATGCAATACAACAGCATGATACTCCTGTAAATCGTAAAGCGCCTGCTCAACCAGACCCGTATCCGTTTTTAATATTCCGGATAAAGCATTTATATCCGGTGCAAATCCATTGTCAATGATGTGTTTAATGATGGTATAATGCAAAAACCCCCGGGTTATCATGTAAATATATTTTAAAAAAAACCGGTAGCAGGCTGGCTGTCATTGCTGTAAATGCTGCAATTAAAATTACATTTTATTTTAATTCATTCTACATTAGAAAAGGATTAAAAAGCGGATTAAATTCAGATGACCCACAAACTTGAAGCCGATGGCATTCAACTGAAATTTGGAAACAGAGTAATTCTTTCTGACATCTATTTAAAATGTGAGACCGGAAAGATAACTGGTCTTTTAGGCAGGAATGGCCAGGGCAAATCCTGTTTAATGAAGGCGATCTATGGGCCTTTAAAATGCGAAAAGTCAATCCGCATCGATAATGTACCTCAATACGAAGCATTTAAACGACCTGACTTATTAATGTTCCTTCCGCAATTCAATTTTATTCCAAAAGGTCTTTCCTTAAAAAGAGTGTTCGACGATTTTGATTTGGACTATTCACTCTTTGAAAAAAGATTTACAGGATCCACAACAGGATATAAATCCAACATTAGAAATTTATCCGGCGGAGAGCACAGACTGGTAGAATTATATATCATCGTAAAGTCAATAACTCGTTTCGTCATTCTTGATGAACCCTTTACGCCCCTAAATCCCATTCAGGCAGAGGAAGTAACAAAATTGCTTTTAGAAGAAAAAGGAAATAAAGGCATCTTAATAACAGATCACCTGTTTAAGCATATTACAGATATTTGCGATAGTTTATATCTGCTGGCAGACGGGAAAATTCATTTAGCAAAAGAAATAGAGGACATCGAAGCGCTTGGTTACGCAAAGCTTTGATGAAGGCAGGTGCCTGCGGGAACGCTTAGTCGCCTTTTAGCAATTGTTTTCTGGAAGTGTATATCACCGGCTCCCCCAATTCCGCCTCCAGCTTAGCGATGGTTCTGAGCGTTAAATTATGATTGCCCTTTAACCATTTGTTTATTTCAGAGGGCTTTTTCTTCATCTTTATAGCTAAATCCTTTTGCGTGTATCCTTTTGCCAGAAGAATCTCATTAATCCGCATTACAATATCTGTGTACTGACGAACAAAAATCCGGACGTCTTCCGGGATTTCGTTTTGTATCCTTTTTGCAACCGTGCTTCTCATACTATTAAATTTTATAAAAGAATTTCTTCGTCGCCGGTATCGGTTAATATTTTCCTGGCACTTTCATCCACGACGATTTCGCCATTCCTTAGCGCTTCCTCAATTCGCTCCGCAAATTTACATGCATCACGCCATTTCATGAGTATGTCTTTACTTCCTTGATTTGTCCACGAAGATTTGACTCCGCCATTAAATAAAATAACAATATCGGATCGGTTACGAACTCTTAAAGCATACAATCTCAATGGAAATTCCGGATATAAAAAAGCAATGCCTCCCAGCGTAACTTTCCCCCTGTCCGGCAGACCCACCACTTCATTTTCAAACCGGTTAAACAATTGGTCAACAGCTCCGTGATCATCGCCTATGCTATCCAAAATAAAAGACAATAACTGCCGGGTAGTATTTTTGAATTCGGGAATGGCATCATATTTATTAAAGAATTTATCGGTCTCATTTTCCGCCGCATCATCCTGTCTCACGGTATAAAAGCTGCATTTATGCCCTTCATTATCCCAAAGTTCCACAGCAAAGGTATTCACTTATAAGTTAATTTACAAATTTTGATATCTAAAAAGGTTCAGTATAAACCTGGAGACAGCTGTAAAACTAAAAGCAGAGAGCAATTAACGACAGGGTGCTTTAACGGCAAACAGCCGGTATTTTTAACGGAAAGTTCCTTTGCACACCTGCTTGCAGGAAATAAAAACAGTTTAACTTACTTCCTTCCAAATGCCACCCGCTATCCGAAAAAATATGCTCCGGGAAATCATCGCGCTCATCCGGCAATCGCTCCGGGGTGAAGAGCGGGACTATACGCGGGGAAGCATCCGGAAAGCGGTGGTCCTGCTGGCGATTCCGATGATCCTTGAATTAAGCCTGGAGAGCGTGTTTGCAGTGGTGGACATGTTTTTTGTTGGAAAGCTGGGGCAAAACGCCATCGCCACGGTGGGTCTGACGGAATCGGTGGTCACCCTGGTCTATTCTGTCGCCATCGGCCTGAGCACCGCGGCAACAGCTATTGTGGCGAGAAGAACCGGCGAGAAAGATCCGGAGGCGGCGGCACATGCGGGCGCACAATCGATCCTCGTTTCCGTTGTCATCAGCATACTTATCAGTGTGGCCGGCGTTATATTCGCAGGGGATATTTTATCTTTTATGGGAGCCAGCCGGGAAGTTGTTGCTGAAGGAGCCATATTCACGCGTATCATTTTCGGAGGCAGCCTGGTGATCCTGTTACTATTCCTGATCAATGGCATTTTCCGCGGTGCAGGGGACGCGGCTATGGCCATGAAAAGTCTGTGGTTCGCCAGCATTACGAATATTATTTTATGCCCGGTATTCATTCATTTTTTTGGATTGAAGGGAGCAGCGATTGCCACCGTAACCGGAAGGGCTGCCGGGGTATTTTACCAGTGTTATCATTTGATGAAAGGGAAAGGAATACTAAAATTAAAGCGCCGTCATTTCCGGACCGATTACCGGGTCATTCAATCGCTTATTAAAATCGGATGGCCGGCAACTTTTCAATTTATCATTGCCAGCGGCAGCTGGATCTTTATCGCACGGCTGGTTGCAGAAACCGGCGGAACAACGGCATCTGCCGGTTACCAGATTGCGCTCCGGAATGTTGTTTTCTTCATTCTGCCGGCCTGGGGCTTAAGTAATGCAGCAGCTACCTTAGTCGGCCAGAATCTCGGAGCGAAAGAAACAATGCGTGCTGAACGCAGTGTGTTGCTGACCGCAAAATACAATGCCGTTTTCATGAGCTTTGTGATGCTGCTGTTCCTTTTCTTTGCAAACCCGATTATCAGCATATTTTCTCAGGATGCCGCCGTTATAGGCTACGGCGCCCGGTCGTTGCAGATCATCGGATCGGCCTATATTTTTTACGGGATAGGAATGGTGATGACGCAGGCCCTGAACGGATCCGGAGATACCCGCACGCCCACTATCATCTACCTGATCGGCTTCTGGCTGTTGCAGATTCCGCTGGCATATTTTCTGTCGAAAGGACTCGACATGAAATCCACCGGCGCATTTATTGCGATACCGGTTGCCGAAACATTCATTGCCCTGCTGGCCTGGTATTATTTTAAAAGGGGGAAATGGAAGACCGTTAAGGTATAGCGGGAGATCAAAGTTCTATAGCCAGCAGTTCACTGCCCAGCCGGTGAAAGGCAGTTTCAATCTTTTTAGCCTGTGCAAGCCTGGGTGTCTTTAGTCCGGAGGCATAGTGCCGGATCTGCTTTTGATTAATCCCGGTCATCCGCTCCGGCGCGGCATTGGTAAAAACTTTCCTGTAATAATTCAGGAGACTGATCGTATCGAAACGAAAAATTAATTTATAATCAGCTTTCAGCACAGCCGGTATATTTTCGGGTTTATGACCAGTCGGCCGGCGATGGTCTTCATCTTCCGATCCGCCTTTCTTGCTTTCCTGTAATTCTTCGGATGACGGCGATAACGCTGATCCAGACCTAGCTTTTTTATTGTGCACCGGCAGCTCTGTCTGAGCTCAATATTTTGTTCTTCAGCTATCGCTACACATTTATTAGTTATTTTCCGGTGCAGTTTATCATCCGTCGGATAAGTAATATTCTTCTCCTGTACTGTCGTATCCACTGTTCCTTCATTTTCATTGCCGTCCTTACCGTTGATGCGAATGCTCTCTTTGAAAATGAGTTCTATTCCGGATTCACCAATACGGTTTCGAAAGTGGACCAACTCGGAAGCCTCGCAGGGAACTCCGCAGGCATCCACATCCTGTCTATATCTTAGCCCTTTTTAAGGGCCGATTATTTATATTCACCCAAGCTGATATCTGCCGCCTGACTATAACCGGAAATACATTCCCATACTATTATTGAATGTATCCATAATATTCATCATCTGTTGCACAATCCCACCAAACGGGGACACTCCAAATATTTGGATCGGCTGCGTGACGATTTACGGCAACGGCATTTGACAGGTTGTAGTTTAGCTCCAGGGTTGTAGGTAACTTCCAGCGGCGCGGCCAGTAGGTTGGATCAGTTTTGGATCCGCCTGTGTATAGGGCTGCACCGGCAAATAATGGCCCCCGGTCAAACCCGGGATAAACCACGCCAAAGCCCTCTACATTACCTGCGCTAAAATTGAACCGGCGCATATCGTTCCAGTTCTCAATGCTGCAACCCATTGCAATATATTTTTGCAACATAATGTCTGACATGGTTAAATCACCGCCGCCCTGAGAAACGGCAGGGCTTGAAAGATAAGCAGCAATGGCAGTTTGATCCATAGGCGCCATATCCGGATTATTAGCAGCATAGCCGGTGCCCTGCCAAATGGTTAACTTGGCCTGCATCATATCCAGGTGGGCCTGGATACCCGCTATATAGGCCGTGTAAGCATCCGCGGTATTCCCTTTTCTCATTTCAACTTCAGCCTTTATAAAGCACATCTCATGGTAAGTCAAAATCTCCTGGTCGGAAACAGGACGAACCTGATACGAACCGGTGGAACCAACTACACCTGCCGTTCCCGCGGCTGCTGAAGGGTACCAGTTAAGGTTTGTGATACTGTTTACGCCGGTTGTTCCATACTGGAGAGAACAGCTGCGCAAATTTACATAAGCGGTATCTCCGGCATATAAATAATTCGTGCTGTTTATATATATGGAACCCGCCTTGTAGGTTACCGTTATACTATTTCCATTAACTGTATAAGTTCGTCCTGACTGATCCAACGCAGCCTTAAAGTTCGCAAAAGCCGTTGCATCATCAATCGTATAAGTTTTTTGCACATCTGAAGCAGCATAAGTTGGCGTTACAATAGAAGTAGGGCCTCCATTCACCAACCGGGTTGCCGGACCGTAAGTATCAACGCCCACTGAACGATTCCAGGAATAAGATATCGCGTTGCCGCTGGCATCAAGTTGCACATCAGTCATGGAAGCAGGTACAATTTTACTCATCCGGGGATCTGTAATACCGGAGCCACGCATATTCGTCAGCAGGTTATAATAGTATTGAGAAATACGTTGATTACTTCCTTCGGCCGCATAATCCCAGTTCCCGTTTGTTACAACGGGGTCGCCTATCAGATAATCGGTTTGGGCACTGGTGTTATAGCCCGGACCGATTGTATTATCGTTATTAGACTGAGGACCCTGGGACAAACAATATAGAATAGAGTCTGCATTATACAGGTCCGATTTCTTTGACAGCTTAAGCATGTAGCGGGCTTTCAATCCCCAGCATAGTTTTATCCACTTGCTGACATCCCCGCTATTCCACAAATCTCCATCAGCAAGTTTGGGTGCAGCGGCATCCTGCGTTTCACTGAACAAACTGATGGCCTCATTCAACTTTGCCATACATCCATTGTAAATAGCTTTGCCGTCATCAAAAGCAGGGCTTGGGTTCCCTGTCAACGCCTGCGTGTAAGGCATTTCGCCATAAATATCCAGCATTAGCATAAAACCAAGCGCATGGAATACATCAGCGGCAGCCATATAATGATAGGCGCCTTTTTGTTTGGCAGCATTGTACATATCGTTGAGGTTGGAAGCTGTTGTCACAAACCACTGTTGGTAAGGGGTTGTATTACCCGTTTGTGCTATCCATGTTGTAGATAATGCATTAGCAGTACCAGCGTTGCTATAATAAACCCCCGCAATGCATGCAGTACGGAAATTGGAAACCCCGGAGGTATACTGGTAAAAATGTTCGATCCAGGGCAACCTGTTTTGAATCAATACGCTTGAATTGTTTGGATTATTCGGATCCGTATTCACATCCAGCCACTTTTTACAGGAAGCCGAACCTAATATGAGTACGCAAGCCAATATGATATATTTTAATTTTTTCATGACTAATATTTTCATTGGTTAAAACGTAATATTTACCCCGAAAGTGAAACTGGCTACAGCAGGCACTCCCAGGTAATCAATACCGGTGGAACCCGAGCCTCCTGTTCCTCCTGCAGCACTTACTTCAGGATCCATTCCCTTGTAGTTTGTCCAGGTAAATAAATTGGTGCCCACTGCTGTAGCAGAGAGTTCTTTGATGATTTTTTTATTGTGCAGCATTCCGGTGAAATCATACGTTAACGACAAAGAACGCAGCTTCACCCAATTTACCGAAGTAATAAAATTCATGGAATTGGCTGCGTAGTTTGCCCAATACTGTTGAATTATATACGTACCGGATTCTGTTGTCCCGTTTATATCATAAGACTGATCTGCCTGGTAAGTTTGGGTAAAATCAGCTCCTGTCTGGCTGTTGACTCCGGTTACGGTCACCGATTGGCGATCATTCTGCGTGGTTCTTTTACTTAAACCGTTCGTAACCAAAGCATACTCCGTACCGTTATACACGTCTCCTCCCTTTCGAATGTCGAGAAGAAAGGATAATATAAATTTTTTGTACCGGAACGTATTATTAAAACCACCGATGAAATCCGGTTCGCGGTTACCGACGATCGGATTGTTGGTATTAAGTTTATATAATCCTGTTGTAGGATCTACCTGGTAGGGGCCGTCCGGAAGTTCATTCCCTTTGGCATCTGCCTGATGCAAAAACCGTGTACCGGTCATACCAAGGAAATACCCGCCGTTGGGAATGGATGCTGCTTTTACGGTTCCGAATTGGGCATCCGTCGGATAAAAATAAGCTACGCCCGGCAGGAACGTTCCCAGTCTGCCTTTGTTATAGGAGAAATTCAACATTACGTCCCATCCGAAATCCTTATGTGCTACCGGTTTACCGGTAACCGCTATTTCCATCCCGTTGTTAATTACCGAACCTGAGTTGATAGAAGTCAGAATATACCCGCTGGCATTGGACAGGCGCGGCTGGGCAATCTGATTCTGTGTCTGGCTGTGATAGTATGTATAATCCAGCCCAATGCGACCGTTCAGAAATCTCAACTCGCCACCAACTTCCCAGGAATCTTGAATTTCAGGTTTTAAAAGAGGATTTCCACTGGTGTACTGATTGCCAATTCCCGTAAAGGCGCCGATGCTGATCGGATTATTGACATACGTAAGGGTGGCATAAGGATTTGCATCTTTACCAACCTGTGCCCAGCTAGCCCGGACCTTGCCGAATGAAAGAATCGTATTCCTGGGCAACAGTTCCGTAAAAACAAAAGAACCGCTGACAGAAGGATAGAAATAGGACCTGTTGTCCAGGGGTAATGTGGACGACCAGTCATTACGTCCCGTTGCAGTAAGATAGGCAATGTTTTTATACGATACTCCCACTTCTCCGTAAGCTCCTACCAGACGCTTTCTGGTTGTTCCATCCTTAAAAAATTGATTCTCCGTTGCTATATTACCGAAGCTGATCGTACCGGCAGTAATAAAGTTGGATCCCCAGTGATTTTGACTTACCCATTCCGTATTTTCCGAGGTGGTACCCAACATCAGGTGCGTATCAAAATCTCCGAACGCGTGGTGAAAATTGCTCATCACGGTGGTGCTGATATAGGTATAATCATACAGATCTTTGCTCAGACGCCCGTTCTGATACACCGGACTCACGGCGGAACCCGGGGCGATATAGGTATAATCATTCGTGCTGTACTGGTCATAACCCAAACGGGCGATAATATCCCACCAGCTTGCAATTTTATAATTGCCATTGATGCCTCCGGTGATACGCCTGGTTTGTGACGACAGTTTATTCTGATTGATAATCCAGTAAGGATTGTCCTGATCGTCTTCCAGTGCAACAGTTCCGGCAAATTTTCGATATTGTGTGCCATCCGGATTGATGTAATTCTTCATGTTGAACACCTGAGGCCAGCTATACAGCGCTCCCATGCTCCCCACCCCGTCAATTCCAAGACCGGACCATAAGCCGGCCGTAGTTAAGGTTTTGTCGGTGTTGGCAACGGAATAGGCAACATTTGCATCCAGTGTCAGACGCCCGTATTTTTGTTCACCATTAAAACGAAAAGTGGTTTTATTGTACCCTGTGTTCGGAACGATACCTGTCTGGTTATAATTGGAACCCGACAAATAAAAATTACTGTTCTTTGTACCGCCCGATACGTTTACGTTATTATCATACACAATACCTTGTTGAAAGAAATTGCCGATATTGTCATATAGCGTGTCTGACGGTGTAAGTTTTTTCCCCCATGAGTTATACGTAACGTCGCTGAACACTCC
>Ga0207707_10003811_pt1 | contig 13360 bp, 21 predicted proteins | sample KBSC83BmetaG_FD_184336 | JGI IMG/M metagenome (GOLD analysis project Ga0207707, IMG submission 184336) | Corn rhizosphere microbial communities from Kellogg Biological Station, Michigan, USA - KBS C8-3B metaG (SPAdes) (version 2) | ecosystem: Host-associated > Plants > Roots > Rhizosphere ...
GGCGCGCGCGCAGGAGCTCGACGAGATCGGGCGTGATGCCACCGGTGACGCGCGGCCGCGCCCGGAGATCCGCGCCCTCGCGACGGATCACCACGCCCCGTGCCGCGAGCCACGTGAGGAACGCGCGGGTCTCTGCCGGCGGATCGGCAGTCGTGGCGACCACAGGGACAGCGGGCCCGATCATGCGCCCCTGGAAGAGCCCGCGCGGCGGTTCTTTCGGCCCGCGGGGCACTAGGGGATCAATGAGCGCGAGCGACGCCGGGGCTGTTCCGGCCCGGAACGACTCCTGAGTCACCCTGTTCCCTCCCCCCTTTAAGGGGGGAGGAACAGGGCTACGGTGTTCCGCCCCTGTTCCCGAGTGGTTCCCGAATGCGTTCATCAATCGGAAAACCGGCGTAAGTCGTTACGCCGCCTGTGTTCCCGCTGCGGCCGGGAATCCGGGTCGGCAGCGGGGAGAATGGGAGTAATGGGAACAACCGACGCGGGGGCCGAGGCCACACCCAGCCATGACCGGGAATGGGTCGTCGGGTCGCCCGCATCGGTGATATAGCCGCGCGTATGGAGCTCATTCACGGCGGCGAGAATCGTCTCATCCCGCCCTTCAATGCCATCGCGCACCTGCTTGCTCGTCACGCCATCGCGCGCGCGGATAAAGGCGAGCACGCGCTCGATCACTGATTGCGCGGGATCGTGGAGGAGGTAGGTCCGCCCGCTATATCGCGCCTGGAATCCGTGCACGGGAATGCGGCCGAGCATCCGGAAATGCCGCCGGGCTGGATCGCCGTCCTCGTCGGGCACGGTCATCTCGGCGATCACATCCACAGCACCGCCGATCGCCGAGGAGCCGCGGTAGCCGCCTGCTTTACGCGCATGATGCGCGATCATGATGCTGACGGCCATCTCGTGCGCGAGGCCCGTCAGGTGCTGCACGACTGCGTGCATTTGCGTGGCGTCGTTCTCGTCATCGATGCTGGAGCTGGCGTATGCCGCAAGCGTATCGATGATGACGAGATCGGCCTTGATCTCGAGCGCATGCTGCCGGAGCTGCGCCAATCGCGCGGGCGCGCCGCCCTCACTGATGAGCCGATCGATGATGTGCACGCGCGTCGCCAGCGCGCCGAAGTGCCGAAGCCGCCGCGCGAGATCGCTTATCGATTCTTCGAGCGAGACGATGAGCACCGTTGATGGCGCGCAGGGCTGATCGAGAAAGGCGCCGCCCAGACTCGCGGCGGCCGCGAGGAATCCGAGCAGCGTGCTCTTGCCCGACTTCTCTGCTGCGGCCAGCAATGTCGTGCGACCGCGCCACGCGAGCCGCGGAATGAGCGGCACGGGAGGCCGCATCAGCGTCTCATCCGCCAGCAGTTCATCCAACCGCCATCGCGTGCGCGTGGCATTGGCCAGCCGCTCGAGCTGCGCCGCGGTGCCGCCTGCCGCGATCCAGTCCGAGACATCCCCCTTCTCCGCGAGATCGGGGAGCATCACCGCGCGCGCCGCGATGCCCGCAGCCGTGAGCGCGGCCACCACGTGCGTCGCATGCTGGAGCCCGGGCGTATCGTTGTCCGGGAGGACAATGACCTCCGCGCCCGTGAGCGCGCCGGTGAAGGCCGGGGCCCATTTCCCCGCGCCGCCGGGCGCGGTCGTGGCCGTCAGTCCGAGCGCGATGAGTGCGTCCGCGTCTTTCTCGCCCTCCGTGATATAGACGCGATGGCCGAGCGCCGCGGCCTCTCGCACCTCGGGCAGCCGATAGAGCACGCGCTCGACGCCCTCGAGATTCCAGATCCAGCCGCCGCTCCCGTCCGGACGGCGCTGACGAAAGCCCTTGGGCTCCATCCGGCAGACCTCATACTGCATGCGGCCGTGGAGATCCACATATGGATACGATTTGACGAGCGATGGCCGGTCATTCGATGGCACGATAGGCCGCGCCCGATCCTGGCCATTGCCGCGCGCGAGCGCGCCCGCGGATGAGGGCGAGATTGATGCGCGTGACGCCGGAAACAGGTCGCCCATGGTGAGCCCAATGGCATCGACGACGGCCTCGGGCGCGCAGCCCGCATGGCAATGGAGGACGACACGCCCATCCCGCCCCGCGCGCACGCTGAGCGACGGCGTGCGGTCCTCATGGGCCGGGCAGCGGGCATTCCACTGGTCGCCGTGCCGGATCGCATTCGGGAGGCGCGACAGGACGAGATCAATGGGCGCGTCAGACACGGCGGAGAACACGGTCACGAGCGGGAACGGACGAGCGATAGCGCGGGCCGTCTGGTGGCGCGATGCAGGGCCGCGGTGCCGCGCAGCTTCGCCGCGATCGCCGAGCAGGTCGCATGGCACTGCGCCGCGCCAATCGCATCCGGATGCGCGAGCCAATATGCGGCTTCGCGTTCCCAATCCGCGGCGTCGGCGTCGTAGCAGGCTGCATCACGCTCCGCATCCATTACGCGCGCTGCTCGGCTTGGGTGGGATTGTCGAGGACCGCGCCCTCACATCCGGCGACGATCTCGGCGTAGTCGTCGAGCCACTCGGCGATGAGCCGCGCCGTGCGCCACGAGACGGTGACGCCGCGTCCGGATTCGCGCGTCGCGCTGGCACGGAGATAGCGCCGCATGAGATCCAGGTCCGAGGTGTCAACCATCACGCGGCCCGCTCCTGCCGGCAGTCCTTGCGCTTGCATCGCGCGCAATATTTCGATGCGGGCCCGGCGGGCTCGAATGTGGCGGCGCATCCGCAGCCGCATCGACACGATTTTGCGCGATAGGTGCGCGGCGCGTCCCTGCGCACGAGACCGGTCCGCGCGCCGTTCCGCCGGCGCAGTTCGCGTTGCCAGCATTTCGGGCAGCGAATCCGATTGGCACGCGGGGTAATCTTCCGCGTGAGCGCCCGTCCGCATCCAGAGCAGGCAATCGTGAACGGCCCTTTGGGCCTGGGGAGCTCGCCCTGCCATGTCGCGCGCCGCTTCAAGTCCTCGACGGTGAGCCCGAAGTGCCGCGCCACGAAGCGGAGCGCATCGGCCTCATATTGTGCGCGGCGTGCGCGTTGCGCTGCAATGCGTTCGCAGGTGGGGCAGCTCGCCCGGGTGACGCCGCGAAGTGCGTCGGTGGTGATCAGGAGCGCATGGCCGCAGGCCGGACAGCCCGCATGCTCGATGGATCGCGCATCGGGAATGATCTGTCCGACGGCGGCGATCTTGGCAGTGTGCATGCTCATGTCGCTGCCTTCTCCGGCTCCGGCGCGATTTTGCGCACCGCCCGCTGGAACTGGATGAGGGGCGCCAACAGCGCGAGCTGCTGTTCGCAATTCTTGTAGCCCTTGTTCCATGCGGTGGGATCGATGAACGGACCGAAATCGAGCGCGCGTTGCGCGATCTCCTGCGCGCCGTCGAGATCCAGGTCGCGCACGACCTGCCCCAGGAGCACGACGGAATTCATCACACTCTTGAACTCATCGGCCCTCATGTCGCGGCTCCCTCGAAGAGATCCCACGCATCGAACGCCTCGTCGGCCGCTGCGGGTTCGCTGGCCGCTGCACTCGCGTCCGGCGCCGCGTGCTGACACGCGTGACAGATGGTCGCGCCGGGATCGAGGCACACGAGACAGAGCCGCTCCCCGCACGCGGCGCACGTGCGCACCCAGTTGTACGCATCCAAGCTCTCGCGGCCCGGCACACTCCGGAGCGGTGCCGGCGCCTCGCAGCCCGGGCAGTAGACGAGCCCGTAGCCGTCGGGCGTCAGCACGAATCGCGTGCCCTTGCGGCCCCATCGCTGCCCGATCATGCGGCCACCTCGCGCGCGTTCCGGCCGCGGCGCGCCGCGTGGCCCCTCGTGCGCGCCTTCGCGAGATGCGCGCGATTGCGCGCGCGACGGGCCAGGCGCTCGGCTTCCGCAGTTGCGGCCCGCGCCTCGCGCACGGCGTGCATCGTGCCGTCCAGGATCTCCGCGAGTGCCTGGCGACAGCGGCGACAGAGGCGCTCACCGCCCGTCATCGTGACGTGCTGTGTGCCGGCGCAGAGCGCGCATCGGTCCATAATGCGGGCTCTCATGTGAGCCCCGCCGGGAAGAGCAGCGCCGTGGCGCTGACCGGGCCATTTGCCGGTCCCTTCTGGATGAGGCCCAAGCTCCGGAGTGTTGAGATGTTTTTCTCATAGCCGCTCGAGGTCGGCGATTGCGAACTGATCTCCGCAAGGCGCTCATAGTCGATAGCGCGCGGATATTGGCGGATGAGCGCCGCGAGCATTCGCCACTGTGGACCGGAGACGTATCGCGACCATGCTTCATGCAACGCATCCAGCGATGCCGGTCGGTCTGCCGCGCTCGCGATCTGTCGGCCGGTCTCCGTCAGCGCGAAGCGCTTTCCCGGCCGCGTCTCGATGAGCGCATTCGAGCGGAGGATCGAGACGTTCTTCTCGAATCCGCTGGATTTCGGCGACTGCGTGCTATAGACCGCGAGCTGGCCCCACGTCAGCTCAGGGATGTCGAGCTCCTCGAATGCGGCGAGTGAGTCAAGCATGCGCTGCTGCGGCCGCGAGACGGCTCCATCCCCATTCGGTGGTGTCGCGACCGTCCGCTCCATGTCCCGCGCCGGGGTGCGCACGGTCTGACGCGCGGGCGCGGTGATCTCCTCGGGAGCGACCGTCACCGGAACCTCCGGCTCGGTCCGCATTGTCTCTAGGTAGGCCAGCGCTGCGGCGAGCCGCGCGCCGGCGTCGCTGAGCGAGGCCCGACCAATGGCGGCGAGGAGCTGCTTCAGTTCAGCGAGATCCTTCCGTCGCGCGCTGGCCCTGAGCCGTTCCGCCGCCGCGACCGCCCGCTCGACGCGCCGCGCGACCGCGGCCTCGTCGGGCTTGGCCGGCGCCGGCATCGCGCGCGTGTGCCGTGCCTCGCGTTCGAGCTCCGCGATGCGGCGTCGGAGCTCCTTGGGATCCTCCGCCTTCGCGCGCTCGATCGTCGCCGCCATATCGCTCCGGAGTTTCTCCAGATCGATGGTCGCGAGCTCCCGCGCGTCGGCCCGCGCGCCCACCTTTGGTGTGCTCGACGCGTCGAATGTCCAGCGCGTCCCGATAGCGATCACCTTCGAGATGTCGAGCCACGCCGGGCTCCACGCATGCGCGTGCCCACGAGCCAGTTTCGGCAGCTCGCCCGAGATGTCCTCGTCGATGCCCTTCTCCGCGATCCAGCCATCGACGGCCTTGCGCTCGTGCGGCCCGCTGAGCTGGAAGCAGAAGAGCAGTTCGGTGAGGTTGAGGACCTTCTTGTTCACTTCCTGCGGGCGCTGGGTGAGCAGCGAGCCGCCGATCCCGAAGTTCCGGCCCAGCTTCCAGATCCGCGTGAAGGCGTGGAGCATGCGGGCCTCCTCGCGTTGCGGATTCTGCGGGATGAATTCCTGCGCCTCTTCGAGGAAGAGATGCACGGCCGAGGGTGCGCCCTTCTTGCGGTAGAAGAAGCGCGCCGCGAACTCGGTGGCGAAGCGAGCCTTGTCCGCGTCCGACTCGAACTGCGACACATCGATTACCAGCGAGATGCCGCGGTCACAAATCACATCGGCTACGAGCTTGCCCGATGTGGGCTCGAGCGGCACGTCGCCATGCAGGCCCCCGAAGACGGGGATCGCGATGCCCGGCGCGGTGCCGTCCGCAGCCAGGCGGAGACTCCACCACTTGCCGACGGGATCGAGCACGACGAATTGCGCGCGCGCCGCGTGCATTTCCTCGGCGAGTTTGGACGCCGCGTATGTCTTGCCGCTCCCGGTACGGCCCAGGAACGCGAGCTTCTCCGTGACGGCATCGAGCGGCAGCGCCAGCGCCGGCGAGAGATGGAGCTTCACGCGCGCGCTCCGCTCGCGCTGAATTCCACGGTGACTTCGGTCGCCGGCGCGTCGGCCTCATGCTTCGGCTCGAACATGTCGCGCTGATCGCCCTGGCCCGCGACGAAGAGCATGACCTGCTCCTGCAATCTCGAGACGGCTGTCGAGAGCCCGGCCGGCCATCCTTCATCAAGTAGGTGCGGCGTGTTGATCACCATCGGGGCCTCGCTCCCGCTCACGTCCCGCAAGCAGGTGATGACGATGCCCAGATCATCCCCGTGCGTGAGGGTGACGCCCGACATGCGGAGCTCGCCGCTCATGTCCTCGGAGAATTCGCAAATCTCCCGCGCGTACGCGGCCAGCGCCTCGAACGCGTCGAGAAACCCGATCGTGGGCGAGCGGCTCGAGGTGAGGGTGTGCGCCGTCGTGTCCCCGAGCTGCGTGGTCTCCCAGCTCACGGTCGTCAGCCCTTTCGAGCGCTTGATCTTCGTGATCTGCATCGCGTCCGCCCTCAGTGAGGGTGTCTATTCCGCGATGTAGGCTCAGCAAGTAGGCTCACCGCCCAAATGCGAAACGCCGACACCGCGCCGGGGACCATCCCCAAACACGATGTCGGCGTTCGACTTCCGCCGTGTGGTCCGTCAATCGGGACGGCGGGATTTGAACCCGCGACCCCCTGAACCCCATTCCCGGGTTCACCGGACCGACACCGTGTATCCTGCGCTCGTTCCTGCACTTCCCGTTGCATCCTGCACCGAACCAACACCGAACCGCGCCATCCTGCGCCGCCAACTAGGCCCACAAGTAGGCTCAGTCTTGGGCAACGCCCCTCACGTCTTCCGACTCCCGCTCGCGCCGGCGCTCGCGCTTGCGCTCGCGCGGCGCTCCAGGAGCTTCCGGGGCTCCGTCACCACCGCCATCATCGTCTCCTCGTCTGCACCCTCGTAGCAATTGGCGAGGCTCCGCTCATCGGTCCAGCCGCCGGCCTCTTTCACATCGCGCCGCGGCAGATGCTTCCGCTCCGTCGCCCACTTGCGCCGATAGGGATGCCAGCTCCCGCCCGCGAGATGCGGCACTTGGGCGAGCTGCTCCGCCTCGACGAGCCATGCCGTGGCCTGGCGCTTCGCGATCGCGCGCGCGGGATCGCGATAGCTTGGGAACAAGGGCACCGCGCCCACCGCCGATCGCGCGCGGAGCACGCGCTCCAGCGTCGCGCGCGTCTCTGGCGAGACCGGGATCACCTGCTCCGCATGCCGCTTCATGGGGCGCCAGCGGAGCGCCGTGATCTCGCCCGCCCGGTTCCGCCGGATGTCGTCGGCGCGCAACTGGCAGATCGCGGAAATCCGCCGGCCGGTCTGCTCGATGAGTTCCAGCAGCTCCGGGAGATAGCTCGGCTTCAGATACCGACTCTTCGGCCCCTCGGTGCGCCGGGCGCCGTGGCGTTTCGTGCCGGTCGTGATGAGATGCGCTTGGGGATCCGTCCGGCGCGCCAGCATCAGCACGCGGGGCGCGGCCTCGCGCACCGCGAGATAGCGATCATAGGTCGCGATCGGCCGCATGGGCGCGGGGTTCGTCGGACGCGCCAACGTGCGTTTCACGCCGGGCGCGGGCGCGGCCCACGGGTTCAGATCGAGCAGCGGCCGCCCCTGCACTTTCCAGCCGAGCGCCCAGTTGAAGACGGCGATCAAGAAGACGAGATCCGCATCGACGGTGCGCGGCCCGACGGGCACTCGCTCGTCCGCCTTCGCGATGCGCGCGCCGCGTGCGTCAATCATCCCGGCGCTCCGGTCGCGAATGAAGCTCCACCATTCCGCAGCGCCCAGCGTGGCCACGCGACGCTCCGCGCCCAGGACGCGGACCCAGAGTTCCGCGCGGCGCCGGTCGTCGCTCCGGGATTGCACGGCCTGCTTGAGTGGGGTGGCATGCAGCAGATACTGATTCAGCACGCCGCCCACGGTCGCTGCCGGCGGCAACGCGGCGAGCCCCGCGCGCAATTTCTTCGCTTCGGCTTCCGCGTAGAGCCGCGCGGCTTCGCGGTCCCGATGCCGGAGCGAGCGGCGGACCTGGCGCTTGAGCGCGGGGTCCCAGGCGCGCGCGTAGAGCACGCCGCCAGGGGCGCGCTCGTGCACCTCGACGCTCGACGGATATTGCCCGGCCGTGTAGGACCAGCACGTGGCGCGTCCCGTCTGGCGCGTATGTCCCTTCACCCTCCGCCGCGGCGTCACGCGCGCCTCCGGTGCGTGCGCGTCTGCGTCTGCCCGGTCAGAATATCCTCCGCGAGCGATGGTGACGCCCCGGTGAGCCGGGGCGCGCGGCGGACGCCATGCCCAGGCTTCCGCGGGAGATCGCCGCGGCGGAGCGTCGTCTTGCCGTCGGCCAGGAGCCGGCGGAGCTGCGACTCCGAGAACCCGGTGATCGCGTGCGCCTCACGCAAGGTCACTTCTTCGAGCTCCCAGGCGCGCATGCGCGTCTCGAGCTCGTCGGCCACGCGCGCATAGACCGCGGCGGCGGGGCTCCCCTCGCTCTGGCGGTCCTCGGCGCGCTGCCGGAGCTCTCCGATGAAGCTGGCGACGAAATCCATGGGATCACGGTCGAATGAAACGGTGAGACGGTACGGCGGAGACAAGCGATCTTCCGAAAGCGGCCGGCAGGTTCTGCCCCTGAACTCCACGCTGGTTCGTCACGTATTCCGCCGTGACTCAGGAGCGATTCGGCCCCTGCCCTGCTCGCGTGGCGCTCTGCCTTGAGCTACGGCCGCAACATCACCAACAGAATAGCGGGAGCCGGGATCGAACCGGCTTATCTCTCGGGTATGGGCCGAGCGAGATCACCATGACCTCCCTCCCGCATGTGCTGGTTTTGTGCGCTCGTGGGCAACATGGCCGAAGCACCCGAGCGGCCGGACCAGCAGCCGGCCTGCATTCTATCCCGCTTCGCTCCGCTCGGCCCCGGCCTCCTCTGCGTCCTGCATCGCCATCGCGTGCACCGGCTCGCGCTGCGGGCCGCAGACATGCGGCGTGCCGTCATGATTGGCGTAGGTGCGTGCCGTCCGCTCTATCACGCGCACGGTCTCTCCGCACCAGGCGCAGAATACCACAGCGTCCATTATCGGAGCCTCGCTTCGGCCGCGTAGCAGGTGAGACAGTGCTCGCGGTTCCGGATCTGCTCGTTCACTTCCATTTTCGCGTTCATGAGTTCGCCGTATCGTGTGCGTTTCGATTCGAGGAGCTCCACGAACGCGACGTGGCGCGGGTGGGCATTCGCCATCCGTTCGAGCGCCGCTTCAGACGGCTCCTTCTCCTTCCGCGCCTTCATGTCGAGGAGGAGATCGCGACTGACGAGTGCGCGATGCTGCTTCCGCTTGGCATCGGCCAGCGGCGATTGTCCGCCCTCGAAGAGCGCGGCCAGGGGCGCCAGCTCGGCCACGATCCGCCGGCGCTTGGCGTGCAGGTAATCCAGCGACTGCACATCGGCCCGCGATTCGAGCGCGGTGCGCGCGTCACGCTCGCCCTCGAGGTCGTCTGGCCGGTCGCCGTAGTCCTGCGGCAGATAGCTCAGGACGTCGGAGTCCTCCAGCGCGCCGACCTGGGCTTCGTATTCGTCGAGCGAGATCTCGCGCTCGTCAGTGGTATCCATGTGCGCCGTCATGGCTAGAATGGCAGTCCGTCCCGGTCATCATCTGCAGGCGTCGCGGTTTGCTCGTGCAGCTCGATGAAAGGCGCCCCCTTGAGGTCCGAAGAGCGCCGTTCAATCTGCGCTGCGCCGGCGATGCGTTCCTCGAGCATCATCTTCGTTTGCGCGAGCTGATGCGGCGTCATCCCGCCGGCGAGCTGCTGCTCGATCTGCTCGGCGATGTCCTGGCACGCGGGCTCGGTCAAGAGCGCGCGAATGCGCTGCGTCGGCGTCTGGAACTCTGCGCGCGCGGGTTCCTCGGACGCGGGCCGCGGCGTCTCGGCGTTCTGAGCGCCGCGTGCCACCTGCACACGGAGAATCGCATCATGGAGCCGCTCGTAGTCGCCGGTCGATTTCTGGGCCGCGCGGCGCTCCGTGATCTTCTTGGCGCAATAGTCCGCGTAGCCCGCGAGCGCCTTGCTGTCGATCGCCCCGAGCCGCCTACCTTCATGCGGTGAGCCGGGGAGCGGCAGCACCACATCTTCCGGCGCGGCGGATGCCGGAGCCTTCGCGCGCGTCGGCGCCTGCGGTTCCGGCGGCCACTCGCCGGGCCAGTAGACGCCATCGCACCCGCGATCCCGGCATTTGAAATCGGGCGCCTTGGGGTTCTTCTTTCCCTCGCGGTTATCCCACATGGGCCCTTTGCAGATGGGGCAGCGCGCTTCCGGCTCCGCTGGTTCGGTTGCGGCGTCAGGCTCGCGGGCCTCGGCATCGGCCAGCTCGGGGTTGTCCTCCACGTCCTGCGTGAATTCCTCCGAGAGCCCGAACGCCGTGCGCGTGGCGCGGACGTATGCGCGCTTCTCCGCCATCTGGAGGACGGTGTTCTCTGCCTCGCGCGGGCGGTCGATGTATTTCGCTTCCAGCGTTGAGGCGCTCGCGATCGCTGTGCAGACCGTGTTCCCACTGGCGCGCTCGATGAGCGTGCATTCGACGACGAACCGATAGAGCCCGAGCGAGACGCCATCGGTCACGTCCTCGCCGATGCGCTTCCCCTTCTTGCCGTTGGCCCACTCGTATTTCGCCTTCACCTTGCGCCACGGAATCTCCCGGACGTGGTCAATTTCCTGCTCGATGATGCGAAACGTCGGGTAGACGCCGTAGCCCGTGCAGACGCGCTCGGCGCCAGGCTGAAACAACGACTTCTTGGCGACGCCGGGAATGATGCCGTAGTCGCGTCCCTGTTTGAGGGCGGCGGCGATGAAGGCCCGCGTCTCGTTCTGCACTGCAATCACGTCAGCGGGCGGCGCGATCGGCCGCAAGAGCGCCGTGGGGCGATTGTCGCGAACCGCCGGCAGCACTTCCCCAGTCTCCGTGTCCACGCGCTCGCCCGCGACCAGAGCGGTGCTAGTCATCGTATCCTCCAACGGACATCTCGTCCGCGAGCGGCACCGTGGACGCCTCGTGCCGATCGAACGTGGGATTGTGCTCCGCGACCGAGGCCGCGAGGTGCTCCGAGCGGATCACGTCGTCCGTGTTCTGTCGCACGAGCCATGCGAAGGCGCGCTCCCACGAGATCGGGCCATGCGTGACGCGTCCCCCTTTGACGCGCATCGCGAGCCCCTCGGGTGCGACGGTGACGATGAAGGGCGGCGCGACGAGCGGCGCCGCGCTGCCGTCCGCCTTCGCCGGCAGCGTCGTCGCGATTTCGCGCTCGAGTTTGTGCGTGAGTTGAGTTGCCATGTTGCCTCGTCGGTCTCTCTGCTAGATTGCTGGCGGCTGTCCGTGTGCCCTCTGCACCGGTCCGCCCGACGCCGTCCCGGAGTCACGTCCGGGCGGCGTTTCCTATTTCCGGACCATGAGCCGGCGTGGCGCGGGCTGCATGAAATCCCCGCGCGCCATCTCCCGCACGCGGCGCTTGGCCGCTTGCCGCACGCCATCGCCCGCGCCCCGTGATTCCCACCGGGAGAGCAGCGCGGCGAGCACGAGCGCCACGGCCCGGAGGACCGCGAAAAACACGAGCACGAGGACCAGATTGGTGACGATCATTTGGCTGCGCTCGCGGGAGTCGATGGGGTCGGTGCGGCGGGCGTGTAGAGCGCGATGAAGCCGGTGATCTTGGCTTCCAGCGGCGCGCTCGTGCGCTCGCCGCGGAGAAAGGCGTGGAGATGCCCTTCGCTCACGCCCGCCGCGGCCGCGAACGCCTTGGCCGTCGTCCCCGCTTCGGTCAGCGCCTGGCGAAAGTGCTTGCGCGTGCGTCTCGGATTCTGCATGTTCGAGCCCTTGCCTGACGGTCAGTGTGCTGACGGTACGCTACGGGCAGTAGATATACGCAACGCCGGGGCGCGTGTCAATACCCCCGGCATCGAAACTTTACCGGGAGTATTCGACTATGACTCCGCTTCGTCGGCCGGATCGCGCCATCGAACTGCGGCACATCTTCGGACAGCGTATTCGGCAGGCGCGCCTCGATATTTCCTCGCGCGAGGGCCGCGACCTGTCCATTGCGGAAATCGCGCGGCGAGCGGGCATGAAGGCCGCGACCTTGGGTCAGTGGGAGGCCGGGCAGAAGGAGCCGAAAAATTTCGCGGCGATCGAGCAGATTGTGCTCGCGCTCCAACCGGCGAATCCGTGCGCGCTCCTGCCCTTCATCGCGGCCGATCATCCGGCGCGCGTCAGTCGCCACGGACCGCCGGACGGCGAGTCCGCGCTGCAGAGGCGCTCACCCAAGCGCACCGGATAACGCGGCGCGCTCAGATCAGATGCATGCGCGCATGACGTTCCGCGCTCGGGGCAGCCGGGTGCAGCGAGGCGAGCGCGGACTCAAGCGCGGCGCTGTCGTAGCGCGCGTCGAAGAGGGTCGCTGTCATGATGACCGCGCCCTCCGGGCTCACGAGTTCATAGAGCACCGCGCGCGTGGATTGATCCAAGGGGGTGCGATGGAGCGTGAGCGTGCGCTCGCGGCCGGCAGGAGGAGTCTGATCGGGCATCGGTGTTTATTCGGGCCTGGCCAGAGCATACGATTCCCATCTGACAGCCGCAAGAGCCACATGCGGTCCGGCCCAGGCGCCGGCCGGACATCACGATTACTTGGCCACCCTCATGCTGGGCATCCTCCCGCCGGTTGGAGGTTCGCGGTGAGCCGAGGCGGCGCATCCGCCAAGGTGCTCGGCGGCCTCGTGGCTATATTCGTCCTGCTCGCGCTCTTCTGGCATCCCGCGGCCCCACCGGTGCCGGCGCCAGCAGCGGCCGCTGCCGCGACGACCGCTGCCGCGGATCGTCCCGCGCCGCCCCCGCTCAGCGATAGCGCGCGCGCCGTGGAGCTGCTCGCCGAAGCGAAGACTTCCTGCCTGCACCCATCCGCCGCGCGACTCCGACATCTCATTCATGACTATGGCCTCATCTGGCAGGACGAGGCCCTGGTACAGGTGACGTGTCGCCAGGTCGTCATCGGCATGACGGGCGCGCAGGTCCGCGCGGCATGGGGCGCACCGGACCAGATCAATACGACGGAGACAATCGCCGGCGCATCAGCGCAGTGGGTGTATGGAACGAACGGATTCGTCTACATCGATGCGGGCCGCGTGACGGCCGTGCAAACGAGCCGGTGACCATCGCGGAGGGATCGCATGATTGATGTCTCGGAGCGCAGGCCCGCGCCATCACCCGATCAGCAGCGAGCAGATGCGCTGCCGGCGGAGTCTGAGCTGATCCGCGCGCTGGTCACGCAGAACCTGTTGGAGCTGTTCGCGCTCCACCGGTGAATGCGCGCTATGGCCTGTTCCGCTCGGGCGCGTCACATTCGACGCGAAGGCGCTCAAGCGCGGCAATGATCTCGGCATCGCTGGGCGGCTCATCCAGTGGAAACGCAAAACTGACGACGCCCGTCCGGTAATTGGATGTGTGCGTCCGCTTGAGGTTGCAGCGGATGCGTGCCGGGCCAGTTCTCACGACGA
>Ga0207707_10003814_pt1 | contig 13355 bp, 11 predicted proteins | sample KBSC83BmetaG_FD_184336 | JGI IMG/M metagenome (GOLD analysis project Ga0207707, IMG submission 184336) | Corn rhizosphere microbial communities from Kellogg Biological Station, Michigan, USA - KBS C8-3B metaG (SPAdes) (version 2) | ecosystem: Host-associated > Plants > Roots > Rhizosphere ...
ATCGCTGTACGTCAACGCTCCAACTTTCCAGATGCCGGCCAACCAGCAAGGCGTACCCGACTGGCAAGGACAGTCGCGGTATGGCTGGATCAACAAGGACGCCACCCTGCTCAAACTGCAAGGACCGGTGTACCTGCACCGCGCTGCCTACGACGACACGGCGCCGGTGGAAATCCACACTGCGGATGTCACCGCCTGGCCGCAAGACAAGCGCATCGCCACCGCGGCGCCAGCGCAGATGACCCAGGGCGGCACTAGAATTAGCGGCGTCGGCATGCGTGCCAATCTCAATGACAAACATCTGGAGCTGCTCGATGACGTCCATGCCACGTTCCCGCCGCGTCAGCGCAAGCATTAAATTTGCCTGCCTTGCGCTCGGCTTGCTGACACTCGCACCGGCGGCCGCCAAACAAAGCGACCGTTCGCAGCCGATGCAGGTGAACGCCAAGCGGTTCGACGGTTTCCAGAAGCCGGACAGCGTCAGCACGCTGCAAGGCAACGTAGTCATCACCCAAGGCACGCTCAAGGCCACTGGCGAGCAGGCCAAGGTGTATTTCGACGGCAACTCGCAGATCAGCCGCGTGGTGATCACTAGCGGCCCGGCGCACATCGAGCAGCTCGATGACAGCGGCAACCTGATGCAAGGCAACGCCGCGAGCATCGACTACGACAACATCAACGGCATTGCGGTGCTTTCCGGCAATGCGTCGGTAACGCAAAAAGGCCGCGGCGAGGCCCACGGTGACAAGCTCACCTACAACACCCAGACCAGCCAGATGACCGGCGACAGCGCCGGCGACGGCATGGTGCACATGACCTTCCTGCCCAAGGCGAAGCCTGCCAGCGCCACCACGCCAGCTGTCACCCCGCCGGCCACCCCTACCCCCGCCAGCAGTGCACCCGCCCCGGCACAAAGCACCACGCGCCCCACCCAGGACCACCGGTAACCCATGCTGTCGGCCCACGGTTTGCAGAAGAGCTTTCGCGCGCGACACGTCGTGCGCGATTTCGCGTTTTCCATCCGCGAGGGTGAAGTGGTGGGCCTGCTTGGGCCCAACGGCGCGGGCAAGACTACGTGCTTCTACATGGTGGTGGGCCTGATCGAAGCCGATGCCGGCAAGATCACGCTGGACAAGCGCGACATCACCGGCCTGCCAATGCATACGCGCGCGCGGCTCGGCATCGGCTACCTGCCGCAGGAAGCCTCGGTGTTCCGCCGCCTGAGCGTGGCCGACAACATCATGGCCGTGCTGGAGTTGCGCCCCGGACTTACCGGTCAACAGCGGCGTGAGGAGCAGGAGAGCCTGCTGGAAGAGTTGAAGATTGCGCATATCGCGGGGCAGAAAGGCATCAGCCTGTCCGGCGGCGAACGTCGTCGGGTGGAGATCGCCCGCGCGCTGGCAGCCAAGCCACGCTACATGCTGCTGGATGAACCATTTGCCGGTGTCGATCCCATTTCCGTGGGCGAGATCCAGCGGATCGTGCGCCACTTGCGTGAACGCGGCATTGGCGTGCTGATCACCGATCACAACGTACGCGAGACGCTTGGCATCTGCGATCGAGCCTACATCCTCAACGAAGGTGCCGTGCTTGCGCGTGGTACCCCGGCCCACATCCTTGCCGACGCCAGGGTGCGCGAGGTGTATCTGGGCCACGAATTTCGCCTTTAGGAGTCTGGCATCGTTCACACGGGGCCCGCCACGCTCCGTAAGCGGGCACTGCCCGCCCTCGTTGCGGCAGCGTGGCCGGTACAAGGCAAGAGCCGGCGGGCAGTACCTGCCAGGCAACAACGCCGACCGCCCGCACCAGCGAAAACGGGACCCGCTCATCACCCTATGGTCGCCATCGCAAGCACGGGTTAGGATGGCCGCAAGCTCCTTTGACCACGTAGGCATGAAACCCGCACTACAGTTTCGACTGCACCAGCAACTGACCCTGACGCCGCAATTGCAGCAGGCGATCAGGTTGCTGCAGTTGTCGCAACTGGAACTGGAAGTGGAACTGCGCCAGATCGCGGAGAGCAATCCCCTGCTGGAGTTTGCCGAAGACAACGAGGAGGCTGAAAGCGCTGACGGCGATGTCGAGGAATACGCGGACCCGGCCGCAGCCGACGGCAGTTCCAATATCGACGGCGAAAACGAGCGCGACGACAACGGCGAGTGGGCGGATGGTGGGGCCAGCGCCGAAACACCGATCGACTTTTCCCGCAGCAGTTCCGTCAGCAGCAGTTCCGGATCGCGCGCCGACGAGGATTTCGAGCCGCAAAACGCCGCACCGGAAACCCTGCAGCAGCACCTGCTGTGGCAGCTCAACATGGCCTCGTTCAACCCGCGCCAGCATGCCATCGCCACGGTGCTGATCGACGCGCTGAGCCCGGCCGGCTATCTGGCTGACGGCGTGGAATCGGTGCTTGCCGCGTTGCCGGCCGAGCTCAAGGCCAGCGTGGCCGAAATCGACGCGGTACGCCGGTGCCTGCAAGGCTTCGACCCCGCCGGCGTGGGCAGTCTGGATCTGCGCGATTGCCTGCACGTGCAGCTGGAACAACTGGATCCCGCCACGCCGCAGCGCGAGCTGGCATTGCGCATGGTAGACAACGAGCTGGATCTGCTCGCCCGCAACGACATTGCCCGTCTCGCCCGGCGCCTGCATGCCAGCGAGGAAGACACCACCACCGCGGCGCTGCTGATCCGCAGCCTCGATCCACGACCCGGCGCGGCACTGGACGCCACGCCGGTCGAATACGTGGCGCCCGACGTGTACGCGGTCAAACGCGGCAGCCGCTGGCACGTCAGCCTGAACGCCGATTGCCAGCCACGCCTGGGCTTGAACCAGCACTACTGCGGTCTGATCGCCAAGGCGCGCGGCGAAGATGCCAGCTGGATGCGCGGTCAGCTGCAGGAAGCGCGCTGGCTGATCAAGAGTTTGGAATCACGCGCCGAAACGCTGCTCAAGGTGGCTGACGCGATCGTACGTCGGCAAAGCGCATTTCTTGATTACGGCCCTGAAGCCATGCATCCGCTGGTGCTGCGCGAAGTTGCCGAGGAAGTCGGCATGCATGAATCCACCATCTCCCGCGTGACCACCCGAAAATACCTGCACACCCCGCGCGGCACTTTTGAATTGAAGTATTTCTTTTCCAGCGGCGTGTCCACCGAGGACGGCGGCAGCGCATCGGCCACCGCCATCCAAGCCATGCTGCGCAAGCTGATCGATACCGAGGACACGCGCAAGCCATTGTCTGATCAAGCCATCGCCAAAGCCCTGCAAGGCAAGGGCATTCAGGTTGCCCGTCGCACCGTGGCCAAATATCGGGAGGGTCTGCGCATCCCAAGTTCCAGCGAACGCCAGCGCGCGCGTTGAACACGGCAAATCACGCCAGGAGCCTGGGCAGTAGCCACTTGCGAGGCGTAGAGCAGCTGCGTGGGGGCAGCAATCGTCGTTTTCGCCTTCCATGGGCCAGATGGTCGCGGCTAGTGCTAGTGGGGCACGCCATCGCTTTGCAGCCGGAAAATTTCTACCGCCCAGGCTCACGGGGAACTTGCCAGTGGCAAAAGCGTCCCCATAGCTGTAGGAAGTGATGTGTGATTTACGGTACGCACCGGGCGGACATCGGTGTGTATCAGACCCGCCGCGCAATGCGGCACTGCACCACCAAGAGGAGTCGCCTCCATGCAATTCCAACTCAGCGGCCAGCAGATCGTAGTTACCCCGGCCTTGCGGGATCATGTCACCAGCAAGCTCGACCGCTTGACCCGCCTCGACGACAAGCTCATCAGCCTCGCCATCGTGTTGTCCATCGACAGCCTGCGCCAACGCGCCGACGGCACGTTGACCACGAACGGCGCGGTACTGCACGCCGAAGCGACCGAGGCCGACATGTACGCGTCGATTGACCTGCTGTTTGACAAGCTCACCGCCCAGTTGCGCAAACATCGAGACAAGCTCAGCGACAAGCACCAGCGCCAGGCGCGTCAGGAGCGCCAGTACGGCTGATCCTCCCCGCATACCCATGACAAACGAACGGCCCGCCCAACCAGCGGGCCGTTCGTTTACCCGCACCGGCAAGCGGTTCATGCGGCTGCCTTCGGCGATACCAGGCCCAAGCTGGCACAATGGTTGCTGCGTGATCGCTGCCCGGACACGCCACCGCGAGGACTTACGCTTGGATCGGATCACTGCGCGACAGCTATTTGACGGCGTCCACGAACGCATGGCGCTGCGTTGGGTGTCCGGCATGCGGGGTGAAACACGCGCTCTGGAGCCGGGAGTGGCCCAGGCACGCCGACCGTCGTTGATCGGCTACCTCAACGTGATCTACCCGAACAAGATCCAGATCATCGGCTCGGAAGAACTGAATTACCTTGACAGCCTGGATTCGCGCCAGCGCTGGGAAGTGATGCACAAGGTTGCCGCCTACCAGCCAGTGGCGCTGGTGGTCACCAAGGACCAGCCGATCCCGGCGGACCTGCGCGAGGTGGCCGAGGAGACGGACACCCCGCTATGGACCAGCGCCAAACGCGGGCACGAGATACTCACCTATCTGCAATACCACCTGTCACGCCAGCTCGCCGCCAAGGTCACCTTGCACGGCGTGTTCCTGGAAGTATTCTCCATCGGCGTCCTGATCACCGGCGACGCCGGGTCCGGCAAGAGCGAGCTGGCGCTGGAACTGATCACCCGTGGTCACCGCCTGGTGGCCGACGACGCCACCGAATTCACCCTGATCGCACCGGATGTCATCGACGGCGCGTGTCCCGAGCTGTTGCAGGATTTGCTGGAGGTGCGTGGCTTGGGAGTGCTCAACGTGCGCGAGATGTTTGGTCACATGTCCGTAAAGACGTCCAAATACCTGCGTCTGGTCATCCACCTCAAACCGTTGCGCGAAGGCGAGGAAACTGAAGCAGACGCGATGACGCGATTTACCGGCGACACCGGCTACAAACAGATTTTTGACGTTGCCATGCCGATGATCACCATTCCGGTCGCCACCGGGCGCAACCTGGCGGTACTGGTCGAAACCGCAGTGCGCAGCCACGCGTTGAAAAGCCAGGGCGTCGATCCAGCGCAAACTTTCATCGACCGCCAGGCGCACCAGTTGCGCCGACTGCCGCCATGGTGAACCGCATGCAAGACGACGACGCACCGCTGCTCAACCCGTTGCTCGATCCCAGCGAGATCCACCTGATCGTGCTCACCGGCATGTCCGGTGGTGGCAAGACGGTGGCGCTGCGCGCCCTTGAGGATCTGGAGTTTTACTGCGTCGACAATCTGCCGTCCGCACTGTTGCCGCAACTGGTCAACGCCGTCGTGCAAGGCGATCAGGACACGCATCGACGCATCGCGGTCGGCGTGGACATACGCAACCGCGGCGCGGATCTGGACCACATGCCGAGCGTGCTGTCGGACCTGGCCGCGGCCGGCGTGCAAGTGCACATGATCTTCCTCGATTGCAGCGACGCGGTGTTGATCAAACGCTACTCGGAAACCCGCCGGCGACATCCGCTGGCCGGCCACGGCGTGTCACTGGGCGACGCAATTGCCACCGAGCGCAAACTGCTGCGCCCGATGATGGCCATTGCGGAAAAAGTGATCGACTCCAGCGACCTCAACGTGCACCAGCTGCGCCGGCTGGTGGCCACCGGTTACGCCCAGGCCACCGCGGGCCTGACGCTGATGTTCCAGTCGTTCGCGTATCGCCGTGGCCTGCCGCAGGATGCCGACTTCGTGTTCGATGCACGCTGCCTGCCCAACCCGCATTGGCAGCCGCACCTGCGCCCATTGTCCGGCAAGGATGCGCCGGTACGGGAATTCCTCGACGCCGAACCGCTCGTCGGCGAATTCTTCGTCGACACGGCACGCTGGCTGGACGCCTGGTTGCCGCGGTTCGAGGCCGACGATCGCAGTTACCTGACGATCTCCATCGGCTGCACCGGTGGCCGGCACCGCTCGGTCTACCTGGTGGAGAAACTTGCCGCCTACTATCGCGACAAACGCGAAGGCGTGCTTACCTTCCATCGCGAGCTGGAGTGATCGGCATGCGTCTGTCCCCTTCCGCCACCGGCCAGCAAGCGTGACCGTCGGCGTACTGTTGATGACCCACGAGGCGGTCGGCCAGGCGCTGATCAGCGCCGCGCGCCAAGTCATGCCAAAGTTGCCGATGCGCGTGAACGCAGTTGAGATCCCGCCCGAATCCGATCCGGACGTGATGCGTACACTCACCGCCCACCACGCGCGCGAACTTGATCACGGCGACGGCGTGCTGGTGCTGGCCGACCTGTACGGTGCCACGCCATGCAACATCGGCCTGTCGCTGGCCGAGCTGGGTGTGCACCTGCGCTGCGTCTCCGGCCTCAACCTGCCAATGCTGCTGCGCGTGCTCAACTATCCGGACCGGTCGCTGGATGAACTGGTGCAAATCGCGGCCAGTGGCGGCCGTGGGGGAATCTTCATCGATCATGCTTGAACAGGACATTGTCGTCAGCAACCGCCTCGGGCTGCACGCCCGGGCTTCCGCCAAATTGGTACAACTGGTACATGGCTTCAAATCCACGGTGTGGCTGGTCAGCAACGCGCGCGAGGTCAACGCGCAAAGCATCATGGGCGTGATGATGCTTGCCGCCGGTCTCGGCACGCCATTGACCGTGCGCGCCGACGGCCCGGACGAAGCCGAGGCGCTGCAGGCGGTGGTCACCTTGTTCGCCCGCAAGTTCGACGAGGGCGCGTGAGCAGGCGACTGGCAGCGGACGACGAGCGCCAGCAGGCCCCGGCGCAGCCAGCAGGTGCGATGCGCTGCCCGTTGTTCGCATCCCCCGCTGCAATGCGTGGTTTGCATCTGCCACCGGCTCCCGACCGCCTGCAATCGGGCGCTCGACGCGGGTGCGGCGGCAAGCTCCGGCGCCATGGCCCAGCCGCTGCCATGCGCGCGCGCGGACAACTGCAGCGTCGAAATCTCCATACAAAATCGGCGCCCGTTCAGCAGCCTTGTGCATCATCCACAGGTATGCCCGCCTTCCATATTTGCAGTTCGGCGCATGCCGCAACGGTCCGCGTCGGACCCGCGCGGCAGCGATGCACCAGCCAGGTGGCCGTTTGCGCCACGCCGGTTGATCTGCCCGCGCGTCGCGTTCGCGCCAGGAGCGCATCATGAGACAGGTGCTGGCCGGCACCGTCGCCGCACACGGCATGGCCCTGGGGCGTGCGCGGTTGGTGCAGCCCAGCCGCTACGCGGTCGACACGCGTCCGCTGGCCGAGAGCGAAATTGACGAAGAGCTGCTGCTGCTCGATCGCGCCCTGGAAACTGCGCGACAGGAATTGCGCGAGCTGCGCGAGAAATTGCACGGCGTGCTCGCGCGCGAGGTCAACGAGTTCATCGACGCGCACAGCCTCCTGCTGGATGACGCGGAATTGTTGCGCGGCCTCGAAGATATGGTGCGCATTGGCCGCTATCGGCCCGGCGCGGCACTGAAGAAACAACGCGATCGGCTGTCGGCCGTGTTCGACGCCATGGATGATCCGTACTTGCGCAGCCGCAAGGAAGACGTCGAGCAAGTCATCAACCGTGTGATTTCCGCGCTGCAACGCCAGACCAGCCCGGAGGAACGCAAACTTGCCGCGCGCGTGGGTGAAATCCTGATTGCCGACTCCATCGCGCCGGCCGACATGGCGCAGCTGGCAGGCAACGGCCTGCTCGGCGTGGTCGCCAGCTCCGGCAGTGCGTACTCGCACAGCGCGATCCTGGCACGCAGTCTCGGCCTGCCGATGCTGGTAGGCGCGCGCGATGCGTTGTCCAGCATCCACGACGACGACCTGATCCTGCTGGATGCCGAACGCGGCGAAGCGGTGGTGCATCCCACGGCGCCGGACCTGGCCCATTACCGCGCGTGGCAGCGCCAAGCGGCGATCGAAGGCCGGCGCCTGGCCACGCTCGCCAACGTGCCGACACTCACCCGTGACGGCGTGGCCATTCGTCTGTTGGCCAACGCCGAATCCCCCGCCGACGTGGCGCTGGCGCGCGGGCGCGGTGCGGATGGTATCGGCCTACATCGCACCGAATTCCTGTTTCTCAAGCACAAGCGCCCGCCCTCGGAAGAAGAGCAGTTCAACGCCTATCGCGATCTCGTGCTGGGCATGGGTGGCGCGCCGGTAACCATCCGCACCCTGGACCTGGGCGCGGACAAGGCCGACGCGGCCGGGCTGGCGATGCGCGGGGAAGACAACCCGGCACTGGGCGTGCGCGGCGTGCGCCTGTCACTGCATTACCCGGCGGTGTTTTCCACGCAGATACGCGCCATTCTGCGCGCGGCATGTTACGGCCCGGTACGCGTGCTGGTACCGATGGTGACGCAACCAGACGAACTCATTGCCGTGCGCACGCTGTTCAACCTGGCGCGGCAGGAACTGAAACGGGAAAACGTCGACCTGCCCGAGCGGCTTCCACTGGGCGCGATGATCGAAGTACCGGCGGCCGCAATCAATGTGCGTGCGCTGCTGGAATACTGCGACTTTCTCGCTATCGGCACCAACGATCTGGCGCAATACGTACTGGCCGCCGACCGCAGCAACGACGCGCTGGAAAACATCTACACGCCGCTGCAACCGGCGCTGTTGCGCCTGCTGTCGTACGTGATCGGCGCCGGTCGCCGCGCAAAAAAACCGGTGAGCGTGTGCGGCGAAATTGCCGGCGATGTCAACTTAACCGCATTGTTGCTGGCGCTCGGCCTGCACGAATTCAGCATGCATCCAGGCCAAATCCTGCAGGTACGCGACCGTCTGGCTACGCTCGATCATGGAAACCTGCGCCGCCATGCCGCACGCCTGCTGCGTGCACCCACGCACGAAGCGGTCGCAGCGTTGTTGCACGAAATCACCGGCGACCCAACCGGCTGATCGTGGGCACTCAGCGCAGGAAGACGTCCCTCACACCCCAAGGTGATCTCGCGCACTTCGATCGCCAAATACACCAGCTGCTCCGGCGACCTGAAAACAAGGACGGCAACCAGGCGCTGATCACTGCGCGGCTGCGCGATGCGCACCTTGCCAACCACCTTTGGAGCGAAACCTGACGCGCCCGCTGGACAACATCTTCGGCGTCCAAGGCAAGGTGGCGCGGAAGTGGCTGACGCGCTGAAGACCAGTCGACCACGATGGAAGGAGCGCCGAGGTCGCGGTATCGACCCAATCCGGTCACGTTCAACGCATACCTGCGCGGCGGCTGTCACCCCGGCCCAACGCGGGCCAGTGTCACACTGCACTGCCCGGGGCGGTCATGCAGCCGGGCGCCCCGATCCAGTGCCGGGCCTGCGCCTATTTGACGCACCGACCACGTCCGGCATACGCTTCCAAGCCTGACCCCGCCATGTGAACTACCAAGATGAGTCTGGATGTCTGTTTTACCCTGAGCGACGCGGATCTCGCCCATTTCGTGGACGCCATCAAGGCGGCCAAAAAGACGGTCGACACAAAAGACGAATCGGGCATCCTTGCCGCTGCGCGAGCATCACTCGCCGGCACCAAGGTGGATGAGTATCCCGACTTCATCGCGACGCGTTTGAAGAGCGTGGAAACCATGCTGGCGATGGTCGAGGACACCGGCTTTGGATTGCCCGACGCGGACCGCACCAACGTGCTCGCGGCGCTGAGCTACTTTGCCGCGGCGGACGATTCCATTCCGGACGACGTGCCGGTCATCGGCTTTCTCGACGATGCGATCATGATCGAACTTTGCGTGCGCGAACTGACGCATGAGATCGAGGCCTACAACGACTTCTACAACTGGCGCCAGACCGAAGCCCGCCGGCGTGGTGAAGACCCGGCCAAACTCTCGGTGACGCGTGTCGAGTGGGCCGAATCCCGCCGCATCGAGGTGATCGAACGCATGCACCGCCAGCGCCGGGAGTCATACAGCAGCGGTGCATGGAGGCCGGTGCTGTTTCGCGTGCATTGATTCGAGCGTCACCTCCGTACTTGACGAAGGGCACTGCGGTGCCCTTCGTCGTTTGCGCGTCGACGCGCTATGATCCGGGGTGGCCATTGCTCGCGTGATACGTGACGAACACAATCGACGAACACAAGCCGGCGGGCAGTGCCCACCCTACGTCGGCTCCGAATGATGCCTTGCAGCGCCTCGGCAGGCGCACACCGCGCACCGCGGGTGCGCTGCGGCATCAGCCGGGCGTCGCAACGCTGTGGTCCGCGACCACGATGTGCTTCGTTGTCGCGGCTCCGTAAGGCGGGCACTGCCCGCCGTCCACCGACCGAACCTGGAATCAGGCGGAGGCGGTACCACCTACTGTCATGTTGTCGATTTTCAGGGTGGGTTGACCGACCCCGACGGGTACGCTCTGGCCTTCCTTACCGCACATGCCGACGCCCGCATCAAGCTGCAGGTCGTTGCCAATCATCGACACCCGATGGAGTACCTCGGGGCCGCTGCCGATCAAGGTCGCGCCCTTTACCGGTCGGGTGATCCGGCCGTCCTCGATCAAATACGCCTCGCTGGCGGAAAAGGTGAACTTGCCGTTGGTGATGTCGACCTGGCCGCCGCCGAAGTTCGGCGCGTACAGGCCTTTCTTGACCGAACGGATGATCTCGGTTGGGTCGCAGGTGCCGGCCAGCATGTAAGTGTTGGTCATGCGCGGCATCGGCAACGCGGTGAACGACTCGCGCCGGCCATTGCCGGTGGGCGCCATGCCCATCAGCCGTGCGTTGAGTTTGTCCTGCATGTAGCCCTTGAGGATGCCGTCTTCGATCAGCGTGGTGCACTCGGTGGGCGTGCCTTCGTCATCGATGCTGAGCGAACCCCGGCGGCCGGCGAGCGTACCGTCATCGACCACCGTAACGCCCTTGGCTGCCACGCGCTGACCGAGCCGGCCGGCAAACGCCGAACTGCCCTTGCGGTTGAAGTCGCCTTCCAGCCCATGACCAATGGCCTCGTGCAGCAGCACGCCGGGCCAGCCCGGGCCGAGCACGACAGGCATGCTGCCAGCCGGCGCCGCCACCGCTTCCAGATTCACCAGGGCTTGGCGCACGGCTTCGTCGGCAAATTGCAGCGCCCGGCCATTCTCGATCAGTTCGCGATAGCCGTACCGACCACCACCGCCGGAACGCCCTTCCTCGCGCCGGCCGTGTTGTTCGGCGATCACCTGCACGCTCATGCGCACCAGCGGACGCACGTCGGCCGCCAGGGTGCCGTCGGAGGCGGCGATCAAAATGGTGTCGACCGTGGCAGCGAGGCTGACGATGACTTGCTTGATGCGTGGATCGCGCGCGCGCGCATGCGCGTCCACTTCGCGCAGCAGGGCAATCTTGTCGGGGTTGGGCAGGCTGTCGACCGGATCAATGGCCGGATACAACGCGCGGGTGCCGTTCAACGCCAGTGGTTTGCCGGCTCCATTGCCATCGTGCGCGATCGCGCGCGCGGCTTTCGACGCCTGCAGCAACTGCGGCATGACAATCTCATCGGAATAGGCAAACCCGGTCTTCTCGCCACTGATGGCGCGCACACCAACGCCCTGTTCGATGGAATGGCTGCCGTCCTTGACGATGCCCTCTTCCAGCAGCCACGACTCGCTGCGCGAATGCTGAAAGTACAAATCGGCGGCATCGATCGTCGGCCCCATCAACTGGCCGAACACCCGGTCCAGATCGCTGGTAACAATGCCGCCGGGGGCCAGCAGGCGGCGTTCGACCTGATTGATCAACGAATCCATGGATGACGACCGTAGCTGCGGGAAGAAACCTTCAATGGGGCCGGTACCGTACCGTTTAAAGCCGCCGACGACACTCAATGCACACTGGCACTGGATGCCGGCCGCGCACTGGCCGAGGTGGCCGGTACCGGCAACTGGGCTGGCGGCAAGGCGCTGGCGGGCGCGACCAGCCCCTTGGCGCCTGCAGGTGGCGCCTGCAATGGCGATACCGCCGCACCGTGCTTCTCGACCAGCGTCATCACCGGTTGGTCCCAGCTGCCGGTGATGCGATAGCGCGCCCCGGCCGCCTTGTTCAAGCCCTTGCCGAGCAAACCCTGCATGGCGAAACCCGCCGCGGCACCGACCGGGCCACCCACCACGGCACCCACCAACGGCAGGCTGTTGCCGACATGCGGCACCACGTATACCTGCTGGTCGTAATCCCTGGCGCGCAAACCGGTGCGCCCGGTAATGCTGATGTTGGCCGAAGAGCCGACGATGGCCAGATTATCCGTGGTGGCATTGCCATCGAACAGGCGAAAATCGCCGGTGATGGAATCAAACGCCAGCCCCTTGCCAAACACATCACCGAAGTCCAGCGTCAGGCGACGCGGCAGCTCGGTCAGCGAGACCAGTCCAAGCAGCCGGCCGACACCCGGCGATGCAGCGTCGGGGATACGCCCACCTTCCACCTTGACACTCAGCGTGCCATCCAGGTTAGTCAGCGAAAACGCCGTGGGCGAACCCGGCCAACGGCCGTCAATGAGGTCATGCGTCTCGCCGCCATCGACCAGGCCAGCAAAACCGAACACGCCAAGCATGGCGCCCAGATCGTGAGCGGAAAAGTTGATGCGCATGCGCGTGTGGCTGTCTTGCGCGCTGCCATTCCAATCGCCACTGGCCGTGATCTGCACGTCTTTGGACAACGCCCGCAACTGTTCTATGTGCATGCCGTCAGCCGTTGGCCAGCTCTCCAGCCGCGCTTCACCCAACCGTGCCTCGCCCAGCCGCAAATCACTGATCCACAGATGCAATGGCGGCAACGCCGCGGGATTGATGCCGGTATCTGCAGGATTGTCCTGGCCCACGCTCGCGGCGGCGGCAGGCCTGCCGCCAGCTGATGCTGCCTGGTTGGCGCTGCCGGCATTCACCTCCGGGCTCTTGGGCCAGTACAGATGCTGCATGCGCGCCGTGATCCCCAGTCGATTCAAGTCGCTGCCCGGCACGGCAATGGTGCCTGCCAGCGCCGGACCAGCCACATGGATGTTCAGTGTGCCAGCCTGACCGGTGGCATCGATCTGCATGGCGCCCAGCGGACGACCAAACCACTGGGCGTGATCGGCCACGACGTGGATGCCCTGCACCGCCGGCACGTCGCCGCCCTCACCACCACCTACCGTGCGCTGGACCCAGCCGGTCACATCCAGCTGGTCGGCGTGCCCGCGAATCTCCAGGCCCTGTGCCGGCACGTCCTGCGGGGGCTGCTCACCGAAGGCCAGTACCCCGGCCAGTGGTCGCGTGGCATTGGCCAGACGAAAGCGCGCGCGCGCGACGCTGCCCAGCGCAATCTGCAGATCATTGCCTTCGGTCGGCACGCCCAACGTGAGGTGCAACGGCAGGTCGGTCGCCGGCGCCTTGTGCAACGGCACCGGCAAATCCAGCGCAATG
>Ga0207707_10003819_pt1 | contig 13344 bp, 16 predicted proteins | sample KBSC83BmetaG_FD_184336 | JGI IMG/M metagenome (GOLD analysis project Ga0207707, IMG submission 184336) | Corn rhizosphere microbial communities from Kellogg Biological Station, Michigan, USA - KBS C8-3B metaG (SPAdes) (version 2) | ecosystem: Host-associated > Plants > Roots > Rhizosphere ...
GTACGCGCTCAAGCTGGCATTCTCCGATGCGACGTTCGTCGCGACGCGCGGCGGCGGACTCACGATCGCGCTCGATGTTACCGGAGGTCAGGCATTCCTGGTCGAGGCGATCGCGACTTTCTTCCTGGTCTTCGTCGTGTTCGGAACCGCCGTCGACCTCCGCGGCCCGAAGATCGGCGGACTGGCGGTGGGCCTCGTGGTCGCCGCCGACATACTCGCAATCGGGCCGATGACCGGCGCTTCGATGAATCCAGCGAGATCTTTCGGCCCCGCGGTCGCGAGCGGAATCTACGAGGCGCAGCTACTGTATTTCTTCGCCCCGATAACCGGTGCGCTCGTCGCGGGACTTCTTTACGAGTTTCTGTTCATGCGGCGCGGACGCGAGCCGGTAGATCACGGCGAGCTGCGCCCGTAGACGATCACGCAGAGCTGCGCCCGTTCACTCGCGGGCGCAGCTTATTCGTTCCCAAAAGGTAAAGCAGCACCAGGACCGCCTGCCCGAGCATCAGCAGCCCCGCCAGCACCGGCGCCATCTCCATGTCGGCGTTTTCGATATTGTGAACTATCCCCAGGATGAGTCCGCCGGCGCCCACGCACGCCGCCAGTCCTTCGCCAGCGAAGAGCGCTCCAGTAGGGATATCTCCCCAGAAGTGATCGAGCTCGCCATGCAGGTAGAGAATCGTAAACGCTCCCTGTACGAGCAGCGATCCGCCGATGAAGAGCACGATGATTGGGACGCGCTGCCACATCGTGGCCCAGGTTCCGATCAAAACGAGTCCGCCCGCACAGTTTGCAAACGACGCCAGCATCACGAGTAGTCTCAGCATCACCAGGCAACGTTACGGGTTGGACTTTGTGTTGTCAAGTACTTTGCTCGACTTTCAGGTCGAGGCTGGATCTCCCTCGTCGACAGGCGCGCCGGCGTCTTTCCAGGCGCGCCACCCGCCTGCCATCGACGACACGTTGGTATATCCCATTTTTTGCAGACTCTCCGCGGAGAGCGCGGAGCGGAAACCGCCTCCGCAGTAGAGTATGAGCTCGGCCGTCTTGTCGGGCACCCGCACCTCGATGTCGCGCTCGATCACTCCCCTTCCCATGTGCTCCGCGCCCCGGATGCGACCAGCCGCCCACTCGTTGTCCTCGCGAACGTCGATGACTCGCGCCCGGCGCGTCTCCAACTTTCGTTGCGTCTCGGAGACGCTGACTTCGCGGACACGCGCCTTCGCGTCGTCGACGAGCTTGAGAAAGGCTGGAGAATGCTTCACAGGTTGGCTGGAGCCCGCTTGCCGGTCAATCGCCGAAGCCCGACATAAGCTCCACGACGCGCGACCAGCTCTACGGCCGCCACCGTTGCCGCGGACATCGCGGCCCACGCAAGCGCGGCCGGCCAGCTGTCGTGGCGCTCGTTGGGTGGGTCCTCATTCCTGGTGGCGCGCCATCCGCCTTCGAGGCCGCGCTCCACAACTCTGCCTGCCACCATCGCGACTCCCGCCCCAACCAATAGCCAGGTCGTCTTCCGCGAATTCAGTTTGTCCGTTTTAATGCGCACGTTGCACCGCCTTCAGGTTTGAATCTCCAAGAGAGGCAAGCAGGGTGCCGTCACCATCCTTCCCGTTTTCTCAACGATGTGATGTGCGCCACGTGGTGACGCCCGTGCCAGGCGTAGAGCGCCAACAGCTGTCCGAGCGTCATAATGCGATTGTGCTCGGGATGACGGAGGGTGCGACTGAAGTCGGCAGAATCCATAGCTCTTAGCAGAGTCACCCATCGGATGTGAAGCGCGTCCAGGAGATCGAGAGAAACATCGACCGGCACGCGCTGAGAATCCGGAAGCTCTGCCCATTTGGCTTCATCGTAAGGCTTGATGGTAGGCTCGTTTTCGGTCAATGCCAGCTTGAACCGCGTGTACGCGTTCATGTGGCTGTCGGGGACGTGGTGGGCTACCTGTTTGATGGTCCAGCCCCCGGGCCGGTATGGAGTCTCGAGCTGCTCGCGCGAAAGTTCCGCCACCGCGGAGCGGAGCGCTGCCGGCGTCGCGGCTATCTCCGCGATCAAACGGGGGTAATCCGCCTCGCTGACCGCGATGTTCCAGTCGAACTTGCCAATCGGATAGCGAATGTCAGTTGCTTCTGCTGTCGCTGTCATCGTTGTATTACCTGCTGAGAGTTATGCGATCCGCTCCGGCATGTGAACCGCCACCGCGGATCCGTCTGCAATGAAAGCTGACGCCGGTACACCTGAGAGTATAGAGGGAAACGGTGGGTCGTAGAACTTTTCCAGCGGCCCATCGAGCTCGTGATTGGCGCCCGACCAGACGCGCCAGCGCGGGTGATCCACTTTGTACTCGATCGTCCCGCCATCACGCTGGGTCGTATAGCCCCACGCCCGCTCGGAAAGAAACTCCTCGAGCGACCCGCGACCCATCTCGCTCGCCGGCCCATCCACGTGTTGGGCGAAACGGCAGAGATCGCGCCCGGCGCCGAACAGGTACTCGATGGTCTGAAGCTCGCCGTTCGTCTTCACGATGGTATGCTGCATGGGAACCGTCCGGTACGGCTCGTTGTAGGTGAGCTTGGCCGTTTCGGCGACGAGAAACAGTGGAACCATCTCGCGGATGAAGACAACCCCGGAGCGCACCTCTGCGCCGACGCGTCGCCGGACATAGAAGCGAAGATTCACTTCCTCGAAATTCTGATGGAAGAGCGCTGGCAGCCCAAGGACGTGCGTGTCGAGGAAGAGAAATGCGACGAGGCTCAAGTAGTGCCTTCCATCGCGATCGTCGAGCTCAGTTCCTCTGGGCAGATATGGAAGCAGAACCGATGCGTCGACCTCAAAGTTGAGCATCGCTAGATAGCGCCAATCCGCGGTCAGGAACCTGGAAGTCACGCGGTCCGATCAGAGCGTTCGAAGATGTGCGGCGGATGCATGACGGGCCGAGATGCTAGGTGCAGCCCTCGACCCACTTCACTTCCGGAAGCCGTCCGGCGCGAAAGCTGGTGACCCGTTGACCGTCGGTCTCGAACACGATCGCTTTCCCGAGGCTCGTGCTATCGCCGGTCACAACCATGTAATGGCCGCCGGTGATGAATTTGTGCGGCTCGATCTGAACATCGCCGTCGTACATCGTCTTGATGGCGTCTTCGGTATCGCCGATCTTCGCGCCATCCTCGGTGGTGACGGAGCCGGTATCGACGTCAATACGCGCGACCTTCCCCTGCACGACCATCACGCTCACTCCATCGGGGATGCCCGCCCCCACAGCCGGAAAAACGAAATCGCAGCTCGGCTTCATGGTCGGATTCTCATTGAGAAGGCCCATGTTGACGGCGTCGTCGAGGTTCATTCCGATCTGAATCTGCCCAAGTCCGTCTTCGGAAAGGGACAGATCACTCACCGTATCGCGGGCGGCGCCGTTCGGACCGTTGCGCCCCTTCACCGCGGTTTCGTCCCCTTTGCTGCACGCCGTGGCCACGACAGCCACCATCGTCACAAGAGCGCACGCGCCGCGCAGCGATCGTCGACTATTCATTATCGTCCTCCAGCGCCCGAACCGCGGCGTCGAGTGATTAGGTACCAACCTGATGGAACCGCTCCTGGTAGCGCGTTATCGATTCGTTGATCACGCGCGCCGCAACTTCGCTCTTTTCCCATCCAATGATCTCCACCCGCCGTCCCTCGAGATCCTTGTAGATATGGAAGAAGTGCTCCACTTCCTTCAAATAATGCTGTGAAAGGTCGGCAATGTCGAAATACTCGTGATAATACGGGTCATGACAGGGTACCGCGAGAATCTTGTCGTCGGGCTCACCGCGATCGAGCATCTTCAGCACGCCCAGTGGACGGCAGTCTATCTGGCACCCCGGGAATGTCGGCTCGTTGAGATGGACGAGCACGTCGAGCGGATCTCCATCCTCGTGCAGCGTCCGCGGAATGAGCCCGTAGTCGCCCGGGTAATGGACCGCGGAATAAAGCACGCGGTCGAGGCGAATCATTCCCGTCGCCTTGTCCAGCTCGTACTTGTTGCGGCTCCCGCGTGGAATCTCGATTACCGCAGTGACGTTGTCGGGGGGGTGAATGCCCGCTGGCAGGTCATGCCACGGATTGATCACGTAGTGACGCGCTCCATCGTGCCCTTGTACGACATCGGCTCTTCTTCGACACCGAAGTTCCGCTCCGCCAGCTCGGCAATGCGCTCCATGTCTTCGCCCGAGAGATCGGGTTTATCCGAAGCCTCGGCGAATTCCTTCAGCTGATCCATGTCGTAGATATTCGGCAGCGCGGTCACGACTCGCGGCTCCGCGAGCAGCCACTTCAGCGCGGCCTGACCGAGTGTCATTCGCGTCGTGAGAAAATCGAGGGTGCGCACTTTCCGGACGCCGCCGGTGAGCCACGAGCGCGGGCGATGCCGCCGATGATCGTTGGCAGGAAAGACTGTGTCCTCGGTGTACTTGCCCTCGAGCATTCCCGACGCGTGAGTGACCCGGATGTTGAACGCACAATTCGGAGCGAACTCGCGTGCCGCCTCGATCATAGCCGTGCCGGGATGCTGCTCGAGGATGTTCCAGATCATCTGGATGGTGCCGACATCGCTCTCACGCTCGCACAGCTCTACGGCCTCGTAGAGCCAGCCGATCGCCGGACCGAACGCCGCGCCCCATACGCCGATGAGGCCTTCCCGCTGCATCTCGCGCAGCGCCTCCCAGATCGAGGCGTCACGGACGTGTTCCATCTTGATGTTGTGAAGCTGCAGCACGTCGATGTGGTCCGTCTCGAGCCGCTCGAGGCATTTGTCGAGCGCGAAGCGCATGTAGTCCCGGTCGAATTTCTGGGGCAGCTCGCTCTGTCCGCGTCGCGCCGACTGCGCGGCTGGATCGTAGATGTCGTATCCGATCTTGGTGGAGTAGACTACCTCGCCGCGCTTTCCGCGAAATGCCTCGGCCAGCTGCTTCTCGCCCCGACCATTCCCGTATGTGTCGGCGGTGTCGAAGAAGTTGATTCCGAACTCATCGTGAGCGGCGCGAAGCATCTGGACGGCTTCGTCGTCCGTTTTCTCCCCCCACCAACCGGTGGAGAGCGTCCACGTTCCGAATCCGATTTCGCTGACCTCGACACGAGTTCCCGGGAACTGCCTATAGCGCATTTTTCGGATGATATTGTTTGGACGTACAAGTTAATCGCGACGCTGGAGTCGTGCCGGGGAACGGAATTGCGGATTGAGGACTTTGCGGCCTCAGGACCAAAGACCATTGAGGATCGGCGATTAAGTGAGGAGCGAGGAGACGGGCATTAGCGCACATCCTCCGTCCTCCCTTAATCGCCGATCCTGGATGGCGGTTAGTCCTGAGGCCGCAAAGTCCTCAATCCGAAGTCGTCAATAACGGGACAAACTGACCCACCACTGAAGCGTCAAAAGAAAGGTACGTCGCAAACAGAACCTATTTCAGGCTCTTGATCCAATCCGTAATGGCTGGAGTCAGCTCCGGAACGATGGGAATCGTCGGATCGGTGTAAAGTTTCAGCTGGGCCGGTCGATCTGTGCTCGCGGCCGCTCTGAAAACGTGATTGGCCCACGGTATCACGACCAGCTTCGCCGCGGGCTGCGCTGCCTTTAGCGCGCGGGCGTCGGCCTCGCTCACCTGGATGTCCAGCGCCCCCTGAACGATCAGCACCGGCACTTTCACGCGCGCGATCTCGGCGGCCGGATCGTATTTCACCCATGTCTGCATGAATTTCCGGTTGATCGGAACGAGCAGCGAGCTTAGGCCCGGGTTCACATCACCGGTCGGCTCGCCGCGCAGATACCGCGCGAAGGCCGAGTCCCATTTGACTACGTCTTCAGGTGGCAGTTGCCGGGAGATCTGCTCCCGAAGAACCGGCCCGATCGGTCGTCCAGCGCCCGAGAGCATCACGATTCCAGCTACGGGCGCACCGCGATTGGCTGCCTGCAGCACCAGCCCCGCCCCCTCGCTATGTCCGATGAGTATCACCTTCGAGAATCGGCGGTCAGCGACCAGCTTTCGCGCGCCGGCGATTGCGTCAGCCACGAAGTCATCGATCGACGTCGTCGCAATATCGACCTTCTGAAGGTTGTCGCCGATAACACGCTTGTCGTAGCGAACGGATGCGATGCCCGCGTCAGCCAGCTGCCACGCTAGTATCGCGTAGAGGTTGGAATTGTTCTGTGCCCGCAAGGGACCGGCGGAGTTTCCGTTCCTGTCGGTGGGACCGGATCCGGCCACGATCAGCGCTACCGGAATCTGGGTGCTGTAGTTCGCGGGGAGTGTCAGCGTACCCGGCAGGGTGAATGTCCCGCTCTGAAACTCGAAGGGCAGCTCGAGAACCGAATGAGGCGCGATAGTGTCGATGCGTGCTGGCGGGGGAGACTGCGCTTCCGCCCGAGGAGCGATTGCCATCAGGCCGAGTAACGACAGCGCGAGCGCATTGAGCGAATGCATGGGTGGTGGAGTGAAGTGATTATTGCGTGACGGGCGCGGGCGTTTGCTCGCGTCGCCACGCGATGTAAGAATAAAGCACGGCACCGAAAGAGCAGACGACAACCACGGCGACGAGGACGTAGTGGGCCCACTGAGGAGCCACCAGCGCCGCGATGAGAATCGCCAGTCCTCCCGCCACGAATGCACGGCCTCCGACCCTGTGCGTTTTCTCCCAAACGCGATCGCTCGAGAGCGTCCACGGCGTTCGGATTCCGATGAACCAGTTCGGACGCGCACGCGGCAGAAGATTTCCGATCAATACGAGAAGGATGCCGACGCCTATCGGAAGAACGCGCTGCATTGCCACCGGATAGCCGAGGGAGGCGCGGAGGATGATGAGGTGCAGGCCGAGCATGTAGAGCAGGATCGAGATGACGATCGCCTCGAATGCCCCTCCGAACTTCGCGTAATTGGCGCCGCGCGGATCGATCGTCGGGAGCACTCGCATCAGCCCCCAGAGGAGGAGCATGACGGTCGGCAGCACCCATGCGCCCCAAACGCGGCTACCCCATCCATTGGGGCGTCCAAGCATATCCCAGTGCGTGGGAACCGTCAGCGGCAGGTTTGGATAAACGACCGCCGACGCGATTACCGCGACTGCTACGATGAGCAGAGGAATCCATTTACGCATTTGGCCTCCGGGGGCCGAGCCACTTGATGAGATGTTCGACTACGTCCTGGAACACGGTCGTATTCAGCTCGTAAACGATGTGCTGCCCGTTGCGCTCGGCGAGGATGAGCTCGGCATCCTTGAGCACGCTCAAGTGGCGCGAGATGGTGGCCCAGCTCGTCTTGAACTTGTCGGCGATTTCGCCCGACGTTCGAGGACCCGAGCGCAGCAGCTCGAGGATCTCGCGTCGGGTGGGGTCGGACAGGGCTCGAAAAACGTCGTTCATGATTAGATTAGTTAATTAGCCAACCGTCTAATTATAGAACGTTCGTTGGGGCCGTCAAGTTTCAGAAGAGCTAAAGGCGGCCGGCGGCCTCGGTGGCGAAGTAGGTGACGATGAAATCAGCTCCGGCGCGGCGGATGCCGAGGAGCGACTCCAACATCACGCGCTCTCTGTCGATCCACCCGCGATCGGCAGCGGCGCAGATCATCGCGAACTCGCCGCTCACCTGATACGCCGCCACCGGATAGCCGGTCTCGGCTTTGACGCGCGCGACGATGTCGAGGTACGGGCCGGCCGGCTTCACCATCACGGCATCGGCTCCTTCCTCGATGTCCGACCGGACCTCGCGCAGCGCCTCTTCAGCATTGCCCGGGTCCATCTGATAGCCGCGGCGATCGCCGGTCTGGGGCGCCGACTCGGCGGCCTCGCGAAACGGCCCGTAGTAAGCCGACGCGTACTTCGCCGCGTAGCTCAGAATCGACGTCGACGAATAGCCCTCGGCGTCCAGCGCAGACCTGATCGCCCTCACGCGTCCATCCATCATGTCGCTCGGCGCGACGATGTCCGCCCCGGCCTGTGCGTGGGAGAGGGCGGCGCGGGAGAGCAGCTCGAGGGTCGCGTCGTTGTCGACTTCGCCGTCCTTCAGAACTCCGCAGTGACCGTGGTCCGTGTACTCGCACATGCAGACGTCGGTGATAACGACCAGATCCGGAATTTCCTTCTTGAGCGCGCGCACGGCTGTCTGCACAGCACCCTTTTCGTCCCACGCAGAGGAGCCCGTCGCATCTTTGGTCTCGGGAACTCCGAAAAGAATGATCCCGCCAACGCCTGCCTTCGCCGCCGATTCCGCATCGCGCAGCATCTCGTCCACCGACGTTTGATTCACGCCCGGCATCGATCCGACTGGTTGGCGCAGTCTCCTGCCGTCACGGACGAAGACCGGCAGCACCAGCTGGGCCGGAGCGAGATGCGTTTCGCGCACGAGGTTCCGGAGCGCGGCGGTGCGGCGCAGGCGGCGCGGACGGTATTGCGGAAAGCTCGACACGCTTACTCTGGTTGTGGTGCGGGAAGTTTGGAAAGTTGACGCAGCTCGATGAGAAGACTCGACCCGCCGCGCGAGCGAATCTCCGCCGCGAGCGCCTCACCCGTTTCCTCGGGTGATTCGTCGCCCAAGGGTCGCGATCCGCGCACGATGTGGGTCCCGCTCACGTCAGCCAGCATACCATATAATGTAGGGCGTCCCTCCATGGCACTTACGAGCGCGCCTATCGGCACCTGACATCCACCGTCCAGCCCCGCGAGAAAGGCACGCTCGGCGCGGGTCGCAACGGACGTCTTCTCGTCGTTGAGTGGCGACAACATGGCCGACATCCGAGGATCGTCGCTTCTGGCCTGGATTGCGATCGCGCCCTGGCCCGGCGCTGGAAGCCATTCGGGCGGCTCGAAGAACATCGTGATTCGCTGGGAAACCTCGAGGCGAATGAGTCCCGCTGCTGCGAGTATGGCTGCGTGAACCTGACCGCTCTCGACCTTGCCAAGACGAGTCGGAACATTGCCGCGCAGCTCGACCACCTCGAGATCGGGTCGCCTCGCCATGAGCTGCGCGCGGCGGCGCAGGCTCGACGTCCCCACTCTGGATCCAGCGGGAAGATCGTCGAGACCTTCTGCGCCGGTTGCGCGATTCACCACCAGCGCGTCGCGCGGGTCTTCTCGCTCGAGGAGCGCTACGATCTCGAGGCCGTCAGGGGAATCGGTTGGCAGGTCCTTCAGCGAGTGCACGGCGCAGTCGATCTTGTTCTTGGCCAGCGCGACTTCGAGCTCGTGGGTGAAGAGTCCTTTGGCCCCGATCTCACTGAGAGGTTGATCCACCTTCTTATCGCCGATCGTCTTGAACGTCACCAGCTCAGAATGAATCCCGCGCGCGAGCAGCGCTTCTTCCACCATGCGCGCCTGCCGGAGCGCGAGCTCCGATGAGCGCGTTCCGATTCGCACTACTCGTGGATCGTCCGCGCTCTTACGCGCCACGAACTACGGCTGCAACGAGACCGTCGATGGTCGATTCCTCCGCCTCGCGCCTGACCTCGATGCCCGCCTCACGCAACGCGTCGGATGTCTTTTCGCCGATCGATGCCGCTGGAACACGGAGCGCGAGATCGTCGCCTACCGCGTCGACGTATGCTTTCACGGACGACGCCGAGGTGAACGTGGCGAGATCCACCTTACCAGCTTCGATTGCGCGGGCGAGCTTCTCTGCTCCCTCACCATCCGGTATCGATTTGTACGCTTCGATCACCGTTACTCCGGCGCGCATTTCCTCCAATCCGTCGGGGAGGACATCGCGCGCTCCCTGAGCCGTGACGTACAGCACTCTGGCGCCCGCCATGTCGTCGCGCTCACGCAGCATCTCCAGCAAGCCTTCCGCGACGAAGCGCTTCGGGATCACATCCACCGTGATGCCGCGTTCTAGCAGCGCGCCGGCTGTCGCCGGACCGACGGCGGCGATCTTCACGCCAGCGAGCGCGCGTGAATCTTTGCCGGCGCCGAGCAGCTGCTCCCAGAATATCGCGACGGCGTTCTGACTGGTGAACATCACCCAGTCGTACTGGGCGATGTTTTCTATCGCGGTGCGGAGCGGAGTTAGATCCAGACGCGCGATTTGTGTCGCCGGCATTTCGATGACGTCGGCGCCCAAGTCGCGGAGCTTGTCGCTCAAGGCCGGAGCCTGCTGAGTGGCGCGCGTCACGACGATTCGCTTGCCGAACAGCGGACGCTGCTCGAACCAGTTCAGCTCGTCCCGCAGAACGACTGACCACCCGATGACCGTGATCACGGGCGCCGTGAGATTCTGCTCTTCGGCTTTCGCCGCGAGTGTCTCGAGCGTCGCTACAACGGTGCGCTGCCTCGGCAGCGTCGCCCACTGGATCGCCGCTGCCGGTATCTCGCCGGGCATTCCACCCTTGATCAGCGCCTCAGCGATGTTGGGGAGCGTCTTCACTCCCATGTAGAGCACGATGGTGCCGCCCGCCTTGGCGAGCGCCGTCCAATTGGTCTGGGTGTTGGGCTTGGACGGATCTTCGTGGCCCGTTACGAACGTGACGGATGTCGCGAGTCCACGATGGGTGACTGGAATTCCAGCGTACTCCGGAGCGGCGATTCCAGCTGTCACGCCCGGCACGACCTCGAACAGCACCGACGCATCGTTGAGAGCTTGAGCCTCCTCACTCCCGCGACCGAAGACGAACGGATCGCCGCCCTTGAGGCGCACGACGCGTTTGTCCTCGCGCGCCAGCTTGATGAGGAGTGTGTTGATCTCCTCCTGAGTCACGGAATCCTTCGCGCCGCCTCGTTTGCCGACGTAGTACAGCTCGGGACGGCCTGTCTCTCGCGCGCCTTCCGGCAAGAGCGCCATGTTGGCCAGAGCGTCGTAGACAACCGCGTCGGCGGAATCGATCAGCTGCTTGCCGCGGACGGTGAGCAGGCCTGGATCCCCCGGACCCGCACCGACGAGAAAGACCTTCCCGTCAGGCATTCGCAATACCCACCTTCGCCGCCCATTTCGCGTATTCCGCCGGGGATATTTCCGAAGGCTTGATCTCGCTCCGTCCGCCCCAGAACACATTCGTGTAGAGGACGGGGATGCCCGCCTCTTCGAGGTGATTGTCGATCGCAACCTTGTGTGCCAGGACGAGATCCTTCTCGCTGCCGTGAGCGACGGCCATGATGTTCACGTTTGCGAATTCCGGCCCGCCCTCGCGCCAATACGCGTGCGTGAGGATGTGGTGCCGTCCGACCTCCTGACCAGTTTCGATCTCCCTCCCGGGCGGAACGCGCCAGTGAAACAGCGCGTTGTACTTCGTCACCCTCTCACCCGTCGCCGACGGCTTCACGTGCTCGAGAAAAGTCGAGAATCTTCCGATGACCTCGCGGGCGCTCAGCGAGTGGGCGACCTGTACGAATTCCTCGAGCGTCAGTCCCGCCTCTGCGGCGCGGCTGCGCCAGGGATCGGGCGTTATCTCATCGACGGCGAACTCGCGCTTGAGCGCTTCAAGTACTCGCCACTCGAGGGGCGAGAGCTCCACGATCTTGGTATCCATCACTCGCCCGGCACTGTCGCTTCTCGAGCCGGGCTCCATCCCGCGCCGTCGCACGTGGCCGACGCCCAGTGCGAAGAGGCGTTTTGCGGGCATGATGCGGTACGCGTCGGCGCCAACCTGCGCGGCGAGAAACCCGCAATGCCGCTCCATCGAAAATCCCTGCGGCACCTTGAGCGTGGTCCACAGCCGGTAAACGGATCCGGGGGTTTCGGCATCGGTCGAGCGAATGACCACGTGCCCCGAGAACGGATCGTCCTTGACCATGTAGCTGAACGCCGAGTCGAGCTTGTCCGACGGCACTCGCCACGCGACCAGCGCGCCTGGCGCGAGATTGGTCGCCATTAGAGTCTGCCTGATCCGCCGAACTACCCCAGCCTGCAACATCGCGCGCAGACGCTCGATTACGACGCTCTCCGGCAGCTCGGCGTTGAACGCGATCTGCTTGAATGGCTCCGTCACGAACCCGGCGATCCGGTCCTCCGAGACCGCGAGAATCGCCGCGTTGATCGGGTCAGAGACTTCGACTGGCGTCGCTGAAGCCGTCGACACATCGGCTGCCATTACTTCCCCCTCAGTCGCTTGCGACGCAGGTAAAGACTGATCCCGTATAGCGCGTAAATGGAAAGCGCCACGGTGTAGGCGACGTGGTAGTACGACGAGGTTTCAGGCATGTTGGGCCGCGTTTGCGAGAGCTGCATCACGCTCGAACGCGTAACGATACCGTGATCGGACGAACGCGAAGTAGAGAAGCGTGAACGAGGTGAGCGATATGAAGAGCGTGAGCAGCATCTCGTTCGGGAGCGAAGGCGCGCTTGGCTTCCCGACGATGGGCATCGGGTGCATCGTCGCGAAGAGATAGACGCTCAGGTGGATGAAGGGAATGAGCAGCGCCCCAAGAATCCCCAGCACCGCCGAGTACCGCGCGCGCATCTCGGGTGCGTCGATTGCGCCACGCAGCACTATGTACGAGACGTAGATGAACCAGAGGAAGAGCGTCGACACAAGTCGCACGTCCCACCAGGCCCAGTACGCTCCCCAGATCGGCTTCGCCCAGAGGGGTCCGGTGATCAGCACCACACTGGTGAAAATCACGCCCACCTCGGCCGAGCTTTCGGCGAATCGATCGAGCCGCGGGTCACGCAGCCAGAGAAATGCCGCGCTGGCGACGGCAACCAGACCAAACGCGAGAAAGGCCACCCACGCCGAAGGAACGTGGATGTAGAAAATTTTCTGCGCTGCTCCCTGCTTCGCTTCAAGAGGAGTGAAGAACGCCGCGCGGACTACGGTGCCGACTACCGCCAGACCAGCGACGGTATCCAGCCAGGAGATCTTCATGAAGGTGTTAAAGTACGATGACGGGCAACAGCCGACGACGGCGTGTCATCGACTCATCCAATTTAAGCGACTCACTCCTCGAGCGTGAATGGGTACGCCAGGGTGCACGCGGCAACGAAGACGATGTCGAAAGCCAGAAGAAGCTTCAGCCACGCGCCTGCCTCGGCCACGGGACGACCGCTCAACAACTTCGCGGTAGCCTGCGTGGCACCGATCACGATCGGTACAAAAAACGGAAGGGCCAGCATCGGAAGAAGGAGCTCAGCGAGCCGCGTGTTCACCGCCATCGCGCTGAACAGCGTACCCACCGCCACGAGCCCAATTGCGGCAAGCAGCGCGATAACGATCAAAGGTGCCGCTACGTCCCCGAGCGGAAGATTGTAGAAGATCACCAGCGCGGGAATGGTGATCAGCTGCACCGCGGCGACGAAGGCGAGATTCGCCAGCGCCTTGCCGAGGAAGATGGAGTGCCTCGAGACGGGCGATGCGAGAAGGCCGTCGATGGCGTGATCGGTCGCCTCGACACCG
>Ga0207707_10003823_pt1 | contig 13338 bp, 15 predicted proteins | sample KBSC83BmetaG_FD_184336 | JGI IMG/M metagenome (GOLD analysis project Ga0207707, IMG submission 184336) | Corn rhizosphere microbial communities from Kellogg Biological Station, Michigan, USA - KBS C8-3B metaG (SPAdes) (version 2) | ecosystem: Host-associated > Plants > Roots > Rhizosphere ...
TTCCGACTACGGCGCCCTCAACCAGCGCTCGCACGTCACCATCAAGGCGAAGCTGCGCAAGCACATCTGGATCGAGGAGCTGATCGAGATCGCCGAGAGCGAAGCCTCGTGCGAGCTGTACGGCATCCTCAAGCGCCCGGACGAGAAGTATGTCACCGAGCGCGCCTACGAGAACCCGAAATTCGTCGAGGACGTGGTGCGCGACGTCGCCACGCGCCTGAACCACGATGAGCGTGTCGCCGCCTACGTGGTCGAGTCGGAGAACTTCGAGTCGATCCACAACCACTCGGCCTACGCCCTGATCGAGCACGACAAGGACGCCTGAGGCGCGCCGCGCCGCCGCCGGCCGCCTCGGCGCGAGTCCGGCTGCCGCATGAAGATTTCTTAATGCCGGCTGCATTGCCGCGCAAGGCCGTGCCCACTAACTTCCCACTCCAGCCGCACCGCAAGGAGTCAGGGCATGAGAGTCCTCGCCGCATTCACCGCCGCCGCCGTACTCGGCTGTGGCCTCGCCGTCGCCGCCGATCCGCCGGCCGCGCCGTCCGCGACCCCCGTCAAGCACCCCTCGCTCAAGGTGTGCAACAAGCAGGCCGACGCCAAGCAGCTCACCGGCCCGTCGCGGGCGCAGTTCGTCCGGGATTGCCGCGCCGGCACCTCCACCAGGGCCTCCTAGCGGCGCGGCAGCCGCTCAGGCCGGTAGTTCGATGACCACCCTGAGACCGGGCTCGTTGTTCTGCAGCTCGAGGCGGCCGCGATGCAGCCGCGCAATGGCTGCCACCAGGCTCAGGCCGAGTCCGCTGCCCTCCTCCCGCCCCGCCATGCCGATGCGCACGAACGGCTGCACGGCGCGCGAGCGGTCGGGACCTGCGATGCCGGGGCCATCGTCGCTGACGGTAAGGCGCACGCCGTCGGCCAGGCGCCGCACCGCCACGTCGATGGCGCCGCCGGCGGGCACGTACTTCAGGCCGTTCTCGATCAGGTTGGTGATCAGCTGCGCCAGCAGCTGCCGGTTGCCCTGCACCACCGCCGCCTCCTGGTGGCAGGCGAGCTTCAGGCCCTTATCGCCGGCGGCCGGCTCGAACAGGTCGACGAGCTCGGCCGCCAGCTCGCCGACGTCCACCGCAGCCGGCGCCGCCAGCGGCGCACCCGACTCGGCGAGTGCGATCTGCAGCAGCGTCGCGAGCGTTCGCTGCAGGTGGTCGACCTCGCGCAGCGCCGAATCCACCGACTCGTGCACCGCCGGCTCGAGCGGCGGCGAGCGCAGCAGCAGTGCATCCATGCGCGTGCGCAGGCGGTGCAGCGGCGCGCGCAGGTCGTGGGCGGCGCTGTCGAAGGTAGCGCGCAGCGTCCCGGCCTGCTCCTCGAGCCGGTCGAGCACGCGGTTGACCGATATGGCGAGTGAGTCGAACTCGTCGTGGGCGCCCGCCACCGGCAGGCGCCGCCCGGGCTCGCCGGCCATGATGCGCTGGCAGGTGCTGGCGACCTCGCCGACGCGCCGCGCCAGCCGGTAGCTGAACCAGAAACCCGCCAGCGCCGCGGCCAGCGTCGACAGCCCGATGCCCCACAGCGTGGCGAAGCGGAACTTCTCGGCGAAGCGCCGCCCCTGCGAGATGTCGGTGCCGACCAGCAGCAGGTCGCCCCCGGGGAGGGTGCGCACCGCGGCGCGCACCGGGTGCACGGCGCGCCGGCCCGGCTCGATGGTGGCGATCTCGAACTCCGGCCGCGCCTCGGTCGGCATGCCGTCGAACGGCCAGGTTGTGACGTTACCGGAGATGCGCTCGTAGTTGGCGTCGGCGAGCATGTACACCGCGCCGATGCGGCCCCAGCTGTCGATGCGCAGGTTGATCTCATCGGTCACGCCCGGCACGCCGGCGCGCGCGAACTTGTCCTCCAGGCTCTTGAGCTCGGTGTCGATGATCAGGTCGACCTCGTCGGTGATCAGGCTCTCGGTGAGCAGGTAGGCGCTGCCGAGCGTCACCCCCACCGCGAGCGTCACCAGCAGGGTGTAGCCGACCGAGAGGCGGAAGGCGGTGGTGTTGAACAGGGCGAGGCGCATGCCGGCTCAGAGGTCGCTGCGCAGCACGTATCCCGAGCCGCGCACGGTATGGATCAGGGGATGATCGGTGCCGCGGTCGATCGCCTGGCGCAGGCGGCTGATGTGCACGTCGATGAGATTGCTCTGCGGGTCGAAATGCAGGTCCCACACCCCCTCGAGCAGCATGGTGCGGGTCACCACCTGCCCGGCGCGGCGCATGAGGAACTCGAGCAGCTTCAGTTCACGGGCGGTGAGCTCGACTTCGCGGCCGGCGCGCGTGACGCGGCGGGCCAGCAGGTCGAATTCCAGATCCTCGACCTTCAAGCGCGTGGTGTGGGGGGTATTGGGGCGGCGGCGCAGCAGCGCCTCGATGCGCGCCAGGAGCTCGGCGAATGCGAACGGCTTGGTGAGGTAGTCGTCGCCGCCGGCCTTGAGCCCCTTGATGCGGTCGTCGAGGCTGCCGAGCGCGGACAGCACCAGCACCGGGGTGCCGATGCCCTTGGCGCGCAGCTGCTCGATGACCGTCAGCCCATCGAGCTGCGGCAGCATGCGGTCGGTGACGATGAGATCGAAGTGGCCCTCGGTGGCGCGGAACAGGCCGTCGCGGCCGTCGGCAGCGTGATCCACCGCGTAGCCGCTCTCGCGCAGCCCCTTGACCAGGAAGCGCGCCGCCTCGGAGTCATCCTCGATGAGCAGTACGTGCACGGGGCGACAGGGTAGGAGCCGCCCGCGCTGCCGCGCAAGAGCGGCGAGCTCAGGAAGGGGCGGCGGCGGTGCCTTTGCGCTCGGCGCTCTGCAGGCGCGCGATCAGGGAGCTGAGGAAGACGCGGTTGAAGCGCAGCTGGCAGGAGGCGGATACCTGCTCGAGCAGCGTCGAGCTCACCTTGAGCACCGTCACCGCGCCGCCGGCGCGAATGGTGGCGGTGCGCTTGGCGCCCGGCACGTAGCTGGCCTCGCCGAAACAGTCGCCGGTGTCGAGCGCGCCGATGCGCTGCCCGTGACGCTCCACCACGCAGCCGCCGCTCACCAGAATGTAGAAGCGGTCATCCATCTCGCCTTCCTTGACGATCTCCTCGGCCGCCGCGTAGTCCTGCCAGCTGCTGGCGCGCAGCACTTCCCAGATCTCGGCATGGCTGAACTCGTGGAAGAACTTGAGGCGCCGCAGCACGCCGAACTGCTCCTGGCGGTCGATGCGCGAGTTGGCCTCGCGCAGCTTCGCGTGCACGCGGGTGAGCTCGGCGGCGAAATCCAGCCCGCTCTTGCAGCGCTTCTCCGGGTCCTTCTGCAGCGCGCTGGCCACCACCATCTCGATTTCCTCGGGAATGTCCTTGCGCAGGGTGTGGATCGGCGGTGGCGTGGCGTACACGATCTGGTGCAGCAGCTTCTGCAGGTTGCCGGCGCGGAACGGGCGCGCACCGGTCAGGAGTTCGTACATTACCGCGCCGAGGGAGTACAGGTCCGAGCGGTTGGTGAGCTCGAGGCTCTGCACCTGCTCGGGCGACATGTACGAGGGGCTGCCGGCGATGCCCTCGATGCGCGAGATATCCGAGTCCGACACCAACGCGATGCCGAAATCGATGATGCGCACGTCGCTGTCCTGCGTGAGCATGATGTTGGAGGGCTTGATGTCGCGGTGGATCACGCCGCGCGAGTGCGCGTAGTGCAGCGCCTTGGCGCACTTGAACATGATTTCCACCACGTCATCGATGCGCAGCAGGTTGTCGGGGCGGCAGTATGCGGCCAGGGTGCGCGCGCCGTGCACGTGCTCGGTGACGATGTAGCAGTGCCCGTTCTCCTCGCCGGCGTCGTAGATCGGCAGGATGTGCGGATGCTGCAGCATGCCCACCAGATGCGCTTCCGACAGGAACATCTTGCGGGCGATGCGTGCACGCTCCTCGTCGCCGCCAGTGTCCATGTTGTAGACCTTGATGGCGACGTCGCGGCCGTAGTACGCATCGTGCGACAGGTAGACGACGCCGGTGCTGCCGCGGCCCACTTCGCGCACCACCACGTACTTGCCGATCTTGTCGGGCATGCGTGCGCCGGGCTTGGCGGGCGGTACTGTTCTGGAGGCCGGTAATGACATGACGCGTCGGTGATCGAAACGGCGCGTCAGGATAAGGGGTCGCCCGCTAGGGTGACTGTGATGTATCCCTCAGGCGATCGGGCGGAGCGGCGCAAGCCGGCCGGCTGTGCTCAGGCGAAGTGCTCGTATCCGGAATGCGAGAACTCCATCACAGTACCGTCGCGCTGCACGATCGCGCCCGGCGTGGCACGCAGCGTACCGATGCGCGTGTAGCCCCAGCGCTGCGGCGGCAGCTCCGCACCCATGGCGGCCACGCGATCGGGATGCACCGCGAAACACAGCTCGTAGTCGTCGCCACCGCTGAGCGCGAGTTCCCGCGCGCGCTCGGCGCCGAGTGCGGCGCGCAGCGATTCCGACAGCGGCAGCGCCTCCCAGGCGAGCTCGACGCCGGCACCGCTCGCGGCGGCGAGCTTGCCGGCATCCGCCAGCAGCCCGTCGGAGACATCAATGCAGGCGCTGGCGTAGCCCCGCAGCCGCTCGCCGAGCGCAAGGCGCGGCTGCGGGCGCAGGAAACGCTCGCGCAGGTAGGCGCTGGCCTCGGGTGCGGCGGCGAGGCGCCCCTGCTCCAGCGCGAGTCCCGCGGCCGCATCTCCCAGCGTGCCCGACACGAACAGCACATCGCCCGGAGCGGCACCCGCGCGCCGCAGCGCGCCGCCGCCCGGCACGTGACCGAGCAGGGTCACGGTCACGCACAGCGGGCCGCGCGTGGTGTCGCCGCCCACCAGCGCCACCTCGTGCGCGCGCGCCAGCTCGTCCAGGCCGGCGGCGAACTCCGCCAGCCAGGCGGGCTCGGCCCGCGGCAGGGTGAGCGCCAGCAGCGCCCAGGCCGGGCGCGCGCCCATGGCCGCGAGATCACTTAAGTTAACAGCGAGGGCGCGGTGACCGAGGGAAGCGGGGTCGGCCGGCTCGGGGAAGTGCACGCCGGCCACGAGCGTGTCGGTCGCCGCCACCAGCTCCTGGCCGGCCGGCGGCGCGAGCAGCGCCGCATCGTCGCCGACGCCGAGGCGCACGTCGGCGCGCGCCGCGCCACAGGCGCGGAAGTAGCGGTCGATGAGTGGGAATTCCGTGAGCGCCACGTGCGCCCGGTCCCGTCAGTGCTCGTCGGGCCGCAGCTCGCGCGCGGCGCGATCCAGCACGGCGTTCACGAACTTGTGGCCATCGGTGGCGCCGAAGCGCTTGGCGAGCGACACCGCCTCGCTGATGGCGACGCGGTGCGGCACTTCGCCGCGCGCGCTGAGCTCGAACAGGCCGATGAGCAGCGCCGCATGCTCGATCGGATCGAGCAGCCGCGGCTCGCGGTCGGCCAGCGTCGCCAGCCGTGCGTCCAGCTGGGCGCGCGCGTGCCACACGCCCTCGACCAGGATGCGGAAATACTCGGCGTCGGCGCGCGGCATGTCCTCGGAGGCGCCGAACTCCTGCACCAGGTCCTGCCACGGGCCGGCATTCAGCTGCCAGCGGTACAGGGCCTGCAGGGCGAGCTTGCGCGCCACGCTGCGCGCGCCGCTGTACTCGCGCTCGCGCGGGGCGGCGCTGCCGGCGCGCGCCTTCACAGCCGCGCCACGAGCGCCGCCATCTCGAGTGCGCATTCGAGTGCTTCGGCGCCCTTGTTGTCGTCACCCGGACCGGCACGCTCCAGCGCCTGCTCCAGCGTCTCGACGGTCAGCACGCCGAAGGCGATCGGCACGCCGGTCTCGAGAGTTACGCGCTGCAGGCCGCGCGCCGCCTCGCCGGCCACGTACTCGAAGTGCGGCGTATCGCCGCGGATCACGCAGCCGAGCGCCACCACGGCCTCGTAGCGCCCGCTGGCGGCGAGCTTCTTGGCGATGAGCGGCAGCTCGAAGGCGCCGGGCACGCGCACCACGGTTAGCTCAGCGGCAGCGCCGCCGCGCTCCAACCAGGCACGCTGCGCCCCCGCGATCAGGCTGGCGACGATCAGGTCGTTGAAACGCGCGGCCGCAATGACGATGCGGCGGCCGGCGGCGGCGGGCTCGCCCTCGATGAGTCGCGGCTCACTCACCCCTCTTCCCCGACGTAACCCTCGATCTCGAGCCCGAAGGCGGAGATGCCGTGCATCTGCTTGGGCGCCGACAGCACCCGCATGCGCCGGACGCCGAGGTCCTTGAGGATCTGCGCGCCGATGCCGAAGGTGCGTAGTACCCCGCCCTCGCCGCCGTGGCTGTCACTGTCCGCCTGCGCCGGGTCGGGCGCGGCGAAGTAGCGCAAGGCATCGGCCAGCTCGCGCGGCGACTCCTGGTGGCGCAGTACCACGATCACGCCGTGGCCGGCGTCTACGATGCGTTGCATCGCGGCGCGCAGCGTCCAGGCACGCGCCACGCCGTGCACGCCGAGCAGGTCGCGCAGCGTGTCGGTGAGGTGTACGCGCACCAGCGGCGCTTCCGGCCCCTCGAGCCGGCCGTGCGCGAGCGCCAGATGCACCTCGAGGCTCACGTCGTCCTGGTAGGCGTACAGACGGAACTCGCCGAGCTCGGTCTGCACGCTCTGCTCGGAGATGCGCTGCACGGAACGCTCGGTCCGCAACCGATGGCGGATCAGGTCAGCGATGGTGCCGACCCTGAGCCCGTGACGGCGCGCGAACTCCTGCAGCTGCGGGCGGCGCGCCATGCTGCCGTCGTCGTTCATCACCTCGCACAGCACGCCGGCCGGCTTCAGCCCCGCGAGCTTGCACAGGTCGACCGCCGCCTCGGTGTGGCCGGCGCGCACCAGCACGCCGCCGCGCCGCGAGCGCAGCGGAAAGATGTGACCGGGGCGGGCAAAGTCGGCCGCTGTCGAGGCCGGCCCGGCGAGCGCGCGGATGGTGGCGGCGCGGTCGGCGGACGACACGCCGGTGGTGGTGCCGGCGCGCAGGTCCACCGACACCGTGAATGCGGTGCGGTGCGACTCGCTGTTGACGGGCACCATCTGCGGCAGCTCGAGGCGGTTGAGCTGCTCTTCGCCCATGGGCACACAAATGATGCCGCTGGTGTGGCGGATCATGAACGCCACGGCTTCCGGCGTGGCGTGTTCGGCCGCCATGATGAGATCGCCCTCATTCTCACGGTCCTCGTCGTCCATGATCACGACCATGCGCCCGGCTCGCAGCTCGGCCACGATCTCCGCGACCGAGCTGAACTCGGCAGCCGGCCCCGCAGCGGCGCCCTTGCCGGGAATGGGAACGATCTTCGACATGGTGTGCGTGCGACTGGTTGGGCAGGTCAGTATACCCGAGGGCCTGCCGCGCCCGCCGCGCGTAAGCCCGGGCGCCTTACTGCGGCGCGGCCGGCGGCAACAGCGGCACTATCGCCTGCGTCAGGCTCCGCTCGGTAACGGCGTTGCCGGCCAAGAGCCGCGCGCGCACCGTGCCGCTGCGGTCGACGATCCAGGTCATCGGGACTGCGAGCGGCGGTCCGAAGCCGTTGGTCTTGGCGCTCGCCGCCAGCGCCGCCGGGTAACTGCGCTGCTGCATGACACGCACCACCTCGGCGCGGTCCTGGGCGTCATCGACGCTCACGCCGATCAGCACCAGGCCGCGTGCACGGTAGCGCTGATAAAAGGAGTCGAGCAGTGGCATCTCGGCACGGCACGGCGAGCACCAGGTCGCCCAGAAGTTAACGATCACCACCTTGCCGCGCTCCCTGGCGAGGTCGAAGGTCTTGCCGTCGAGCTGCTGCACGACGAGTGCGGGGGCTGGCTGGCCGACGCTCGCCCCGTCGTCGGCGGCACTGCCGGGCGTGGCGAGCAGCGCGGCGCTCAGCAGCGCCGCGGCGCCCGCGCCGTGCCGCGCGCGCCGCGCGCACGCCCGGCGTTGTGGTTGCAGCTGTGGGCTCGGCATAGTGGCCATTGTAGTGGGCAGTGGTGGCCGCGGCCCACCCTCAGGCGCGTGGCGCCAGCAGCGGCGTCACGATCCGCTCCAGGCGTTCCCGCGTCCAGGACGGCTGCTTCTGCTGCCAGCCATCCTCGACCAGCAGGCCCGCGCGGTCGATGGTGAAACTGACCGGCAGACGCCAGATGCGGCCGTAGCCTGCCGCGCTCGAGTCGCGCAGCAGTCCGACCGGGAAGCGCAGTGACTGCGCGACGCGGCGCACCTCGGGCAGCTGCTCGGCCGTGTCGAGGCTGAAGCCGAGGATCCGCAGCCCGTCCTGGGCATGGCGCGCCTGATACTCCGACAGCAGCGGCAGCTCGGTGCGGCACGGCGTGCACCAGGTGGCCCAGAAGGTGAGGATCACGACCTCACCGCGCAGCTCGGTGGTGGAGATGCGCGCGCCGTCCAGCGTGACGAGCGTGGCGGGCGGTGCCGCCTCGCCGGTGCGCAGGCCGCCCGCCGCAGCGGACAGCGGCCGCAGCGCTGCGCCGGCCACGCATGCGGCGAGGCCCTTGAGGACGGTGCGGCGCGCGGCCGCCGTCTGCGCCGCGGGATCACAGGGCATAGCTGACCCCCACGCTCGCGGTGAATCGGGGAAACAGCTGGATGCCGTACAGGTTGCTGTAGACCGGCACCTGCACGAAGCCGAACAGCTGCAGGCCGCGCGCTGCCTGCACGGTGATGCCCGGGCTCAGGTAGGCGACGATGCCGGCGGTGTTCTGCACGTCGGCGAGCGCGCCCTGATCGGGCGACTTGTGCAGCAGGTTCAGCTGCACCTGCGGCAGCCAGCGCGGACTGGCCGCATAGCGCAGGCCCAGACTGACGGTGGTCGAGTTGCCGGGTCGGTAGTCGTTGCCGGGCTGATCCATGTGATGGCTGAGCGCGCTCTGAAACTGCGCGTTGAAGAATGCGTCGAAGTTCTGGCTGACCGCCCGGTAGTAGTAGGCGCCGAGGATCAGGTCGGTGCTGCCGGTGCCCGGCTGCAGGCTGGCGTCGAGCGGCGTGCCGGCGTGGGGACCGGAGTTGAAGTCCACCGCCGTGCCGTAGCGGCCGGTGGGCAGCTTCACGCCGAGCTGCACGCCCAGGTTGCGCGTCGGCAGCCAGCCCTGATAGCTGCCGGTCAGCCTGACATCGCCGATGCTCGAGCTGCGCGAATAACTGAGCGGCGGCAGTGGTTGGGTCGAGTCGAAGTCGCCGTAGGTCGAGTGATCGCGGATGACGTACGGCACCAGCAGCGTGACGTTCCAGGCGGAGTTCGGGGTATAGCTGACCGCCCCGGTGACGTAGCGGTTCAGCGTGCCGTGTTCGAGCTCAGTGCCCTCCGGGACGCCCGCCACGGAGTGCGTGCCGCTGCGCAGCCGGTCCTGATCGATGTAGTCGTACTCGACGCTCAGGCGCCAGCCGGGCAGCGCCGAGTACCCCATGGCCGCATCCGCGCTCAGCGTGCAGCCGCAGCTGGCGCAGGCCCCGGCCGGGCCGGCCGCGGCGACGGCCACGAGCACCAGCGCCCCAGCCGCCGCGGCGCGCGCACCGCAGCCGCGTGTGCCGGCGCCCTCGAAAACGATCGGAGTCATGTCGGATTCCTTGCCAACGGCGTCCGCGCACACCAAGGCATGACGGGAGCTTCCGCGGAACGCGTGCCTGCACCGGCCGCACAGCGCCAGCCGCGCGGCCCCAGGTCAGGGGTTCAGGCCGCCAGGGGCGGCGCGCGTGGCGACTGCGCGCGCAGGATGGCGGGGACGTGTTCGCGCTCGGCCGCGGGCGCACGGTCGCGCGCCGGGCGCGGCGCGGCAGGGGCCGGTGCGGCGAGCGCGGCGGCGAAAGCGGCGCTGGCGCCGGCGCTGAACACGCAGCTGGCGTGATGCACCCCGCCGGGATCGCGTGAATGGTGGCCGGGATGGCCCGCGTGAACGCCGCCGGCCGCGTGCGCGGCCAGGGCCGGCGGCATCACCCCGGCCCCCGGGCACAGCTCTACGCCCAACCCGCCCGCGCCGGCGGCCGGCATGAACCCTGCCGGGATCAGGCCACGCAGCAGGAGCGCGCAGGCCACCAGCAGCGCGAGGCGCCGTCGGGGCAGGAGGTGGAGGGATGCCGTCATTGGCTGCAGTGTAGTCGCCGTTCCATGTGTCCAATATGGGTAGAACAACCTAAGTTACTGGCCGCAAGTCCGGTTTTTCAGCGCTCCGGCACGGCCAGCAGCCGTGCGAGGTAACGCGCCACCAGGTCAACTTCGACGTTGAAGCGCGCCCCGACGGCCAGCGCGCCGAGCGTGGTCGCGGTCCGGGTGTGCGGGATTATGTTGACGCCGAAGCTCGAGGGACCGACTTCGTTGACGGTGAGGCTCACGCCATCCACGGCGATCGAGCCCTTGGGCGCGACGAAGCGCGCCAGCGATCCGGGAACGCCGAGGGTCAGACGGCGCGAGCGCGCATCCTCGCTGCGCGCCAGCACCTCCCCTACCCCGTCGACGTGCCCGGACACCAGGTGGCCGCCGAGAGCATCGCCGGCCCTGAGCGCCGGCTCGAGATTCACCGCCGTACCGGGGCGCAGCTCCCCGAGGGTGGTGAGCGCGAGCGTCTCGCGCGACACGTCCGCCACGAAGCTGCGGCCGGCGACCTCGGTGGCAGTGAGACAGCAGCCCTGTACGCAGATGCTGTCGCCGACGCGCAGTGCCTCAGGCTCCAGACGGGTACAGCTGATGGTGAGGCGCAAATCGCCGCCGCGGCTCTCGCAGACATCGACGCGGCCAACGTCGAGGACGATGCCGGTGAACATGCTAGGCCGCCTGCGGACGCAGCCGCAGGCGCACGTCGGCACCAATCTGCTGCATCTCGAAGAGCGAGAACTGCGGCGCCTGGTCCAGTTCAGTGAGACGCGGCAGCTGCACCAGCGCACGCGCGTCGGGACCGAGCAGCCGCGGCGCCACGTACAGGAGCAGCTCGTCGACCAGGCCGAGCGCGATGAACTCGCCGGCGAGCGTCGCACCGGCCTCCACCAGCACCTCGTTGGCCTCGAGCTCGCCCAAGCGCGCCAGCACCGCCGGCACATCGAGGCGTGCGCCGGACGCCGGCAGCGCCTCGACGCGCGCGCCGCGCGCGCTCAGGTTGGCGGCGCGCACATCGTCGGGGCTGGCCGGGGCGGTGAGGATCAGCACCTCGCCGCCGCCGGAAAACAGGCGCGCCCCGGGCGGCGTGCGCAGGCGCGTATCGAGCACCACGCGCAGCGGCTGGCGCGGCTCGCGGCTGTCGCCTTGCGGCGGCAGGCGCACGCTGAGCCGCGGATCGTCGGCGAGTATGGTGCCGATGCCGGTCAGGATCGCCGAGCTGCGTGCACGCCAGCGCTGCACGTCAGCGCGCGCCGCCTCGCCGCTGATCCACTCACTGACGCCGTTGGCGAGCGCGGTGCGCCCGTCGAGGCTCATGGCGAGCTTCAGGCGCACGAACGGTACGCCCTGCTGCATGCGCTTGAAGAAGCCGACGTTGAGCTCGCGCGCCTCGGCCTCGAGCAATCCGGCTTCCACGGTGATGCCGGCCGCGCGCAGCCCCTGCGCGCCCTGCCCGTTGACGAGCGGATTGGGATCGTCAGCGGCGTACACCACCCGGGCCACGCGCGCCTCGCGCAGTGCGCTCACGCACGGCGGCGTGCGGCCGTGATGGCTGCACGGCTCGAGCGTCACGTACACCGTCGCGCCCGCGGCCTGCTCGCCGGCGGCGCGCAGCGCCGCAACCTCGGCGTGCGCCGCGCCGGCGCGCTCGTGCCAGCCTTCCGCGACCACGCGGCCGCGCTGCGCGATCACGCAGCCGACGCGCGGGTTGGGGTCGGCACTCTCGAGACCGCGCGCCGCCAGGGTCAGGGCACGCTGCATCGCGAAGCGGTCAAAGTCGGAGAACATCGTTGCCACGAGACTCCCGGGGAGGGTGATTATTCCACTCGCGGCGCCGCGCTTCCCAGACGGCGGGTCATTTCTTGCCGCCGCCGCCACGGCCGCCGTCCGCCGGGGTCGAACCGGCCTCCGGCAGCAGCGGCAGCTGCTCGCGACTTGCGTCCCGACCGCCCTCGCGCTTGCGGCTGCGGGAGGGCGCCTCGGGCCGCGCCCGCGTACTGCGCAGGCGCTGGATTTCCTCGTGAAAGGCCTCGACATCCTCGAACTGCCGGTAGACCGAGGCGAAACGCACGTAGGCCACCTCGTCGAGGTGGCGCAGCTCCTCCATGACCAGCTCCCCGATGGCGCGGGCGGACACCTCGCGGTCGCCGAGACTGCGCACCTGGTGCACGATGCGGCTCAGGGCCTCGTCGATCTGCTCGCGCGCCACCGGCCGCTTCTCGAGCGCCTTGAGCATGCCGGCGCGCAGCTTGGCCTCGTCGAAGGCCTCGCGCCCCCGATCCCCCTTGATCACCAGCGGCATGACCAGTTCGGCAGTCTCGAAGGTGGTGAAGCGCTCGCCGCACTTCAGGCACTCGCGGCGGCGGCGTATCTGCCGCCCCTCGCCTGCCAGGCGTGAGTCGTTCACCTTGGTCTCTTGGTGGCCGCAGAACGGACAGTGCATGCGGCGCGTCAGCCTCCGGTCACTGGTATACCGGGAAGCGCCGGCACAGCTCGATAACCTGCGGCCGCACGCGCTCGACCGCCGCCGCGGCGCCCTCGGCATCCAGCACCTGCGCGATGAGGTCGACCACCTGCTCGACCTCGGCTTCGCGGAAGCCGCGGGTGGTGGAAGCGGGGCTGCCGATGCGCAGCCCGCTCGTGACCATGGGCGGGCGCGGGTCGTTGGGCACCGCGTTCTTGTTGACCGTGATGTTGGCCCGGCCGAGCGCCGCATCCGCATCCTTGCCGGTGATGTTGCGCTCTGCGAGGCTCATGAGGAACAGGTGATTGTCGGTGCCGCCGGAGACGATCGGGTAGCCGCGCTTGATGAAGCGCGCCGCCATGGCGCGCGCATTCGCCAGCACCTGGCGCTGGTACTCCTTGAACTCCGGTTGCAGTGCCTCGAGCAGCGCCACCGCCTTGGCGGCGATGACGTGCATCAGCGGGCCGCCCTGCGTGCCCGGAAACACCAGCGAGTTCAGCTTCTTGGTGATCGTGTCGTTGGCGCGTGCGAGGATCAGCCCGCCGCGCGGCCCGCGCAGCGTCTTGTGCGTGGTGGTGGTGACCACGTCGGCGTGCGGCAGCGGATTCGGGTACAGCCCCGCCGCCACCAGGCCCGCCACGTGCGCCATGTCGACGACGAAGTAGGCGCCGACGCTCTTGGCGATCGCCGCGAAGCGCGCCCAGTCGATGACGCGCGAGTAGGCGGAGAAGCCCGCGATGATCATCTTCGGCCGGTGCTCGTCGGCCAGCCGCTGCACCTGCTCGTAGTC
>Ga0207707_10003827_pt1 | contig 13335 bp, 8 predicted proteins | sample KBSC83BmetaG_FD_184336 | JGI IMG/M metagenome (GOLD analysis project Ga0207707, IMG submission 184336) | Corn rhizosphere microbial communities from Kellogg Biological Station, Michigan, USA - KBS C8-3B metaG (SPAdes) (version 2) | ecosystem: Host-associated > Plants > Roots > Rhizosphere ...
TACTCGCTGAAAAGACCTGCCTTTGGGCTCCACAAGCCAAAACGGAAACCCGCGCGTCCGATGAGGATGAACGCGGTCACCTCGGATTCCTTTCCGGGGCGTCGGACCTGCTCGCCCTCTTTTACCGCCGTAAGAAAATATCGCGTAGCCGCCCTGATCGGGGTTTCGACGCTCAGCTTTACGAACGACGTGACGCGATCGCCCAGCAGAGTTCTGACGCGTTCACGGGCGGACTGCAGGTGTGCGCGGGGCACTTCGGTTATCGAGACAAGGCCATTAGGCAGTCGTCGGATCGCACAGGCGGTGTCGTCGAGCGATGTTTCAAACAGCGGATGATTGTCGGTGCCGAGGGCAACGCTCTGCTCGGCATTGATCAGCCACTCGACAAGCGCGCGATCATCGAGCGCAAGGCGTTCGCCGTCGAGCGCCAAAATGCGCGTTCTTTCCGAAAATTCCTGGACCGTCGTGAGGAATAAGGTGTCATGGGAAACAGGCAAGCCACCCGGTCCCCCGCGGCGCATATTTACAGCTTGGCCGAGGTTAAAATCGGTCTGAAATCGCTCGACGTCTATCTCCCAATTGGTCCCGCCGTCGGAAGCGGTCGGCCAGCCTGCAACAACGTCGCCGGCGAGGTTCCAGGCAACGGCGATCTGATCGCGAACAGACGCGGCGGATTCAGTTTCGGCTCCGGTATATCGTGGGCTTGCGCCGAACATATTTCTCATAGATCGTTTTGGTTACTCTTCGGTCATACTCCTTCCCTGCACACTCAACATCGGCTTGACGCCCGCGACCTGACTTTTAAGCGGCGCGGCACCGGTGACACCGACTGCCGGAGAGTTTTTTCCACGGCCGACAAGTTCGAGCAGCTCTTCGGGATTTGATGTGATACCGACAGCCGTTTCAAGCGTGATCTTCCGCGACCGGTACAGGGCCGCGAGCGATTGGTTCAGGGTCTGCATGCCGTATTTTTCACCGCCGGTCTGCATCATCGAATAGATCTGATGGATCTTGTCTTCGCGAATAAGATTTCGCACGGCTGAATTCGGTATCAGAATCTCCATTGCCATCACCCGGCCGTCACCGGTGCTGTTTGGCAGCAGGGCCTGGCACATGATGCCTTCGAGCACATTTGAGAGCTGAGTTCTGATCTCGGGCTGTTGGTTCGCCGGAAACACATCGATGACGCGGGTTATCGTTGACGCAGCGGTGTTGGTGTGGAGCGTCGCCAGCGTCAAATGTCCCGTCTCAGCGACGCGGAGCGCCATCTCGATCGTCTCGAGGTCACGCATCTCGCCAACGAGCACGATGTCGGGGTCCTGACGCAAACCCGAACGGAGCGCCTCGGCAAATGAATTTGTATCGGTCCCAAGCTCGCGTTGGCTGACAACGCAGTTTTTATGCGTGTGCAGAAACTCGATCGGATCTTCGATCGTAAGGATATGCTCGTGACGCTGGACATTGATCCGGTCGATCATCGTTGCAAGTGTCGTCGATTTACCGGACCCGGTCGGTCCTGTGACCAGGATCAATCCTCGCGGGCGGCGGCAGAGATCGGCAACGATCGGCGGCAGACCGAGATCTTCGAAGCTCTTGATCTGATACGGGATCGAACGAAAGACGCCACCGACAGTCTCTTTTTGTTGAAAGATATTTACGCGAAAGCGGGAAACTCCTTCGAGGCCGATCGACAGGTCGAGTTCGCGCCTGGCATCAAAGGCCTGCCGTTGATCGGGAGTCAGAAACGCAACGGCGAGCTGTCGTGCATCGTCGGGACCGAGCACCGCGTAACCGTCAAGCGGACGCAGCTTGCCGTGAATACGAACCTGTGGCGGAGAATCTACGCGGAGATGAAGGTCGGACGCACCCAGCTCGATCGTTTTTATAAGCAGCTCCGTGAGAACGTCGCGTGCGTTACCATTAATACTCATGTGCCCAAATGCCCTCGAAGCGAACCGCAACCCTCTGCACGGAACCCGCCTTGCACGTCGACGTTAATTTTTCGGTCAATAGGGTGAGGAAACTTCGGACAACCAGTACCTTTTTCTGGAAATAACTCCGAATTAGTTGTTTAACGTTAGGCTATTTGTACGGCACTTCCTAGTTTCGTGTCAACACCTTTTTTGATGGGCGCAGGAGCCTAAATCTCTAAGTATCAGAGCCCGTTGGACTTACATTTCAACTATCGGCAACAGTTTTCCACAGGTTTTTGCCGCGCCGCGATTTTGTTATTTTAATTTCCCGAAAATCGGCTACAATGCCCAAAACCCCCTCACCCAAGAAAGGAATAATTTGAGTTGGTCCATGCGCCGTGACGAAAACAGCCAGGCGATAGCCGAAGAACCGGAAAGCCTCGAGCGAATGCAGCGACTATTGTTTGGCCGGCTGGCGCTCATGTGTCTCTTGCTGCTTGGCAGCTGGTGGTGGGTGGGAAGCTATCTTCAGCCTTCGAACGGCACATTTCCGACCGGACTCTTCTTATTTTTTCTTGTCTCGATCGCGCTGACGGGGATATACCATGTCGTTGCGTGGTTCAACCGAGACTACGCAACACAGCGCCGACTGCAGTTCTTCGTTGATATTTTTCTCATTACCTGGCTGGTCAGAGAAACCGGCGACGTCGGCTCGCCATATGTGTCGCTCTACATCGTACTGATCTGCCTCGCCGGTTTTCTGCTCGATCGACGGGCGACCCTTGCCATTACATTTGTCTCGGCCGGAAGTTTTATTCTGCTGGCCGTCTTAACGGGAAGAGCGATAATTTACTCGCTCTCGGCCGACGTCCCGACGTCCCGCTCGTTTCAGGTCGTCGGTCTTAATACGGTAGCGATCTTGTTTGTAGGCCTGATAGCGAATCGGATCGCCGAGCGAAAACGTATCACGGACGAGCTTCGCCGGAGCCGCGAGAATTTTGCCGACCTTAATATTCTGCACGAGCGGATCGTCCAATCCGTCGATACCGGCCTGATCACATTTGATCTCGACGGTCAGATCCATGGATTTAACCGCGCTGCGAGCGCGATCACCGGTTACCCGGAAGACTCGGTGCGCGGAAAGAATGTGACGGAGCTGTTTGGCGAAGATCTGTGCCTAAGGGTCGCTCGGCAAACAGACTCCGGACCGCAGATGGCGGCCGAACACTTCGACAGTGAGATCGCGACGGCCGACGGTCCGCGGATCACGGTTTTCTGCTCGGTATCGCCGCTTTATCGACGGACAGGAGATGTGTCCGGTCTGGTCGCGACGATACAGGATGTCTCGCAGATACGGGCGCTCGAGGCATCGCTGCGACGGGCTGATCGGCTCGCGGCGGTCGGCCGGATGGCCGCAGGTCTTGCTCACGAGATAAGAAATCCGCTTGGGTCGCTCAGCTCATCGCTGCAATTTCTTCGCGGTCGGGTGCCGGCTGATTCGTCCGAGGCCTCGCTGTTCGAGGTCGTTCTGCGCGAGTCGGAGCGGCTGAACGGCATCATCGAAAATTTTCTTTCGTATGCGCGGCCGCCGGCGGACGCTCTACGCCCTAAACAGGACACGGATATCGACGCAGCGCTTCGCGATTGTCTGTTGCTTGTGAAACATAATCCAAAGGTCCACGATGCCCATCGCTTTGACTATGAGGCGCCGGCAAAGCCGGTCCGGTCGCGAGTGAGCGAGACGAGTGTGAAACAGGTAATGTGGAACCTGCTGCAGAACTCGATCAATGCGATGCCCGAGGGCGGGGATATCCGAGTGCGCGTAAATGAAACACCGGCGGGACGGGTGCAGATGGAATTTCAGGACAGCGGGCCCGGTTTTTCGCCGGACAATCTGGAACATCTTTTCGAGCCGTTCTCGGTCGCTGCCTCGGGCACTGGCCTCGGTCTCTCGATCGTCCATAAGATCGTTAACGACCACGGCGGGCGGATCAATATTGCATCCGCGGATGGGAAAGGAACAAAGATCGTGGTCGAGCTGCCACGATAGCTTTTTGACCGAGGAATATTTGAACGCGGACCAGGCAGCTCGAACGGATCTCAATCGACACTCTTATTCATTTTTATCTGCCTGATCCGCCAAATCCGCGTTCCAAAATTGCTTGATCCTGCTAACAAATGGCAAATCTCCTCATCGCAGACGACGAAAAAGGCTATCGAGACGTCCTCAGAGTCATTTTTGAAGACAAAGGGCATAGCGTTAGGGCCGTGACCGACGGCAGATCGGCGCTCGAGCTTTTGAAAGCATCGCCGTTCGACGCGGTCATTTCCGATGTAAGAATGCCGGACATGGACGGGATCGAATTCCTGCGCGCCGCGCGCGAGTTTTACCCCGAGATCGGCATCATTTTGATGACCGCGTTCGGCACGATAGACACGGCGCGCGAGGCTTTCAAGCTGGGCGCCGACGATTTTCTCGCCAAGCCTTTTAATAATGAAGAATTGATAGTGATCCTTGAGCGGACGCTGGAGCGAAAGGCTCTCGTATCGGAAAACCGCGCGCTGAAACGCGCACAGAGGAATGCGATAAATATAATCGGCAGCTCGCCCGCAATGCAAAAGCTGCACGAGCAGATCGAGACCGTCGCGCGTGAGGAAGCGACCGTGCTTATCACCGGCGAATCCGGCAGCGGTAAGGAGCTTGTCGCGCGCGCTATTCACCAATTATCAATGCGCGCCGATCAGCCCTTTATTCCGATAAACTGCGGCGCACTGACCGAGACGCTGCTTGAGAGCGAGCTGTTCGGGTTTGTCAAAGGCGCGTTTACCGGCGCGGTCAAGAGTCGGCCCGGAGTATTTGAATCGGCGGATCGCGGCAGCATTTTTCTCGATGAGATCGGTGACATGACACCGGCAATGCAGGTCAAGGTCCTGCGCGTTTTGCAGGAGCGCAAGGTACGCCGTATCGGTGCCGCAGCGGAAACCACCGTCGACACGCGCGTGATCGCGGCGACCAATCGAGATCTTTTGCCGATGGTCAAGATGGGCGCGTTTCGGCAGGACCTTTTCTATCGCGTATCGGTCATTCCGCTGCACGTGCCGTCATTAGACGAGCGACGCGAGGACATCCCTGAATTGGTCGTGCATTTTACAAACCGCTTTGCATCGCGTTCAGGTAAGAATGTCTCAGTCACGGACGAGGCGCTCGATATCCTTACGAAACGGCGATGGGACGGAAACGTTCGTGAGCTGGAGAATACGATCGAACGCGCCGTAGCATTTACCACGAGCGGCAGCTCGATCCTGCCTGAGCATTGCCTGGAACGCGCCGCGACAAACGGTCAGCATTCAATGCATCTACCCGCAGAAGGACTGCATCTTCATTCGTGCCTTAATGAGATAGAAAAACGCTTTGTTGAAGAAGCCCTCAACCGGTGTTCGGGGAACGAGGCGCGGGCGGCCGAGCTGCTGCGAATTCCCGTCCAATCACTTCGCCATCTTTTGGACAAACACGGATCAAGGTAGCCAGACTATCGATCGAGCTCACCGTTTTGCGGCCAGCGTCTCGGTGCAGTCGCTCCACAAATTTTGCTTACAGGTGAAAAGCTCAGGGGCGTACTCTCGCGTTTGTTCCTCAATAGTGATATACGACGGCGTGGTGCCGTGCGAGAGCTGGGTCCAGCCAAGCCGATCTCGATTTTGCCAAACGAACGAATACGCAGCTTTTTCATCGCCGCCTTTAAGATGCTGGGCCTCATGAAGCAGCACCATCGCACGCTCGGTGTCGTCCGTAGTCTTTGAATAAAAATCCGGGTAAAGCGTGATGATCTGAAACGGGAAATTGGTGGCGGCGTAAGCATTGTCCTGCTTTGTCACACGGTTGAGCCAGTTATCGCTGCTGCGAAATGCGACAGTGTGCCGAAGCAGAAAAGCTTCCCGGTCAAAACCCTTCTGTTCGAGCAAAGTGATCGCCCGATCGACTTCGACTCGATCTGCCGGCCAAAGCGGTGTTGACGAGGCAATTAGCGAGCAGTAGAAGGCAACGATAGCGAGAAACGCCGCAATGCAGCAGCTTGCGACCAAACCAAGCGTCGTTTGATCGCGACCTGAGTCAGGACGCCATTCGGCTGGTAAGGTTGGACGAGTGTGTACAGTCTGCATACGTTCCTTGAGGAAAGACCAGGAACAAAAGGCGGGTATTCCGTAAGTGTGCAAGAGGGATGCCACTCACCGTTATACAGTGTACAACACAGCATAAAAATAAACAACAGTTCTATTTTGCGAGCTTAGGCAGGACGATTTATTGAGTTGGATAACCGGCTAAGACAAATAACCGAATGCGGCGAGACCCGTAAAGACATGGATTCCGAGCGTGCAAATGTAGACGGCAAGCGCCGTTGTAACACCGACCCGTGCAAGGCGGTATTCCGATCCATAGTAAAGAACGACGGCAGTTATAACGCCCATTCCGATCTTCGCCAAAAGGAAGGGCATGTCGCCGACATCGAGCAGTGCGGCCATGATCTGATTGCTTTCAGGTGCGATACCGCTGCGGACCCAGATGAGCGTGACGAATGCGTCTACGATATTCAAAAAGAGCAGCCAAAAGATAGGACGAGAAAGATTCACGTTATATTCGTGCGTACAAACGGGTTTAACCCGCCCTTTAAACTGGGTGACCCCTGGCGAAATGCCAGGGGTCACGCGCGTGCAGATCTTGTACGACTGTCTGGAATATAGACGTGTTCCAAAAAGAATTCAAGCGCAAACTGCAGCGATCACGACCTGTCATCTGCAGTGGCTGGTGCGAGCGGTCGATCATCACGGACATTCGTTTCATCGCTCCGGGAAAAACGGTCGGCGATGATCATCGAAAACGTCCAGATCGCGCCGGCAAGAAATCCGCCCAGCACATCGCTCGCGTTATGGATGCCGATATAGACACGAGATGTGCCGATCAAAAGAGCGAAAGCGATAAAGACGATCCAGATCGAGGAAACTGCAAGTTTTGAGCTCATCGACCGCGTTAGAAGCCAGGCGACCATCGCATAAAAGCTGATCGATGCAAGCGCATGGCCGCTCGGAAAACTCGCGCCTAAGGGTGTGACATATTCGATAAGCGCATCGGGCCGTTCGCGGCCGAAGATAGCCTTGAATGACTGATCAAGCGTGACCTGACCGGCCATCGTAATGAGAAAGAAACCGGCCGTTCGCCATTTTCGCCGGAGTGCGAGCACGGCGAGCAAGACTACGCCGAGGCCGATGAGTACCCATGTCGAGCCAAAAAGTGTTACGGCTAGGAAAAGAGCGGTCAGGCGTGGCGATTGCTTGTGTTGAGCGAGGACTCGAAACCAGGAATCGAATTGATCGAAGTAATGTCCCGCCGCGAGCAACCCGAGCGCGGTGAGCAGAAGGGCGGCCGATAAGAAACCGACAACAGGAATCAGTACCCGATCACCACTCGAGATCTGCTGCATTTACTGAGAATAAACCGAACACGGATGTCGTCGGTCGTTACTTTTTCTCATCGTTTATGTAAAACGCTTCTTCAACCGGTCGCAGCGGTCTGCCTAACCATAAGGGGCGCCGAAGTCCGTTCGGCCCAGGTGCTGGGCGCGTCAGCGCAAGCCATTCTTTATAGATCGCAAATGACTTTTCGGTGTCGACGAAAACATCACCGTATGCATCATCAGGGTGCGCCTTTTCGACCGTGACTTTCTGATGCCAGCAATGCATACCGCTGATAGGGTCAGGGTGCACCGGAAAGGTGATGTTTTGATGAACGCCGCCGTCGGTCCAGAATATTCGCGAGGTGTCCGGGTCGTCGCTCTTGTAGGCGCCGATCCCCTCGACCACGCGCATTTTCCACTTGCCCGGCTCGACTTCATCGATGGTGACTTGATTGGTTGACCAGCGGTTGTTCCTGGCGTCCTGCTCGCGGCGCCAACGGCCGATGTGATGAGAGCACGCGACAACGCGCGGACGCATTCCTTCCGTCACCCATGCCCGGTTAATGAAATACCCGATCTCGGTCGAGATACGGACGAGATCACCCGTCTTAATGCCCCATTGTTCCGCATCGCTCGTGTGCATCCATAGCGGGTTGCGGTTGGATATCTCATTTAGCCATTTCGCGTTGCCCGAACGTGTGTGTATCAGCGTCGGCAGGCGAAAGGTCGGGATTAGAACGATCTCATTTCTCGACGCGTCAAGCTGTTCGGGATGAATATGGCTTTTAACATATGTCGGAAATGCCTGTTCGGGCCAGCCCCAGTCAGCGGTCGTGGGGGAAAACAATTCCTGTCTGCGCGAAGGCGTGTTAAATCCGACCCGCGCCTTTCCGTCGACGATCACAGCAAGCGTCTTGCCGTTTTTGTTGACTTTGCCATGCTTGGCGTCGATCTCGGCGTCAGCGAGCTGAGCCTCCGGCGCCAAGTCCATGTGCTTTTCATAAACCGCTCTCTCAACCTCGAACGCGCCGTATTTGCGCATGTAATCGAGCGGCGTTAGATCTTCTTTCGCCGCGGCCTCGGGGAGGCCTTTCGTATTCTCAAAAATATATTGGTAATACTCGTTGATCGTTATTTTCTCGCCCGGTCGATATGGCGAGATGAAATGTTCGCGAATGCCGAGATCGCCGTCCGGGTCGATCCGCCACGAGAGCTCGAACCAGAATTCGTCTTCCTCCCAGACCTCGCCCGGATTTGTCTCGTAGGTAAATGTCGTTTCGCGACCCATTTTTCGCGCGACCTCGCGCAGCACCGGCTGACGGTAGGAGATCCACATTCCCGAATGTGTCTCGTAGCTCGTCAGGTCATGCCGTTCGCTGGCCATTCCCATCGGCAATACGTAGTCCGCGAAATATGCCGTTTCGTTCCATGTCGGTGTCAGAGCGATATGCAGGCCGATCTTGGTGTCGTCCGATAGCGCCTCGATCCAGGAAAATCCGTCGGGATACGTCCAGACAGGGTTGAATACGCGGGTGAAATAAACGGCGAGTTTGCCTCTTCCCTCTTTCAGAAAATGCGGCAGCAGAAAGCTCATCTCGTAGTGAGCAAGCGGATACTCGTTCGGGAAGTGAAGCTCGTTCCAGAATTTTTGCGCAGGTGGCGTGTTATAGCTTGCCGGCTTGAATTTGTTCCACGCACTCGGGCTTGTGCCGCCAACGGTGCCGACGCTGCCGGTCAGCACACTAAGGAAATGCAGGCAGCGCGCGACCGCCCAGCCGCCGAGATTACCGCTGCCGGCCGAGCGCCAATTGTGACAAGAGAATCGAGTTCTGGCACGGCCAATTCGACGGGCAACGTCGATAATCGTCGCCGCCGGAACGCCGCTCTCGGCCTCGGCAAACTCGGGTGTGTATTCGGAGTAATACTTTTCGAGCTCCAAGATAAAATCTGAAAATTTGTCCTCATGGGACTCATACGACTCATGCATCGTTTTTTCCGTTGAACTGGCCGCCCGCTTACGCAGGCGGTTCTGACTTTGTAACTCGGGCAGTGCGTCGTCCCAGTTGACCCAGTCTCGCAGAAAGTTCTCGTTGTAAAGCCGCTCGCGAATGATGATGCTGGCCATTGCTAGCAGGACGGCGGCTTCGCTACCGGGGTAGGTCGGCATCCAGTAATCGGCCATCGAGGCGGTGTTTGAAAGCCGCGTGTCCATCACGGCGAGCTTGGCGCCGTTCATCATGCCTTCGAGGATGCGCTGCGCGTGCGGGTTGAAGTAATGGCCGGCTTCGAGATGCGCCGAGATCAGCAAGATGAAATCAGCGTTCGCATGATCGGGCGAAGGGCGGTCGTAACCCTGCCAGATCGCGTATCCAAAACGCGCTCCGGCCGAGCAGATATTCGTGTGGCTGTTATGCCCATCGACGCCCCATGCCTGGAGGATGCGATCCATGAAGCCCTCGTGACCAGGACGGCCGACGTGATAGACGACCTCGTTGCGGCGATCTTCTTGTAACGCCACGCGGATCCGGGCGGCAATATCGTCGAGAACCTCGTCCCACGTGACCTGCTCCCAATCCCCGCCTCCGCGTTTTCCCTTTCGCTTTAGCGGATAAAGAATTCGATCGGTGTCGTTGATCTGATTGATAGAAGCCGGCCCCTTGGCGCAGTTTCGTCCGCGGCTGCCGGGATGATAGGGATTTCCCTCGAACTTTCTTATGTTGAGCGTCTCTTTATCAACATATGTCAACAAGCCGCAACCCGCCTCGCAATTAAAACAAGTCGTCGGGACGATCATGTAGCTTTTCTTTTCCCGCCGTTGTCCACTCTTTGCTTCGTATTCGACCCAGTCGTCCCATTTATCGGGAGGGGGGTAGTTTGTCAGCTCGCCGGGTTCGACGATCGGCGGCAGATCAGCGTCCGTGCCGCCGTGAAGATTTGGGATCAGCCGGAGCTTTTCAGCGATGGATTCGATAAATGAAGGCTTGTGAGATGACATAACTAACTCAACGGTATCAACTGCGGTGCGCGGACCCAGATGCGTTCGCCGATGAAAAGTCCGATCAGAATTAACAAACCCGATATCGCGGCGCTTCCGGACTGCCCGGTGATCAAGAGCAAAAGCGGCACAAGATTCCCTACCAAAACCATGCCTAGCCAGAACTGGTAACTAAACCTGCCGCGCGTGATCATCGTGACGACCGTGTGAGCATCCTCCGTGGAATGGGTTGTCGTGAGCTCGATGATGAGCGTGATCAGATTGATCACGATGAGCGCCGAGGTCAGAAAGGCGAATACGATCGTGATTCCCAGATTCGGTTTTACCCATAGATCGCCGATCAGAAAAACCGCGAGGCCGGCCATGAGCGCGTGGATGATCATATGCAGGCCAAGCACCGGGCTCTGCCAAAAGTCGCGGCCTTTCGCCTGGGCAAAAAGAAACGCCGTGTAAACAGCAGCAAGCAGACCAAGCAAGATCCCGAGCGGTTCGAGATAAATTAAGATCCCGTCGCGGGCTAGATAATTCGCAACGATCCAGGCCGTCAAAACAGCGCCGTAGCCGGTAATGATATAAGCACCACGCGTCAGCCACGATCGCCATTGCGGACGAAGCAGAACAAACAAAAATCGATCCGGACGGCCAAGATCTTTGATCAGCAAAATGCCCGTGATCGCGAGAAAAATGATCGCCATCCACGCGCCGAATTGTTTCATGCGAAACGAGACGTCCATGAAGTAGCCGCCGATCACAGGCACGAGAAACGCGCCGGCGGCGATAGCCTTTGTCCAGACGTATGCCGAGACCTCCCAGCCCCAGAGGACGCCTTTGGACGGTGCGTCGTAGACGCGTCGCGGCGAATTGCTTCCGGCCATTCGTCGAAGCAGGTTAGTGCGATCATCTCTGGAGTCGTTTACGCCGCTTTGCGTCGTGGCAGGCCGGCTGCCTGCGGTCCCAGCAAAATGGCCGACGCCTGACGACTGACTCGACCACATATAATCAGTGTCGGGATTTGCTGCGGTCGGGTCGAGCGAAGCGCGGTCGCCGTCGATATAGAAAAGTTTTGGGCGCGTTCCCTTTTCAGGCTTTCGCACTGAGACGGTTTCGCGAGCAAGGAGGCGCGAGATCTCGGAATTCGGGTTGTCCATATCGCCCGAAACGATCGCGTGTTCCGGGCAGACATTTACGCAGGCAGGTTCGAGGCCGATATCGACGCGATGTGTACAGTAATTGCATTTCGCTGCAGTCTCCTCGGCCGGATGCATATACAGCGCGTCATATGGACAGGCTTGCGTGCATGATTTGCAGCCGATGCAGCGGCGATCGTCAAAATCGACAATGCCGTCCTTACGGTTAAAAAGCGCGGTTACAGGGCAGATCTCAACGCACGGTGCGTCGGCGCAATGGTTGCACCGCATGACCGAAAACAGCCTTCGCGTGTCAGGAAAGGTGCCCTTTTCGATGTATTTGACCCAGGTCCGGTTTACGCCGACCGGGACCTCGTGCTCAGCTTTGCAGGCGACGGTGCAGGCGTGGCAGCCGATGCATTTTCGATTGTCGATAACGAAACCGAAGTTCATAGTCGGGCGAGGCAAAAGGAAAGTTTAGCGTATCGCCGGGACTTGAGCTAGCCGCGGCCCGTTTCGGGCAGACGAGATATATGGTGCTAGCATCTTAGCTAGAGTTTGTGTAACCGGTAGCCTTTGGCCTACGTCATTCAGTTATGTCGGGGCTATCGCCATTTTAATTCGCGCCCGGGAGGGCGCCCGTCATTTCAAGCGCACGCTTTAGAATAGTCGAGGCGGATCTGGAGGAACGTCGAGAATGCTGCGAAATATTTCTTGTTTGATATTCCTTGCTATGCTGGCGATCGGCACGGCAGCTCAGAACGATGGCTTGGCAAAACCGGCCGCGACACCGCCTGTTCTAACCGGCGGTACGAAAGCTACAGCGCAGCCGCCTGAGCTCAAAAATCCGAACGACCCGGTGTCCAAGCCAAAATCGTTAAACGGCAACGACGACGACGTCATCAAGGTTGATACGGACCTTGTAACCACGCCCGTTTCGGTTCTCGACCGCAGCGGCCGATTTATCGGAGGTCTCCGAAAGCAGGACTTTAAGATCTTTGAAAACGGCATTTCGCAGAAGGTCACTTATTTCCAATCGGAAGAGCAGCCTTTCACGGTTGTCCTCATGATTGACGTGAGCCCTTCGACACGGTACAAGATCGACGATATTCACTATGCCGCCGTTCGGTTTCTTGATCAGTTGCGGCCTAATGATAAGGTGATGGTCGTCTGTTTTGACTCGCGAGTGCGGCTATATACGCCGGAGCCGACGTCGGACCGGAAGGCCCTTTTTGCCGCCATCTATAAAGCTCAATTCGGCAGCGGCACAAGTCTGTATGACGCAGTCAGCGCGGTCTCGCAATTAGAGCAGATGAAGATAACGGGCCGAAAGGCCATTGTCATCTTCACTGACGGCGTCGATACGACATCGCGAGTAGCCTCGCTCGAAAGCACTTTGACGGATGCTGAAGAACTCGACGCGCTGATCTATCCAGTCAGATACGATACACAGCAAACGGCCAACGGAAACAGCGCTCCGCAGGCTGTCGACTTGTCCAAAATGCTAAAAGACTATCCGGGCGTACAGATCCCGCAGGGCGCGATCATTCGCGCAGGCCGCGGTCAGAGCGCCGCCGAGTATGAACGCGGACGAATGTACCTTTCGGGGTTGGCTGATAAGACGGGCGGTCGAATTTTCGAGGCGGATTCAACTACCAACATGGACACTGCATTTGCAGGCATCGCCGAGGAGCTGCGCCGACAGTATTCGATCGGTTATTATCCGGAAAAGCCGGGAGCGCCGGGCGAGCATCGCAGCATCAAGATCCAAGTCTTGCAGCACCCAAATATCGTCGTGCGCGCTAAACATGAATATGTTTTCAGGCGAAACCGGCCGAGTGATTCGGAAG
>Ga0207707_10003838_pt1 | contig 13312 bp, 16 predicted proteins | sample KBSC83BmetaG_FD_184336 | JGI IMG/M metagenome (GOLD analysis project Ga0207707, IMG submission 184336) | Corn rhizosphere microbial communities from Kellogg Biological Station, Michigan, USA - KBS C8-3B metaG (SPAdes) (version 2) | ecosystem: Host-associated > Plants > Roots > Rhizosphere ...
GTGCGGCGATCGCCGCCTACAGGTACGCTCCGATCAGCTGAGCCGCTCGAGCTGAACCGGTTTCGAAGGCCCGCCGCACGCGCGCGGCGGGCTTTTCGCATCCTCCGCTGGGTGTCGCGCGATACGTCCGAAGTTCATGTTCTGCCTTGATTTCGGGCGCTTCGCCTCCTAGGTTACATCATGTTCGAGGCCTGCCGCGTCCGGCGTTCCGAGCTCCGCTCCGCGCGCCGTCCTCCCGGGCGGCCGCTCGTGCTTCGCACTCGCCTGACGCGATGATCAAGGTCGCCCGCATTCTTCCAGACAGCGTCGCATCGGAGCTCGGTATCCTGCCGGGAACGGCGCTGCGGGCCGTGAACGGACGCGCCCTCAACGACTTCCTCGACTGGGAGTTCCTCACCGCCGAAGACGACCTCGCGCTCGAGGCGACCTCGCCGAGCGGCGAGGATCTCGTGTTCGAGATCGAGCGCCCCGAGGGCGTGCCGATGGGCATCGTGCTCGAGCCCCCGAGGGTTCGCCGGTGCGCGAACAAGTGCGAGTTCTGTTTCATCGAAGGGCTGCCACCCGGGCTGCGCACCCCCCTCTACGTTCGCGACGACGACTATCGGCTCTCGTTCGCGTACGGAAACTTCGCGACCCTCTCGAACGTGAAGGATCGCGACATCGAGCGCATTCTCGAATACCGCCTGTCGCCGCTCTACGTCTCGGTGCACGCGACGCCGTACGAGGCGCGCAAGATTCTGCTCAACAACCCCAAGGTGCCCGACATCATGCGCCAGCTCTCGCGACTGGCCGACGGCGGCATCCAGTTTCACTGCCAAATGGTGATCGTGCCGGGGCTCAACGACGGCGAGATCCTCGAGCAATCGTTCGCGGATCTGTACGCGCTGGGCGACGCGGTGATCTCGACGGCCATCGTGCCCGTCGGGCTCACCCAGTTCTCGCACCTCTACACCGGCAAGGCGATGGATGTGTCGCGCGCCAGCGAGCTGCTCGCGCACGTCGAGCGGTGGGAGGCGAGGGCGCTGCACGAGCGCGGCGACCGCTGGGTGTACGGCTCGGATGAGCTCTATCTGCTCGCGGGGCGCGAGCTGCCGGACGCGGAGCACTATGGCGACTTCGTCCAGATCGAGAACGGGGTGGGAACTGTCGCACACCTGCGTCGAACGGTGGCGGAGGGCGCCGCGACGCTGCCGCGGCACGACGGCCGGCGCATCGGCGTCGTCACGGGCGCCGCGATGGGCGGCCGGCTCATGGACGAGCTGCTGGTGCAGCTCGAGCGCTCGACGGGGGCGCGCTTCGAGCAGCTCGTGGCCGAGAACTCACTGTTCGGGCCGACTACCACCGCGGCTGGACTGCTCGTGGGCGCCGACATCCGGCGCGCACTCGCCGGCCGCAGCGATCTCGACGTCGTCCTGATTCCCGCCGAGACGATCAACGACGACGGCCTCTTTCTCGACGATCTCTCCTTTGCCACGCTGCGCGGCGAGTCGCCCATTCCGATCGTACCGTCGTACGATTTTCTCGACGTGCTCGCGAGCGACGATATGAGCGACGCACCACCGCGCCTGCAGGCGCTTGGAGTCGCGTGACGGATTCCGGAAGCATTCCCGTCGTCGCGCTGGTGGGCAGGCCGAACGTGGGCAAGTCGGCGCTCTTCAACCGGCTCGTGGGGAACGACTCCGCCATCGTGAGCGAGGAGGCCGGCACCACGCGCGACCGGCACTTCGGGCGCGCGGAGTGGGCCGGGCGCGCCTTCTGGCTCGTTGACACCGGCGGGCTCACCGACGACCAGTCGATCCCGATGGATGCCGAGATCCAGAAGCAGGTGATGCAGGCGATCGCCGAGGCGGATCTGCTGCTCCTCGTGGTGGACGCGAGAACGGGGCTGCACCCGCAGGATCATCGCGTCGTCGAGCTGCTGCGTAACTCGCGCAAGCCGTGGCTCCTCGTGGCCAACAAGGTGGACGATCCGCGGTCCACCGACTTCTACGAGTTCTACAATCTCGGGGCGGGCGATCCGATTCCCGTGTCCGCGGTGAACGGCAAGAATTCCGGCGACCTGCTCGATGAGGTCGTGGCGCGGTTTCCCGAGCGCCAGGTGGAGGAGGACGACGCGCTCCGCATTGCGGTGATCGGCCGGCCGAACGTGGGCAAGTCGTCGCTCGTGAACCGGCTGCTCGGCGAAGATCGGCTGGTGGTGGCGGCGGAGGCGGGCACGACGCGAGATGCGATTGACACGCCGATGCTCTATCACGGGCACACGCTCACCTTCGTGGACACGGCCGGGCTGCGTCGCCAGTCGAAGATCGACGACGGCATCGAGTTCTATTCCGCGCTGCGCACGCGCCGCGCCATCGAGCGGGCGCAGATCTGCGTGCTCATGCTCGACGCGGCCGTGGGGCTCGAGAATCAGGACCTCAAGATCGCGACGCTCGCCTGGGAGAACGGGTGCGGGCTGATCATCGTCGTGAACAAGTGGGACATCAAGGAAGACAAGACCGACAAGTCGGCGGCGACGTTCCAGAAGGAGGCCGGTGAGAAGGCGCCCTTCCTCAAGTTCGTGCCGTTTCTGTTCACCTCCGCGCTCACGGGACAGCGGGTGCAGAAGGTGCTCGAGCTCGTGCTGCAGGTGGATGCGGAGCGCAAGAAGCGCATCTCCACCTCGCAGGTGAACTCGACGCTCGGCGAGCTCACGGCGCGCCTGCAGCCGCCGCAGGCGGCCGGTCGCGAGGTGAAGCTCATGTACGCGACGCAAGTGGAGGTCGAGCCGCCAACGATCGCGGTGTTCGGCAATCATCCGGACCTCGTGCCCGAGCACTACCTCCGTTATCTGCACAACGGATTTCGCGAGGCGTGGGGATTCAGCGGCAGCCCGCTGCGCATCATCCTCCGGAGCCGCGCCGCATAGATGCGACCCGTCGCGGGATTGCTGATCGCCTATCTCGCAGGCTCGATCCCATTTGCGTTCCTCGCGGGAAAGCTCTTCAGAGGGATCGATCTCCGGGAGCACGGCTCCGGAAATCTCGGCGCGACGAACGTCTTCCGCGTGATGGGATGGAAGATCGCGAGCGTGGTGATGCTGCTCGACATGGCGAAGGGGGCGCTGCCCGTGCTGCTCCTGCCGCCGCGGCTCGCGCCCGGCTCGAGCGCGATGTGGCCCATCGCGTTCGGCGTGGCCGCGATCGTGGGACACGTGCGCTCCGTGTTCCTCCTGTGGAAGGGTGGCGGGAAGGGCGTGGCCACCGCCGGCGGCGTCTTCCTCGCGCTCGCGCCAATCCCGTCGCTCATCTCGATGGCGGTGTGGGGGATCGTGCTCCGGCTGTCGGGCTACGTGTCGCTCGCATCGCTCACGAGCGCGGTCGCACTCGCGGTGGCGGTGATCGTGCGATACGGCGCGCGGTCCCCGGTGGCGATCGCCTGCGTGGTCATCTGCGTCTTCGTCTTCTGGACGCATCGCGCGAATATCGCGCGGCTCAGGCGCGGCGAGGAGAATCGCTTTCGTCGCGCGAGGCCGGCGGTCTGATGCAGTGCGCGGTGATCGGCGCCGGCGCATGGGGCACCGCACTCGCGGATCTCCTCGCGCGCAACGGCCACACGGTTTGCCTGTGGGCCTACGAGCCGGAGGTCGTCGCGTCGATCAACGCGACGCACGAGAACACGCAATTCCTCGCCGGCGCGGCGCTCGACGCGGGGGTCGTCGCGAGCGGCGATCTCGGCACCGCCTGCGGTGCAGCCGAGCTGGTGATCTTCGCCACGCCGTCGCACGTGCTGCGCGGCATCGCGCGCGCCGCTGCGCCGGCGCTCGAGCGCATGGCGACGGTGGTGGTCGCCACGAAGGGAATCGAGCGCGACACGCTCGCGATCATGAGCGACGTGCTCATCGACGAGCTCCCGGCGCATCCCGTCGTTGCGCTGTCGGGGCCCAGCTTCGCCGCCGAGGTGGTGGCGCGCCAGCCCACCGCCGTCGTGGCCGCGTGCGCCGGGCCGCAACCCGCGGCGATGGTGCAGCGCGCGCTCAGCGGCGACGAGTTCCGGGTGTACACCAACGAGGACGTGATCGGCGTCGAGCTCGGCGGCGCGCTCAAGAACGTGATCGCCGTGGCCACCGGGATCGCGGAAGGGTTGGGCATGGGGTACAACGCGCGCGCGGCGCTCATCACCCGCGGGCTCGCCGAGATGACGCGACTCGGCGTGCGCATGGGCGCCTCGCCGCTCACCTTCGCCGGCCTTGCCGGCATGGGCGATCTCGTGCTCACCTGCACGGGCGCGTTGAGCCGCAATCGCTCGCTCGGCGTCGAGATCGCGCGCGGCGTGCCGCTCAACGAGGCGCTCGCGCAGCGGCACACGGTTGCCGAGGGTGTGACCACCACCCAGAGCGCACGCGCGCTCGCCGAGCGAAAGGAGATCGAGATGCCGATCGTGAGCGCGGTTTACCGGATTCTTTTCGAGCACCAATCACCGCGCGCCGCGATCGCGGAGCTGATGCGGCGCGAGCTTCGAGCGGAGGGAGACACATGAGCGCGGAGCCCGTCCAGGAGTTCTTCTCCATCGGGGAGGTGTGCGAGCTCACCGGGCTCAAGCCACACGTCCTTCGCTATTGGGAAAGCCAGTTCAAGTTCCTGAGTCCGGCCAAGAACCGATCCGGGAACCGCGTCTACCAGCGGCGCGAGGTCGAGCTGGTGGTGCTCGTGAAGCATCTGCTGTACGTGGAGAAATACACGATCGATGGCGCGCGGCAGAAGGTCGACGAGCATCGCAAGAAGGGGCAGCTCAAGCCGAGCGCGCGAAAGGCGCTCGACGTGCATACGCTCGCCTCGATCGAGCACGAGCTCGGCGAAGTGATGAGCATTCTTTCGGGAGACTCGCCCCGCTCGTGACCGGCATCGCCTGTGTGATCCCCGCGTACAACGCCGCGTCGACACTCGCGAGCGTTGCCCGCGGACTTCGAGCGGCGCTTCCGGGCGTCTTGCTCATCGCCGTCGACGACGGCTCGTCCGATCCGACCCATGCGGTGGCGCTCGCGAGCTGCGATCGCGTCGTGCGCCACACCGCGAATCGCGGCAAGGGCGCGGCGTTGCGCGCGGGGTTCGCGGTGGCGCTCAACGAGCAGGTGTGGGCCGTCGCCACTGTGGATGCGGACGGACAGCACGATCCCGCGCGCGCGCCGGAGCTCGTGGATGCGCTGGCCGGCGCGGACATGGCGATCGGCGCGCGCGCGCGCACGCGTGGGAAGATGCCTCTCGGGCGCCGCATCACGAACGCGCTCGCGAGCGCCGCCGTGGGCGCGATCGTGGGCACGCGCGTGCCCGACGCACAGTCCGGTTATCGCGCGATGCGGCGCGTGCTCCTCGAGAAGGTGCACGCGTCCGGCGACCGGTACGAGTACGAAACCGAGTTCCTGATCGCCGCGGTGCGCGCCGGCTATCGCATCACGAGCGTCGACGTGCCCACCGTGTACGGCGTGCCGAGCCACTTTCGCGCGTGGGGCGATTCGCTGCGCGTCGTGCGCGCGCTCTGGCGCTATCGCGCGCCGCGGAACCGGTGATGCGACTCCTCTGCACGAACGACGACGGCATTCTCGCGCTCGGACTCGACTGCCTCGTGCGCGCCGCGATGGAGCTCGGCGACGTCACGGTGGTCGCGCCCGACCGCGAGCAGAGCGCGACCAGCCACTCGCTCACCCTCCACCATCCGATTCGCCCGGTTCCGCGCGGCGACGATCGCTGGCAGGTGGATGGCACGCCCACGGACTGCGTGATGCTCGCCGTGGAAGCGCTCATGCCCGAGCGCCCCGACTTCGTGTTGAGCGGCGTCAATCACGGCCAGAACATGGGCGAGGACGTGCTCTATTCGGGCACCGTCGCCGCCGCGATGGAGGGCGTCACGCTCGGCGTGCCGGCCATTGCGCTCTCCTTCGCCGGCGGTGAGCTGAAGGCCGATCCCGCGCTGCTCACCGACCAGATCCCCGCGGTCGCCGCGCTGCTGCGACATCTCACCGCGCTGCCGATGCCGCGCGACACGCTGCTCAACGTGAACATGCCCGCACTCCCGGCGAGCGCCATTCGCGGCATGCGGCTGACGAGACTCGGGCGGCGCGTCTACTCCGACTCGCTCATGAAGATGCAGGACCCGCGCAAGCGCGAGATCTACTGGATCGGCGGCGGCTCGGCGTCGTGGAGCGGCGCGGCGGATTCCGATTTCCGCGCGGTGGAGGACGGATTCATCTCCGTCACGCCGCTCACGCTCGACCTCACGCATCTGCGCATGCTCGACGAGGCCAAGCTCTGGTGGAGCGAGCCGTGAGCGGCGCGCAGCCGGCGGGACGACGACGGCTGGTCGAGACGCTCCAGGAGCGCGGCGTGCGCGATCTCGCCGTGCTGCACGCCTTCGACGTCACGCCGCGGCATCTGTTCGTGCCCACGGGAATGCGCCATCGCGCGTACGAGGACAGCGCGCTCCCCATCGGTAACGGGCAGACGATCTCGCAGCCGAGCACGCACGCGCGCTACCTCGAGCTCCTCGCGCTCACCGGGAATGAGCGGGTGCTCGAAATCGGCACGGGATCGGGCTATCAGACCGTGCTGCTGTCGCATCTCGCGTCCCAGGTGTTCACGATCGAGCGCGTGGGGTCGCTCGTGTCGCAGGCGCGCGACGCGATCCGTGCGGCGGGAGCGCCGAACGTGTCGCTGCTCTCCGGCGACGGAACGCTCGGCTGGCGCGAGTACGCGCCGTACGATGCGATACTCGTGACGGCCGGGTCGCCGGATGTTCCCGCGCCGCTGGCAGAGCAGCTCGCCGAGGGCGGGCGACTGCTGATCCCGATCGGCGATCGCGACGAGCAGATTTTGGCGCTGTTCACGAAGCGCGGCACGGAGTTGGAGCGGCGTGACATCGGGGCGGCGCGATTCGTCCCGCTCATAGGGAAATACGGCTGGCCCTCGTAACCGGCTGGCCCATCGCCGCCAAACACCGCTATTGTACGAAGGCGCACGTTTTCACGTCGTCTCTCGCGCCTCAGGAGTGCTGATGGAAGACACCCCGGATGAACTTCCCAAGCCGCCCCGCCGCACTGCCGCGAGGCCGTTCGTCTCGCCTCGACCCGAGGGGGTGACCGGCCCGCTCGACCTGAGCCGCCGCCGCGCCGCACAGCTGTTCACGCCGCCGGGATCATCGCCGGGAGCACCGTCCACTCCGGCCGCTCCGCCGCCCGCGTCGCGCGAACGCATCGACGATTCCGTGGCGACGCCGCACTCCGCGGACGCCGCCGATGCGGAATCTCCGCGCATCAAGTCGTACGACGCGCCCGCGCTCGGTGGCGACGACGCGTGGCAGCCGGCCGCCAAGCGCGAGACGGAGGAGACACTCGACGCCGAGTCGCTGCTCGCGCACCGCAACACCACGGACGATGGGCACGATCTGTTCGTCGAGCAATTCGAGCCCGAGGAGATCGAGCTCACGAGCTCTTCGGCCACGACCATCCCCGACGAGCATTCGATCGAGGTGATCGCGTACGACGACGCGAACAGTCTCCTCAGGGCGGCCGCGGATGAAGGGGAGGGTCCGCAGGTGGACGGGCTTCGTCTCGAGACCACGGAGTTCTCCTTTCACGGCGGCACGCGCGAGGCTCCGCTCGACGTCGAGAGCTTCTGGGCGACGCAGCCGTTCGAGGGCGCGTCCGCGGCGAGCGCGACTCCGTCCGCGGATGCCGAGTCGCGCGAGGAGCGCGATGTGGAGCGCGCGGAGATGAAGCTGGACGAGGCGGAATCCGTCGACGAGCACGAGGCGCATCCGCTGGAGTGGGGAACCGTCGACACGGTGCGCGATGACTTCGCGCCGGGCCTTGCGGACAACCGGCCGCCGTGGGCGCGAATCCCGACGCCGGTGAGCACGGAGGCGCTCGAGGAGCTGAAGGAGTCGGAGCCGTGGGCGGCCACTCCGGCCGCAGCCGAGCCGGCGGCGATCGAGGAGCATGTGGTGCCGGAGGTGGCACACCAGGCGCCGGTGCAGGAGCCCGCGATCGAGGCTCGCGCGCCGCACCCGGTGGCGGAGCTGCTCGATCGGATCGCGGCGCGCGTGCGCGACGGCGAGATCGACGTCCCCGCCGGCGCTGACGCGAACGAGGCAGCGGCGCTGGCGGCGGTGCTCACGGCACTCCTCCGACAGGCCCGTTGACGAAGAGCTCCGCGCACGTGGAAGTGATCGGCCGGGTGCAGGGCGTGGGCTTTCGCGAGTTCACGCGCACCATCGCGCAGCGGCTCGGGCTTGCGGGGTGGGTGCGCAATCGCGACGATGGGTGCGTGGAGCTGGCGGCCAGTGGAAACGCGAGCCAGGTCGAAGCGCTGCTCGCCGCGGTGCGTCGCGGGCCGTCGGGTGGACGCGTGGACGAGGTGCGCGCGCTGCCCGTGGACGCGCAGGATGTGCTTCCCAAACCCTTCGTCGTGCGACGGTGAGACCATGACCACTCGCGCGACTCCTGCGCTCGAGCCGATGCTGCGTTCGCTCGTTCGCGAGATCCCGAATTTTCCCAAGCCCGGCATCGACTTCAAGGACATCACGCCGCTGCTCGCGGATGCCACGGCGTTCCGCCGCGCCACCGAGGCGATGGCGGAGCCGTTCGCGACTGACGGCATCACGCACGTGGTGGGGATCGAGAGCCGCGGCTTCATACTCGCGGCGCCGATCGCGCAGCAGCTCGGCGTCGGATTCATTCCGGTGCGCAAGCCGGGAAAGCTCCCGCACGACGTCGAGCGCATCGACTACGCGCTCGAGTACGGCGTGGACGCGCTCGAGATGCATCGCGATTCGCTGCAGTGGGGCCATCGCGTGCTCGTGGTCGACGACGTGCTGGCGACGGGCGGGACGGCCAAGGCGACGTGCGACCTGATCGAGCTGTCTGGCGCACAGCTGGTGGGGTGCACCGTGCTGATCGCCCTGAGCGCGCTGCCGGGACTCGACGTGATGCGGAACCGCCGAGTGCACACGGTGCTGCGCTTCTAGCCCGCCACACCTGTAAGCGGGCTCGCGCTGGCGCTACCTTCTTCTCGCCGCCATGCGCATTCTGACGATCACGCACAACTATCCTCGATGGGATGGCGACAGGGCAGGGGCCTTCGTCGCCATGCTCGCAGCGGAGACCGTCGCGGCGGGGCACGCGGTGCGCGTGATCGCCCCGCACGCGCCGGGCGCCGCGCCGCGCGAGAACCGCGGCGGCGTGGAGATCGTGCGTGCGCGCTATGGTCCCGACGCCCTCGAGCGCGTGGGGTACACCGGATCGCTGCGCAATCCGCTGCGCGCGTCGCTCTTGGCACCCGCGATGCTTCCGGCGTTCATCGGCCGGCTCTGGGCGGTGGCGGCGCGCGAGGCTGCCGCGTTCCAGCCCGACATCGTGCACGCCCACTGGTGGATGCCGGGCGGGTGGATTGCGCGGCGGCTGCCAATGCCGTATGTCGTGACGAGTCACGGCACCGACGTGCGACTGCTCGAGAAGGCCGCGTGGCGCGCGATCGCGCGGCCGGTGATGCGGGGCGCTGGCGCCGTGACGACCGTGTCGGAATTTCTCGCGAACGATGTACGACGATTTTTCCCCGAGGACTCGGCGAAAACGTTCGTGACGCCGATGCCGATCGACGTAGGGGAATTCGAGAAGGGCACCGCCGTCGCGAAGGCGCAGCCACCGCGTGTCCTCTTCGCCGGAAATCTGATCGCGTCGAAGGGGGTCGATGTGTTGATCGACGCGTGCGCGCTGCTGCGCGATCGCGGCGCGCTGTTCGAGCTCGAGATCGTGGGCGAGGGGCCGGAGGGGGCGCGGCTCCGTGCGCGGGCGTCGCAGCATGGGTTGGGCGAGGCGGTGCGATGGTCGGGATTCGTGTCGCAGCGCGAGATGCCGGCCAGGTATGGAGCGAGCACGGTGACGGTGCTGCCGTCGCGCGGCCAGGCGGAGGGACTCGGTCTCGTGCTGGCGGAGGCGCTGCTCGCGGGGAGCGCGGTGGTCGGCACACCGGCAGGAGGAATTCCGGAGATCGTCGTCGATGGCCAGACGGGGTTGATCGCGCGTGATGGAAGCGCCGACGACCTGGCGACGCAGATTGGCCGGCTGCTCGCGGACCGTGAATTGCGAATGCGAACCATCGAGGCGGGAGCGGCACGCGTGCGAGAGGCGCACGAGCCGCGGCGAGCGGCGGCGAGAGTGATCGATCTCTATGGAGCGATCTCATGACGGAGCGGGCCACCACGAGCGTATCGATCAGGCAGCTCCGCCCCGGCGATGAGGGCGTGCTGGAGATGCTCGCGACCAGCGATCCCGACTTCGATCTGGAAGGGCGTGGCAGCACGCTCCTGCCGCTCGAGCCTGATGCCGCGCGCAGCTTTCTCTCCAACCCCGCGGTGCAATTCTGGACGGCGCTCGATGGCGACGACGTCGTCGGCTTCTTGTACTGCATCGTGTTGCCGCTGCGCTCCGGTGAGGCGCGCGAGCTCCTGCTCTACGAGATCGGCGTGCGCAAGTCGGCGCGCAGACGCGGAGCGGGGCGGGCGCTGCTCGACTGCATGGAGCGGTGGATGATGCAGAACGATGTGGGCGAGGTATGGGTGTGCGCCGACAATCCCGCGGCCGTGCAGTTCTACCGTGGGTTCGGCTTCGACGCGCCCGGCGATCAGCCCGTGTACATGACGCGGCGTCCGTACTAGATGCGATACTGGTGCTGCGTCGCCGTCGCGGCATCGGCCATTGCGCTCGGCGGGTGCTCGTTCGGCGAGGATGACGTCGCCCCGGTTGGTGATATCGTGTTCACCTTCCAGCGCGGTGGCACGTCGATGCTTCCGCCCGAGGCGGACAGCGCGCTCGTGCGGATCTGGGACCGCTCGACCGGGTCGTCCACGCTGCGCGCCTTCGCCATCTCGCCGGAGGTGAGTGCATCGGTGAGCATCGAGGTGTCGGCGTACGTCGGCTCGCTCTACCAGGTCGACGTGGTCGCGTATCACACCGAGGGAGGCGGCCATCGCATCGCGCTTGCGGCGGGCGAGGCGCAAGGAGTCACGGTGTCCGCTCGCCAGAACACGGTGCTGCATTTTCAAATCAGCCCCTGGACGGCGACTCTCGACGCGCCCGACACGCTCGCCGCCGGCGAGAGCGCGACGCTCACCCTTACGCTCGGCGATGTCGCGCCGGTTGATGACGTGTTCGCGGGCGACGCGACGCTGTCGTACACCGTCGGGCCAACGGGGGCACCCCAGCAGGTGAACGTTACGCGGAACGGGCGAGTCGTGACGGCGACGCTCGTCGTTCCGGACGTTGCAGCGGACACTGCGCTGTACCTCCACTACGGCTTCGACATCGACCCGGAGACCTTCGGGTCGGCTGGCACCACGTTCACGGCCGACGTGCCAGAAACGATGGTGGGGGAAGCGCTGTTGCGCCGGCCGGTGCGCGCCGCGCAGGCTGGAGCGCGCGGGGTGCGCTAGTGCCGTGCCACATCTGCGTGACGTGCGGCAGCCAGTTCGCGGAACGAGCCGCGCCGCCGGCGCGATGTCCCATCTGCGATGACGAGCGACAGTACGTTCCGCGTGCGGGGCAGCGGTGGACGACGCTCGACGCGCTCCGCTCCGATCATCGATCCGCGATCAAGCGCATAGAGCCCGGATTGTACGGTGTCGGGGTCGAGCCGAAATTCGCGATCGGACAGCGGGCGCTTCTCGTGCAGGCGCCGTCGGGAAACGTTCTCTGGGATTGCGTGGCGCTCCTGGACGAGGGCATCGCCGACACGATCCGCGCCCTCGGCGGACTCTCGGCGATCGCGATCTCACACCCGCACTACTACACGACAATGGTGGAATGGGCGCGCGCGTTCGACGTGCCGGTGTTGCTGCACGCGGCCGACCGCGAGTGGGTGATGCGGCCGGATTCTCGCATCACCTTCTGGGAGGGGGAGACGCGAGCGGTGGGCGAGGGGCTCACGCTCGTGCGCTGCGGCGGGCATTTCGAGGGAGGCACGGTGCTGCACTGGGCAGCGGGCGCGGAGAAACGCGGAGCGCTGCTCACCGGCGACATCATCCAGCTGCTGCCGGATGCCGGGTGGGTGAGCTTCATGCGGAGCTACCCGAATCTCATTCCGCTCGATGCGGCGCGGGTGCGCGCGATCGCGGGCGCGGTGCGGCCGTACGCCTTCGATCGGATGTACGGCGCGTGGTGGGACATGAGCGTGGAGCGCGATGCGGCTCGCGTGCTCGAGCGATCTGTGGCTCGCTACCTCTCGGCCATTGGCGCGTGAGCGGCTGATTCCGCCGGTTCCGTGGGCAGCGTAACTTGCAGCGGCCGCCCCTGTAGCTCAGGTGGATAGAGCAGCGGTTTCCTAAACCGTTGGCCGGGTGTTCGAGTCACCCCAGGGGCATCATCTTTGGATGCGATTGCGCGAGCGACGAGACATGAATCCTTCCGCGGGCACGAGTCAATTGATGGATGGAACGGGTCCCACTGGCGGTGATCCTGCGGCGCTTCGCGAGCCGTGGCCGGCGATCGTGGTGGGCGCGGCGACCGGGGCGGTGGCGTTCGCGCTGTGCGCGCTCTGGATGGGTGCGACGGCGGGAATCGTGATCGCGCTCGTCTCCACGCTCTCGGCGCTCGCGTGGCGGCACGTGCCGGCGGCGATCGCGTTCGTGGCCGCGGGAACGCTGTGCGCATTGGCGCTCCGACCGTCGACGACGTTGGTGCTGCTGGGCGCCCTGGCGTACGGGGCGGGGCTGGCACTCGTCGTCAGGCGATCCCACAGAACATAGTTACTTGCATGACACGGCTTCACTTAGCTATACTCACCTAACCTCAATCGACAACACTGTTCGGATCGCGGGTGCCGACGTCTTTGTGTCCGGGGCGTCACGACGCTCCGATTCGATTGTGCATTGGAGACCAGTACAGGATCACATGGCCACCTCGGGAAAGAAAAAGCGACGGGACGCGGAGGAGCACTTCGATGCGTTCGTCGATTGGCTGGAGATACATTCGCGCGGAGTGATGTACGCGTCCATCGGGCTGCTCGTGATCGCGGGCGGCGTCTGGTTCTGGCGCCAGTCGAACGATCGGCAGGCAGAGAGCGCACAGACGATGCTTGGGGAGGCCGAATCGGCGGTGGCGTCGGGGAACGTGCCGCTTGCGCAGAGCGATCTCGAGAAGCTCATCCAGCGTTATGGAAGTACCGACGCGGCGCGGCAGGCGCACGTGGTGCTGGCCCAGGTGCATTATGAGCGCGGCGAATACCAGCAAGGGATCCAGGAGCTCAAGCCGGTTACAGAGGACAAGGACCCGTACACGGCCGCGTCG
>Ga0207707_10003844_pt1 | contig 13308 bp, 14 predicted proteins | sample KBSC83BmetaG_FD_184336 | JGI IMG/M metagenome (GOLD analysis project Ga0207707, IMG submission 184336) | Corn rhizosphere microbial communities from Kellogg Biological Station, Michigan, USA - KBS C8-3B metaG (SPAdes) (version 2) | ecosystem: Host-associated > Plants > Roots > Rhizosphere ...
CGGAGCAGCAAGCCGGCGAGGGGTACGTCGTTCATCTCCCGCTTGATGACGAAACCGAAGCGCGGGGGTAGTGCTGCGGTGAACACAACCCCGTCCAGATAGCTCGCGTGATTGGCGACCACCACGCACTGCGCCGCCGGGAGTCGCTCCGGGTTCACGACTCGCACCGGCATACCGGCAAGACTCAGGAACGCACGGGCGGCGCCCCGCGCGAACGCACGCCGGCGGTGGACTCCGGGCAGGAAAAGCAGGGCCAGCAGCGCGCCCAGTCCCAGAATCAGGAACAGCAGGGTCGCATACAGGCCAAAGGCCCAAATTTTCACGCTCGCCAGCATACCGGCTGTGGCGCCCCCGATGAAATGTGAACCGGTTCTCTTTATGTTAATGCTTCCGGGTAGATGTGAAGGTCATCACGCGTTCTTACTGCCCCGCTCACCATACTGCGTTCGCTATGTCCACCAACCATGCCGCCGCAGTAGCAGTACCTTCGAGTGCCGAAGTCGATCCGGCGGTGTCTCGCTTTCTCGACGCTGTCTGGATGGAGCGCGGTCTGTCTTCCAACACGCTCGCAGCCTACAGGGCCGACCTGACTGCGCTGGCTCGTTGGCTCACCGAGCGCCAGGTGACGATCACGCACACCTCGCGCGCCGATCTCCAAGCTTTCATCGCTTGGCGGGTGCACGCCGGAGCGCGTCCGCGCTCGACTGCCCGTCAGCTTTCCAGCTTTCGCCGGTTCTTCCGGTACCTCGTTCGCGAGAACGAGATCCGTGAGGATCCTACCGCACAGATCGCCATGCCGAAGATCGGCCGATCGCTTCCGAAGTCGCTGACGGAGGAAGAGGTCGAGTCGCTGCTGTCGGCCCCGACTGTCAACGATCCCCTGGGCAACCGCGATCGCTGCATGCTCGAGGTGCTGTACGCCACGGGCCTACGCGTCTCGGAACTGGTCAACCTGCGACATGGCCAGGTCAACCTCAACCAGGGTGTCATCCGCATTCTGGGCAAGGGCAACCGCGAACGATTGATTCCGCTCGGTGAGGAAGCCGTCCGCTGGTTGGTCGAGTTCTCGCGCGGCGCCCGCAGCGAGATCCTGCTCGAGCGCCAGACCGATTACCTGTTCCCCACGCGCCGTGGCGACCGTATGACCCGCCAGGCGTTCTGGCACATCATCAAGCGCTACGCCCGCAAGGCAGGGGTCGCCAAGGAGCTGTCTCCTCACACCTTGCGTCATGCTTTTGCGACACATCTGCTGAATCACGGGGCCGACCTTCGGGTCGTCCAGATGCTCCTGGGACACAGTGATCTGTCCACCACGCAGATCTACACGCACGTGGCCCGCGAGCGCATGAAAGAGCTGCATTCTCAACACCATCCGCGCGGCTGAGCCTGTTGTAGACTCCAGGGTATGAGTTCCCGAGTCTGCACCGGTTTGCTCGGCCTGTTGGGCGCCCTGTTGCCGTGTCTCGCGCCGGCCGCGCCCAGCGTCCCGGCCCAGCAGCAGTCCCCTGCCACCGCACCCGCCTCCACCGCGACACCCGACCCCCGCGCACAACTGGCCGCCAAATTTCCTGGCGCCCGTGCCGAGGATCTGCATCCCTCGCCGATTCCGGGCGTGTACGAGTTCGCTCAGGGCACCGAGATCGTCTATCTGACCGCTGACGGCAAGTACGCCATCAACGGCGACCTGTTCGACCTGGGCACGAACTCCAACATCACCGAGCAGCGGCGGCGCGACGCCCGTGTGCACGTGCTGGCCGACCTGCCGGAATCCGAAATGGTGATCTTCAGCCCCAAGGAACCCAAATACACCGTCACGGTGTTCACGGACGTCGATTGCGCGTACTGCCGCGAGTTGCATCGCCAGATCGCGGAATACAACCGCCTGGGAATCCGGGTGCGTTACCTGGCCTATCCGCGCTCGGGACCGAACACCGAGTCATGGACGAAGGCCGAGCAGGTCTGGTGTTCCAACGATCGCAACGCGGCGCTGACGGCGGCCAAGCGCGATCAGCCGCTGCCCGCGAGGGTCTGTTCCAACAATCCCGTGGCCAGCGAATATGCGCTCGGCAAGAATTTCGACCTTCAGGGCACGCCTGCGATCGTCATGCCGAGCGGAGAGATGGTGCAGGGGTACCTGACGCCGGGTGAGCTCGCCCACCATCTGGCGAAGGAGAACTAGGGCCTGTCCCCGGCTACTTTTCCAGCAGCTTGACCTTGTCCGGCTTGCCTTCCCACTCCTTGGCGTCCTCGGGCGGCTCCTTCTTCTCGGTGATCACCGGCCAATTCTTGGCCAGCTCGGCGTTGAGCGCCTTGAACTGCTCCTGACCGGCCGGCAGCTCCTCCTCGGAGAAGATTGCCTCGACCGGGCACTCCGGCTCGCAGAGCGTGCAATCGATGCACTCATCCGGATCGATGGCGAGGAAGTTCGGTCCCTCGTGGAAGCAGTCGACGGGGCACACTTCGACGCAGTCCATGTACTTGCACTTGATGCAGTTTTCGGTAACGACAAAGGTCATGCGGGTTCCTCGGATGAGCCCCCTATCTTAGCTTCGCGGCAGGCGTCGGTCGAACGTCGTGAAATGATGGTCCTCGCGCCCGGCCGTGCGGTCCTCGAGATATCGGCGCAGGGCGTAATCGGTGCTGGGGAAGGCGATGTCGTCCCACGGAATCTCCTCGGGACGCACGAGCTTCACCTCCAGGCTCTCCGGCCCGGCGCCGAATTCGGCCTTAGGCAGCTTCGCCCGGAAGAAGATGTGGACCTGCTGCGCGTGCAGGACGCTGGCGACGATCAGCAGCGAGCCGATTTCCACAGCCGCCAGCGCTTCTTCTTGCGACTCGCGCGCGGCTCCTTCCTGCAGGGTTTCGCTGTTCTCCCAGAAGCCCGCCGGGATCGTCCAGAACCCCCTGCGTGGCTCTATCGCACGCTTGCAGATCAGGATGCGGCCTTCGTGCTCGGGCACGCAGCCCACGACCACGCGCGGGTTCTCGTAGTGGATCGTTCCGCAGCGGGAGCAGATGTGGCGGGGGAGGTGGTCGCCTGGGGGGATGCGTAGCTCGACCGGGGCGCCGCACTGGTTGCAGTACTTCATATGTTGGGAATCCCATCTGCCCGAGGTCGGAGTCGAACCGACACGCTTTTAAGGGCGGCGGATTTTCCTGCCACTTCGGCTTTCGCCGCCCCGGCGGATAACCCGCGTCAGGTTCGTGGTCTGGAGCACGCCTTCACCATGACCTTGCGGTCGAAGGTGCCCGCCGTCTGCTCTCTACACCTTCCCCAGCACTGCGCCGGGGCTTGGCTCGGCATCAGCTCGAGCGCGCTCGCTCAGGGCCTTCACCGAGTTTGACGGGCTTCACCTCGAGGATTTCTCCCAGAGGGCTCAAGTTGTCTCGTCTGAGTCCGCTGCGTCTACCAATTCCGCCACTCGGGCATCGAGGGCGGCCCTAGTATAGCCGGTCCTGCGACCTTTTCGCCGGGCGGCGCATCTATAGGTCAGTGGGCAAGCTTGCGGAAATCGTGGTCGAAGAGGCCGTGCTCGAGAGGGCAAAGGCGGGCGATGAGCGCGCCCAGGCTTCCATCTACGCCGCAGTGGCTCCGGGCACGTTCGGGCTGATCCGTCGGCTGGCCGGCAACCGGGCGCAAGCGGAGGACCTGTTCCAGGACACGATGGTGTCCCTCTACCAGCACCTCGATCAGTTTCGTGGCGAAGCGCCGCTCGGAGCGTGGGTCCGGCAGATCGCCGTGACAAAGTGCTTGATGTATCTGCGCTCTCCCTGGCGACGAGCCCTGTTCTCCCTGGAGGCCCCGCCGGACGAGAGACCTCTCCTGTCGACGCCCGGGCCGTTTGCGGAAGCCGTCGATGTAGAGCGCGCGCTTGCGAGCCTGAAACCGACGACGCGGGCCGTCGTGTGGCTGTACGAGGTTGAGGGGTACACGCACGAGGAGATTGCCCGGGCGTTCGGGCGCTCGGTGAGTTTTTCAAAGTCGCAGTTGGCGCGGGCGCACGTGCGTCTGCGCGACTGGTTCGAGCCTAACGTGGATCGACAGACATGCACTCCGACATAGAACGCCAAGCTCAGATGGCGGACCGGCTGCGCAAGGTGCCGCCCGACGCGCAGCCCCCGTACGACTGGCTCGAGTATCGGCGGCGTGAGCAGATTCGCGCCGCTGGGAACGACGCGCGTCCAAACGTGAGCCTGTCTTTCGTTGCGGTCGCAGCGACACTGATGCTTCTCGTTGTTGGAAGCATCGTGTTGCTCGGCCATCGCCGTGCAACGCACGTCGTTGCGCATCGGCCGCCGCCTGTTGAGATGCTCGACTCGGCGGCCGCTGAGCGTTGGCTTTCCAACTTGCCTCCCGAGCCGGTCATCGTTCGCTTCGGCACGCGTGTTGCCGTGACCAGCCTGGAGGACCGGATTGCGCAGGTGGACGACCTTCTCACGGCGGCTAATTTCGAGGGCTCACAGCCCGCACGTATCGCAGCGCTTCGAGAGGAGCGTGGAGTTCTCGTCACATCGCTGGTGCAAGTGCGCTACGCGGAGGCACTGGCAGCCAACGCTGCTCAGTGAAGGAGGAACGGTGAAGACTTTGAGAATGCTGGGCGCCGCGGTGATGGCGGTGAGTTGCGGGATGGCTGCGAACGAGGCTTTCGCGCTCGAGCCCTATGTGGCTGAAGCGGCACCACCGGCCCCGCCGGGTGCGGCCGCGCCGCCCGCAGTTCCGGCACCCCCGGCCGATCCGCGGACCGAAGCGCGGGAGGGCAGGGACGAGGCGAAGGAGGCGAACGTGGAGGCGAAGCTCGAAGCCGCGCGCCGCAAGCTCGAGGTGGACGCGAGAGAGGTGGCGCAGCTGTCGATGCAGGTGGGGCGGTACTCGGTGCCGCACTTTGAGACCGCCTTCGCGAGGGCGACGGGCGGCTCGATCATCGGAATGCAGATCGCCGCCGACCGGGGTACCGAGGGCGTGCGGGTGGTGCAGGTGAGCCCAGGGGGGCCGGCGGATGAAGCCGGATTGCGCCCCGGCGACCTCATCGTTGCGGTCAATGGCGTCGAGGCCAAGAGCGAGGAGGCCAAGCGTAACGCCATCCGGGTCATGCACGAGGCTCATCCCGACACGAAGCTCAACGTTCGTGTGATGCGGGACGGCAAGCCGAAGGATCTGACGGTGGTGGCGCGAGCGATCAGCAACCAGTTCTTCGTCCGGACACGGCCCATGGAGGCCGCCTCCGGAGCTCCGGGCTTCCCGGCCGATTCCCCGATATTCAGCTACAGGGAGCTGGGCATCCCGAGTCTGTCGAGCCTGCAACTCGCCACGCTCACGCCCGGTCTCGGACACTATTTCGGGACGGAAAAGGGCGTACTGGTCGTGCGTGCGCCGACCAAGTCGGATTTCAAGCTGCAGGATGGCGATGTGATCCTGTCGATCGACGGCCGGGAGCCCACGAGCGGGGCGCATGCAACGCGCATCCTCGCTTCGTATCAGGGAGGAGAGAAAATCACGCTGCACGTCATGAGAGATCGCAAGCCCCTGGATCTGGAGGCCCGGCTGCCGGATCAGACATGGGACGTGCGTCAGTATCAGGTGCCTCGGCCGCCGGGCGCCGGCCCGGGATCCGACCCCTGATACCATGGACCGGTGCGACGCGCCGACTTTACCTATCGCCTGCCGGAAGAGCTGATAGCCCAGACTCCCTTGCCCGAGCGCTCGGCCAGCCGGCTGCTGGTGCTCGACGGCGAGACGGCAACCGATCGCCGCATGCGAGATTTGCCGGATCTCCTCAGGCCCGGCGATCTGCTCGTGTTCAACGACACGCGTGTCGTTGCGGCACGCCTGATCGGGGAGAAGCCCTCCGGCGGGCGTGTGGAGGTGTTTCTGGAGCGGCCGCTGGAGGGCGGACAGGCCCTCGTGCAGTTGCGCGCCAGCAAGCCGATTCGCGCCGGTCTGCAGATTTCCACAGCGGGCGGAATAGTTGCGGTCGTCGACCGTCAGGACGATCTCTGGCTCGTGGAGTTGCCGACCGCGGCGCTGGAGTTCTTTGAGCAGTGGGGCAGCGTTCCGCTGCCTCCGTACATCAAACGTACGGCCGACGAAACTGATCGCGAGCGATACCAAAGCATCTTCGCGCGGGAGCGAGGTGCGGTCGCGGCACCGACCGCGAGCCTTCATTTCGATGCGGGGTTGGCGGAAGCCGCCGAAGCGCGAGGCGTGCAGCGCACCTTCGTGACCTTGCACGTCGGCGCGGGCACGTTCCAGCCCGTGCGGACGGAAGATCTCGACTCCCATATCATGCATGCCGAAAGTGTTTCGGTGGGCGCGGCGGCCTGTGAGGCCATCGCACGCACAAGAGCCTCCGGTGGACGTGTTGTAGCCGTAGGAACGACGGTAGTCAGGGCGTTGGAGGCGGCCGCTTTGCACGCAATGCCGCTGCGAGCGTGGATGGGAGAGACACGTCTGTTCATTCGCCCCGGATTTCGGTTCCAGGTCATCGATGCCCTGCTCACCAACTTCCATCTTCCCGAGTCGACACTGCTCATGCTCGTCTGCGCGCTCGGCGGGCGGGAACGTGTGCTCGCCGCCTACGAGCATGCGGTGCGGTTGCGGTACCGCTTCTTCAGCTACGGCGATGCCATGTTCCTGACGGTGCGACCGTGAGACCGAGCCTCGAAGTGCTGGCGACGGAGGGTGCCGCGAGAGTGGGCCGACTGACTCTGGCGCATGGGGCGGTCGAAACACCGGCCTTCATGCCCGTGGGGACTTACGGCACCGTCAAGGCAATGTCACCCGAGGAGCTCGAGGATCTCGGCGCGCAGATCGTCCTCGGCAACACCTTCCATCTGCTGTTGCGTCCGGGCCCCGACATCGTCGCCGCGCACGGTGGGCTGCATACCTTCATGCACTGGCAACATCCGATCCTGACCGACTCGGGCGGATTCCAGGTCTTCAGCTTGAAGAGCCTGCGCAAGATCACGGAGCAGGGCGTCCTGTTCCGCTCGCCCATCGACGGAAGCGAGGTGCGCCTTTTGCCTGAGGACTCGATGGAGGTGCAGTTGAAGCTGCGCTCGGACATCGCCATGGCGCTGGACGACTGCACACCGTATCCGGCGACTGAGCTGCAGGCTCGCGAGTCCATGGAGCGCTCCATGCGCTGGGCGGCGAGGAGCCACAGGCGTTACTACTCGGAGGCGCCGCCCGGGGGGTTATTCGGAATCGTGCAGGGCGGCATGCACGGCGCGCTGCGCCTGGCTTCGCTGGAATCGTTGCTGAAGCTCGATTTCCCGGGCTTGGCGGTGGGTGGCCTTGCGGTGGGTGAGCCGGAGGAAGAGCGGCTGCGTATTCTCGAGACCGTGGTCCCGCACATGCCGGCAGACCGCCCCCGGTACCTGATGGGAGTCGGCCGTCCGGAGGATATCGTCGCGGCCGTGTTGCGTGGCATCGACATGTTCGATTGCGTCATGCCTACCCGCCACGCTCGGAACGGCCATCTGTTCACCACGGCGGGCGTGATCAACATCCGCAACAGCGTGCACGAGGCCGACCTGGGTCCGATAGACCCGGAGTGTGCCTGCTACACCTGCCGGCACTACAGCCGCTCGTACCTGCGCCACCTCGACCGCTGCAATGAGATCCTGGGCTCGCGGCTGAACACCCTCCACAACCTGCATTTCTATCTGCAGCTGATGCGGATTATCCGGGCGCAGATCGCCGCCGGTGGGTTCGGCGCGTGGGCGGCGGCCTTCCTGGCGGCCCGAAACCGGGCGTCGGAGGCGCGGCGGGGCGCTGTGGCATAATGCCGCCCCCCACAGCCCCAGGCCGCCCCGCAAGGGCGAGCGCGAGGCCGTGAGGCAAGAATTCTGACAATCCCCTCGCAAGGTACGTTGCATGAACGGTTTGATTCCACAAGCCTGGGCGCAGGCCGGGGGCCCGGCCCCCGCCGGAAGTCCCTATGGCTTCATGCTGATGATGGTGGCGTTCGTCGTCATCTTCTACTTCATGCTGATCCGGCCGCAGCAGAAGAAGGCGAAGGAGCACCAGGCGATGCTCTCCAGGCTGGCCGCCGGAGATGAGGTCGTCACGGGCGGCGGCATCCTCGGCAAGATCGTCGAAGTCGGCGATTCATTCGTGACGGTCGAGGTCGCCGACGGCGTACGGCTGAAGGTCCAGAAGATCCAGGTGACCTCACTGATGCCCAAGGGCACCTTGAAAAGCGCCTGATCATGCTCGAGTACGCACGCTGGAAATACATCCTCATCGCGGTCGTCCTGGCACTGGCTTTCCTGTTCGCAGTGCCCAACGTGTTCGGCGACGATCCGGCGCTGGAGGTGGCCACCAAGGACCACTCCGCGATGACGGCGGATGCCGCCAAGGCGGTGGAGTCCTATCTCAAGGAGAAGTCGGTCGCCTACGACAAGAGTTATGTCGAGGGCGGTCGGCTGATGGTGCGTTTCCCCAACGTGCCGGAGCAGCTGAAGTCACGCGACGTGATGAGCGAGAACAAGGACTTCAAGGACAAGTACTCGACGGCGCTGTCGTTCGCTCCCCGCACGCCTGAGTGGCTGCGACATCTGGGCCTGAGGCCCATGTCGCTCGGCCTCGATCTGCGCGGCGGCCTCGATCTGGTCTATCAGGTCGACCTCAACAGCTCGGTCACGCAGTTGCTCGAAGGGTATGCGACTGACGCTCGCCGGGCGCTGTCCGCGGCCAACGTGCAGTACAAGGATGTCGCGGTAGTTGCCAGCGGCAGCAACGGGCCCGACTCCGTGCGCATCCTGCTGGCGCCGGGCGTCGAAACGGATGCCGCCCGCAAGGCGCTGAATCCGGCCTTGCAGAATGTCGGCTTCTCTACACAGAGTACCCCCGGCGGCGGCTCGGCCCTGCTGGCCACCCTGAGCACGGCGACGATCCGCGAGCGTCAGGACTATGCGATCCAGCAGAACATCACGACCTTCCGCAACCGCGTGAACGAGCTGGGCGTCTCCGAGCCCACAGTCGTGCGGCAGGGGGCGAACCGAATCAACGTTCAGCTGCCCGGCGTGCAGAATTCCGCGGAGGTGAAGGACCTCCTCAGTCGCTTCGCGACCCTCGAGTTCCGCCTGGAGGACGAGGAGCACAACCCGATCGACGCCGCACAGACCGGGCGGGTGCCGGTCGGCTCGAAGCTCTATACGAAGACGCGGATCGGCCGGCCGATCCTGCTGAAGCGCGAGGTCATTGCCCGAGGCGACCAGCTCACCAGTGCGACTTCGCAGACGGGGCAGCAAGGGCCGGAAGTCGCCGTCAAGCTCGACTCCCGCGGCGGCGACTCGATGCTCAAGACCACGCGGAGCAACGTGGGCCATCACATGGCCGTGGTCCTCATCGAGAAGCGTCGTGAGACCACGCAGGTAGAGGGCAAGCCGGTAACCCGTGACATTACCGACGAGACCGTCATCAACGATGCGACTATCAATGGGGTCTTCAGCAATAATTTCGTCATTACCGGTTTGAGCACGGGTGAGGCGCGCGATCTCGCGCTGCTGCTGCGTTCGGGCTCGCTGGCCACAGCGGTCGAGCTGGTGCAAGAGCGTGTAATCGGACCCAGCCTCGGAAAAGACAACATCGACAAAGGCGTGCTCGCGCTCGAGATCGGCATGCTGGGCGTGTTCGTGTTCATGGCCATCTACTACAAGGTCTTCGGACTGGTGGCGGATGCGGTTCTGCTGGCGAACGTGGTGCTGTTGAGCGCGCTGCTCTCGATGATTCACCAAGTGCTCTCGCTGCCCGGCATCGCGGGCATCATCCTGACCGTCGGCATGGCGGTGGACGCGAACGTGCTGATCTACGAGCGCATACGTGAAGAGATACGCAAAGGCGTCTCTCCGCAGGCGGCGATTCGCGCCGGCTTCGAGAAGGCGTTCTCGGCGATCGCAGACTCGAACATCACGACGCTGATCGCGGGTGTGGTGCTGTGGATCTTCGGGACCGGCCCCATTCGCGGATTCGCCGTTGTTCTCACACTCGGTATTGCCACCTCGATGTTTACATCGTTGATGGGAAGCCGGGCGCTGGTCACTCTCATGTACGGCGGTCGGCGCAAGGTCGCCCGCCTTTCGATCTAGGTGTCGCCGTGGAATTCTTTCATAAGCAGACGAACTTCCCCTTCATGGCCACACGCAAGGTGTGGTACGCGCTGTCCGTGTTCCTGATGATCGGCTCGTTCGTGCTGTTGGGGGTCCGCGGCCTCAACCTGGCGATCGACTTCACCGGCGGAGTCAACGCAGAGGCGAGCTTCGCCAACACTGCCAACGTCGATGCCGTGCGGGAGAAGCTCGCGGCCGCCGGATTCAAGGACCCGCAGGTACAGAACTTCGGCTCCTCGCGCGATCTGTCGATCCGTCTTCCGCCGACCCCAGGGCAGAACGAGAGCTCGATTCGCGCGCGTCTGGAGCCGGCGCTCAAGGCCGTCGACCCCAGCGCGCAAGTGAAGGATCTGGCAGTGGTGGGGCCCCAGGTCGGAAGCGAGCTGCGCACGAGCGCCATCGAGGCCCTGGCTGCCACGTTGTTCTTCATCTTCCTGTACATCGCGTTCCGCTTTCACACGTGGCGTCTGTCGTTGGGGGCCATTCTCGCGGTGATGCACGACCCCATCCTCGTGCTGGGGCTTTTCTCGCTGACCCAGACACCGTTCGATCTCCCGGTCGTGGCGGCAGTGCTGGCCGTCGTCGGCTACTCCCTGAACGATACCGTGGTGGTGTTCGACCGGATCCGTGAGCGATTCGAGTCCAACCGCCGCCTGGCCTCGGACATAGCCCTCGATCAATCGATCAACCAGACGCTGTCGCGAACGATCATGACGAAGTTCGTCACCTCGATCGTCGTGGTGGCGCTGCTGTTCCTCGGCGGACCGGTATTGAAGGGTTTCTCCGAGGCCCTGATGGTCGGCATCCTCGCGGGGACGTACTCCTCGATCTACATCTCCAGCGCGATCGCCCTGGATTGTGGATTGACTGCCGAGCATGTCTTTCCGAGCATCAAGAAGACGGCGGCCGATCATCTACCATGACCGGCCTACCGTGATCGAGCTCCTCTCCGATCCGCAAAGCTGGCTCGCATTCCTGACGTTATCGCTGCTCGAGATCGTTCTCGGGCTCGACAACATCATTTTCATTTCGATACTCGTCAGCCGCCTGCCGGACCCGAGGCAGGGACCCGCGCGCATTACGGGACTGGCTCTCGCCATGCTGACTCGGATCGCACTGTTGTTCTCGATCGTCTGGCTCACGCGGCTCATCCAGCCGCTGTTCCATGTCGGCGATCAGGGCGTGTCCGGACGCGATCTCATTCTGCTCGCGGGCGGACTGTTTCTGCTGGGAAAGAGCGTCCTCGAGATCCACGGCACGCTCGAAGGTGCGCGCGAGGTCAGCACGCAGCGCCGTATCTATGCGAACTTCGTGATGACGGTCGTGCAGATTGCGATTCTCGACATCGTTTTCTCGCTCGACTCGGTGTTCACCGCCGTCGGGCTCGCGAAGGACCTGCCGATCATGGTCGCGGCGATCGTCGTGGCGATCATCGTCATGATGATGGTGTCGGGGTCGCTGAGCCTCTTCATCGAGCATCACCCGACCATCAAGGTGCTCGCGCTCGCCTTCCTGATCCTCATCGGCGTGGCGCTCGTCGGAGAGGGACTGCACTTCGAGATTCCGAAGGGCTATCTCTACTTCGCGATGGCCTTCTCGGTGGGCGTGGAGATGATCAACATCCGGCTTCGCAAGCTGCTGGATGCGCGGCGTGCGAAACCGGGTGAGGAAGAGGGCGGCTAGCGCGAGGTTGCCGGGCTCGGATTGGCGGCCACGCCGTTTGCCCCCGCGCGCAGGCGGCTGTGACGGTAGCCGTAGAACACGTAGATCAGCGCGCCAATGATCGTCCAGACGATGAGTCGCAGCCAGGTCTCCACTCCCAGGGAGAGCATCATCCCGGCGCAAATGATGGCGCCGAGAGTGCAAGTGATCGCCGGTGCCGGTGTTTTGAACGGCCTCGGCAGCTCAGGCCGGGTGTTGCGCAGAATCAAGACTCCGATGCACACCGTCACGAAAGCCGCCAGGGTTCCGATCGAGACGATCTCGCCGAGGATCTTTACTGGGAACAACCCGCCGATCAGCGCTGCGAAAATTCCAGTGATCACCGTTCCGAAGCTGGGAGTCTGAAATCGGGGGTGGATGCGGGCAAAGGCCTTCCCGATCAGTCCGTCGCGAGCCATGGCCAGAAAAATGCGGGCCTGGGCCAGCAGCATCACCAGCATCACGGAGGTCATGCCGGCGACCGCTCCGATCTTGACCGAATACCGCAGCCACTCCGGCGAGGGGTACTTGTCCAAGGCGAGCGCAACGGGCGCCGCTACGTCGAGCTCTTTGTAATTGACCATGCCCGTCAGCACGGCGGCGACGATGACATAGAGAACGGTGCAGACGATCAGGCTTCCGAGGATACCGATGGGCATGTCGCGCTGCGGGTTGCGCGACTCCTGAGCGGCGGTCGACAGGGCATCGAAGCCTATGTACGCGAAGAAGATGACGCCGGAAGCGGCCATGATGCCGCTGTACCCGAATTTGCCGAACTCGCCGGCGTTGGGCGGAATGAACGGGTGCCAGTTGGCGGTGTTGATGTGCGCGACACCGAACAGGATGAAGAGGATGACGACCGTCACCTTGATCGCCACGATGACGGCGTTGAATATGGAAGACTGCTTGATCCCGACGTAGCAGATGGTCGCGATCGCGGCCACGATCAACATGGCGGGCACGTTGATGATGGCCCCGGTGGTTATGATCGAGAAATGACCTGCCCCCTGGTCCAGCGGCGCGTTCGAGAGCGCGGCTGGGATGTGCACGCCCATCTGTTCGAGCAGGCTGACTACGTAACCGGACCAGCCCACGGAGACCGTGCCCACCGCCACCAGATACTCGAGCACCAGGTTCCACCCGATGAACCAGGCAACGCCTTCACCCAAGGTGGCGTAGGAGTACGAATAGGCGCTTCCGGAGACTGGAATCATCGCAGCGAACTCGGCGTAGCAAAGTCCGGCGAAGGTGCACCCGAGGCCGGCGACGATGAATGCGAGGGCGAGTCCCGGTCCGGCGTGATTGGCCGCGGCCGTTCCGGTCAGCACAAAAATGCCGGTTCCGATGATGGCGCCGATACCCAACGCAACGAGGGCCGGCGCGGAGAGCACACGCTTGAGCTTGACGCCGGAAGCATCATCGGACTGGAGTTCGTCTATCGACTTAGTCGCGAGGAGCTGGCTCGGCATGGGACCCCCGGAAAGCGTTGTTGGC
>Ga0207707_10003850_pt1 | contig 13301 bp, 10 predicted proteins | sample KBSC83BmetaG_FD_184336 | JGI IMG/M metagenome (GOLD analysis project Ga0207707, IMG submission 184336) | Corn rhizosphere microbial communities from Kellogg Biological Station, Michigan, USA - KBS C8-3B metaG (SPAdes) (version 2) | ecosystem: Host-associated > Plants > Roots > Rhizosphere ...
AACGGCGCGCACCTGTGCCACCACGGATGGCAGCCATAGGACCGAGAACAGCATTCCAACCAAGACGCGTCGCATGGTATGTCTGACTCAAACCTCCGTTGCGCGAAGCAAGACTTAGGCCGCGGTTTTCGCTTGCTGTGCCGCGCGCAAGATCGTCCGCAGTCTTTGTCCCACAATCATTTCTTCCCCAGGCTTGATGGTCATAGAAACCAGTTCAATGTGGTCTGGGGCTTTGCGTTCTTTCGCCGTCGGCTTCGGATTTCCTTCCCGAACCGCCGTGACCAGGCTCGGATTGTCGGCCCCAAGCACTTCGATCACCGGATTGCTCGCTCGCAATCGCTCGACGCAATCGGCAATGCTGAACTTCCAGGCCTCTTGATCCCATGCGACCTTCAGCGTGGGATAGCGATTGCCATCTTCCGGGACATAAACATCGGTCTTTACGCCGGGAACAGTATCGACCAGCTTGCGTATGCGGTCGATGCGCGTCTGCCATTCCGCATAGAGCTTTTTCTCGTCGATTTTCAGCCAGGTCTCTAGCGCCGTGAGGCAGCCGATGATCTCTTCTTTGCCAACTTTCATCGGACGGCACACTGCGCCTTCGCGCGGACTGCAATTGAGCAGCGCCGCCTCGATGAGGTCTTTTCTTCCTAGCAGCAGGCCGCTGCATTGCGGTCCACGAAGTCCCTTGCCGCCGGAAAAGCAGTAAAGATCGATTCCCATCTTGGCGTACAACTTGGCGTTGTCTGCGGGTGGAATGCCGGCAGCATCATCGAGCAACATGGGGACGCGCCGGTCTTTAGCAACCGACAACTCTTTTTGCAGCTTTTCGCCCAAGTCGGTGGTGTAAATCATGGCCGTGTTCTCGTTGATGGCATTGGCAAGTTCGTCCGCCGAGTAGGCGAGCACCAGTTTCGCCCCGGTCAATCGAATCGCGCTGTCAAAGGCACTTCGGCCACCCACCATGATGACTTCGTGCTTGAGCCCCGTTGTGTCAGGAAGTTGCCAGATGTTTCTGTCATCTGCTCCCGCCATGCAACCGGCGGCTGCCGCAGCCAAGGCGCCGGCCGCCCCCGAGGTCACGATTCCTGACTCCGCGCCGGTCAATTCAGCCAGACGGCGCCCGACGGCGCGTTGAAGGTCCAGGACATTGACGAAGTGCTGCGCAGCCTCAAGCTGGGCTTCGCGGACCTCGGGAAATTCGAGCGACCCGCTGAGATAGGTCCAGGTTCCCCGGCAGTTGATGACGGTCTTTACGCCTAAGCGTGTATAGACGTTTTGCCGGGGGTCTTTCCCAACCGCGGTAGCTGCCTGCGCATAAAGATCCCGAGCTCGAATCCTGCCGAGCAGCGGCGCAGCCGCTACCAGTTTTATGAATGAGCGTCGACTAGCAATTTGCATGAGTATCCCCGATTTCTACTGCTGGTTTTCTGAACTTCAATCCCGAACTCCCATCCTCGGCCCTAGTCCGCATCCTTCGGGAGCGGAACCTTGGATCGCACAGCCAGAATGTGGGCCTTGGCTCCGGGCTTGTTCTGGTTGTAGAACCCTACGGTGCAATTTGGGCGAAAGTAATAGGCATCCTCCGCCTTCGACGGAAAACGCCCCTCAAGCCCATCCATGCCACTGCCGGCAACCATCTGGCCCTCGCCGTCAAGAACGAAATAGATTTCCTCGGCGGTCTCATGATGGTGCGGGAAGTTTGTGCCTCCGGGCGCAAAATCCATGAGGAAAAAACTGGTGATCACGTAGGCATCGTCGATGGCGTCGCGCTGCGCGGTTCGCGGCCCCGCAAGTAACTTGTACAAAACGGAGCTGGGGTGTCCAGAGACGGTTTCTTCCTTAACCGCGTCGAGATTCACGATTCTTGGGTGCGGGGAGGGCTCCCCGATTGCCGCCGACGCCGGAATTTTGAAACCCATGACCAAGACCCGCAAGGGCTCTTGGGCGGTATTGGCCAGGGAATGCTTTGTGCCCGGGGCGAGATAGGTGAAATCATTGGTTCGCATCGGCTGCTTTTCGCTTTCGTATTCGAGGACCCCGCTGCCTCGAAGAACGAAGTAGATCTCTTCTTCGCGGTCGTAGTGAACAGGTTGGCAATTCCCGTTGGGGTCGATTGTCACCTCCGCAAAACGCGTAACGCTCTGCAAGAGGTGCGCCTGGGGATCGCCCTCGCCAAAAATCGGCCGGAATCGGCAAGATCCCGAAGCCATCTTGCTCGCATTCTCTCTCAGCTCAGGCACATAGCGATGGAGCCACGTAGGATCAACCGTGCGCTCCTGGGCCATGGTCGAGACCGCCATGATTAAGATCAGCAGTAGGAACTTCAAATTTCGGCCCCCTGAAGCCCGTCGCGTGAACAGAAAAAGCTGGTATATCACAAAATCCTTGACGTGAATCGAAAACTTTCGTTTCATGTCTTTTGCTTCCGTTTTCGGGAAGGCAGCCAATACGCCGAATGTCCATGAAAAGAGTGCTGAGAATCGGGTTCCTGGCGGTTTTGAACTGGGGCGCTTCAAACTTCGCGGTCTCCCAGGCGAAACCTCAATCCACGAACCCGGCCGCCTGTCGCATCGAAGCAGTGGACTACAAAGGTTGGCATGGGCAACAGATGTCCAACCCGTGGGTTCAATTAATCTTCCTCCCGCAGAATGGCGGGCGATTGATTCAATTCAGCTTCGCCAGCCATCCTTATCTTTTCGTCAATCCCAAGTACGCAGGCAAATATTTGCCGCCCGCGAACGGGCAGTGGTTCAACTACGGTGGTGACAAGCTCTGGCTGTTGCCCGAAGGCAACGATGACGAACAGCATTGGGCGGGGGACTCCGATTTGATCGACGACGGGCCGTTCACTTTTCGGAAGATTTCCGATGGCAAAGAGTGTGAAGTAGAGCTGATTGGACCGGCCGATCCCCAAACCGGAGTCCAGTTCTCGCGCACGATTCACCTGGGTGCGGATTCGCCGCAAGTCCGCTTCCGAGCCACGATGAAGAATGTGACCGGTCACAGCCTCGAATGGTCCATGCAGTCGGTCTCTCAGTACGACACCTCTGATGCGGAGGCACAATCCGGCATCAACCCCAAGTTTTGGGGGTTCACCCCGGCGAACCCATCAAGCGCGTATCTCAATCGATACCACGTGCGCTATGGTCCCGCGCAAAACCCTGCGGTTTCGGTGAGAGACGATGGTTTGTTCGCGGTTCACTACGTGCATTTGGCCGCAGAATTGTGGCTGGACTCGCCGGACGGTTGGCTGGCGGTTGTGGACGGCAGTACCAAGTATGCGATGGTCGAGCGCTTCCGGTTCGAGCAGAACCAAGAGTACCCGGGCAAGGCCTCTGTGATCTTTTGGACCAACGGCTCGGGATTACACCTCAACAGCGACGGGGAACCAGTTCTAAACAGCGAAGAAGAAGGGAAGCCTCCTTTTTACATGGAAGCCGAACTCAATTCTCCGCTGTGCCGGCTTCGCCCCGGCGAGTCCTGCAATTTTGAAACTGAGTGGTTCCCGACCCGGGCAGGGAGCGATCTCCGCGAGGTTCGCGAGCCGGGCATTCTCTTACAACCCCTCGAAGCCCGCCTGGAAGCTGGGAAAATCAAACTTGCCGGTTCTTTTGGCGTTTTCTTCCCCGGGCGGCTGGTTGCTCGCTTGTACGATCAACGTGGCTCGAGTTTGAAAACCGTTCCCGTCATCGAGGTAAATCCCACAGAACCCATCTTGCTGCAAGCCGAAATCTCGGCTGATCCGAAGACCACCCGAGTCTCAGTTCACCTGATCGACGTGAATGGCGTGGATCGAGGCTCCCTCGAGGAGGTTCCGGTAAGCGCGACGGAGAATCGGAGGTGAATTCGTTCCTCAACGTCTTAGCTCTGCTGTTCGCCTTTTCCCTTCTGGCGCCAGCGCCGAATGAAAGCACCTCCCTCGCCACGGTCAGCAACTCGGACCTTCTGCTGCAGCCGGTCCGCGAAAATTGGACTTCCTACAACGGCGACTACACCGGCCGCCGCTATAGCGGCTTGAATCAAATTACCGGCTCAAACGTCCATGAGCTCCGTCCCGCTTGGGTGTTCCATCCCGGCAATTCCCAGATGCTCGAAGTGACTCCAGTCGTGGTTCGGGGCATCATGTACGTCACTTCCGCGAACGAGGTTTTCGCGCTGGATGCAAACTCCGGCCGCAGGTTGTGGCACTACCAGCGGCCGATCAGCTCAGGGCTGCTAGACGACGCGGCCGCGCACAAAAATCGGGGTGTCGCGGTATGGAAGGATTTTGTCTACACGGAAACCGACGATGCGCATCTGCTATGCCTGGACGCGCGCTCCGGCGGACTGCTTTGGGACGTTCAGTATGCGGACAAGTCAAAGCACTACGGCGCAACCAGCGCGCCGCTCGTGGTCCATGGCAATGTGATCGTAGGTACCTCTGGCGGCGACTCCGGCGTGCGTGGATTTCTTGAGGCCTACGATGCGATGAGCGGGAAGCTCAAATGGCATCTGTGGACAATTCCCGGTCCGGGAGAGTTCGGGTCCTCCAGTTGGCCTGGCGACGCCTATCTCTACGGCGGTGCCACCACCTGGATGCCGGGTACCTACGACCCGGAACTCAATACCCTGTACTGGACCACGAGCAACGCGGCTCCTGATTTTGAGGGCTCCTCCCGCCCCGGGGACGACCTTTATACAGCATGCGTTCTGGCCATCGATCCCGACACTGGGAAGATGAAATGGTATTTCCAGTTCACCCCGCATGACCTCTATGACTACGACGCCAATCAAACTCCGGTGCTGGTCGACATCGAAGACCATGGCGCGATGAAGAAGTTGCTGGTGCAGGCCAACCGGAACGGCTTTTTCTACGTTCTCGACAGGGTGGAGGGGAAGTTCCTGCAGGCCACGCCTTTCGTCGAGAGATTGACCTGGGCAACGCGCATCGACACCGCGGGCCGGCCTGTGCTCTCCGGACAGATACCAACCAAACAGGGCACCCACATCTGCCCTGGCATCAACGGGGCCACCAATTGGTTCGCCCCTTCCTATAATCCCGATACCCAGCTCTTCTATGTCATGGCGCTCGAAGGATGCAGTGTCCTGTTCGCAAATCCGGAGCCTTTCCGAAAGGGACAAACCTACTACAACACCGGCGCCAAACTTCCGCCCGGTGAACGCGCTCAAAAACATCTGCTAGCGCTCTCGCTGCGCGATGGAAAGGTCGCATGGCACTACCCTCAAGTGGGGCGTGGCGATTCCTGGGGCGGGACCCTGACGACCGCGGGGGGAGTGGTCTTCTTCGGTGACGACAGTGGGTCGCTTGAGGCAGTCGAAGCCAAAACCGGCGCGCCTCTTTGGCACTTCAATACCGGGCAGAGTTTCCATGCCTCCCCCATGACCTATGCAGTCGAGGGAGTTCAGTATGTCGCCATCGCCGCCGGCAGCGACGTGTTTGCCTTTTCGCTCTCCCGTTGATCTCGCCCCGGTTCTAGCCTAGGGCTGGATGGGTGGTCGTGGTAGGGCCTTTGAGCGATCGATCACCCATTGCGGGAAGACCGGAGTGTTTTGTGGCGGCTGTCCGCGGGTAATTGCCCAGTGGTCGATCCAATTGGTACCTTCTTCGCCGATAAAATCATCCGCCATGCCATAGGCGGCATCGCTCAATGCATCTTCGAGAGTGACGAAACGATAACCGCGCTTGCGCAACAATTCGAGCAGCTCGCCGATGTGGTCCGCCTCAAGCCAATTGCCGTGCAGCAACAGAATCTGTTTGGGTTCATAGCCGATCAGGTTCTTTGAAAACTTTTCGTAGTAATCGAAGACTTGTCCGGTGTAGGAGAGATACGAAGCCACCAGCTGCTGTTCAAGAGCCGCATCTCCGCGCTTGCGGGCGTCTTCGTAGACCCCGGCGTACATCCAGTCCCACGCATCCATGGTGACGGGTGCGATGCGGTAGCCTCGAGCCACGAGAAACGCCTCCGCCTGCCGACGGGTTTCGAGGTCTCGACCGGTGTCAAGGTAAGGATGTCTGAAGTAGCGCATCTTCATCTTGTGTTCTGCAAGCAGCTGGGTTGTAACGGTTTCTCCGCGGACGACTTCCTCCTCCCACTCTTTCAAAGGGACGCGATTCAGGGAGGTGTGGCCGAAGGTGTGATTGCCGAGTTCGAAGCCAGAGTCGAGCCACATGCCGAGAGCTTTGATCCGCTGGTCTACTTCTCCGAGCTGCCGGTAGAGTTTTCTTTCATTCACAAATCCGACGGCCGGAACCTTCTGATCACACAAGGTTCCAAGCAGCTTGCTCGTCATTTCCAGAGTCTCAGCTCCGGATACGCTCATTCCCGCCGCCGGGAGATCGTCGATGGTGATCGCGATCTCGCGCGCAGGAGCTTGAGCGTGGACGAAGGTGGCGATGGACAGGGAGATCGGTAGGAGGATGCGATGGAGTCTGCCATTCATATTTTTCACGAGCCTTCTTTTGCGTGCTACTGGCCGGACATCTCGATCTTTCCTCGCACCACCGAAACCGAAGCTTTCGGTAAGGTGAATACCGTGCCCGGACCGGCCTCGATGGTCGTGCCCACGGGAGGATGGTTTGGATCGGGATGGCTGTTGGGGCCATCGTTCAACCAGACGTACTGTTCGCTCCCGAAGCTTACTAGCGTCACCTGGCCCACGAATGAAGACTCATGGCCGCCGGCGCCGGCAAAAGCAAGACGCACGCTGTGGGCGTTATTTTCGTCACGGTTCACCAACATGATCGACCAATTGCCGTCTGGGCGGAGCACCGCGTAGGAGGTGACCAAGAGATTTCCCTGATCGTCTTTTATATCGCTCGCGGAAGAGAACATGCGGTGTATGCCCGAACGATGCTGAACCCATTCGAGGTTGATCATGCGGGCCGCGTAGTAGGGGGAGGTGTACCCCTTGATGGCGTAGTTTTCGTCGGCGATGAAGTTCGACCACGATGCCCAGCCCAGGCAGGTGTTTTGCACGCCTTGCGGCTGGATCGGCGAATGGTAGAAGGCCGCGCCACCTCCTTCAAAAAACGACCCGACGTTGTCGGCCAGCCAGAGCGCCGCGAATATGGTCGTCATCGGCCCGGTGAGCTGGGCGGCAAGGTGGTTCTCTGTCACCATGAGCGGCACACTTTGCGGAACCCCATCCTCTCTCCAGACTTCGAGGATGTGTTTCATCAACTGTGGTTCGGAATATAGCGTTTGCCAGGTAATTTCGCAGGGTTGGAACGGATAGTGCTCGAAAGAGACAAAAGCCAGATCTCGGAGCCGGTCATGCGCCTTCAAATAGGCGATGAAGCGCCCCATCCAGGAGGTCCGCCCCTGCGCGTCGGGCCAGACGTGAATATCTTCGTTCACGCCCTCAAAAATCGGACCGCCCAACTTGAGCTTGGGATCCACCCGGTGGATGGCGTCGGCCCATTGCAGGTAGAGGGCGCCGTAATCCTCCGGCATCGCGTGTTTCCCATCGGGTTCTTCTCCCATTTCGACATAGCCGATGAGGTAACCGCGTTTCTCGATGTAGGCAATTTGCGCGGCCGCGTCCTCCGGCGTGCCATACAGCAGAGTGACCGGGATCATGGCTGGAAGGTTGTTGGTGATTCCGCTGCTGAAGAACGTGTCAAATCCCGTGTGCTGGTAGAATCCGTCGTCGCGAACATCCTCAGCCGAGTGCCAGGGGTCAATCGAAGAGGCGCAATAGGTGGTTAGCGGCTCGGTGGGGCTTTTCTCTACTTCGCTAAAAGCTCCCCGGTCGCCGATGGTTCCCGGCGAAATTTCCTGAATGGCATAACCGACGCAATTGCGGACATCCTCGGAGCCGTGCTCATCACAGGTGTTGGAGGATTCCATCATCAGAACCCGAACAAATCTTGTCCTCACCGGCGCGTTAGCGAGTGTGAGGGTGACCATCCCGCCCCGACCGGTCTTGAACACCCCTGCAGGAAATGCTTTCCATTCGCCCTTTGGACCACCGTCGAAATCGAGCGCGTCTGCGCCAGTCCAGTATTCCACCTGATAGCGCCTGGCGTAAGGATTCTGCCAGTTGATTCGTATAGCACTCACCGGCTTCTCCGCCTTCAGGTCGACGACCACCCATTGCGGATGCATATCATCACCCTCGTGAGTGAACCGGCTTGTGAGATAAGGATTGCTCTTCCAGTAGGTCAGATTGGGGCCAGGGACGGGGCGATCGCCGCTGGTTGCGAAACCTCGGTGGGGAAGGGCATAGGCGAGGATGTATTTGATCGGTGCCTTTAACTCCGGGCTGCCGGTGAAATAGCCACTGCGATGTGCGGCATCACTCCAGGTTCCGTTCTCCGTCCAGTGCCATGCTCCCATGCGCAGCTCGCTATTGTTGCGGTATGTGATCGGCCCCCATCCGGCAGAAAGCGCCTCCTGGATCACGTGCGGCGTAAACACCCGGTTGATGTCCAGGCGCGAAAGCACATCGAGAGAGCTGCCGAGGGCACTGTCAGGATCAAACGAATTGATGACATGGGTTTGATCCACCCGCACCAAGCCGGTCGCGCCCGAGCTGGCCTGACCAGCTTGCGCAAAGGCGGCCTTCTCGACCTGACAAAAAAGAATGAGAAAGAACAAGCTGAGAGAGAAGATCGATTTCAATAACTTCGGATCGTGCGCTACCCGAGATGCGGCATGAACTTCGTTGTCGGCTACCATCGGCCCTCCAAGTTATCTTTCAGACCTGCAAGCGTAAAATCTCGCGCACTTCGCCTGCCGCCGCGGCTTGGGTATTACAACCCAAGAACAGCCCGAGCAAGGCTTCTACGTCCCCCTTGGGGAAGGAGTTGGGCGGGGCAGGCGGGTGGTGGGCGATTCCCACGAGAGAACATGGACCGCTACCGCTTGACTTCGACAGGCGATTCCTCCCCAAAGCGGCTCAACGTTGCCGCACTCAACAGCGAAGCAGAATTCTTGTCCAGGTAGATGGTCGTGCTCGGATGCGTTCGCAAGATTGACGCGGGCGCATTCGGACCGATGTCACCTTCGAAGCAAAGCTTGATGGCATGCGCCTTCCTGGTATCTGGCACTACTGCCAAGATCTCCTTGGCCTTCAGAATTTGCCGGACTGACATGGAGATGGCCTGCCTGGGGACCTGAGAGATGTTCGAAAACCAAGCCTCCCCAACCTGTTGCTGCCGGCAAGCTTCGTCGAGCTTGACGATGATGTAGGGTTCTTCGGTGTTGAAATCGGCAGGCGGGTCATTGAAGGCGATGTGGCCGTTTTCGCCGATGCCGAGAAATGCAATGTCTACCTGCTCAGACGCCAGGGTGCGGCTAACCGTGCGGGCAGCCTCCGCGGGATCAGAGGCGTCGCCGTCGAGCAAGTGATAGTTGGTGGCGCCGGTCTTGCTGACCAATTGCTCCAGAACCATCTTGCGGAAGCTGCCCGGATGTGTGATTGGCAGCCCAACATACTCGTCGAGGTGAAAGATTTCCACCGTTGCCCAGTTGATGTCCTGAGCCTTGGCCAGGGCATCGAGGAAGTCGATTTGCGAAGCCGCGGTCGCGGCCACGATTCGCGCATGGCCCCGCGCGGCGATGGCACGGCGAATGGCGCCTGCGGCCTGTTCGGCAGCGGCGCGGCTCGCGCTACTCTTATCGGCGAATACCTTGATCCGCATGGGAAACTCTCCCCCGGGCACGCACTTGGCCCAACCGGAGCGCAATTATATAAAACACAGCGGTCGGCGAGCGAAAAAAAGATGTGGATTTCTCAAGCATGAAACGTTTTAATAGGGGCTCGATCCCCGAGCCTTTGGGTCGGTCGAAGGTGATGCCTGCATGCGAGTGGCCCTGCGAGAACTGAGGCGGTTCCGAAGCTCCCATCGAACACGGTTATGGGTGGCGTTGATGATAGGCGTCGCGGTCCTGCCTGGGACCGCACAACTGGTGAAAGTGGATACCGAGGAGGCGGTGAACGAGTTCAGCCCGCTTTATGCCTTGGGCTCGACGGTTGACCGGGTTCCCAGCAATGCAACCGATGTCTTCTTCCGGCCCGATCAAATCAAGCAGATCCTCTCAGCAGGCTGGGGCGTCATCAGTTATCGGCAGAACACAGATCTGTTTGTGCAGGCGTGGCATTGGAATCCAAATGGAACCTGGAGTGACCCGGCAGGCCAGGGATACTTCGTGGGGAACGAAAATCCGACCGAGGAACAGATTCGCCATTCCTACGGGTATTCGCTTCGCCACCGGGGCTTCACCCGGAACGGTGGCACCGAATTCGACGGCTACTCGCGCCTGAACGATGGTGATTTGAACTCCTACTGGAAGAGCAATCCATACCTGAGCAAGCGATTTACGGGCGATGAGGATTCGCTCCATCCGCAATGGGTGGTGATCAATTTAGAGAAGAGAGAAGACGTAAATGCCATCCGCATCGCCTGGGCGGAACCATTCGCCCGCGTCTATGAAGTGCAGTACTGGGAAGGGGACGGCGATGCCATGGACGAACAAGACAAGGGAGCCTGGAAGCCCTTTCCCGCGGGATTGGTAAAAAACGGCGGCGGGGGAACGGCAACCATTCGCCTGGCTCCGTAACCGGTTGCAACCAACTATGTCCGCGTGCTGATGATGGAATCTTCTAGCACCTGCGACACTCACGGATCATCCGACCCGCGCAACTGTCTCGGCTACGCGATTCGGGAACTCTATCTCGGGACGGTGGCTTCGAACGGTGAATTCAAGGATCTCTTGCGGCACTCCCCGGACCAGAAGCAGACCCTTACTTACTGTTCTTCGGTAGACCCCTGGCATGACTCTTCGGACCTTTACCTCGCGCCCGACCGCATGGAATCGGGAGATCAACCTGGCCTGGATCTGTTCTTTTCAAGCGGGATCACCCGCAACTTGCCGGCGATCGTGCCCGTTGCCATGCTCTACAGCACTCCAGAAGACGCAGCGGCACAAATGACTTACATCAAGCGGCGCGGTTACCCGGTGTTGTACGTGGAAATGGGAGAAGAACCGGATGGCCAGTACATGTTGCCGGAAGACTACGCCACGCTTTACTTGCAGTTTGCCAAAGAACTCAAGAAAGTTGACCCCGCTTTCAAACTCGGGGGCCCGGTCTTTGAAGGTGTCACCGAGGACATTAAGGCCTGGCCCGACAAGCAAGGCCGAACCTCGTGGCTCGCCCGCTTCCTGGAATACCTAAAGGCGCACGGAGGGATCAATGACCTTGCTTTCATGTCGTTTGAGCATTATCCCTACGATGGTTGCGATACGCCTTGGGAAAACCTTTATCAAGAACCCGAGTTGATCGAACACATCATTCAGGTCTGGCGCCAGGATGGATTGCCTCCCGGGATTCCGCTGTTAGACACCGAGACCAACGATCATGGCGGAGAAGCCGCCGTCGATATTTTCGGGGCGCTCTGGCTTGCGGACTCCTTCGCTGGTTTTTTGACCGCCGGCGGAACATCCACGCATTACTATCACGCGCTATCTTATTCCCCTCCCCATCCGGCCTGCGAAAACAGTTGGGGAACCTATCACATGTTCATGGTTGACGAGCACTATCAAATCAAGCAGCCGACCTCCCAGTACTACGCCGCGAAGCTGCTCACCGAGGAATGGGCCCAGCCGGTGGACTCAAAACATCGCCTGTTCAGAGCCTCCAGCGACGTGAAGGACCAGGCAGGGCATGTGCTCATCACCGCTTACCCGCTGGAACGTCCCGATGGCGAGTGGTCTCTGATGCTGATCAACAAAGATCGCGATCATCCTCATTCCGTGGGCATCGCTTTCAGTAACTCGCACGAGAATGGGTCGTTTGCCGGTCCGGTCACCAGGATTACTTTTGGAAAAGCACAATACCAGTGGCACCCGAATCGAAAGCAAGGATACGCTGATCCAGATCAACCGCCGGCTGTGTCCAGTCTGAACGCAGATCGAAATACTTCCTATGAGCTGCCGGCAGCGTCGGTAACTGTCTTGCGAGGCAAGCTTCGGTTGGGGAAGGCCGCGCCGTAGCCGGCCCTTCCCCTATGCCGAATGCTCGCGAAAGAGTTTCGTGAGTTGGTCGGCGACCATATGCTCCTCGCCGGGCTGCAGCATGAAAGAGCAGATCATGAGCCCGGGCCGGCCTTCGCCCCCTCCGACCGCAATCGAGGGCGATCCGCTGCGTAGAATCTGCGCTGCCTGAGGCGCAGTCAAAGAGATCTTCCCATCCCACAGGATCTGCATGTGGGGGACATGATTGGCGATGTCCGGCGTAAACATCGAAGTGCTGATGCCGGGCACTTTGGTAATTTGTTGGGAAACCGTATCCAAGCGCTGCTGCCATTCGCGGGCGAGGGCGTCGTGGTCTTCGGCGAGATAAAGCTCCAGCGCTTTCACCATCCCCACGATCTCTTCCTTGCCGACTTTCTGGCTGCGTCCCAGGGTGTCCTCGTAGGGACTGTTGTTCAGCAAGGCATAACCGACAAGGTCCTCGCGTCCGATCAGCAGGCCTGCGCACTGTGGGCCGCGCAGGGCCTTGCCTCCGCTGAAAGTTACCAGGTCGTATCCCATCTTGGTGTAATCCCAAAGGTGCGAGACCGGGGGCGTGTCCGCAGCGGCGTCATTCATGCAGGGCAGCTTGAGTTCTTTCGCCAGGTTTGCCCATTCATCAACCTTGATTTGCCCGGCGGCATTGGCGAAATTCGCGAAGTGCATCATGGCCGTGCGTTCATTGGCCGCTCGCCGCAACTGGTCTCGTGTCTCGATTTCTACCAGCTTCACCCCGGTTGCACGCAGCTGGTGGTCGAAGGGATTGCGATGAGATTTCTGGATGATCACCTCGGATTTCATTCCGGTTAGGTCTGGGAGGTGCTTGATCAGAGTCTCGTTGTCGCCGGTGAGAATGCCGGCGAGGCCGGATTGTATGGCTGCGGCGGCACCTGACGTCACCAGCGCGCTATAGCCCTGCGGCAACTTCAGCATCTCCGCTATTCGCTTCCCGGCTGCAACCTCGAGCGCGGGGATGCCGACGAAGTGTTTTGCCGCTTGGCTCATGATGGCTTCCACTTCGGGTCGAATCAAGGAGCCGCCAAGCATGGTCATCGTGCCCTGGGCATTAATGACCGTTGCAAGCCCAAGTTCCTGGTAAGGATTGCCCGAGTGCCCAAAGCCCGCTAAGCCGGCCGCGGATTCGGCATTCGCTACCCTGGTGCCAAATAAGTTTCGGGCTTTCACCAGCGATGCCCCAGCGAGGAGTGTTCCGACAAAACCACGGCGGCTCCATTTGCCTACCATTCTCATTCTCCTTGTGAACTATTTCTTTGGGAGGGC
>Ga0207707_10003851_pt1 | contig 13300 bp, 13 predicted proteins | sample KBSC83BmetaG_FD_184336 | JGI IMG/M metagenome (GOLD analysis project Ga0207707, IMG submission 184336) | Corn rhizosphere microbial communities from Kellogg Biological Station, Michigan, USA - KBS C8-3B metaG (SPAdes) (version 2) | ecosystem: Host-associated > Plants > Roots > Rhizosphere ...
CCGCCGACCAAGCACGAAATTCCCGGGCGCATAGCTCAGCGGGAGAGCGTTCCCTTCACACGGGAGAGGTCCAAGGTTCGATCCCTTGTGCGCCCACCACCTTTTCCTTCACGAAGATGAGGGTTATTGGGTCGGTTGTTTGACACCGCCGCAGAAGACAAGGCGATCCGAAGCGCCATCCGAGACGACAAAGGACAACGACAACCGGCCTTTTGGTCGAGGGCTGTTGGCCGGACAAGCGAGAGAAGACAATCACTAACCATCCGCGCACTTCGCGACTGCCGCGTCTGCCCAATCAGGAGATCGGGATGTCCGCTTAGTCCCCAACATCGGCGCAAAGGTGGACGTTGCACGAAGCCCGAGTTGGGCCAAATCCGGAAGTCGTTACTTTATTCGATCACTTCGTCGGCGCGAGCGAGCACCGCGGACGGGATGATGAGGTCGAGCGACTTAGCGATTTTTAGATTCAAGCTGAATTCAAATGTAGTCGGCCGCTCTATTGGAATGTCACCGGGCGCTACGCCGCGAAATATCTGAGCAATCTGGTCGGCCATGCGCTTGCGCAATTCTATGCGGCTGGGGCCATATCCGATCAGACACCCCTCGCGCGCCATTGCCGCCCATTCGCACACCGTTGGCAACCGGGCCTCGAGTGCAAGACCTGCCAGCTTCCTGCCATCCCGTTGAAATTGCGGAAACGCGCCAATTATTAATGCCTGCGAATGTTGAGCCTGCATCGCCGCGAAGGCAGCCGCGTAGTCGCTCGGCGCGGCGGCCGGAAAAACAAGCACTTCAACGCCAAGCCCCGCAGCTGCCTTGCGCACGGCATCGCTCGCTCCGCTGAAGGGTGGAACCAGCGCCGCAATGCGGCTGCGATCAGGGACCGCTTCAAGCAAGATGGAAAGCCGCTTAGCCTCAAGCTCGTCGCCCGCGATCACAACGCCAGTAACATTGCGTCCCGGCCGGGAGTAACTTGCCGCGAGGCCAAGTACAACTGGGTCGTTACCGAATGCGACAACCGGCACGGTGGTTGTGGCCGCAGCTGCCGGCTTTACTGCGGTGCCAACGGCGGCGACTGCGTCCGGATTGCCGGCGAGCAGTTCGCGCATTAGCCCCGGCAGCGCCTCCTGCTCGCCGACGCGTCCATCGAAGACGAGATTGCGGCCTTCAACGAAGCCAAGCCTTGCAAGCTCCGGCAAAGTTATCTGGCGCGTAACTGCTTCGCTTTCCGATGTGGTCGCAAGATGGCCGACGCGGTAGATACGGTTTGGCCTCTGGGCGCGAACGGCCAGCGGAAATGTTACCGCACCAGCTAGCCCGGCAATGAACTTCCGTCGCCGCATGTCTCGCCCACTCAATCGCTGGTAGGGTTGCACAAGTTAGATAGCTTTTCAGCAAGAATCATTGAACTGATTGATGTCCGCTCAGGGTCAAAACCGGAAATGCTGTGATTTGAGTAGAAGATTTCTGCTTAGACCCCGAAAGCCGACGTCCCCGAAAACACGTCCCAAGGAATCACCTCGAAAATGACCCCCGGCCTTCATGGGCAGGCCGGGGGTCTCTGCCGGAGAGGGCCGCATACCGGTCCAGCAGTTTTCATTATCCGCTGCTGGCCAGCTTGCGGACAGCGTCGTCGGCCATAGCCTTTGCGGATTTGCCCATCGCGACGGCACCTTTCGGGGCCCGCGAGCTTCGGCTTGGTAAAGCCATGCTAGATTTTCACTCCTGGTTCTTCAGCGAGACAACAACAGGCCGACCACCGGAAAGAAAACTCCATGCGGCGAGGCCGATGAGGAGGCCAAGGATAAGCCGAGATCACGGACGAATCCGAACAGCAATTGTCCGAAGAATTTGGACATGGAGACTATCAGCGCGATTTCTTCTTTGGCGGGCGCGCGCGTGAACCGAAGAGGGCCAGCAGCAATTCAACTTCTTCCTTGGAACCCACTTGAATCATTTTGCGCATATCGATCTCCTGAGTTCGTTAGACACACGGAGACGTCCCGAAGTTCACGCAATCCAGTTTCAGGCGTATTTCAGAACCGTTTCGTCCACGTTCCACCAGACGGCCGCGCTGGCGCGGCGCAGAATTTCTACTGCATCAGCGGGCACTATCGGGAGAGCTCGTTCATCTCCCGCATGAGACGCTCCCACTGGGTTTCCGCAGTCTCGCGGGCTGTCGCTTCGGGGAGTGGTTCGGGCTGCGTTTGCGGGGTTGATTCAGGAAGCGCTTGCGGTAATTCAGGAAGGGGCATTGCCTTAACCGGGCGAGTGACTGCGCCTTTCCGACTGAGCGCTGCCCTGAAGCAGGCCAGGCCGATCTCCGCCAGTTTCCATCGCGAGACGGGTATCATGATCTTTGCGTCGCGATCCATCGCGCAAAGGACGCCATTGATATAGACAATAACCTTATCGGGACCGCCGCGCATTTGTCCGGTGGATGCATCGTAGAACCGGTCACCCGACCGGTTCAGGTAGATAAATGTAGCGTCTTCCATCACCATCTCCGTGCGGCTCGGAGGATCGAAAAGGGCTAGACGGATTGTATTCGGCTTGGCCCGCCTTTCATTCATGATCCTGATTTTACTACCCTCCGCTCCCGGCAAATGTGACATCCGCGCCACAGGTGCCCCCGATTTTGCAATCGGAGTATGCGATGGCCAATCCGGAGCGGATACGACGTGCGTCACTTCGCGACCGCGTTGCCGGGGTTGGCAGATCGTGATGAATATGCTGTACGACGTTTTTCGCTTCGTTCCAGGCGTCAGGTCAATGCGGTCAATTCTTGGTATCGTTGCTCTTGCGTGGCTCGTTTCCTCGTCCCCTCCGGCGCACAGCCGGGGATTCTCCTGGTTCTTTGCGCACTCCAAACCCGTCGGCAGTTGCTCCGGCCAGCACGTGGTCGCGACGTATTACGTCTCAGGCCGACGGACGGCGAGCGGCCAGGCATTTGATCCGAGCGGATATACGGCCGCGCATCGAACCCTGCCCTTCGGATCGCGGGTCACGGTGACAAACCCTCAGAACGGCTCGTCCGTGACGGTGGTGATCAACGATCGCGGTCCATTTACACGCGGCGTTACGCTTGACCTGTCCCGCGGCGCTGCACGCGCCATCGGTATGCGCGGCACGCAGTGGGTATGCATGCTCTGAGAGCGAATAGCGTTCGGTCGAACGCATGCACATGGGGCAGGCCCGGCATCAAGGCCGTCAAGAGCAGAATAACTCAGATCGCGAACATCCAGACCGCGATGATGGTGCCGAGGGTGGCGAGGCCGGAGATGGTCCAGCCGGCCGCATAGGCGGCGTCGTCTTCGTGGGTGTCGTAGGTCGGTTCGGTTCGAACCATTGCGCTGCGCCAGTCCATGGGCTGTCTCCCGACGACCCTGCCTTGCGAGGATAACGGCGAAGGCCATCGCGGGTTCCGTGAAAGCCGGTTTCACAAAAAGCGACGATTGGATGGCGTGCGATCTCACGAATAACTGATCGTTGAAGCTGAACCGGCGCCGACCAGTTCCGTTATGGTGCGCCCGCCGGCCACAAGAAAACGGAGATTTTCGGATGCGCAAACTGATCGTCGCCACCGTCGCCCTCGCCTTTGTTTCCTCAACTGCCTTCGCGCAGGACAAGGCCGGGACGTCGACCGCGCCCGCGGCCACCAGCGGCGACACCATGTCCAAGGACACGATGAAGAAGACCACGAAGAAGAAGAAATCCGCCAAGAAGTCCGGCGACGACGCAATGACCAAGCAATAGGTTTGCGCGAGTGCTGTCAAAGAGGCCGCCTTCGGGCGGCCTCTTCGTTTTGGAGTGTCGCAGACCGCGCCTCACTTCGCGCTTTGGCGCACCGCGAGCGTCGGTTGGCTGACACCGTCAAGGCCCTGCAGCATCAGGACGGTGAGCAGCGCCCGCTGCGGCCCGAGCCAGGCATCGACCGGCTTGTACCATTCATTGCGCGAATGCCAGTTGCCGCCCTCGCCGCCGCCGCCGATCGTCACCGCGGGGATGCCGAGCGACATCGGCTGGTTGGAATCGGTGCTGGAGCCCGCAAGACTGACCTTCTGCCCGGGAGCCACCGCCGCCACCGATTTTTGCGCGACCACGACCACCGGCGAATCCGCCGCCACCATGCCGGCCGGCCGGTCGCCGATCAGCTTGATCTCGACGGTCAGCTTGTCGGTCTTCCAGCGTGCGTTCTCGTCCCTGACCGCCTGCTTGACCAGATCGAGCAGCTTCGCCTCGAGCTTGAGCAGTTCGTCGGTGGAGTTGGAGCGCATGTCGACCGCCATCCGCGCTTCCGCGGCGATGGCATTGACCGAGGTGCCGCCGCTGACCGTGCCGACGGTGAAGGTGGTCCTCGGATCCGACGGCGTCTGCAGATCGGCGATCATGGCAATCGCGCGGCCCATGGCATGGATCGCGCTCGGCAATCCGAACTCCTGGAAGGAGTGACCGCCGGGGCCCTTGAAGATCATCTCGTAGCGGTGGCTGCCGGTCGCCTGGTTGACCACGCGGTCGATGCCGAGCCCGTCGATCGAGATGAAGCCGTCGATGTCGGTGTGATCGCGGAACAGCGCCTTCATGCCGCGGAGATTGCCGAGTTCCTCCTCGCCGACATCGCCGACGAACAGGATGTCGCCGACGGTCGCCAGCCCGTTCGTGTTCATGGCCTTGATGATCGAAAGCAGCGCGACGAGGCCGCGGGCGTCGTCGCCGATGCCGGGACCCGTGACGACACCGTCCTTCTCCTTCACCGTCACGTCGGTGCCTTCGGGGAAGACCGTGTCGAGATGGGCCGCGATCGCAAGCTTTGGCCGGCCACCGCCGGTGCCCTTGCGCAAGGCGATCACATTGCCTTCGGCGTCGATCGAGGCATCCTTGAAACCCAGCTCCTGCATCCGCCTCAGATAATATTCGGCGCGGACTTTCTCCTTGTAGGGCGGTGCCGCGATTTCGGTGATGCGCTTCTGCTCGGCGAATGTCGCGGCATCGTCGGCCTTGATGGATTCGAGCGTAGCCTTCACTTTCGCGTTGCCAACGATGGCCTGATAGGCGGCATCGATATTCCCGGGCGGCTCGGCGCGGAGCGGGGTCGTCCTCAATGCGACGGCCGCCAGAAGCATGGCGCATGTCATGAATTTCTTTTGCTTCATCTCAATCCCTTGTCCCTGTTTTATCCTGCCAGTCCCGCTTCCTTCAGCCGTCCGGCGAACCAGATCGAATGATGCGGGTCAATCCTGCCGCCGGCGTAGATTTCCGAACGGGTGACGTTTTTCCTTGCGAGCGTCAGCAGCACGCCTGTGGCATAGGCAAACCACAGATGCGGATCCGTCAGGGCCCTGAGCTTGTGCTGGTCGTGCTCGACCGGCTGATGGTTGCTTGCCTTGCGAACTTCGATCGTCAGCAGGTTGTTCGGAGCGTCGCGCTGATGCACGACGATATCCGGATAGATCGATTTGCCGAGATGATCGTCCGTTGAAACCACCGTTCCGCGCGGCAGCCGCAGGGTGCGCTCACCGAGCCGGTCATAGTCGCAATCGACTTCCCAGCCGGAAAACTGTTTTTCGACATGCACGGCGAGCCGATGTGTCAGCGTGCGCTCGCCGAGGTCCCGCTCCAGGAGAAAGGTTTCATGTGCGTAGAACTCGTGCAGCGCGGCGATCAGCTTGTCCAGTTCAGTCTGCATGCTGCAGTCTCCGACCCGAACATAGCCAAAAGGGGGCGGAGGATACAGCTACAGGTTACACAGTATTTTTCTAGAACTGCACCTCGATCAGCCGCGGACCCTGCGCCGCGATCGCCTCCGCCAGCGCCTTGTTGAAGTCGTCGGCGGTGGTGACCGCGCGTCCTTCCACGCCCATGCCCTTTGCAAGGGCGACGAAATCGATGGTCGGTCGGTCGAGCTTCAGCATGTCCTGCGCGCGCTGGCCGGGCTCGCCGGCGCCGACGCCGTCGAACTCGCCGCGGAGGATCTGATAGATCCGGTTGGCGAACACGATGGTGACGACATTGAGCCCTTCGCGTACCTGGGTCCACAGGGACTGGATGGTGTACATCGCGCTGCCGTCGCCGACCATACAGATCACCTTGCGGTCCGGACAGGCCACCGCGGCACCCGTCGCAACCGGCGTGGAGAAGCCGATCGAGCCGCCCATGTTCTGTAGCCAGTCATGCGGCGCGCTTGCTGCCGTCGGCGGGAAGAAGCCGCGGCCGGTCGTGATGGATTCATCGACGATGATCGCGTTCTCGGGGATTGCGCAGGCTATCGCCTGCGCGATCGAGGCATGGTTCAGCGGTCCAGTCGGCTTGTTCAGCTCGGTGAGCTTCTGCGGCTTGACGTCGGTCGGCTTGGCGCCGAGCGCATCCGCCAGCGCCTCGAGCGCCGCAACCGAGTTCTCGCCCCACTCGGTCATCTGAAGCACCTCGCAGCCCTCGGGCTTGAGCATGCTCGGCTTGTTCGGATAGGCGAAGAAGGCGACGGGATCGCGAGCTTCGACGAGGACAATGTTCTTGAAGTTTTTCAGGATCGGCAGCGCGGACTCGATCACATAGGGAATACGATCGATCGAGAAACGGCCGCGACCACGCGCCATGCGCGGGTGATAGGTCTGGCCCATCACCTTGCAGCCGGTCTTGCCGGCGATCTGCTGCGCCAGCGCCAGTCCCCGCTCGGTCAGCGCGCCGCCGGTGACGAGCAGGAGATTGGTATCGCCGCCCGAATGCAGCGCCTTGGCGGCCTTTTCGACGGCCTCGGTTGAGAAGCCCGGCTGCTGCTTCTGAGCCGGCACCTGAGCGATGCCGTCGGCCTCGTTCCAGGCCGTGTCGGCCGGCAGGATCAGGGTCGCGATCTGCGGCGGGGAACTGCTGGCGGCGGCGATTGCCGCAGCGCCGTCGGCAGAGACCGACTTGGCGTTCGGCGACGTCCGCACCCATTCCGACATCGGGCGGGCCAGTCCTTCGATGTCGGAGGTCAGGGGCGCGTTGAGCGCGACGTGGTAGGTCGCGTGCTGGCCGACGATGTTGACGATGCCGGAATGCGCCTTCTTGGCGTTGTGCAGGTTGGCGAGGCCATTGGCGAGACCGGGGCCGAGATGCAGGAGCGTCGAGGCCGGCGTACCTTTCATGCGGTAATAGCCGTCGGCGGCGCCCGTCACCACGCCCTCGAACAGGCCGAGCACGCAGCGCATGCCCTCGACCCGGTCGAGGGCGGCGACGAAATGCATCTCCGAGGTGCCAGGGTTGGCGAAACAGACGTTGACCCCGCCCGCGACCAGGGTCCGCACCAGACTTTCCGCACCGTTCATCGTTCCGCTCCCGTTCGCGAGGCTGTTTTGGCGACAGGCAGATCAACCATTGTTCCAGCCGTCAGTCAAAGGGGGCTGGCGCATTGATATACCTGTCGGGCGCAGAGCTTCTTAACCGCGACATCTGAAAGCGCTAAGGTAGAGCCGGTCGCGGCTTGCGAAACCGGCGCGTTGCGGCCAGTCTTGGACGACTGGATTCTCACGAGGAAGAAAATGACCCGGGGATTTGCTGTTCTGGCCGCTGCCGTTGTGTTTCTGGCGGGCGCCTCTCATGCGCGGGCACAAGGCTTCTTGTTCGACTCCCGCGACATCATGGGCGGCGGACCGAATTTCTTCAGCCATGGCGGCGCAAGCCCGATTCCGCGCACGAGCGTCATCTATCCCACCAATTACGCGCCGGGCACCATCGTCATCAATACCGCCGAACGGCGGCTCTATCTGATCGAGCCCGGCGGCCAGGCCTTGCGCTACGGTATCGGCGTCGGCCGCGACGGCTTCCGCTGGGGCGGCGTGCACCGCATCAGCGCGAAAAAGGAATGGCCGGGCTGGACGCCGCCGGCGGAGATGCGCCGGCGCAGGCCCGACCTTCCCGGGCATATGGCGGGCGGTATCGACAACCCGCTGGGCGCACGGGCATTGTATCTCGGCTCGACGCTCTACCGCATCCACGGCTCGAACGAGCCGGAGACGATCGGGCGAGCGGTCTCATCGGGCTGCTTCCGCATGACCAACGAGGACGTGACCGATCTCTATGGCCGCGTTTCCGTCGGAACCACCGTGATCGTGAAGAATTAGGCGCATACCGCCACCGGCCATCGCACCTTGCAGGCGATGGCCGGTTGCGGCAGCGTCGTTATATGATGGACCTTCTCTCCCCGCGGTGTTTGCGCGTCGCGCTCGCCTCCATGGCGATCGCGGCCGGGGCATCGCCATGGCCGCAACCCGCGTTCGCCGAAGTCCCGGCGATCGCCGCGCGCCAGCGCGCCGAGAAGAAGAATTTCACCGACGCGGAAATCGTCGAGGGCTTCATGAAAACGGCCTTCGGCGCCGAATTCCAGCTCGCCGGCCGGGTCGACCGCATCCGCCGTTATGATGGGCCGGTGCGCGTGTTCGCCGACGGCGCCCGCGCCGACCGCAAGGCGCAACTGGCGAAGATCGTTGCCGACATCGGCCACCGTGTCCAGCATCTGGACATCGCCATGGCCGGCAAGCGCGATGACGCCAACATTACCGTGCAGCTCGTGCGCGACCGCGATCTCACCCGCACCATCGCGAAAGACTACGGCAGCGAGCGGGCCCGCGAGATCAAGTCCTCGCTCGATCCGCAATGCCTGTCCGGCTTCCGCAAGAACGAGCGCTTCGAGATCACGCATTCCGACGTGATCCTCACGGTCGACAATGGCGATTTCGTCTTCTTCGATTGCGCCTATGAGGAGATGCTGCAGTCGCTCGGTCCGATCAACGACACCAACTCGGTGCCCTGGACCATGTTCAACGACAAGGTCTCGATGGGCTTCTTCGACGTCTACGACCAGTACATCCTCAATCTGCTCTACGATCCCCGCATCAGGCCGGGCATGACGGTGGAGCAGGTCAAGGCGGTGCTGCCGGCAGCGCTCGCCGACGTGCGGGTCTTCGTCAAGAGGGTCAACAGGTTGCCGGAGTAGGTTCTAACGCGTCATTGCGAGGAGCAAAGCGACGACGCAATCCATCTCTCCCCGAATTGAGACATGGATTGCTTCGCTTCGCTCGCAATGACGGAAGAGGAATGAGCCCGTCGCATGACAAATCCTATTTCCTGGCGGCCTCACCGCAGATCGCCTTGAGCGCGGTCCATTCCTCCGGCGTCAGCAGCGGCGGGCCGCTTGCAGGGCGATCCTCGCCGCTCATGCGCTGCAACCGGTCCTCGGTCAGCGGGTGGCCCGCCAGGATCGACAGGTTGCGGCCGCCTTCCTTGCCGGTGATGCGGTACAGCAGTTCGCCCATCGGCCTGGGCGAGCGGCCGAGCTTCTGCATCACCTCGATCGTCATGCTGTCGGCATTCTGCTCGGCCTCGCGCGAGTAGGACGCGGTGACGAGCGAGCGTGACGCAAAGATCAGCGCGCTGGAGCCGGTGACATCGCCGAACAACAGGCCGATCAGGAACGACGTGCCGCCATTATAGATCAGGCCGCGCATGTTATCGTGGTGCTTCAGATGTCCGAGTTCGTGCGCGAGCACGCCGGCGAGCTCGTCGGGGTTTTCCGCCTTCGCCAGAAGTCCGCTGAACATGTAGACCTTGCCGCCCGGCAGCGCGAAGGCGTTCGGCACTTCCGTCGACAACACCGAGGACTGCACATCGGTATCGAGGCCGGCGGCTTCGCGCAGCTTTCCGAGAAGCTTCGTGTAGGCCGCCTGTCCCGCCGGACGATCGCAGACCTGTTTGCCGAACATGGCCCTGATCTGCACCTCGGAGGCTTCGCCAATCCGCCGCTCGAGGGCTTGCGGCACCAGCGGCGCGAGCCGGTCCGCGGCGAGCGGAATGGCGAACAGCACGACCATGACGATCGACGCAACAGCCGCGACCGACCAGCCGACAATCTTCGTGACCGTGCGGCCATCCGGCCGGTTTTCTCCGAGCCGCGCGCAGCGCGAGGCGAGCTCGGCCGAGAGCGCGGCGTCGCGGATTTCGAGCCGTGCCAGCGCCGGCGCGGACAGGCAGCTCACGCGCAGCACGCCCGCGGGACTGTCGACCTGACGGATGTCGTCATAGGTCCACAGCGCCGGCCCAGCGCCGTCTTCGCCGATCCCGAGCGCGTCGCCGAAAACGAGCCTGACCACCCGCCGCCGGCTCGACGACCCGTCGAAATAGAACGCGGTTGCGCTCTCCTGCCGCGAAGTGCCTTCTCCGGAAACATCTTCCATGGGGCGATCCGTCCAGCGCCTAGAATCCGGCCACGTCGAGGCCGTCGGCGAATCCCTCGCCGAGCGCGGTCGCGAGGTCACCCTTTGCCGCGACATCGGACGCCGCGCCGATGTCATGCACCTGCACATGCTGCAACACCGTCACCCACAGATCGCGCAGGAGATAGACCCGGACCACGACGTTGAGCGAAAGAATCAAGGCGAGGTAGCCGATGCCGCCCATGACCAGCAGCGGAATGCTTTTTGAAAACATCTCGGGGCCGCCGGCGTGATCGAAGCCTCCACTGATGAACGCGGCGATCCCCGTTGCGACGGCGAAATAGACAGCGAGCGCGACGGACGCCAGCATGTACCAGCCGATCACCTTCCAATAGAGGGGGGTGAACGCACCGCGCGGCAGCGCTGATTCCACGCGCACGGCGCCGAACCGGATGCCGGACAGCCACCAGCGCCACTCGATCGCCTTGAACTGCGCATAGACGAAGGGAAACAGCGGAAACAGAACCAGCGCAAACGGCATCGCCAGCCACAGCCACCAGCCGCGCTTGAAGAACTCGGACGGTTTGGCGGTGAATTTACCCTGAAGATCGCCGTAGTAAGAGTGGCGCATCTTGTAGCGCTCGAGCGCGGCCTCCCGCCACGGCAGTGCGAGGCCGAGCGTCAGCGCCACGAAAAATCCCCAGAGCACGGCCCGCCAGGCGTATGCCCAGCCGGAGCCGTCCATCCAGAACCGGACGCCGCGCCAGACCGTGCGCGTCAGCCGGTAGCGCCGCGCGCGATAGGTCGCAAACTGCCCGAACGCATAGAAGGCGAGGATCAGCGGAAAGCTGGCGAACTCCTTGAAGCGCTCGACCTCGATGCCGATCCAGAAATAGACGAGATAGATCGGCACCAGGATCGCCATCGCGAACAGGAAGCCGATCAGGAGCTCCCGGCCGCGGCCGGTGTATTCGGCCGCGTCGCCGTCGATCAGGGTATTCGCCCACAGATGGCGGCGGATGTCGGTCGCAAGCCAGAACCGGTAGAATCCCGCAGTCACCAGTTCCAGCGCGGCGCCTCGCGTCACGAGGCGGATGAACTCGCCGCGGCTTCCCGTGAAGGTGACGGGCGTCGGCGGCAATGGCGGGGGCTGCGGAGATGGCGGGGGCGGCGGCGGGTGCCGCGGCACGATATTCATTTCATTCACGCGTCAACTCCGGGCAGAATCCGAAGGCAGGAAGACCACAGCTTTGTCCGCCGAAAGCTTTCCGGTTCGATAAACTATAGGTCGATCATTGCAACAATTTGCTCGTCAGGATTGGCACATGGACGATTTTTCAGGTGTGAGGACAGTCACACAATGACGAGGAATGCGAAGTCCGGACAGACGGCGTTCCGCGTCGCGCAATATGCCGCGCTCACGCCGATTTCTCGAACAACTCGCGTCCGATCAGCATGCGGCGGATCTCGCTGGTGCCGGCGCCGATCTCGTAGAGCTTCGCGTCGCGGAGCAGCCGTCCCGTCGGATAGTCGTTGATATAGCCATTGCCGCCGAGGAGCTGGATCGCATCGAGCGCGCATTGGGTGGCCTTTTCCGCCGCATAGAGAATGGCGCCAGCGGCATCCTCGCGCGTGGTCTCGCCGCGGTCGCAGGCCTTCGCCACCGCATAGACATAGGCGCGCGAGGCATTCATGGTCGTGTACATGTCGGCGACCTTGCCCTGCACGAGCTGGAAGGTGCCGATCGGCTGGCCGAACTGCTTGCGCTCATGCACGTAAGGCAGCACCACGTCCATGCAGGCCTGCATGATGCCGAGCGGTCCCGCGGCCAGCACCGCACGCTCATAGTCGAGGCCACTCATCAGCACGTTGACGCCGTGGCCGACTTCGCCCAGCACGTTCTCCTCCGGCACCTCGCAATCCTCGAACACCAGCTCGCAGGTATCGGAACCGCGCATGCCGAGCTTGTCGAGCTTTTGTGCGGTGGAGAATCCCTTCATGCCCTTTTCGATGATGAAGGCGGTGATGCCGCGCGGGCCCGCATTGGGATCGGTCCTGGCGTAGACCACCAGAGTCTCGGCGACGGGGCCGTTGGTGATCCACATTTTGCTGCCGTTGAGCACATAGCGGTCGCCCTTCTTCTCGGCGCGGGTCTTCATCGACACCACATCCGAGCCCGAGCCAGGCTCACTCATCGCAAGCGAGCCGACATGCTCGCCGGAGATCAGCTTCGGCAGATACTTCCGCTTCTGCGCCTCGTTGCCGTTGCGCCGGAGCTGATTGACGCAGAGATTGGAATGCGCGCCATAGGAGAGGCCGACGGAAGCCGAAGCGCGCGAGATTTCTTCCAGCGCGACACAATGCTCGAGGTAGCCGAGGCCTGCGCCGCCATATTCCTCCTCGACCGTGATGCCGTGCAGGCCGAGCGCGCCGATCTTCGGCCAGAGGTCGCGCGGAAACTGGTTGCTCCTGTCGATGTCGGCGGCGCGCGGCGCGATCTCGTTAGAGGCGAAATCGTGCACGGTGTCGCGAATCGCATCCGCGGTCTCGCCGAGATCGAAATTGAAGATCCGGTAAGCGTTGGGAATCATGGGCGTCGTGCCTCCAGGCAAACCAAAACTTGTTTGAAACAGCCTTATTCGCTCGAATTGCGCTTGTCACGGGCTGAAAACGGCCGCCGGCTGGCATCCCACCCCGCGGCCTGTTGACTTGCGGCAAAGTCATGCTTGCGCAGGTCCCCGCAACGGGATGTAATTCGCCGCAAAGCAGCCTTTAACGGGCGCCATCAGGGAAGAGAAATCCGGGAGCCTTGCATGCACGGGACCATGGACCTCGCCGACAACCTCGATTCCGAAGCCGCGCGCCAGCACGCCGCTTCGCTGCCGCTTGGCGAGTTCGACCCCGGCGATCCCGAATTGTTCAGGACCAATACGTTCTGGCCCTATTTCGACCGGCTGCGCAAGGAAGCCCCGGTGCACTACACCAGGGACAGCATGTTCGGACCTTACTGGTCGGTGACGCGCTACAACGACATCATGGACATCGAGACCAACCACGCGGTGTTCTCCTCGGCCTCCGCCCTTGGCGGCATCACCATCCGCGACATCGACCCC
>Ga0207707_10003852_pt1 | contig 13300 bp, 10 predicted proteins | sample KBSC83BmetaG_FD_184336 | JGI IMG/M metagenome (GOLD analysis project Ga0207707, IMG submission 184336) | Corn rhizosphere microbial communities from Kellogg Biological Station, Michigan, USA - KBS C8-3B metaG (SPAdes) (version 2) | ecosystem: Host-associated > Plants > Roots > Rhizosphere ...
CGAACGACTGGAGCGAATGCTCGGCGTCGGCAAAGTGCTTCCAGATTTGCGAACGCCCACCTGTAATGGCAATCGCCCAAGAGGTGGTCTGGATTATGGTTTGCAACGTCTTTAAGCACCGCTGCCTCGGTAACGTCCAACTTGGGGTTTCGTTCGGGCGTGTAGCGCCGTCGCGTGGGTAATCTTTCGTGTCAATTCGCAACTATCTAGAGGCCCTCCTGTAGATATGGGCGATGTACGGTGTATTGACGGTAGACAGGGACGCGTACTGCCGGTTCGGCAGCGGCGCGATATATCGCCACCTGGATGAAGGCCATGCACACTCTTCGAGGGAGCGGACTCACCGCGTCGCCGCGAGCGGCCGAGCGAAGTGTGGTAGTACCAAATTCGACTCTGACCCGACGTTCGCATCACCGCCTACAGACGTAGAAGCGGACATAGGGCATCGAACTTCTTGCTCGGAAGGGATTAGTCTGCGCGGATGCGCCGCATCGCATTCTCTTCCTCCATTGCTGCCGCCCTGGCGGCAGCGGCATTGTTCGGCGCCAGCACTCCCTTAGCCAAAGCGTTGCTGCGCGATCTGTCACCCGTTTTGTTGGCAGGGTTGTTGTATCTCGGCAGCGGGGTTGGCCTAGGCTTGATCCGGATCACACGGGATCGAGGCTGGCACACGCCGCCGATGACCAGAAAGGAATGGTTCTGGCTGTTGCTCGCGATCGGGTTCGGCGGCGTGCTCGGCCCGTTGGCGCTGATGCTGGGATTGACCCGGACCGCAGCCGCGATCGCGTCGCTGCTATTGAACCTGGAAGCAGTATTGACCGCGTTGCTGGCGTGGATCGTGTTCCGCGAGAACACTGATCGCCGCATGGTGCTGGGCATGCTGCTGATCGTCGCCGGCGCGGTACTACTGGCGTTGCCCGGTTCGTCGCAGGGCGCGCACTTGAGCTGGGGCGCGCTGCTGATCGCGGGTGCTTGCTTGTGCTGGGCGCTGGACAACAACTTCACGCGCAAGGTGTCGGCATCCGATGCACTGTTCATTGGCGGACTGAAAGGCCTCATTGCTGGCATCGTAAACGTCGGCATCGCGCTGACGCTTGGCGCACGTCTGCCTTCGACGGCTGCGATCACCGAGGCCATGACCGTAGGGTTGTTTGGCTACGGCATCAGTCTTGTGCTGTTCGTGCTCGCCTTGCGAGGGCTGGGGTCGGCGCGCACCGGCGCATACTTCTCGACTGCGCCATTCATCGGCGCGGCGATCGCGATCCTGGCGTTCGGTGAACACGCCTCATGGATGCTCTGGCTGGCCGCCGCCCTGATGGGTGCGGGCGTATGGCTGCATCTCACCGAGCGCCACGAACACCTGCACACGCACGAACCGATCACGCACACTCATCGCCACGTGCACGACGAACACCACCAGCATGTGCACGACTTCGATTGGGACGGACGCGAGCCTCACACCCACGAGCACACCCACGCGCCGCTGACCCACAGCCACCCGCATTACCCGGATATCCATCACCAGCACAAGCACGAGTGAGTGATAGCGTCGACCGCTATCCTGCTCCTGTCCACGGCTTATCGGCCGGTCGCGTGGCTGGCAGCTTGTGGCGTGATAGCCAAGGCAGCAAACATCCCGCTGAATCGATGCTTCGAGACGCCCGCCTGCGCATCCAGCGCCGCGTGCAATCCGCGCGCCAGGTCGGCGGCCTTGCCCTTGCCCCAGAAGCGCGTGAAATAGAAATCCGGCTGCGTGCCGATCATGTGGTTGTGCAAGGCGACGATATGGATGCCTGACTTGCGCAACGCGTGCAATACCGGCTGCACTTCATCCGCGCGCATGATGAAATCGCCGTCCATCGCCGCGAGCTGGTCGCTGCCGCTGAAGGCCGCCCATGTGGTCAGGCCCATCGAGGCGCCGATCGTCTCGTTACGCAGGTGGCCCGTGGCGCCGATGGTGATCTTCGGGGAGCCGTGGTTGGCGTCCACCGAATGGCCCACGATCTTGGCGAGGGCATCGGCATCGAGCTTGCCGGGTTTCGGTGTCGCACCGCCGAACCCTTCGGCAGGTTGCGGGTGCGCCGCGCGCACTGCCTTGATTGCATCCAACATACCCTTGACGTCGGCCGTGCGCGAAGGCGGCATCCATCGCCGCATCCACCTCGTCCTGGAACACCACGGTATCGCCCATCACCATGGCTTGGCTGCCCATCGGCGCGAATGCGGCCCACGAACCCAGGCCCGCGGCCGGCGGCAGCCGCATGCCATCCACCGTGACCGGCACTTCGCTGCGGCTCCAGCCGATCTTCACCACCCCATCGCTTTGCAGGGTTCCCTTGGTGCCCGCGACCTTGCCGATCGCCGCAGCATCCAGCGAAGCGCGGCCGCGGAACCGCAAGTGAGGGCCAGTCCCGCGATGACCAACAAGGTCCACAAGGAACGTGCTGGGATGTGCGAAATACCAGCGTTCATGGTGAGTCTCCTTCCGTTTCGGAGTAGGCCGCGTACAGGCAGTCGAGCACGGTCGACATGTCTGCCAGCAGCGCATTGTCGTCCTCGCCGTGGCGGGCACGCGCGCCCGCCATGACGCTGGCGAAGCCGGCGGCATCGGCCACTGGGACACCGCCGATGTCGAGATAACCGATCAGGCGCCCCAGCCGTGCCAGGCGTGGATCGCGATCAAGGGCAAAGCTCGCGGCCAGGACCTGGAAGGTCACGCGCACACCGACGTGGCTGAACTCGGCGCCATCGAAATCGAAACCCACGGCGCGCTTGGGGCAATCTGCCGGCTTCTTCAGCCAACGGAATTCGGCGCGCGGATCGATGAAACGGCGGATCAGCCAGGCCGATGCGACACGGTCGATCCACAGGTGCCGGCGGGTGGCCCACACACGGCCGCGGTAGTCCTGCATAAGGCGACGCGGGAAGCCTGTTTTCTTCGCGTAGGGTTCGTCGGGTGCGAACTGTGCGTTGACGGCCTGTTCGGCGTCGGCGAGCGCGGCCTCCACCTGCGCGCGCGCGGCGCCCGGAAAGAAGTCGATCGCGGCTATCGCTTCCAGTTCGCGCCGGGAGGCGGTGAGTCGCCTGCGCGCCCCGGCTTCGGAGAGTTTCCGCAATTTACGGCGCAAGATCACCAAGCGTTCGAGTCCTTGCGCATAAGCCAGGTTACGGTCGAAGCCGGCGCGCATTTCGGCTTCCTGCCTAGGGTCGGCCGAGGTAAAGGCCACTACATGGGCGCTGCCGCTGGCCTGGTTCGCCTCCTCGACCTGGGCCTTGAAAAGGGCCCGTGCTCCATCGCTTTCGGGCAGCACGTACACGCCATCGCGCAACATCGCCGCGCCGGCGCCCTTCAGCGCTCGCCATAGCCGCATGCGCGGCGTCTGGCTGCCCCCCGGCAGCGATGCCACCAGCATCAGCCAAGTGGAGAGCTTTACGCGCATGTAGCGTATGCTACACGAAGGTCATGGTTGCCATAGACCGGGTTCTTCGATGAACGCAGTCGCCGGGACGCCTGGACGGACGTTGGGTCCGCTGAATTGCCTGTTTGCCGCCCGCGCGCTGCGCGACTTCGGTGACAGCTTCGTCGCGATCCTGTTGCCGGCTTACCTGCTGGCGCTGGGCTTCACGCCGCTGGAGGTCGGTGTGCTCGCCACCGTGTCGCTGTCGGGTTCGGCCTGCCTCACCATCGGCGCGGGTTTGTTGGGGGCGCGCTACGGCTATCGTCGGCTGCTGCTGCTCGCAGCCGGCCTGATGGTGGCTTCCGGGTTCGCGTTCGCCGCTTCGCGGGACTATGCGGTGCTGCTGGTGATCGCGTTCGCGGGCACGATCAATCCGTCCGCTGGCAACGTCAGCGTGTTCGTGCCACTGGAACACGCGGCGCTGGCGTACGAAGCCGGTGACCAGGACCGTACCCGGATGTTCGCGCGTTACAGCCTGGCCGGCGCGTTGGCCGCGGCGGTGGGTGCGCTGGTTGCGGGTGCGCCCCAATTGATGGCACCGCTTGGCCTGGATCGGTTGAGCGCGATGCGCGGGATGTTCGTGCTCTATGCGCTGCTCGGCGTGGCGGGACATTTGCTTTACGCACGCCTGCCGCAACGGCCGATCCCCGCAAACACCGCACCTTCAGCAGCACTGGGACCTTCGCGGGCTATCGTGATCAGGTTGGCCGCGCTGTTCAGCCTTGACGCGTTCGCGGGCGGTTTCGTGGTTCAGTCGCTGCTGGCATTGTGGCTGTTCCAGCGATTTCATCTCTCGCTGGCCGCCGCCGGCGTGTTCTTCTTTTGCGCAAGTCTGCTGGCAGCACTGTCGTATCCGGTCGCGGCACGCCTGTCGCGACGCTTCGGGCTGGTCAACACGATGGTGTTCACGCATATTCCTTCCAGCATCGCGCTGATCTTGGCGGCGCTGGCACCGACGCTTGGATTGGCGTTGGCGTTGCTGTTGGTGCGCGCTGCGCTCTCGCAGATGGACGTGCCGACCCGTTCGTCCTACGTGATGGCCGTGGTCACCGAGGCCGAACGGCCTGCTGCTGCGAGCTTCACATCCGTACCGCGCAGTCTCGCTTCAGCCGCGAGCCCGGCGATGGCGGGCGCGTTGTTGGCCGCTTTCGCATTCGCCTGGCCGCTGTTGATCTGCGGCGCCCTGAAGATCGTCTACGATTTCCTGCTGCTTGCGCAGTTTCGGCATCTCAAGCCACCGGAAGAGCGGCACGTGTGATGACGGGCGTATGATCTTTTTTGCAATAAGCGTCGGCGAATGAAAACCATCACAAACCACTTCTGTCGAGGCGGGGCGCTTGGTGTCCTCTTTGCGCTCGCTGCGTTCGTGCCTGTGTGCAGCCAAGCCAGCAATCCGGCCAGCCGATTGCCGCTGACCACGGTCGCGAACGTGCCGCTGCCCGGCAACGCAACGCGCTGGGATTACGCCAGCCTTGACGCGCAGCGCCACCATCTCTTTCTCGCCCACTTGGGCGACAGTGCGGTGGTGGTGTTCGACACCGCGCAGCGAAAAGTGGTCGCGACCATCCCCGATGTCAGCCATGTGCACGGGGTGCACTACGTGCCGCAGCTTGACCGCGTCTATGCGTCAGCCACCGGAACCAATGAAGTGGTCGCGATCGATGCCAAGACGTTCAAGATCGTCGCACGCACACCCGGAGGTGATTACCCGGACGGCATGGCCTACGCGCCTGCGGTGCGCAAGTTGTATGTCTCCGATGAACACGGCGGCACCGACACCGTCATCGACACCACAAGCAACAAGCGCATCGCCACCATTTCGCTGGGAGGCGAAGTCGGCAACACCCAATATGACTCGGTGTCGCGACATATTTTCGCCAATGCGCAAACGCGCGACCAGTTGGCGGAAATCGACCCGGCCACCGACAAGCTGGTCGCACGCATCAACCTGCCCGGCGCCAAAGGCAACCACGGCTTGTACATAGACGCGTCTGCACGGCTTGCCTTCATTGCCTGCGAAGGCAATGACAGGCTGCTGGTGTTGGATCTCGCCAGCCGTAAAGTGCTCGCTTCGTTCGACGTCGCCAAGGATCCGGACGTGCTCGCATTCGATCCCGCGCTCGGCTGGCTGTATGTCGCCGGCGAATCGGGCCAAGTATCGGTGTTCAAGGTAAGGGGGAAAGCGGTCAACGCGCTCGGAACCGCGCGGCTTGGACCCAATGCCCACGTTGTGGCAGTGGATCCGGTTACGCACGAAGCGTTTTTTCCGCTTAAACCTGCACGCGGGAAGTCGATGCTACGGATTACCCGGCCGAACCCTGAAGCGTGATGCGCGCGCTGCCGCAGGTGCCTCTGGCCTCGCTTTTGTTCGTCGTTCGCCACATGTACCCACGCTTCGACTGGCGCATCTGCAGAACGCGGTTGAAGCCACCCGCCTCACTGGATGGGTAAAGTGGCGTGCTCGAGGACGAGCCGCAGGATTTGTGGCGGTGATGGAGCAGCCTGTCATAGGCTCGCCCGCACATCCGCGCGACTCGAAAAGGCCGGTATCGGCAACCCAGCCGGACACCGGACGTTTCCTCTCACCCCTACCTGAAACCTCACCGGCGTGCCCGCGCCATGCCAGAATGCCGCCGCGGAACGGGCAGGGACGACGCGCTTCCGTATTCTGGCGTACCCGTATGGCACATCGGGGATTCTGGCGGGAGCTGAAACGCCGCAACGTGTTGCGTGCGGGCGTGCTGTATGCGGGCGCGTCGTGGGCATCGGCTCAAGGCATCGCGCAATTGACTCCCGCGATCGGCTTGCCGGATGTCGCGGCGCGCTGGTTTCTGGTTGCCGCATTGATCGGCTTTCCGTTCTGGGTCGCGCTCGCGTGGTTCTACGAGTTCACGCCGCAGGGTTTGAAGCGCGAAAGCGAGATCGCCGCGGATGCGCCGAGCCGGCATAGCGCCGCGCGCAAGCTGGATTTCGCGATCATCGGCGTGCTGGTGGTTGCGGTGATGCTGCTGGGTTCCGGTTATTTCATCCGGCGCCAGGCACCGGCCGTTGCGCCTGCGCTCGCGTCCGCCATCCCCGCCAAATCGATCGCCGTGCTGCCGCTGGTCAACGAGAGCAGCGACAAGAACCAGCAGTACTTTTCCGACGGACTGTCGGAGGAGATGATTTCCGCGCTGGCTGGAGAAGATGGGTTTGCCTTACACGCCGGCCGGCACTGCCAACCATGAATGAACTCATCGCGCGCCTCAAGCAACGCAAGCTGGTGCAGTGGACCCTTGCGTACGTGGCGTTTGCGTTCGCGCTGCTGCAGGGTATCGACATGGTGGCCGCGAGGTTCGGCTGGCCCGATGCGATCGAGCGCGGACTGATCATCGCTGCATGTGCCGGTTTCTTCATCACGCTGCTGCTGGCCTGGTACCACGGCGAGCGCGGCGTGCAGAAGGTTACCGGTATGGAGTTGCTGCTGTTGGCATTGTTGCTTGCGTTGGGCGGCGCATTCATGTGGCGATTCTCCGGGTCGCATATGCCTGCACCGATCGCCGCAGTGGCCTCCCTTGCCAAGGCGTCACCCGCCCCGGCAACCGCTCGCACCGACATCCCTGCCAAATCAATCGCCGTCTTGCCGTTCGAAAACCTGTCCGACGACAAGGACAACGTGTTCTTCTCCGACGGTCTCTCCGAAGAGATCCTCAACTCGCTGGCGCGCATCGACGGCCTGCGCGTGATCGGGCGTACCTCGTCGTTTCAGTTCAAGGGCAAGGACGTGGATTCGCGCACGATCGGCGCGCGGCTGGGGGTGGCCAACCTGCTGGAAGGCAGCGTGCGGCGTGAAGGGGAGCGGGCGCGCGTCACCGCGCAGCTGATCCGTGCCTCCGATGGCACCCAGTTGTGGTCGCAGACCTACGACCGCACCGTCAAGGACAGCCTGGCCGTGCAACTGGATATCGCCGAGCATGTCGCCGGCGTGCTCAATGTGGTGCTGGATGACAAACAGCGTGCGCACATGCGCGCGGCCGGCGTGAAGAATGTTGATGCCTTCATCGCTTACCAGAAGGGCTGGAAGCTCTACATCGAGGCGCACTCCAAACCGGGAATAGGCCTCATCGATGGATTGCGCCAGGCCAACGTGGAATTCGACAAGGCGATCGCGTTGGATCCCAACTTCTCCTTCGCGTACTTCGCCGAGGCAGATCTTTACGAACACACGCTCATGGCCGATGGCCGCAGCCATGCCGAACTGCTCGATGCCCAGCGTGCCGCCCTGCACACGCTCGAACGCGCCGCCGCCACCAGCCCGGATCCGCAGCAGCGCGATCTGGCGCTGGCCGAGCGGCAATTGTTGAGCGACGACTGGCATGGTCTGGCCGATCGCATTGAAATCGCACTCAAGCAGCCTGGTTGCAGCGCACCGAACTGGATGCCGGTATTCGCCAGTGCATTCGGCTATGGCGATCTGATCGAGAACCTCGGCGCGCGCGTCAATGTCTGTGACCCGCTGAACGGCATCAACTATCACACCCGCATGTCAGTGGCGCTTGCTACCGGACATCCCCAACGCGCGCTGGATGTATTGGCCATGTACTGGAAGGCACTTGGTCCCACGCCATCGGCATCCCAACCCATCGCACTGGCCATGCTCGGGCGGATTGGGGAAGCCCAGGCCACGCTGGCATCAATGGAACCGCGCGGCGATGGTTACTACATCGCACAACTGATCGTGGGCAGGGCCGCTGGGGAAGACCCGGTAACGCTGCGTGCCAGCCTGCAGAAAGTGGATCGCAAAAGCTCGAAGCTTCAAACGGGGGACATCACCGACGCAGTGGCAGCCGCCTTGTCCGGTAATCGCGCCCAAGCCAATCGCCGTGCCGCGGCGCTGGACACCCGACCGGCGGGCGGCCTGCTGCTTGCCCTCGTGGTCACCGCATGCCAGTGCGGCGCGCCATTCGACCTCGACGCCACGCCGCACTTCAAGGCGCTGCTCGCCGAATCCGGACTGCGATGGCCGCCGCCACGAACCATCGCGTATCCCAATTTACCCGGGAAACCGAAGCCATGATCCTGCGCCGGATCACCGCACGCTTCCGGCGGCAGGATTGGACGGCCGTCGTCGTCGAACGGGTGATCGTCGTGCCCGGTGTGTTCATCGGTCCGCAAGCACAGGAGTGGGCCACCGTGCCTCGGATTCGCACTTGCAGGGCGTCCGGAACGGGGATGGGAGGATGGCGCCATGGCTGAATTTCTCGTCCGCCTGAAGCAGCGCAAGCTGGTGCAATGGGCGCTGGCTTACGTCGCGTTCGCATTTGCGGTGATCCAGGTCGTCGATGTCATCGCGCAGCGGTTCGCCTGGCCGGGCCAGATCGAAAAGCTGCTGATCCTCGCGCTCGCAGTTGGGTTCCTCGTCGCGCTGGTGCTGGCCTGGTATCACGGCGAACGCGGCGCGCAGAAGGTCAGCGGCACCGAGATCGTGATCCTCGCGCTGCTGCTGGCGATCGGTGGCGGGTTGTTGTGGCAGTTCGAACGCAATGCACCTTCCACTTCCTTGAACTTCCATGCGGCCGCAAATCCGGATGCGGCGACGAGCGTCGTCAGCGCCGATCGCAGGTCTATCGCAGTGCTGCCGTTCGAGAACCTCTCCTCCGACAAGGACAACGCCTACTTCGCCGCCGGCATGCAGGACGAGATCCTCACGCGGCTGTCCAAGATCGGCACACTGCGGGTGATCTCGCGCACCTCGACGTTGCCATTCGCGAGCCACCCGGAGAACCTGCCGGAGATCGCCCGCAAGCTCGGCGTTGCCAACATCCTCGAGGGCAGCGTGCAGCGGGTCGGCAACAAGGTGCGCATCAACGTGCAGTTGATCCAGGCCAAGGGCGACTCGGATTTGTGGAGCGATACCTACGACCGCACCCTCGACGACGTGTTCACCGTGCAGGGCGAGGTCGCCGGCAGGATCGCCGATCACCTCGGCGCGGCCCTGAACGGGACGGCGAAGCGCGAAGTGGCGGTGGTGCAGACCCGCAATGGCGCGGCCCTGGATGCCTACCTGCGTGGCGTCGCCCTGAGCTATCGGGGATTTTCCGACAGCGATTCCATTCCCGCGCTGCACGCACTCCAGCAAGCCGTGAAGGCCGATCCGGGCTTTGCGCAGGCGTGGGCGGCGCTGGCGGTTCTGGATACACGGATGATCTACATCGGATGGGACTCCTCGCCGGAACGGCGTGCCGAATGCCTGCACGCACTGGAAACCGCCGAGCGCCTGCAACCGGGTGCCCTCGATACGCTCTACGCGCGCGCCTTCTACGTCGCTTACGTGCAGGTTGATCTCGGTGATGCCCGCAAGCGCCTCGAGGATCTGCACACGCGCTGGCCCAACGATGTCCATACCCTGCTTGCGCTCAGCGGAACGGTCCGGCGCCTCGGCGACTGGGAGCGAGCCGACGATCTCCAGCAACAGGCGCTTCGGCTCGATCCATTGAATGCAGGCATCTACAGGGACATTGCGGTCAGCGCCACCAACGAGCGCCGCTTCGACGTCGCGCTCGCGGCAGCCGATCGCGCACTGGCGCTGGCGCCGGGCGACGAGGAAACGCGCCAGTTGCAAGGCGACGTCTACCTGGCGCAAGGCGATCTCGTGCGCGCGGCACAGGCGCTCGACCATTTGCCGACGCGACTCTCGGACCAGTGCCATCAATACGTCGTGCTCGCACGCATGCAGCGCCGGCCGGGGCCAGCGATCGCGTGGTTGCGGGGACTGCTGGAACGGGCCGATGCCCATACGCCGCCGGTCGAGGTCGGCTTTGGCTACGTGGATCTCGGCGACCTGCAGCAATTGAATAGCGATCACGCTGGGGCGATCGCAAGTTACCAGCGCGCACGCGAGCTGATGCAGCCACTGGTCGAACGCGAACCCGACAATGACTGGGCATTCGGCGTTCTCACCTACGCGCGAATAGGTTTGGGTGACGGGGCTTCGGCGTTGGCCGCGATGGAACAAAGGCAGACAACGCAGCCCGAAGCAAAGGGCGCCACGAATGACGATGAGGTCAGGGAATTGCGTGCGCGCATCTTCGCTCGCCTGGGTCGCAGGCCCGAGGCCATCGCCGAAGTACGCTACCTGCTGGGCGTCAACTATGGCGGATTGATGCCGCCGCTCACACCGGCCTTCCTGCGCCTGGATCCGGATTTCGACCGCCTGCGCGACGACCCGGAGTTCCAGAAGCTGGCTGCCGGCGACGTCGCCACGCCGAGGGCATCCTTCGGAGTGAAGCGGTGACCGAAAAGCCCTCTTTCCTCGCCGAACTCCAGCGCCGCAACGTGCTGCGCGCGGGGGTGCTCTACGCCGGAGCGGTGTGGGCGCTGGCGCAGGGCATCGCGCAACTCGGGCCGCCGCTGGGCGCGCCGGACTGGACCACGCGCTGGTTCGTGATCGCGGCGATCATCGGCTTCCCGTTCTGGATCGCCTTCGCGTGGTTCTACGAATTCACGCCGCAGGGTTTGAAACGCGAAAGCGAGATCGCGCCGGACGATTCGATCGCGCGCTCGACCGGCCGCAAGCTGGACAAGTGGATCATCGCGGTGCTGGTCGTGGCGGTCGTCCTGTTGTTGACGAACACGTTTGTCTGGCGCAAGGGCGCGGGATTGGCGAACGATTCCGCGCTCGCGAACATCCCGGCCAAATCCATCGCGGTGCTGCCGTTCGCGAACCTCAGCGGCGATCCGAAGCAGGCGTACTTCAGTGACGGCGTCACCGAAGAAGTCCTCAACGCGCTGGCGCAGCTTCCGAATCTCAAGGTGGCCGCGCGCACGTCTGCCTTCACATTCAAGAGCAATGCAAGCAACGTGCACGAAGTTGGCAGGGTGCTCGGTGTGGCGACGGTGCTGGAAGGCAGCATCCAGAAATCCGGTGACGAGGTGCGCATCACCGTCCAGCTGGTGGACACCCGCAGCGGTTATCAACTGTGGTCGGAGAACTACGATCGCAAGTTGGACAACATCTTCGCGGTCGAGGATGAAATCTCCAACGCGGTTGCCGACAAGCTGCGCGTGCAATGGAACAGCGCGCAACCGCTGGTAGCGCAGAAGACCGTCGATCCGCGTGCGCACGACTTCTACCTTCGCGGACTGACATTGCTTGCCGCGCGCGGCCCTGGTTTGCGGAATGCGGTCGCGGACTTTCAGCAGGCGGTCTCGATCGATCCGGATTTTGCGCAGGCTTGGGGGGCGATGGCGGACGCTGAAGCGCTGTTGCCGAGCTACGGGCTTGCGGATCTCTCAACTGCGCAGGTACGCGCGATGTCCTTCGCGCAACACGCGCTGGCGCTGGATGAGCGTACAGCATCGGCATACGGAACCTTGGGGATCCTCTATCTCAGGCACTGGCACTGGGAACAGGCCAATGTTGCTCTCCAGCATTCATTGGCACTGGCACCGAGTGATGCAGAAGCGATCGACCAGTACGCACAGTACTTGTTCGCTTGTGGCCAGTTCACGCGCGCTGAAGCGGAGTTCGAACGCGCGCAAAAGCTGGATCCATTGTCGGCGATCGTTGCGACGATGCGCGCTGGCACATTGTTTGCGTTGCGTCGTAACCAGGAAGCCATGTCGCAACTTGATCGCGCCCTGGCCATCGATCCGAACTTCCGGTTGGCTCACACCATCGCCACGATTACGGATGCGCAAGCTGGCCGTTTTTCGCAGGCCATGGTGCACGCACAATCAAGCTTCGGCCCCGACGCGGCAGAGCTGCTTGTACGCGGCATGGCTGATCCGGGGCTGCGCGAAAAAGTGGTGCAGGAGCTCGAAACGTCTTCTTCGCCCTCATTCGTCACGCTGCGCAGCAACTCGTTTGCATTCGCACAGTTTCTGGCTTTGCTGGGCGCACGCGATCGCGCTCTTGACGCTTTGGAAGACCTTGCAGCAGATCATGCCGTCCCCGAGCCGATGCAGATCTGGAGCACGGGTCTGGATTCCATTCGCAGCGATCCGCGTTTCAAGGCGGTGCTGAAGAAGATGGGTTTGCCGTACACACCTGCCGGCACCTCCAACCATGAATGAACTCATCGCCCGCATGAAGCAACGCAAGCTGGTGCAGTGGGCGCTGGCCTACCTCGCGGCGGGTTGGGCTGCGCTGCAGGCGCTCGGCCTCGCGGCGGACAGCTACGACTGGCCGCATCGCGTGATGCAGATTGCGTTCGCGGCCATCGCGCTGGGCTTCGTGGTCGCTCTGGTATTGGCCTGGTATCACGGCGAGAAGGGAAGGCAGCGGGTATCGGGTGCGGAACTGCTGCTGATCGCGCTGGTGCTGGCAATTGGGGGCGGATTGTTGTGGCGGTTCGGACGCATGGCGCCCCCCGCAAGGAGCCCGGAAGCGGCGCAGCGCAATCCGGGGAGGGTCGTCCCGGATTCCGTCGCCGGGGCGACTCCATCCGGGCTACAGGTTGGGTCCGTCTCCGCGACTGCGACCGCGCAAGCCGTTGCGATCCCCGCCAAATCCGTCGCCGTGCTGCCGTTCGTCAACATGAGCGGCGATCCGAAGAACGATTACTTCAGCGACGGCATCACTGAGGAAATCCTGGACGCGCTGGCGCAGTTGCCGAACCTGAAGGTCGCCGCGCGCACGTCTGCGTTCGCATTCAAGGGCAAGGCCGAAGACCTGCGCAAGGTCGGCGAGGTGCTGGATGTGGCGACGGTGCTGGAGGGCAGCGTGCAGCAATCCGGCGACGAGGTTCGCATTACCGCGCAACTGATAGACACCCGCAGCGGTTATCACCTGTGGTCTGAAAAATACGACCGCAAGTTGACCAGCATCTTCGCGGTCGAGGATGAAATCTCCAAGGCGATCG
>Ga0207707_10003856_pt1 | contig 13291 bp, 11 predicted proteins | sample KBSC83BmetaG_FD_184336 | JGI IMG/M metagenome (GOLD analysis project Ga0207707, IMG submission 184336) | Corn rhizosphere microbial communities from Kellogg Biological Station, Michigan, USA - KBS C8-3B metaG (SPAdes) (version 2) | ecosystem: Host-associated > Plants > Roots > Rhizosphere ...
CGACGCCGAGAACGCGATGGCGGTCGTGGAACCGGGCGTCGTCAATGTCGCTCTGTCGCGTGCCGTCGCCGCGCACGGGCTTCACTATGCACCGGATCCGTCGAGCCAGGCCGCGTGCACGATCGGCGGCAATGTCGCGGAGAACGCCGGCGGTCCACACTGCCTCAAGTACGGCGTCACCACGAACCACATTCTCGCGCTCACGGTCCTTCTGCCGAACGGCGAAATCGTGAAGCTCGGGAACCCCAGCGGCGAAGTCGACGGCTACGATCTCGTCGGCGCATTCGTCGGGTCCGAGGGCTGCTTCGGCATCGCGCTCGACATCACCGTTCGGCTGTCGCGAAACCCGGAAGCGATTCGGACGCTGCTCGCCGATTTCATGAGTCTCGACGACGCCGCGCAGGCAGTATCGGCGATCGTCGCGACCGGCATCATTCCCGCGGCGCTCGAGATGATCGATCAGGCGACGATTCGCGCCGTGGAAGCATCGATCTACGCCGCCGGATATCCGACCGACGCCGCGGCGGCGCTGCTCATCGAAGTCGATGGCGCGATCGCCGGACTCGAGTCCGACGTTGCGACGATCGAAGGTCTGTGCCGCACGCACGGCGCGCGGACCGTTCGCATCGCGCGCGACGAGGTGGAGCGCGTCCGCCTGTGGCAGGGACGCAAGAAGGCGTTCGGCGCCATGGGCCGCGTCTCATCGCATCTCGTCGTGCAGGACGCGGTCGTTCCGCGCACGAAGCTGCCCGCGGTGCTCGCCGAGATGCATCGCATCGGCAAGGAGCGGCGCGTCAACATCTGCAACGTCTTTCACGCGGGCGACGGAAACCTGCATCCGAACATCACCTACAACGCGGCCGACGCTGACGAAACGCACCGGGTGCACGAGGCGATGCAGGAGATCATGAGCGTTTGTGTCAAGGCCGGCGGCACCATCACCGGCGAGCATGGCGTGGGGCTCGACAAGGTCGGCTACATGGACATGATCTTCTCGCCCGATTCGCTCGCCACCATGTGCGCGCTTCGACAGGTGTTCGATCCTGACCGGCGATCGAACCCTGGCAAAGTGGTGCCGATGCATTCGTGTCGAGAGTGGCACATGTCGCCAAGAGCGCGGCCGGCGACGACATGACCGTCGCCGCTGTCGATTCCGTCGCCGCGGTTCGCGACGCGGTGCTCGACGCATCGCACGCGCGGCGAACGCTCCGCATTGCCGGCCGTGGCACATGGCTCGATGCAGGACGGCCGGTCTCCGCGAGCGAAACGCTTTCCGTGCGCGAGTTGGCTGGAATCACCGAGTATGTGCCCGGCGACCTCACGATGACGGCACTCGCGGGGACTACGCTCGGCGAGATTCGTGCGGCCACTGCGCCGCATGGTCAGTGGCTCGCGCTCGATCCGTTCGGCGACGATGGCGGAACGATCGGCGCCACGGTGTCGACGGGATCGTCGGGTCCTCTCGTCACGTACTTCGGCCGTCCGCGCGATCTCGTGCTCGGCTTGGAGTTCGTGACCGGCGCGGGCGTGGTCGCTCGGGGCGGCGGGCGCGTCGTCAAAAACGTCGCCGGCTTCGATCTCACTCGCCTGCTCACTGGATCGTGGGGCACACTCGGCGTCATCACCGAGGTGACGGTTCGTCTCCACGCGCGCCCCGAAGCCGACGAGTCGATCGCGATCTCGCTCGACGAACGGCCGACGGCCGCTGCCGAGCGAACGCGTCAACTGCTTCGGCGCTTGCCCTTCGTTCCATATGTGTGTGAGGTCGTGAACGACTCGCTCGCCCGGCATCTCGCGATTGGCAGCGGGCTCACGGTGCTCGTGCGCCTCGGCGGAAACCGCGAGTCGGTCGCAGCGCAACGCGCTGCGTTGAACGAGCTCGGCGACATTCGCGACATCGATCAGAATGTCTGGCCGGCGTTGCGCGCGTGCGAACCCGCGAGCGCGAACGTCGTTCGCCTCTCGCGACTGCCGTCCGAGATTGGTCTCACGTGGAGCGACGGGCAGTCGATCTGCGAGACGGTCGGCTCCGGAACCGCGTTCATGCACGCAACGCCGTCGCGCGGCATCGTGCGATGCATTTTGCCTCGCGGCAACGCGGTATCGCGCACACGGCTGGCTGAAGCACTCGGCGCTCCGACGACGGTCACTCGGGTGGGTGAGCGTCTCGAGAATGCGCTGTGGTCGTTCGTCACGCGCCAATCGCCGAGCGACGAGCTCGCGTCTCGCGTGAAAGCGACGTTCGATCCGCACGCGATCCTCAATCCGGGTCTGCTCGGAGCAGCTTCATGAGCGTTCCCCAAACCGTTCCGGCCTGCGCGCTGCCGGACAGCCCTCTCGCAAACGAGCGAAAGGGCATCGACGCCTGTGTCCACTGCGGGTTTTGCCTGCAGAGCTGCCCGACGTATCTGACGCTCGAGGACGAGAACGACAGTCCGCGCGGCCGAATCCTGTTGATGAAGTCCATGCTCGAGGGTGCGATCGAGCCGCGCGACGAGAGCGTCGAGACGCACATCGCTCGGTGCCTCGGTTGCCGAGCATGCGAGACGGTGTGTCCGTCCGGCGTTCCGTACGGACATCTGTTGGAAGCCACGCGGGCAACGCTCGCCGAGCATCGGCCAATTCCGATCGTCGCGCGGATGATCCTTCGAGTATTCGAGTCGCCGTTGCTCACGCGACTTGCAATGGCCGGCGGACGCGTCATGCGCGCGACTGGCATTGCCGGCGCGCTGTCGAGGCTCGCGGGCCGACCTGGCTTCGCGATGGCGATGTTGCACTCGACGCGCCGCGGTCGGCGCGCGAAGCCGTCGTCGACGATGCCCGCATCGAGCGGTGCGCGCGGTACTGTCGCCTTGCTCACTGGCTGCGTGATGGAAGGCCTCTTCGGCGACATCAATCGCGCAACGGAACGAGTTCTTCAAGCCAACGACTACGCGGTGCGTTCCGCGCCCGGACAGCAATGTTGCGGCGCACTGCACGCGCATGCCGGCGACGCGGAAGCGGCGCGCCGGCTTGCTCGCGCAAACATCGCGGCATTCGAACGCGCCGGTGTGGAGCACATCTGCGTGAACGCGGCGGGCTGCGGCGCGATGATGAAGGAATATCCGCATCTCCTCGAACATGACGCAGCGTGGCGCGAGCGAGCGCTCGCGATCGCCGCGAAAGTCCGGGATGTGAGCGAGCTTCTCTCGGCCGCCGGGCCGTCGCGGGGAGCGCCGGTACGACAGCGCGTGTCGTACGATGCCCCATGTCACCTCGTCCACGCACAGCGTGTGTCGACGCCGCCCATGGACGTGCTCCGCGCGATTCCGGAGCTGGAGCTCGTGCCGCTCACGGAAAGCGACGTCTGCTGTGGCAGCGCGGGCATCTACAATCTCGTCGAGCCGAACACGTCGAATGTCGTGCTCGAGCGCAAGCTCGCGCATATCACAGCCGCGAATCCGGATCTCGTGGTGACCGGCAACCCCGGTTGCATGATGCAGATCGGTGCCGGGCTCGTCCGCAACCGGTCGCGCCAGCGCGCCGTGCATCCCGTGGAGCTACTCGACGAGAGCTATTCAGGCCGCCGCGGTTAACCGCACGGCCACTGTGGTAGCGCGGCCCGAAACGCGCGATTTACTTATCCAAATGACCACCCCCGATATCGCACCGACCCACCAGCCCCGCGGAGGAACGCTCGACATTGCAGGCCAGGACGTCGTGCTTGCCTACGCGGATGCCGCCGCCGAGTACGCGGCGCTGCGGTCCGGCGCGATCGTCGTCGATCGGAGTCACCGTGGGCGGTTGCGGATGTTCGGTGAGAAGGGCGGCGAAGCGCTCACCGGCCTCGTCACGAACGACGTGCTGTCCATGCAGCCGGGCGACGGCCAATACGGCGCGGCACTGACGGCCAAGGGACGCATCATCGCTGACATTCGGGTCCTCGCGTGGCCCGGTTCATATCTGGTCGACACGTCAGCGCGCGCGTGGCCGGGCTTTCTCGGGATGATTCGAAAGTATGTGAATCCGCGGGTCGCCGGATATCGCGATGAATCGCACACGTTCCGCGACATCGGCGTGTTCGGGCAAGACGCTCGGCGGATTGTATCCGCGATCGCGGGCGTGCCGCCCGAGAGCTTGGACGCGTTGACGCCGTATCACCACATTCACGCGACAATCGGCGATGCGTCGGTCACGGTCCTGCGATCCCCGGACATCGGCGTCGAAGGGTATGAGTTTCTCATGCCATTCGAGATCTTCGAACAGGTCTGGAGCGCCGCGGTGAAAGCCGGCGCCGTGCCGGCGGGTTTGGCCGCTTGGGAGATCGCGCGGGTGGAAGCCGGGCGTCCCGAATGGGGCATCGACATCGACGATTCGACGATCCCGCAGGAAGCCAACTTCGACGATCTGGAAGCGATCTCCTACACGAAAGGTTGCTACATCGGACAGGAGGTCGTGGCGCGCGTGCATTTCCGCGGCCATGTGAATCGGCATCTGCGCGGGTTGCGCGCGTCGGCGGGCGATGCGCCGCCGACCGGCGCACAGCTCGTGGACGATCAGGGAAATCACGTCGGCGACGTGCGAAGCACGGTGGCGTCGCCACGGCTGGGCGGCATCGCGATTGGTATGGTGCGCCGCGAAGTCGCGCCTGGATCGGCGTTGTATGCCAGATGGGAGGGCGGAGAGCAACGCGTCGATGTGACGACGCTTCCCTTCCCGGCGTAAGTGCCGCGCGCCCTCGTCACTGGAGCGACGGGGCTGGTCGGCTCGCACATCGTAGATCATTTGCTCGCGGACGGATGGACCGTGCGCGCGCTCGTCCGTCGACCTTCGTCCGAGCTTGCGACGCAGGGCGTTGATCTATTCGTCGGCGACGTGCTCGACGCGGCGGCGTTCGCACGGGCAGCTATGGGCTATGACGTGATCTTTCATACCGCGGCGACCGTCACGGCGAGCGGCGGCGGCTGGAACGCGTTCCGTCCGAACGTCGAGGGAACCCGAAACGCGATCGATGCCGCGGAACGGGCCGGCGCACGCCTGATGCACCTGAGCAGCGTCGCGGTGTACGCGCGGCGGTACGAGAATCCATCAGAGAAGATTGATGAGGACGTTCAGCTCGGAACGTTGCCAAGCTACGCGTACTATCCACGATCGAAGCGCGAATCGGAGGATCTCGTGTTCGAGGCGCATGCGCGAGGCAGGATCTGGGCGACGGCTGTGCGACCGTGTGTCATCTACGGCACGCGCGATCGGCAATTCATCCCGCGAATCTCGCGCACGCTCCGACGCGGTTTCGCACCGATCATCGGCAGCGGAACGACGACGCTGCCGATCGTGAACGCCGCGAACGTCGCGCAAGGTGCGCTGCTCGCCGCGAAGTACGATGCTGCTGGAGGCCGCGCCTACAACCTCGCGAACGATTTCGATGTGACGCTGCGCCAGCTCTACCAGTACGCCGAAGTGGCTTTCGAGCGACGCATTCGCACGTTCACGGTCCCGGTGGGCCTCGCGAGGGCGGCCTTCCGCACGTGGCTACGTATCGTCCGCGCGCTCGGCGTCACCATCGTATCGAGTGGCGCGATCGACATGATATCGCGCGACAACCCGTACACGTCGGCGCGGGCGCGCACGGAGCTCGGATGGAATCCGCGCGTGCGTCCCCAACAAGGATGCGTCGATGCGTTTCGCTGGTGGCGCGATTATCACGACCAATAGGGCTGATCATCAAACGACAAAGGGCGCGACGTGATAGTCGCGCCCTAGAGAAGACAGAAACGAGAAGTCGCTTACGGCTTCTTCTTCGTCGTGTCCTTCTTCGTCGTATCCATGTTCATCTTCTTCGACGTGTCGGCACCCATCTTCATACCGGTGTCGGGAGCCGGCGCAGCGGCAGGCGGCGCTGCCATCGCGGGCTTGCTCGTGTCTTGGGCAGCATTCTCCGACTTCGAGCATGCGGTTATCGCGAGCACAGCGGCGACGAAAGCCAGGCGCTTCATGACAGTCTCCTGAAAAGGACGATTGATTCTCACGCGTGGGTCCGTGCACGCGATCAGAGGGACTCGGGAGCGAGCGGCTTGAAACCTACCGCTACTGGGAGACGTGTCAAGGCCAGAGGCCAGACGCCAAGTTGGCACGCGGCAATGAGTTCCTGACTGACACACCATCTGGCTGGAGACGGGGTTGGGTGAACAGCCCTCCGCCGACGGACTGGTTGCCCAAGACGGACGATCATAGTTTGCTCTGGGACCACGAGATGCGACGATCAATGCCCCGCACCACCGAACCACCTGGCACGACCGAGATCGTCCGCGGCGCCTGTCCTCATGACTGCCCGGACGCGTGTGCCATGCTCGTTACCGTGGAGTCCGGACGCGCCGTTCGCGTGGCTGGTGACCCGGATCACCCCTTTACGCGCGGATTTCTTTGCGCGAAGGTCAATCGCTACGTCGAGCGCACGTATCACCGGGATCGGCTGCTGCATCCCCTGCGGCGCGTCGGCCCGAAAGGCGCCGGTCAGTTCGAGCGTATTTCGTGGGACGAAGCGCTGGACGAAATCGCGACACGACTAAACGAGATTCGACACTCGAACGAGGGGCCGCAGGCGATCCTGCCGTACTCGTATGCGGGTACGATGGGGATGATTCAAGGCTCGTCCATGGATCGCCGGTTCTTTCATACAATCGGCGCTTCGTTGCTCGACCGCACGATCTGCTCCACGGCGGGTGGCGTCGGCATGCGCATGACCGTCGGCGCCAACGTGGGCGCTGATCCAGAGGGCATTCCCGAGAGCGATCTGGTACTGCTCTGGGGCACGAACACGCTCACGGCCAACCCCCATCTTTGGCCGTTCGTCCTCGAGGCGCGAGAGCGCGGCGCCAGGATCATCGCGATCGATCCAATTCGGACGCGTACTGCCGCGCAGTGCGACGAATGGATCGGCATCCGCCCCGGAACCGACGCCGCGCTGGCGCTCGGAATGATGCACGTGCTGTTCGAGCGCGGCTTGGAGGACGCCGACTACATCGCGCGGCATACCATTGGCATCGAGCAACTTCGCGAACGTGCTCGCGAGTATACACCGGAGCGCGTGGGCGAGATCACCGGCATTTCCGCCGATCGGATCGTCGCACTCGCTGAGCATTACGGCCAGTCAAAGGCCGCGTTCATTCGAGTGAACTACGGCCTGCAACGGCACGCCGGCGGCGGCATGGCCGTCCGCACGATCGCGTGCCTGCCCGCACTCACGGGCCATTGGCGGCGCGCCGGCGGCGGTGTGCAACTCTCGTCGAGCATGAACTTCATGTTCGACAAGAAAGCACTCGAGCGTCCGGATTTCTCACCGCCCGTTCGCACGATCAACATGATCCGATTGGGCGAGGCACTTACCACGCCGAATGCGGGCGTCGGTGGACCGCCAGTTCGCGCCTTGATCGTGTACAATTGCAACCCCGCCGCTGTCGCGCCTGACCGCAATGCGGTGCTTCGCGGCATGGCGCGCGAAGATCTCTTTACCGTCGTGCTCGAGCACTTTCAGACCGACACCGCGGACTACGCGGACATCGTGCTGCCGGCGACGACGCAGCTCGAGCATTGGGATTTGATGTTGTCCTACGGTCACCACTACGTCTCGCTGAATCGCCCAGCGATCGCGCCGGTCGGCGAGTCGCTGGCGAACAGCGAGATCTTCCGCCGGCTCGCGGCGCGAATGGGGCTGGATCATCCATCGCTCGCGGACGACGACCTGACGATGATTCGCCAGGCGCTCACATCCACGCACGAGAAGATGAAGGGCGTGTCGCTCGAGACGCTGCTCGAGAAGGGCTGGACGCGGCTCAACCTGCCGACCCCGTATCTCCCGTACGCCAACGGAGGCTTTCCGACGCCTTCGGGCAAATGCGAGCTCTACTCCGAGCGGATGGCTCAGATGGGACTCGATCCCGTGCCGGCATTCACGCCGCCGTACGAGTTTCCCGACGTCGTGCCCGACCTCGCATCACGCTATCCGCTGACGCTGATCTCGTCGCCGGCTCATCAGTTTCTCAATTCGACTTTTGTCAACGTGGACGCGCTGCGCCGCGGCGCGCGGGAGCCGGAGTGCCTGCTGCATCCAGCGGATGCCGAGCGTCGTGGAATCGGCGTCGGGATGCGCGTGGTCGTCCACAACGACCGCGGCGCGTTCACGGCCGTCGCGCGCGTCGAGGACTCGATCCGGGAAGGCGTCGTCTGGGCACCGTCGATCTGGTGGGGCAAGTTCGCCGCCGACGGCGCAAACGCGAATCAGACGACGTCGCAACGAGAAACCGACATGGGCCATGGTCCAGTGTTCTACGACAATCTCGTAGAGGTTGGGCTCGCGGACTAAGTGGTCTCCCGCGCGGCTCGATAGTTCCGGCGGGGCCGAACGCTAGGCGTCAGTCGTCAGGGTCAGTCGTCAGGCGAAGGCGCGCCCGACGTCGTTCACCAGTGCAGCGAGAGGCTCACGCCAACCCCGCGTCGCGTTGGGATGATCGCCGCGCCAACGCGTTCATCGGACATCGGTCGCCACTGATCGCCGGGAATCGCACCGATGAGCGTGCCGACAAGCATGCCGACACCGCCAAGCGCGGCGACTACGGCGCCCTGCGCGGGACGCACTACCGATTGGGCCAGAATCCCGTCGCAGTCACCCGAACAAGTACCGCCGCCGCTGTGCACCGCCAGCAGGCCAACGCCGACTCCAGCGGCGGCGCCGATCAGGGCTCCGGCGGTCATATGCGTCCGGTTACCGGTCCACTCATCCGCGTCGGTGATCCGCGACATCGCGATGCTGCGTTGGTTCTGCGCATCCTTGCCGCGAAGAACGAGGGTGTCGCCCGCCGTGGACGCGACCACGCCGATCAGTTCCCTGCGCGCGCCGATTGGCGATCGGTTCTGGTCGACCGAATCGGCCGCGAGGATCCTCACTTTCGATCCCACGACGAAGTGGCGCGGCTGGGCATGTGTGCTCCCCGCGATCGTGAACATCAGACCAAGGAGCAGCGACCAGGCACGGCGCACGGAACTGACATCGACCATCGATTCGAACACTTCCGCGCCCCCTCTCAGTTCGGAAGAAGGTTGCTGCAGCGGACACGACAACAGTAGGTCGTCGCGGAGAGGCTGGCTGTACGTCAAGCGACGTAGCTGGACGCCGCCGCTTCGGTTGTCGCCTATCGACGGTCCTTTGGATCAGTCCCGTGTGACAATTGGTATTAATGCGCAAAGCCGTTCCGACTGACTGCACAAGCCTTGCGTCCGTCGGCTCCCGGCCCCTTCATTTGCAGTGAAGGGTCATTTCGCTCGGACCATTGGAGACGGTGGCAATCGTGCAGTCGCACCCAGAGACACTCGGCGCCCTCAAGCGCTCCCCGTACGGCGTTCCCGACCGGGCCTTCCGCTCGGTGAAAGATGAAATGCGGCAGAACCTTCTCGAGCGGTTGTGCCAGGGTGGTCCCCTGTTCGCCGGCGTGATCGGCTACGAGGAGACCGTCATGCCGCAGGTAGTCAATGCCCTGCTTTCGCGGCACAACTTCATTCTCCTCGGCCTGCGCGGGCAGGCGAAGTCGCGCATTCTTCGCGCGCTCGTCAGTCTGCTCGATGAGACAATGCCGATCGTCGCGGGCAGTGAGATCAACGACAATCCGTTCGCGCCGATCTCCAAGTACGCGCGCAACCTCATCGCGGAAGCCGGAGACGACACGCCGATCGGATGGGTCGGTCGTGAGAACCGGTACGTCGAGAAGCTCGCGACGCCGGACGTAACGATCGCGGATCTCATCGGCGACCTCGATCCGATTCGCGCGGCGCGCGGCGGACATCTCCTCTCGGACGAGCTCACGATTCATTACGGCATGTTGCCGCGAGCCAATCGCGGCATTTTCGCGCTCAACGAGTTGCCCGATCTCGCCGGCAAAGTGCAGGTCGGTCTGTTCAATGTGATGCAGGAAGGCGACGTCCAGATCAAAGGCTATCCGGTCCGCCTCCCGCTCGACGTTCAACTCTGCTTCACGGCGAATCCCGAGGATTACACGGCGCGCGGCAAGATCATCACGCCGCTCAAGGACCGCATCGGCAGCGAGGTCGTGACGCACTATCCGTCCACGGTCGACCTCGGCATGGACATCACGCGCCAGGAAGCATGGACGGCGCGAGAGAGCCGCACGGTGCGCATTCCTGACTTCGTCGCCGAAGTCATCGAGCGTATCGCGTTCGAGGCGCGCAACGACAGACGCATCGACAAACGCTCTGGCGTGTCGCAGCGAATGCCGATCTCGGTCACCGAGAACGTCGTCTCGAATGCCGAACGGCGCGCGATCGTCTCAGGCGACGCTGAGATCGTTCCGAGGATTTCCGACATCTACGCGGCACTGCCGGCAATCACCGGAAAGATCGAGCTGGAGTACGAGGGTGAGCTCGTCGGCGGCCCGGCGATCGCGCGCGAGCTGATTCGTCGCGCAGCCGACGCGACGTTCCAGGAACGCGCCGGCGGCGTGAACGTCGACGACGTCATCATGTGGTTCGACGAAGGCGGCGCGCTGCAGGTGGCCGACGAAGCACGCGGCGACTCGGCGCTCAAGGGGTTCGAGATCGTGCCGGATCTCTTGCGCATCGTGCATCACACGGGACTCGCGCCCGACGACGATGCCGCGATCTCCGTTGCGGCGTGCGAGCTCGTGCTCGAGGCGCTCGTCGCGCGAAAGAAAATCTCGCGAAGCGACGGCGGCCAATACGCACGTGCGCATCCTGAGCCGCGGCGCCGGCCAAATCAGGATTTGTTCGGCGGCGGCATGGCATGATGGACGAGCTCTCGGTACGGACGGCGAGACTCGACGATCTCGACCAGATCGTCGCGCTTCGCATGGCTCTGCTCCGAGAGTATCGCGAACACCCGCTCTACGCTGATCTTCGCGAGGACGCGCCGACGCGTGCGCGCGAGCTGTACTACACGCAGTTGACCGCGCCCGACGAGACCATCTTTCTCGCGGAGCGATCGGGCAAGATCATCGGCCTGCTTCGCTGCGTCGACGCGCCAGGTTCGCCATTGTTGCTGCCCGAGCGCTACTGCTACATCTCGTCCGTCTACGTCCTCCCGGCGGAGCGACGGCGTGGTGTGCTTCGCACGCTGTTCGCCGCGGCCGAGCTGTGGTGTGCGGAACGCGGCCTGGGTGAGATGCGCCTGCACAATACGGCGTCGGCCAGTACGGCGGCCGCGGTGTGGAGGGCGTTCGGCTTCGACGTCGTCGAAGAGGTGCGTCGCCGCGTGTTGCCTGGCGCCGCCTCGTCGCGCGCCGCATCGAGAACCTACGCTGGGGCTCGCTGATGCCGGTCATCACGATCTCGCGCATGTATGGCTCGGGCGGATCGGAGGTTGCCGAGCGCGTGGCTGGCGCGCTCGGGTGGACGCTGTTCGACAACGAGATGGTCGATGCGATCGCCGAGCGTTCGGGACTCACACGCGCCGAGGTGACACAACAAGACGAGCGCGTGCCCTCGATGGCCGAACGATTGGCGTCGGTGTTATCGCTTGGCTCGCCCGAGGTCATGCCGCCCGTACCCGCGGGACCGCTCGAGACCACCGAGGAGCGCATCGTCGCGGTGACGCGGCGCGTCATTCTCGAAGCGCTGCAGTCGGGACCGGCGGTCTTCGTTGGCCGCGGCGCGCAGTGCCTGCTCGCGGAGCGCGCCGATGCGCTGCACGTCTTCTGTTATGCGCCGCGATCCGCTCTGCGACGATACGCGATGGAGAAATTCAATCTCGATGCCGCGCAGGCGGATCGCCTCATCTCGGATCAGAACAAACAGCGCGAGCATTACGTCAAGCGACACTGGAATCGCAGCTGGCTCTCGTTTGAGAACTATCATCTCTGCGTGAATACTGCGTGGCTTGGCATCGATGGCGCGGCAGAGCAAGTACTCGATGCGGCACGGAGGCAGTTCGGCGCGATTGTGTAGGTTCGCTCAGACTGGGATCAACGATCAGATACGGGCAACTAACGGAAACAGCGACGGCCAACTAACCGAACAACGGTAAAGACCTTCATTTTTTGCGTCGTGCCGTTCAAGCCCGTTCCCTCCGTTCACTTCCGTATCTAATCGTTGATCTCTAATCGTCGCCCTACGAATCGGACTTGAGCTTCGCCAGCCGTTCCTGCGTTTCGTCCGGCACGAGCAAGTCGTCAGAGATCGCCGCGATCTCCTCGGCTTCCTTCCACGCGGCCTCCAGCAGAGCAAGCTCACCCTCGAGCGCGCGACGCTCGCTTTCTTCGTGCGACGCCATCTCGAGCGCGAGCCGGACTTCAGTCGGCATATTCGCGAGCGCATGCCCCGGCCCAATGGCGGAGCGAGAAAAATTCAACGGCAGGATCGGCACAGAGTAGCGACCGAACAGCGTCGAAGCATCCGGCGCGTCGCTGATGATGCGAACGGCATCATCGACCTGCGCACGCCGCGCTCCTGACCGGTTGATCGCCGGAAGCAGTTTGCCGGCGGCTCGCAGCGCTGCGTCGCCGCGGATCAGCGTCGAGACTTCGTTTCCGCCGTTCATATTCGCCGCCCATCTCGCGGGCACGCCAAAGACACGTTGCGGCCGACCCAGCTCGAAGGCCACCTGCAACGCCCAACCTCCGCCTTCGGGAATGATGGCGGTCTGGCGTCCCGTATTCGGATCAATCAGGCCAAGGGTGTGTTCGCCCTTGTTGGCCACCAGCAAAAGACCCGGTGCGGATTTGGAATTCGCTCTTAAAACGGCCATCCCGGGAACCAGAAGAATAGCAATCAGCGTAAGGAAGCGGGCAATGGTCATAGGGTTGTCTCCTCTGGACGGGCGGAGGTCAGGAATCCTCGTTTATCTGCGAAACGCAAGCTTTAACGGCGGCCGGATGACGCTGCGGCATAGTGTTTCGTCTTTCCCGTGCGCGAGTTGTAAACCGCAAAGCTGCCATCGGACCAGCCCGTCAATTCCAGATAATGGCCGGCGTCGGGACCGTCGAGATTGGCGATGAATGGTGCCGGCTCGTTATGCGCCTGCCCGCCCTCATCGGAGAAATGCAACTGCCACAGGTCTTCCAGGCCGGGCGACTTGCTCAAAATATCCCAGGTGGAAGGTGTGCCACCTTTTTTAGCGCCGTTGTCCATGATGGAAACGCGCGGCGCGATGGCATCCACAAATTCCGGGCTGCTGCTTTGGTTCTTCTCGCCGAGCAACCCCGCAACGGTTACCAGATCATTCAAGAGCTGGCGACGCGAAGTGACGGCGCCTGGCGGGCCAGCCCGGGCTCGGTGTATCCGGCGTTGC